>Ga0207691_10000121_pt1 | contig 70558 bp, 68 predicted proteins | sample KBSM13metaG_FD_184327 | JGI IMG/M metagenome (GOLD analysis project Ga0207691, IMG submission 184327) | Miscanthus rhizosphere microbial communities from Kellogg Biological Station, Michigan, USA - KBS M1-3 metaG (SPAdes) (version 2) | ecosystem: Host-associated > Plants > Roots > Rhizosphere >...
TGTCGCTCCTCCTCGAAGACGTCGGTCTCCGCATAAATCTGCAGCGCCGCATCCGTCAAATGGAAGCCGCGCGAGAGCGAGCCGACGATGACCAGGACGGGCGACGCATATGCGTCTTCTGCGCGCTCGACTGGAACCGCAATGATGTCGTATTCCTGCAGGATTTCGACGGTCCGCTCCGCGCGCCCTTCCGTGGCAGCGACGAAGAGAATCGTGTCGCCGCGCTCCCGCGTGCGCCGGACCTCTGCGATCCATTCCTGAATCTTGCCGCGAAACTCCACGGCCGGCTGACAGGCCACATCCAGTACGTGGGCCGGGTCTTGCTTTGAAGACCCGGCGTCGAGCGCGAGCTGATCCAACTTCGTCGCGCTTTCGAGCCGGTGAACATTGGGCCATTGGGTCCTGTGCTGAGCGGTGGTCTCCTCGTCGAGGATGCGTGCGGTTTCTGAAAGCAGGCTCTTCGTCTCGCTGAGGCGAGTGGCGACCTGCTCGCTGGTTTCATCCAATGGCTCCGGCATGGAAGTTTGAAATTAAACGCGAAGGTCGGACACTACTCAGCCTCCGGCTGGACGCTCAGAAAAGCGAGGGTTGGGCAGGTGGATCGACACTCCGCGTCGCCGGAGGCCGAGCCTGCTGCTCCGACCTCTCCGCGCGCGATCGATTCGCCCTGCCACGGCCCCAGCCTTTGACGGCTCTCGTTACGTGCTTTCGTTGCTCGGGGCGCATGTAGGCGCGGTCCTGGTAGAGCGCCTCATAGCGATGTAAGAGGTCGGGGCGTTTGGCCTCCAGCCAGGCGAAGAAGACGTCCCTCACCTCACCGCGGAGGTGGAGGGCCACGCCGCCGAGGAAGGTGGCGCCAGCGGCTCTGGCTCGCTCGATGATCGGCCGGACCTGATCGGGGTCGTCGTTGATGCCGGGCATCAGCGGCGCGATCAGGACGCCTGAGTCGATGCCGCGGGCGCGCAGCTCGGCGACCGCGTCCAGCCGCGCCGCGGGGCTGGGCGTGTGGGGCTCGGTCGCCCGCCAGGCCTCCTCGTCGATGGTCGGCACCGAGAGGTTGACCGAGACCGGCAGAGTCTTCGCCATCCGCTCGAAGATTTCGACGTCCCGCAACACCAGCGGCGACTTGGTCAGGACCGAGACCGGCGTCTCCGCCGCCTCCAGCGCCGCGAGGATCTCGGGCATCATCCGGTAGCGGCTCTCGACCCACTGATAGGGATCGGTGTTGGTCCCCAGCGCCACCAGCTCGCGCTTCCAGCTCTGCCGCCCCAGCTCCGCCCGCAGCAGCTCCGGCACGTTGACCTTGACGACGATCTCGCGCTCGAAGTCTCGGCCAGGCCCAAGCTCCAGATAGGAGTGGGTCCTGCGAGCGAAGCAATAGGCACAGGCATGACTGCACCCCCTGAAGGGGTTGATCGTCCACTTGAACCCGTAGCGCCCTCCCGGCACGTGGTTCAGCGCCGAGCGGGCGCGGACCTCATGGAAGTTGATCCCCATCGCCTCGGGTGCGTCGAAGGTGCGGACGACGGTGCCGTCGCCGACACCGGGCAGCCGGAGGTCGTTCTCGACGCGCTGCTCGTCCCATCTCATACGAACACATGTTCGCACACCCGCCCGACGCCGAACTGCATCAACTTCTCCATCTGCTGGGCGTAGAAGTTGATGCAGTTCGCTACGGCAGCTTGCCGAGGATCACGTAGCGGAGGACGTCGACCACCTGCTCGGCCGTGCGGGCGGTGGCCTGGGCGGCGCGGTCGACCTCCTTCAGGGCGTGATCGAGCTCGCCGTCATGGAGGGTGACGATCGGCTTGCCGAGGGCGGCAGCGTAGCCGGCGTCGAAGGCGGCGTTCCACTGCCGGTACTTGTCGCCGAAGCGGACGACGACGATGTCGGCGTCGCCGATCAGGGTCTGGGTGCGGATCGCGTTGACGCCGGCGCCCTTGTGGTCGCGCCAGAAGGCCTCGCCCTCCGCACCCAGGGTGCCGGTCCCGGCGTCGTCGGAGGCGGCATGGTCGGTGACTGGAGTAGAAAACGCCACCGGTAAACCGGCCTCGCGTACGCCCGCTTCGATCCGCTCGCGCCAATCGCTGTGTATCTCCCCTGAGAGGTAGATGCTCCAGGTCCGTTCAGTCACAAGCCGATCCTAGAGATACGGCGAAAGCCGTCTCAGATGCTCCAGTGGTTATCCCCGGTTTGCCAGGACCCCGCCTCGGCGCCTGGCCTCTCTGGCAGTCTTGGCCGGGAGGCACCAATCGGTGCTCGAGCAGATGACCGACCTTGCCCAAAGTCTGATCGACGCACTGGCACTTGGTGGCCTTTATGCGCTGATCGCCATCGGCGTCGCCTTGATCTACACCGTGATGGGCATGATGAACTTCGCCCAAGGCGAGTTCGTGATGCTGCCCGCCTACGCCCTCTACGTCCTGGCCGGACTGCCGTTCGCCCTTGCGGTCGGCGCGGCGCTCGCCACGGGGATCGCGATCGCTGTCCTTGCCGAGCGGGTGGCATTCCGCCCCGTTCGGAACGCCGACCTGGCTGCCCAGCTCGTCACCTCGCTCGCCGTCGCGACCATCCTGCAGAACGTTGTCAGCGCGGCGGTGGACGCCCGGTCCCAGTCAGTGGCGACGCCTGAGGTTCTGAGCGAATCGAGCCAGATCGGCGCAGTCTCGATACCGAACCTCGAGATCCTCACTCTCGCCCTGACCGTGATCGTCCTCGGCGGCCTCGGATGGCTGCTCTATCGGACTCGCATCGGCCTCGAGATGCGTGCGGCAGCGGAGAACTTCGAGATGGCTCGACTGCTCGGGGTCCGCGCCAACCGCGTGATCGCGATCGCCTTCGCGATCAGCGGCGCGCTCGCGGCCACCGTGGGAGTACTCATCGTGATGCAGACGGGTCAGGTCTCTCCGACGATGGGGCTGACTCCAGTGCTGGTCGGCTTCATCGCCGTGGTGATCGGCGGCTTCGGAAGGATTTTCGGCGCCGTGATCGGCGGGCTCGTGCTCGGGGTCCTCTCATCGCTGCTCGGCACCTACCTGCCGGACGGGCTGGTTCCGTTCCGTGACGCGATCGTCTTCTCCCTTCCCGTTGCGATCCTGATCGTCAGGCCGCAGGGCCTGCTCGGCGCGGCGACCGGGGAGGCGCGCATATGAGCGGCCGGGGACTGCGCTCCCCGGCCTCCGCGGCTGCTTCATTAGTCGTCCCGCTCGTCCTCGTGGCGCTGGCCGCCGCGGTCGGGGCGAGCGGTACGCCCTCTTTCGAAGAGACCGTGACGCTGATCCTCTGCAACCTGATCATCGTCCTCGGCCTGCAGATCTTCATCGGCAACAGCGGCGTCTACTCGTTCGGGCAGTTGGGCTTTGCGGCGAGCGGCGCCTATGTCGCGGCCCTGCTCACGCTCCCCGCGACTTTCACCGCCCTGCAGACGCCCGAGCTGCCGAAGCTGATCGCCGATGCTCAGCTCGGCCCATTGCTTTCCACCCTGATCGCCGCGGTGGCGAGCGGATTGCTGGCGGGGGTGGTCGGCTGGCCTCTGATGAGAACCTCGACGCTGGCGATTCCGATCTCGACCTTCGCCTTCCTGATAGTTGCCTACAACGTCCTCGCCAACTGGGACCCAGTCACCGGTGGAAGCAGCGGCCTCGTGAGCATCCCGCGGACCACCGACGTCATGGCGGCAGGGCTTTGGGCCGGCGTGGCAGTCGTGGTGGCGCTTGCCTTCAAATGGTCGGCAAGCGGCTACCGGCTGCAGGCGACCCGCGAGGACGAGGTGGCGGCGCGCTCGATCGGCATCGGCTTGATGCGGGAGCGGCTCACAGCGTTCACGATCAGCGGGGTGCTCTGCGGGATCGGCGGCGCCCTGGCGGTGCACCAGTCCGGGGTCCTGTCTCCCACCACCTTCTACTTCGCTGCCTCGGTGACGACGATCACCATGCTGGTGGTGGGCGGCGCTCGCAGCGTCCTCGGGGCCGTCGTCGGGACCGTCGCGGTGGCGACGGTAAACGAGCTGCTGCGCAACTTCGAGGAAGGCAGCAGCGTGCTCGGGTTGATCTCGATCGGCGCAACGCCGGGCCTGGCCGCGATCGGCCTCGGTCTGATCCTGCTGGTGACGATGGTCGCGCTGCCGGAGGGGCTCAGCGGCGGCCGCGAGGCGGGTGAGCTCGAGCCGATCCGCCGCAGGCTGCGCTCTCGAGCTCTGTCGAGGTCGCCCGCAGCGGCGGCGACGGACCGAGCAAGGCCACGGTCCGCTCGAGGATCGGCTGGGAGCCTTCGCGCCGAGGGAGTCTCCCTTGCCTTCTCTGGACTGCACGTGCTGAGAGGAGTGGAGCTCGAGCTGCCTCCTGGCGAGGCTCTCGGGTTGATCGGTCCGAACGGCGCCGGCAAGACGACGCTGGTCAACGTCCTCAGCGGTTTCCAGGCCCCCGATTCCGGCAGCGTCTTCCTCGACGGAGTCGAGGTGACCAGCTGGTCGCCGGCGCGGCTCGCGCGGGCGGGGCTCGGACGCACGTTCCAGGCAGCGCTCCCCTTCGCCGGGCTGACCGTGGTGGAGAGCGTCGCTGTGGGCGCGATGGGCGTCGGGGTTGGCCAGCGAGAAGCCGTGGACCTCGCCGTAAACGTGCTCGAGCGCCTCGGCCTGGGCGAACAGGCGCAACACCCTGCCGGCCTGCAGCCGCCAGGGAACCAGAGGCTGCTGGGTATCGCCCGCGCCCTGGCCACCGGGCCGCGCTACCTGCTGCTCGACGAGCCCGCGGCGGGGCTGAATGACGAGGAGTGCCGGGAGCTGGTGGCGATTCTCCGCGAGGTGATCCAGGACTTCGGCTGCGGGATCCTGTTGATCGAGCACGACATGAACGTGGTGATGGACCTCTGCTCGCGGGTGCAGGTGCTCGATGACGGCGAGACGGTCATGGTCGGCACCCCCGAAGAAGTCCAAGCCCATCCCGCCGTGGTCGAGGCTTACCTCGGCACGTCTTACGCAACGGGCGCACATGCTTGAGCTGCGCGGGCTGAAGGTCGCCTACGGTGGAGTCGAGGTTCTCCACGGCGTCGAGATGAGCCTCGGCGAGGGCGAAGTGGTCGGCGTGGTCGGCCCCAACGGCGCCGGCAAGAGCTCGCTTTTGCGTGCGATCTGCGGCCTCGCGCGTCCAAACGCCGGCGAGATCAGCTTCGAAGGCAGGTCCCTGCGCGGGCTCGCGCCGGAGGAGATCGCGAGGCTGGGGATCGCGCTGGTCCCCGAGGGCCGTCAGATCTTCGGCACGCTGACCGTGGCGGAGAATCTGCGCCTGGCCGCTCGAGGCGACGGGAGCGAAACGATGGAGCAGGTCCTGGAGCGGCTTCCAATCCTGCGGGAGCGAGCCGGACAGCGTGCCGACCGCCTCTCGGGCGGTGAGCAGCAACAGCTCGCGGTGGCCCGCGCGCTGCTGCGCAAGCCGCGGCTGTTGATCCTCGATGAGCCCTCGCTCGGCCTCGCACCGAAGATGATCGACGTTATATACGGGCTGCTCGAGGAACTTCGCACGGAGGGAGCGACGATGCTCCTCGTCGAGCAGAACGCGGCGCGGACGATCGACTTCTGCCAGCGAAGCCTGGTGCTCGCCGGCGGCAAGGTCCGCGCGAGCGGAAGGCGCGAGGAGCTGCAGCGCAACCCCGAGGTCCTGCGTGCTTACATGGGAAGGCAGCTATAAGTTCTCGGAGAGAGAGATGGCTGACAATCACCCTTCCTTGCCGCCGAGCAGTGAAGATGTAGCGCTGGCGCTGCGCCACTGCTGGCAGCCGGTGGCGAGGCTGGAGGACCTCAAGGACGGACCTCAGCAAGCGGTCCTGCTGGAAGAGCCTCTCGCCGTCTTCCTGACGGAGAGCGGCGATGCGGCCGTGGTCGCCGACCGCTGTGCCCACCGTGGCGCCTTGCTCTCGATGGGCAAGGTCTGCGGCGACAGCGTTCAATGCCCCTACCACGGTTGGGAGTGGGATCGCGACGGCGCCTGCACCCGGATTCCCTCGCTTGCCGATCAAAGTCAGATCCCACCGCTCGCCCGGATCCCGTCATATCCGTGCCGTGTGCAGTGGGGGCTTGTCTGGACGACGCTCGAGGAGCCGCTGGGCGACGTGCCAGACGTTCCGTGGTTCGACCCGGATCAGTGGACGTGGGGTCATGGCACCCCCTTCGAGTTGCCGGTCGCCTTCGGGTTGATGATCGAGAACTTCCGCGACGTCGCCCATTTCGCCTTCGTCCACCAGGCGACCCTCGGGGTCCAGCCGGAGGAGGTCGAGCCGCTGATGCCGGAGAGGAACGGGCTCGAGGTGACGCTCCGCCGGAACATGGAATGGGGAGAGGGCGCAAGCGCGGCGTGGGGCCCGTTGCGAGAAATGGGTTACCACGCGATCGCCCCCAACTTCGTGTCGGCGAGGATGTTCACCGATGAGGGCGAGCGCTGCCTGCTTCACGCCGCGCGCGCCATCAGCGCAACCGAGTCAGCGCATTATTGGATCGAGGCGGGTCTTGAGAATTTCGACCAGGAGCGCCTCGAGAAGGTGATCGCCTACGACGCCGGCATCTATGCCGAGGACGTGGCGGTCATCTCGAAGATCGAGCCGCCCGAACTGCCGCTGGATCCAGACGCAGAGGTCAACACCCTTGCCGATCGTTTTACGCTCGCGTACCGAGAGGCGTTTGCGGATTTCGTAAGCCAAGCCCTCGCCGCGCGCCTGACTCAAGCCAGCGCAGCGGCGGGCTAAGCGCCACTCGGCGGTGGCCGCCGGTCGAGCGAGCCGGCCTCCTCGTATTGAAACTGGGAGATGTCGCTGCGGGCGACGATGCGGGTCAGCTCGACGGGGCGGTCGCGGCCTTGGCCCTCGGGAACGCCGTACTGGAGAAGCCGGCCGATCAAGGCCGGGTCGCCGGTGCGGACGCCGAGGATTTTGGCGGTCCAGGGCCCGCAGGAGGAGCCCTCGAACGAAACGTCGATCCGGCTGAGCCTCGGCGACTCGCCAAGGGCAGGCTGTTCGCTGCCCTGGAGCGAGATCGCAGCGCCCAGCAGCCAGGGCACCCGCTCGACGGGGAAAAAGGAGTCGAGCAGGCAGATCGGTTTATCGATGCGGAGCATCGAGGTGACCTGAGCGACCGTCTCCCCGCGGGAGACGTCGAGGAAGTCGGCAATCGTCTGGTCGTTCGTCTGCTGGCGAATGCGCAGGACGGTGATCCGCGAGTCGCTGAAGCGATCCTCCTGCAGGGAGCGGATCAAGCCCCTGATCGGCACGAGGCGCTTCGGCGCCGCGACGTAGGTCCCCGAGCCGCGGCGACGATAGATGACCCCGTCGCGTTCGACCAGGCTGAGGGCCGGACGAACGACCGCGCGCGAGACTCCGAAGTGCTCTTCCAGCTCGCGCTCCGATGGAAACAAGGTGCCGGGCTCCCAGCCACCCCCCTCGAGCCTCTGCTTGAGGATCTCACCCAGCTGGTAGTAGAGGGGGACTTTGCCGCCGCGCTCAGGCCGGCGGAGTCCCTCGAGGCCGATCACAGAGGGCCGCCTTGGGCGACCCGAAGCCTTGCGGCGGCCGCCGCCCGAGGCGGGTTTCTCCGGCTCCAATCAACTCACCGACCGGCCTACTGTTCGTATTCGGGCACGTATGCGGGCTTGACCTGCTCGAGCAGCTTCGGTTTGCGGTCGGGGTATTCGTAGATGTACCACGGCCCCGAGGGTAGGTGATTGTCGGGCGTGTAGCTGAGCGGGCCCATCACCGTCGGATGCGGCCTTGCCTCGAGGGCGGTGGCGAGCGCGGCGCCGTCGGTGGTGCCCGTTTCGCGGATCGCGTCGAGGATCAGCTGGCCGGCGGCGTAGGAGGGGAGCAGGTTGCTGGAAACGTCGGTGTCGACCCCGGCGCGCTTCAGCCTTTCGAAGAGCTTGGCCGTCTGGGCATCGGCCGGGTCAAAGGTGGAGCCGTTGAGCGTCACGTACACGTTCTTCGTCTCGGGGACGCCCTTCAGCCAGAAGGTTCCGTCGAAGGCGCTCGTCGCGACGATCGGCAGGTCGATGCCGGCGGCGCGGATCTGCTTTATCGCCGAGGCTCCCCCCGGCGGGTAGGAGCTGACGTTGATCGCGTCGGCGCCGGAGCGCTTGATCTCGGCAATCTGGGAGGCGATCGAGAGATCTTCGTTCTTGAAGTCGGCCTGACCGGCGAGCTTGCCGCCGAGGTGTTCCCAGGTCTCCTGGAAGCCGAACTGGTCGATCTCGCCGAGCAGGATCGCGGTGTCGCGCAGCTCGAAGGGATGACGGATGCCTCGTTGCCAGAGGAAGGTGGCGCGGACGGCGGCCTCGCTGATCAGGCTGCGGTTGGCGCTGAAGGAGAGCCGCCCGGTGTAGGGCGGACCGAAGCCGGGCTCGCTGCCGCAGAGGGTGAAGTTGAGCTTGTTGTGTTCTTCCGCGATCGGGGCCCCGACGGCAGAGATCGGGTTTTCGCAGCTGAAGAGAAGAACGTCGGCACCATCTTCGATCACCTCCTGGACGGCGACGGGCTGCTGCTGGGGTTCGGAGTGGTTGTCGACGGAAACGACACGGATCTTGGAGCCGTCGATGCCGCCCTGGGCGTTGGTCTCCCTGACCAGCTGTTCGACCGCGGCGATGTTGTCGTCGTAGGGGGCGAGGTAGCCGCTCTTGGCGATCGCGGCGCCGATCACTATTTCCTTCGGCAAACCGCTTGCCGAGGCATGCGGGTCGCCGCCGGAGCCGCAGCCAGTGAGAAGCGCGAGGCTGAGGGCCAGGGCAATCGCGAGCGGTGATCGAAGGGTGCGCCACATTGAAACCGGCATCCTAAGTAGAGCTGTCGCTGAGCCCTGGTTGCGCGACACCAGGTCGGCTTGTTGTTACTACAGGATCTTGATCCAACTTGACCGCGGAGTTGAGAGTGCGTCACCGTGGATGATGGCTGCGTGTTCCTTTGCCGCCCAACGCACGGCAGCAGCGCCCTGGCTGAGTTGGGGGCGCTGCGCCGAACCCGGGAGTGATCGTCGAGCGGCGGTCGCCTCTCCGGCCATTAGGCCGGGGTGGTGGCGTCGGCCGGGATCGTGACGCCGGCGGTCTGCTCCTCGAAGTGCTTGCTGAGCATCGTCACCTGACCCTGGTAATTCGAGCCCAGGTCGGTGCCGTAGAGCCGCTCGGCCGGCGCCGACATCCACTCGAGGCCGAGCTTGCAGACCGGCTGGCGGTGCTCGACCATGAAGGAGACGTCGCGGGCGCGGACCTCGAGCGCGGCCCGGCTGCCGTGGCGCCCGCCCTCGGGGTCGTAGCCGAACCCCGGGTCAAAGAAACCGGCGTAGTGGGTGCGAAGCTCCCCCGCGGTGGGGTCGTAAGCCATCATCTCGGCGGCAATCTGGGGTGGGATGCAGACGCCCTCGGCCGAGAGCAGGAGGTAGAAGATCTCCGGCTCGAGCACCACCTTGCCTCCGGGCTCGGGATAGACGGGGTCCCAGTAGTCGGTCCAGCGGTAGGCGCGAATTCGCGAGAGATCGACCGGGAGGCTGTTCTTCTTCGCCCTGTAGCCGACCACCCGGTCGGTTGGCCCGGAGAGGTCGAGGCTGAGGAAGAGACCATCCGACACTGCCATCTCCGACTGGCGCAAAGTGTGTGAGTCGAGATAGAGCAGCGGGAACTCGTCCTGCAACTCGCGGATTTCCCCGTCGGAGAGGCGAACGTCCCCTCGCGCCAAGCGCAGCTGGTTGAGCGAGAGCCCGGCTTTGACCTGAATCGCGAACGAACGGGGGACGATCTCCAGGTAGAGCCTGCCGCGATAGCCGGCGCGAATATCGTCGAACCGGTGGTGGCGATCGGTGATCACGCGCGTGAAGACGTCGAGGCGCCCGGTCGAGCTCTTGGGGTTCGCCTTCGCCCGCACGTCCTCCGGCAGGTCCAGCTCCTCGATCAGCGGCACCAGATAGGGCCGGTCGCGCTCGAGCACTGCCCCGTCCCGCAGATCGACGCGCTGGAAGGCGAGGCCATCGATCTTCTCCTCCACCGTCGACTCGACGTCGGGCAGGAAGGAGCAGCGCAGGGCCCAGGCGAAGTCGCCGAGGCGGAGGTCGATGCTCGCCGGCTGCACCGCCTGCGGCCGAATCCGGTACTCGCCGGAGCTGACCCATTCGGCCTCGATTGCCTGGTTGAGCGCCTGCGAAGGAAGGACGCCGCGCCTGAGCTGGCTCATACCGCGGAGATTATTCGCCGTGCCTCCTCCGCACCCAGGTAGGCGGCAAGGATGAACTCGTGGATCTCCGGAAAAAGCTCACTCAATGGCTCGCCCTCTTCGGCCAGGATCCGACGGGTGAGCAGCGAGGCGACGCCGCCGATCACGGCTTCGGTGTTGGCCTCCGGCACTTCGCTGCCCACTTGGGGCCGCGGCGCCTCATTGCCGAGGATGCCGACGAAGGACTCCAGCGCGGCCTGGTAGCGGTCGTAGACGCCGCGGCCGGCTCGCAGCCCTTCGACCAAGGCGATGCTGGCGAGAGCCGGTTCCTCGTCGAAGAGATCGAGCAGGGCGGCGATGGCGGCGCCCACGCGATCGACCCACTCCTCTCCCGCCGCCGCCTCGCAGGCGGTGACGACCTGCTCCCGGATTCGCTCGATCGCCGCGTCATAGGCGGCGACAAAGCAGTCATCCTTACTTTCGAAATGCTTGTAGAAGTCACTCTTGGAGACGCCCGCGCGCTGGCCTATCAGTGACACAGTGGTTGCGTGACAACCCACCTCGTAAAGCGCCTGCGTGAGGCCTGAAATCAGCCTCTCACGCTGATTTCGCGCGACAAACTCCGGCGAAAGTCCGTGACGTCCCCGTGGTAATCGGTCCATTCCAGCATTGAGTCTGGCACCGTACTGTCACTCTCGCCTCCCGGTGTCCACCACCTTTCCTACACCGAGATACGGCGATAAGACGAACTGAGACAGTTCGGGGAGCAGATCAGGGGCCTGCTCGGCTTCGCCCCGACGGATCTGCAGCTGGAGGATCCAGGCGACTCCGCCGACCAGAGACTCCTCGATCGTCTCCGGCAGGTCGACCCCCAAGGGCGCGCCCCTGCGGAAGAGGTCGACGAAATCGAGCATGGCGGCGTCGTAGAGACGAGCCGAGCTGGGAGTGGCGGAGATCGCCTCGACCATGCACATCCGCGAGGCGGCCGGGTGCGCGGCGACGAAGTTGAGTAGCGCCTCCAAGCCGGCGATGATCCCGGCCTCAGAAGATCCTTCAGCGTCTCCGCAGCCCTCTTCGACCGCGATCCGCATCTCGATCAAGGAAGCGTCGATTGCCGAGAGGAACAAGTCCTCCTTGCCGTCGAAGTTGTCATAGAGCGTCTTACGGGCGACCGCCGCTCGCCGGACGATGTCGGCGATCTTCGTAGCCTCATAGCCATTCTCAGCGGTCAGCTCGGCGATCGCGTCCATCATCCGACGTCGCTTGTGGCCGGCGACGAACTCGCGGGGCAGCTCCGGGCGGGTGGCGCTCATGCGACCGCCCCGCCAGCGTGGATGCGCTCGGATAGAGGAATTGGCGGGGTGCCCAAAGGCCTGCGCAGCTCGCCTATGTTCTGGTACCGTGATAAAACTTTCCTTGTTTTTAATTGAAACTTGTGAGTTCCTCGGTGCCTTTCGATCGAATCCAGCTGAGCCAAGAGACCCTCCTTGCTGCGATCGGTGATGGTTGGCCTCCCGCGCAGGTTGAGGCCGCGCTCGAGCTGCTCGCGAACAGCAGCGGCAAATTCCCGTCCGGCGTTCGCAAATTCCCGGCTGACCTGATCCGGGCGATCCAGCGGGAGCGCCTGATCGTAGCGATGCTCAACGCCGCGGCCGAGCTGGGGTACCTCGAAACCAACGTCCAGGACGTGATCGACCGGGCGGGCGTCTCCCGTCCCACCTTCTACGAGCATTTCTCCAACAAAGAAGACTGCTTCCTGGCTGCCTTCGACACCAGCGCCGGGCGGCTGAGCAAAATAGTCGACGCGGCCATGCGCAAAGGCGGGGATGTCTGGCGCGATCGAATCCGCCTCGGCCTCGAAGCCCTGCTCAAGTTCGCCAGCCGAGAGCCCGACACGGCCCGCATGATGGTGGTCGAGGCGAGAGCCGCCAGCGCCGCTGCCGTTAAACGCCGTGTCGAGCTGATGGACGAATTCGCCCGCTGCCTCCAGGCTCAGGCAGAGACGCTCCTTCCCAATAGCGCTGCCCACGGCGCGCTGACCGCGTCCGGGATCGTCGGTGGAGTCGAAACCCTGCTCTATTCCCGCCTCTGCAAGCATGAGTACGACCAGCTCGAGTCGCTCCTGCCCTCGCTGATGTACTTCGTCGTGCTCCCGTACGAGGGTCATGAGGCAGCAGGTGAGGCGATCGCGGTCAACTAGATCCAGAGTACTAAAATTGGACAATAAGTACAGCCCATTTCTCGGTTGCATCGCCTAATGTCGAGGAGATGCGGAAGCCTCAGCAAGTCCGTGCCGCGCTGTGCCTTCTCTTCGCCACCGCCCTGCTGATCGGGCTCACCGCCACCGCCGCGCCGCGGACCTTCTACGAGGACTTTCCGTTCCTCGCCCACTGGGTCGACCTCCTGCCACCGTACAACGAGCACCTGACCACCGACGTAGGCGGTCTCTACCTCGGCTTCGCCGTCCTCTTCGCCTGGGCCGCCTGGACGCTGGAGCGCGTTCTCGCGCGCGCCGTCTGCGTCGCCTGGCTCCTCACCGCCGGTCTCCACCTGATCTTCCACGCCACTCACCTCGACGGCTTCGCAACCGCCGACGCGGCCGCCGAGATCGCCAGCTTGGCCCTGCTCCTGGTCCCGCCGGCGTTGGTTCTCGAGGCGACCGCTCGCCAGGTCCCGGCCCCAAAGGCGCCGCGACCGTAGAATCGATGGCCGCAGTTCTCCTGGAGGGGTGCCGGAGTGGTTGAACGGGGCGGTCTCGAAAACCGTTGGCCCTCGTAAGGGGGCTCGTGGGTTCGAATCCCACCCCCTCCGCTTTGCAGAGCGCGATCGCATGGAGCGGGGATCGCGCTCAACCTGACCTCAATTTGGAGACGACCGACGCGCAGGCGGTCATTCAGTCGCTAAGGAGCGCGCAGCTCGGCGAGCAGCGCCTGCGGAGTGAGAACCCGCACGCCGCGGTGCGTTCCGAGCGGCAACAGGTGCTTGCGATCGCCAGAAACGAGGGCCTCGACGCCTGCCCGCACCAGGCAGGCGAGCATCAGGTCGTCGTCCGGGTCGCCGGTCACGGGCTCGATGGGTCCCTCCGGCACCGAGACCGGCGCCACCGCCAGGTCGGCGAGCAGTAGCTCCACCCCTCGCCATCGCTCCGAGTCGAATGCGAGCTTCTCCATGAGTACGCGCTTCAGCTCCTCCATGACGGGCACCGGCAGAACCAGCTCGAGGCGACCGTCGATCGCTTCTTCGACGATCCGGCTCGGCGGTCCTGCCGCGATCAACGCGGAGACCAGCACGTTGGTGTCGGGGGCGATGCGCAGGGCTCAGCGCTGCTCAGAGCGCAGCTCGTCGACCAGCGCCTCGGCATCCTCTGGGCCTACCCCCCGCTCCTCAGCCTGTTTACGACCGTAGCGCTGCAGGGAGGCGAAGCGCTCCACCTGCACCTGACGACGCAGAGCGTCGCGGACGACCTCGCTGCGGGTCTTGCCCAAGCTCCGCGCGAGGGCGTCGGTCTCCTCGGCGAGGTCCTCAGGCAGGGAGACCGAGAGCAAGCGACTCATATGAAATCATCATATCAGGAGAATCTCACCCCCTCCGCTTGGCCCGTGCATTTCTCAAGCGCCGGCTGGGGAGTGCCGAAGTAACCCCGTGGACGCAGGCGAGCAGACCTCCCTCGGGCGCTTCTTCGACCGCCACCCGCGGCTGCTGCGGACGCTGGCGCTGGTCGCGCTCGCCTGGGGCGTCGGCTATCTGACCTGGCGCGTCGGCTGGAGCGGCGAAGGGGCCAACCCCCTCGCCTTCGGGATGCTGCTGGCGACCGAGGTGTACGGGATCTACGCGCTGGCGATCCTGGCCTGGTTCTCCTGGTCCCGGCCGGCGGCGAGGCGCCCGGCGGCGACGCCAGGGCGCAAGGTCGACGTTTACGTCTGCACCTACGACGAGCCGGCGGAGGTGGTGATGGCGACCCTCGCCGGCTGCCGCGCCCTCGCCTATCCGCACACGACCTATCTGCTCGACGACGGCCGGCGGCCGGAGATGCGCGAGCTGGCCGAGCTCGCCGGGGCCGAGTACCTGACGCGGCCCGACAACTCGCACGCCAAGGCGGGGAACCTCAACGCGGCGCTGCCGCGCACCGAGGGCGACCTCGTCTTCTTCCTCGACGCCGACCACGTGCCGATGCCCGACGCCCTCGACGCCCTGGTCGGCTACTTCGACGACGAGCGGATGGCGATCGTGCAGACCCCGCACGACTTCTTCAACCACGACTCCGTCCAGCATTACGTCGTCGGGCGCCACGAGCAATCGCTCTTCTACCGCGTCATCAGCCCCGGCAAGGACCGTCACGGCGCCGCCTACTGGTGCGGCTCGGCAGCGCTGATCAACCGCCACGCGCTGCTCGAGATCGGCGGCGTCGCCACCGAGACGATCGCCGAGGACTTCCACACGACGATCCGCCTGATGCGCCATGGCTGGCGCAGCCGCTACCACGACGAGGTCCTGGTCCAGGGGCTGGCCCCGCACGACCTCGACGGCTACCTGCTGCAGCGCGACCGCTGGGCGCGCGGCAACCTCGCCGTCTTCAGGCTGCCCGAGTCGCCGCTGCGGGCGCGGACGCTGAACCCGCTGCAGCGGCTCTCCTTCCTCGCCAGCCTGCTCGCCTACCTGGCGCCGCCGATGCGGCTGTTGCTGCTGCTCACCCTGGGGCTGGTGCTGTGGACGGGAGAGCTGCCGATGAAGATCAGCGTCGCCGCGCTGGCGGCGCTGTGGGTTCCCTACGTCCTCCTCAACTTCGGCACCGGGGCCGCGCTCGCCCGCGGCTACATGCGCGTCCCCGAGTCCGCCCATTACGAGCTGCTGACGATGGAGATCTACACCCGCGCCCTGCGCTGCGCCCTCGTTCCCGGCAGGACGGCCTTCAAGGTGACGCCGAAGCAGGGCCGGGACGGCGGCGGCCTCCACGCCGTCCGCAAACTGCACCTCGTCCTCTTCTGCACGGTGCTGCTGGCGACGGGGACGCTGATGCGCCTGCTCGACCTCGCCGGCGTCGGGCCGCTGCCCGACCTGCCGGGGATCGCCGCCTTCGTCGTCCCCCTCCTCGGCCTCTTCGAGCTGCGGCGCCTGCTGGCCACGCTAACGCTCGTCGGGCGCCGCCGCCAGCGCCGGCTCGTCTACCGCTTCGAGGGTGACGCCCCGGCGAGCCTCTACACGCCCGAGGCGCACACCACCGCCCACCTCGTCGACGCCTCGGCCGCCGGCCTGGGGCTGGTCGCGACCGCGCCGCTCGAGGCCGGCAGCCAACCGGCCGTGCTGCTGACGCTGACCGATGCGACCGGCAGCGAGCACGAGGTCGCCGCCAAGATCGAAGTGCGGACCTGCCGCGAAGCGGACAGTCGGTTCCTGATCGGGGCGACGATCCTCGAGATCGATCCCGAGGCGAGATTGCGGCTGATGGAGTGGTGCTACGTCGTCTGCAGCCACGAGCGCCTGCGGGGGAGCCGTCCCGCCGTCCGGATCCCCGAGTCGGAGGCGATCGTCGTCTCCCTCGACGACCACCTCGGCGAGCCGCTGCCGGCTCTGGCTCCGCTTCCAGCCCTGCGGCAGGCCTGAAGCGCTACCCTTGCCTGACGCGGCGGCCTGACGCGGCGGTTTGTTGGGCCTTCGCGAGGGGAAGCGAGAGGACCGGCACTATCGGCCAAGAAATGCCGGCCCTCTCACGCTGCAACGAAGCACCGTCAGAGAGAGCTCCATCACATCGCTGAGTATAGAGTCGACCTCAAACCAGTCGACTGGTTCCTGACCAAGGAGTGGGCAGGTTCCGCAAAAGCGGAGAGGGTGGGATTCGAACCCACGAGGCGGGTTAACCCCGCCCACGCGATTTCCAATCGCGCTCCTTAAGCCACTCGGACACCTCTCCGGGTCTCCACAGGGTATCGGCGCACAGGAGGGGGGGCGCCCCCCTTCTGACCGCGGGCGCGCTACCCGCGGCGGCTCGCGAAGAAGTCCCGGAGGAGGGCGGCGCACTCGGGTTCGCGGACGCCGGCGATCACCCGCGGACGATGGTTGAGGGCGGGCTCGGTGAGGACGTCGAGGACGCTGCCGGCGGCGCCGGCCTTCGGGTCGGGCGTGCCGTAGACGACCAGCGGGACCCGGGCGAGGACGATCGCCCCGGCGCACATCGCGCAGGGCTCGAGGGTGACGAAGAGTGTGGTCTCGGGAAGGCGCCAGCCACCGAGGGCCTCGGCCGCCGCCCGGATCGCCAGCACCTCGGCGTGGGCGGTGGGGTCGCGGCGCAGCTCGCGCTCGTTGCCGGCCCGGGCGAGCAGCTCCTCGCCGCGGAAGATCGCCGCGCCGATCGGCACGTCGCCGTGCGCCTCGGCCTTCCGCGCCTCCTCGATCGCGACGTCCATCCCGGCCTCGAAGCTGCTCGCGCCCACGATCCGGGAGTATGTCCGCCGACAACTTCCGCGGCAGCGCGGTGTTCGCATCAAGAGACGATGAGACGACTTCTGCGCACCCTCCTGCCGCTGGCGGCGATCGCCTCCTCGGTCCTCGCCGCCTCTCCCGCGCAGGCGGCAAGCGGCATCTCGCCCGCCCGCGGGTTCGCACCCCGGCAGCTGCTGGTCAAGTTCGAGGGGCAGCAGCGGGGGCGGGCGATCGAGCTCGCGCGCGGGGTCGGGGTGCGGCAGGCCGCCCGCGCCCTGCGGCGGAACCCGAACGTCGTCTACGCCGCGCCCAACTACATCGCCACCGCCTCGGTCACGTCGGCGTCCCCCTACGACCCCAACGACTCCGGCGGCCTCGGCATGGTCTCCGAAGCCTCGGCGGTGCCCGGCGGCTGGGTCTACAAGCAGTGGAACTTCCTGGCACCGGAAGGCTCGGGGGCCGGGATGCCGACCTCCCCCGGCGGCATCGACGCTCCCGGCGCCTGGCGCAACCTGATCCAAGCCGGCCGGCCCGGCGCCGCCGGCGTCGTCGTCGCCGTCCTCGACAGCGGCATCGCCTACCGCTCGCTCGGGACCGGCTTTCGCCGCAGCCCCGACTTCGGTCCCCACCAGTTCGTCCCCGGCTACGACTTCGTTCAGCATGACCGAGTACCGCTCGACGAAAGCGGCCACGGCACCCACGTCGCCGGGACGATCGCCGAGAAGACCGGCAATGGGATCGGCGTCACCGGCCTCGCCTACAGGGCGAAGCTGATGCCGGTCCGGGTGCTCGACCGCAACGGCTTCGGCGACGCCTTCGACATCGCCAGAGGGATCCGCTTCGCCGTCACCCACCACGCCCAGGTGATCAACATGAGCTTCAACTTCGCCTGCGCCAAGCGGGTGCCGATGGTGGACGAAGCCCTGCGCGAAGCCTTCGAAAGCGGCGTCGTCGCCGTCGCCTCGGCCGGCAACCTCGGCTCCGAGACCTGCGTCTCGGCGCCGGCGACCGGGCCGCGGGTGATCGGGGTCGGCGGGACGACGGAGGGCGGCTGCCTCGGCGACTACTCGCTCGCCGGCCGCGCGATCGACCTCGTCGCCCCGGGTGGCGGGGTCCCGCAGAGCGGCTGCCCCTCGGTCGCGGCGCGGCCGATCTACCAGGTGACGCTGCTGCCGAAGAGCACCATGCAGTTCGGGATCCCGGCCAACTACGTCGGCACCTCGATGGCGGCCGCGCACGTCTCCGGGGCCGCGGCGATGGTCCTCGCCAGCGGCGCGATCGACCCCGCGCTGACGCCGAAGCCACGGGTCGAGGTGATGACCAGGAGGCTGCGCCACACGGCGCGGGACCTCGGCCTGGCCCGAACCCAGCAGGGCGCCGGCCTGCTCGACGCGGCGGCGGCTACCGCGGCCTATCCGCGGTCCTAGAAACCCCTGCGGCTCAGGTCGTGCGGACGATGATCACCGAACAGGGCGCGTGGTGTGAGACGTTGTTGGGGACGCTCCCGAGCAGATAGCGGCGGGCTCCCGTCATCCCCTTGTTGCCGACCACGATCAGGTCAGCCTTGGCCTCTTCGGCGACGTTGAGGATCGCATCGGCGGGATCGGCCTCGACCGGGTGGGTCTGGACTTCGACCCCCGCCTGCTTGGCCTCGGCGGCGGCGGCGTCGAGGATGAGGTTGACGTCCTCGCGCGGGCCGAGCTCGTAGTGGACGTCGGCCGGCGCTTCCTGCTGCTCGGCCTGGACCCGGCGGCCGGGGGCCGGGGAGTAGGCGCTGACGACGCTGAGCTGGGCGCCGGTCAGATTCGCCAGCTCGATCGCCTGGCGCACCGCCTGAGCGGCCGTATCCGAGCCATCGGTCCCAACAACGATGCGAGTGAACACGCCGCCTCCTTCGTCCGGGTCCTGAACGCGGTCGATACTAATCGCTCAGCGGCGCTGCTTCGCGGGCAAGTCGCGGAAGCCGTCGCCGAGGATTTCGGTCGGCGTCGTCGCCAGGCGGTAGACGGCGATCGCCATCGCCAGGAAGAGGCAGACGACGAGGACGACCATTCCCACTCTCCAGATCCAGGGCACGGCGGAACCCTAGATGGTCGCCGCGCCGCGTTAAGGTGGAGCGCGATGGCTCTGGAGAAGGTCGCCAACGGCGTTTGGCTCCTGCGCGGGGACCTCCGCGGGGCGATGAACATCTACTTCCTCGAGGACGGCGACGGGGTCGTCCAGTTCGACGCCGGGACCAAGGCGATGCGGAAGAAGGCGAAGGCGGCGGCCGAAGAGCTGGGCGGCCTCGAGCGGGTGGTCCTGGGGCACGCCCACGCCGACCACCGCGGCACCGCCCCCTACATGGACGTGCCGGTCCTCTGCCATCCCGACGAAAGGGCCGACGCCGAAAGCGACGCCGCGCTGGCGCCCTACTTCGACCTCTCGCGGCTACCGGTGGCATGGGTGCGCTGGATCTACCCCTTCCTGCTGCGACGCTGGGACGGCGGCGCGGTGCGGATCGCCGACACCGTGATCGAAGGCGACGAGGTCGCGGGCTTCAAAGTCATCCACTTCCCCGGCCACGCGCCGGGGCTGATCGGGCTCTGGCGCGAGAGCGACCGGGTGGCGCTGGTCTCCGACGTCGTCTATCTCGTCGACTCGGCGCGGCTGAAACCGCTGCCGGAGGGAGAGGCGAGCGTCCCCCACCCCGCCTGGGCCTGGGACCACGCGAAGGCGAAGGAGTCGCTGCGGCGCCTGGCGGCGCTGGAACCGCGCGTCGTCGGCGCCGGGCACGAGCGTCCGCTGCGGGGCGAGAACCTGCGGGAGACGCTCGAAGAGGCGGCCGAGAAGTACTGAAAGCGGCCGCTGCCTTAAGTTCCAGCGCTTGATGATCGCGACCTGCGCCTCGGCGGCGCTGATCTGCGCCGTCTCGTTGCTGGTCGGCCGCGCCGTTCTCGCCCTCGCCGGCAGGCGGGAGTGGTCGTGGCTGGAGCCGGCGGTCGGGTTCGGCGCCGTGCTGACGGTGACCGGCCTGCTGGCGCGGGCGCCCGGGCACGGCACCTCGGCGACGCTGGGGCTGGCCTTGCTGACCCTCGTTGCCGCGGCGATCCTGCGGCGAGTCGGAGTTCGTCCTTTATCGGGACATGGCCGACAAAGGACGAACGCCGGCATGGTCTGGCGGGAAGCGGTGCCGGTGGCGACCGTCGTCCTCGTCGTGCTGGCGATCCCGTTCGCGGTCAGCGGCCGCTGGGGGCTGCTCGGCGTCGGCTTCAACAACGACCTCGGTCTGCACCTGGCCTGGGCGGAGTGGCTGCGCAGCGGCTTCGGTCCGGACCCGGATCCCGGCTACCCGCTGGGGCCGCACGGGCTCGCGGTGGCGACGGCGGTGGTGCCGGGAGTCGGCCTCGGCCAGGCCTTCCTCGGCGAGATCGTCGCGATCGGCGTGATGACCGCCCTGACGGCTCTGGGCGCGCTGCGGGGAATGACCCCAGCCCGCCGCACTCTCGCCGCCGCAATGGTCGCCCTCCCCTACCTCGCCGCCTCCTACTACGCCCAAGCCGCGTTCAAGGAGCTAGCCGAGGCCCTCTTGGTCCTGGCCTTTGCCATCTGGCTCACCACCCTCGATGCCCGCTCAACCCAAGCGCCGGACAGCCAGAGGCTCCTCCCCCCCCTTGCCCTAGCCGGGGGGATCTTCTTTTCGTACTCGTTCGCCGGCATCGCCTGGCCAGTCGCGATCCTCGCCCTCTGGAGCCTGACGCTGCCGGAGGTGCGACGGGCGCTGCGCCCCCGCTCGCTGCTGCGCTTCCTGCTGCGGCCGGCGACGCTGCTGGCGATCGCCGTCCTTGCCGGGCTGGCGGTGCTGGTCACGGTGGTCGGGCCCTTCGGCTTCGCCGGCAGCTTCAACAAAGTCGCCGGCAGCAACACCTACGGCCCGGCCTCGCCGCTGGAGGCGCTGGGGATCTGGCCCGCCTCCAACTACCGCCTCGACGCCGCCGGCGGCGCCCGGCTGCCCGGTCTCGCCGGCACGGTCGCGGTCCTCGCCCTCCTCGTCGGCGTCGCCTGGTGGGTGAGCCGCCGCGAAGCGACGATCCCGATCGCCCTCGGCGCCGCCTGGCTGCTCTATCTCCTTTCCCTCCCCTCGGCCGGCGACTACTCCCAAGCCAAGGCCCTGATGATCGTCTCCCCCCTCGCGATGCTCGTCGCCATCCGCCCGCTCCTCGAGGAGTTCCCGCGCATCGGACGCCGGGGAGGGGGTCTCGGCGGACCCTCCCCGCTGTTGTCCGCCGAGACCCCCTCCCCGGCGTCCCCTCTGCTGCGGGCGGGCTGGGCGATCCTGGCGGTGGCGTTCGTCGGCGGCGCCGTCTACTCGTCGTTCCTCGCCTTGCGGGACGCGCCGGTCGGGCCACCCGGGCACGGCTCGGAGCTGCGTGCCTTCCTCCCGCTCCTGCACGGGCAGCCGGTGCTCTACGCGGGACAGGACCGCTACGCGGCCTACGAGCTGCTCGGGGCCGACACGCGCGTGCCGTTGGTCGAGTTCCCCGACGATGCCGTCTCGCCCAATCCGGAGAAGCCCTTCGACACCGGCGACGCCTATAGCCCGATCGACTTCGACTCCTTCTCGCGCGGGACGCTGGACCTCTCCTCCTACGTGATCACCAGCCGTGCTGCCTGGAGCAGCGAGGCGCCGCCGAACTTCGAGCGCGTAGCCAGCACCCCCTCCTACGTGCTCTGGAAGCAGACCGGGCCGACGCCGGAGGACCGGCACGTCCTTCTAGAGGGGACCGAGGCGGGAGCCTTCGCCGGTTGCGCGGCGCCGGAGGTGCGGATCCTCCTCGCCAACCAAGGCCGGGCGGGCCTCTTCCCCGATGCCGTGATCGGGCAGAAAGGAGACTGGGACGAAGGGAGCATCCTCGGCACCGACGCGACGACCTCACAGTCGCTGCGGCTGCCGGCCGGCAGATGGAACCTCTCGCTGCAGTATTTCTCGCCCTTCGATCTCACCCTCTCCGCGCCCGGGTTCAGCGAAGAGCTGAAGGCCGCCCTCGACGGTCAGCGGCCGAACACGATCAGCCTCGGCAACAACGGCCAGTTCTGGCCCGCCGGCCGCATCGAGAGCAAGGGCGGCGACATCCGGTTCACGGTCGAGACCGCGGCAGCCAGCACCCTGCAGAGCTTGACCGGCTACACCGGCAAGGCTTATCTCGGCGAGCTGGTCGCGGTCCCAGCTATGCCGCACCGGACGGTGCCGCTCAGTCAAGCGTGCAACAACTGGATCGACTGGTACGAAGCGGACGAAGCGCCGTAGCTAAACCGTCTTCGCCTCTATCCGCTCCGGCGCCACCCGGACCACGTCCCAGACCAGGCCCACCTTCTCCAGCCCGTCGATGACGAGGGCGGAGACGTCGACCTGGTACCAGCGCAGCCCGTGGGTGGCCGAGGTCGGAAAGGCGTGGTGGCTGTTGTGGAAGGCCTCGCCGAGGGTCGGGACCGCGATCAGCGCCAGGTTGCGCGAGTGGTCGGCGGTCTCGAATTCGCGCTTGCCGAAGGTGTGGCAGAGCGAGTTGATGCTGTAGGTGAAGTGGTGGAGGACGAAGACCCGCACCAGGCCGCCCCAGAGCAGACCGGTCACCCCGGCGAAGAGGGTGCCGCCGATGATCCAGCCCAACGCGAAGGGGAGCAGCAGGCCGAGGATCGCCCAGTAGATGAAGGTGCGGTCGACCCAGCTGATCACCGGGTCCTCGAGCAGGTCCGGCGCGAAGCGTTCCTTGCTGCCGCGCTGGGTGTGGATGAAGAGCCAGCCCATGTGGGCATGGAAGAGGCCCTGCATCGCCCCCGTCCAGCCGCCGCCGTGGTCGACGTGGGGGCTGTGCGGGTCGCCCTCTTCGTCGGAGAAGGCGTGGTGCTTGCGGTGGTCGGAGACCCAGGAGATCACCGGTCCCTCGATCGCCGCCGAGCCGAGGATCCCGAGCAGCCCGTGCAGCCACCTGTGGGTCTTGAAGGCGCGGTGGGTGAGGTGGCGGTGGAAGCCGACGGTGATCCCGAGACCGGTGAAGAGGTACATGCCACAGAAGAGGAAGACGTCGCTCCAGTGCAGGGCGCTTCCCCACACCTGCCAAGCGGCGAGGCCGAGGGCGATGAAGGGGATCAGGGTGACCAGGCCGGTGATGATCCGATCCCTGGTCTCGTTCTCGACAGGCTGGATGTCCGAGGGAAATGGTCCGACGGTAGTCATCTCAGGCGATGATAAGGGGCCTGATCCTCGTCTCGCGACCAAGCGCTTGCAAGTAGGCTCCCGACGATGCCGTTCGCGAACACCGCGCCGCTGCGACGGGAGATCGAGTCCCGCCTCCCGGAGCGGCCCTTCGCGATCGAGTTCTGGGACGGCTCCAGCGTCCCCTCCACCGCAGCCGACGGCGGTCCCGTCTTCAGCGTCCGCTCGCCGCGGGCGATCGCGCACGCGCTGCGGGCGCCGGGGCAGCTCGGACTCGGCCGCGCCTACGTCAGCGGCGAGCTCGAGGTCGACGACATCGACAAGGTGATCCGAGTCCTCGACGGCTGGCAGCCGCCCTCGCTCGACAGCGCCGACCAGCGAGCGCTGATGCTCGCCGCGGTGCGGGCGATGGGGATCCTCAAGCCGCCGCCGCGCCCAGCCGCCGAGCTGCGACCGAGCGGGAAGCGCCACAGCAAGGAGCGCGACGCCCGCGCCGTCCGCCACCACTACGACGTCTCCAACGAGTTCTTCGAGCTTTTCCTCGGGCCGACGATGGTCTACAGCTGCGCGATCTGGCGCGGTGGCGAGATGAAGACGCTGGAGGAGGCGCAGGAGGAGAAGCTCGACACCGTCGCCCGCAAGCTGGCGCTCGAGGAGGGCGAGCGCGTCCTCGACGTCGGCTGCGGCTGGGGCGGCTTCCCACTCTGGGCGGCGACGAGGTACGGCGCCGACGTCGTCGGCATCACCCTCTCGCCCCCGCAGGCCGAAAGGGCGCGGCAACGGGCCGAGGAGGCGGGCGTCGCCGACCGCGTCGACATCCGCGTAATGGACTACCGCGACCTGCCCTCGCTCGGCGAGAAGTTCGACGCGATCGCCAGCATCGGCATGGTCGAGCACGTCGGCTCGGCCAACATCGACCTCTACGCCGAGACCCTGGCGAGCCTGCTCGACTCCGGCGGCCGCCTGCTCAACCACGGCATCACCCGCCTCCGCCACACCGACCCCGAGGCCGGCGACTTCTCCGAGCGCTACGTCTTCCCCGACGCCGCCCCCCTCCACCTCTCGCGCAACCTGCTGGCGCTGGAACGGGCCGGCTTCACCACCCACCACGTCGAGGACTTCGGCCCCGACTACGCGGAGACGCTGAGGCACTGGGCGCAGAACCTCGACGCCAACCACGAGGAGGGCGAGCGCCTCGCCGGCGCCGAACGGATGCGCGTCTGGCGCCTCTACCTGCGGATGGCCCGCAACGGCTTCGAGAATGGGTTCTTGAACATCTACCAGGTCCGCTGCAGCAAGGCTTAGGCCTCATCCAGGCAGGAAGAGGACGGCCGCGGCGAGCTTGTGATGCCAGCCGTTGAAGGCCTCGCCGAGACTGACGGTTACGAGAACCCGGCCGGATGCGTCGAAGCCGAGGTCCTCTGGCGCGTACTCCCCCACTCCCGCCTCCTTCACGGCTTTTTCGATGGGAACGTCGGTCAGGGGCAGGTCATATCGCCTGCCACCGAAATCGAATACCAACCGAGGTCTCAGCTTTTGACGCTCCTCCTCGGGAGGGCGCATGAGCAGCGAGACAACGGTGGTCGGCTCGATCAGTGCCAGTGAGCCTTCCCCGTTCTCGGCCGCCTCTTCCTCCGGCACCGCATTCCCGCGATTGCCGAGCAGCAGAGGCCCCTCCGCGAGAAAGCGACGAAGTAGCCCGTAGGCCTCCTCCCGGGGCAGTTGCTTGGACAGCCGCCAAGGGGAGCCATCGATGAGGAAGTTCTCGGGTTGGGCTGGGTCGTCCAACGGCCGCAGGTAGCCGAACTCGACCACGTCCAGCACCGCCGGCCAGTGTCCGTCAACGCCGCATTGCGCCAAGAAGAGGCCGTGAGATCCGCTCGAAACAGGGCGCACCCAATCTCCCGCCTTGTTGATGCCGGCCACACACCTGCCTCCGTGTTTCTTTGAGCTGGCGAGAACGAGAAATTCTTCGGTGGGCATCGCCGGCGCAGGCTATAGGTGGATTATTTCGATGTCCTTCCAGTGATCTCGGAGGTACTCGGCGACCAGCCGCCGGTGGCATCGGTCGGGGGTGTCCTCGCTGCAGAGAAGCACGGTCCGCCGCGAGAACTCCGCCGGGCTGAGCTGGTCCTCGATCTTCCGCTCCCTCATCAGCCCGAGGAAGCGATCCTCGTACTCCTCCCAAGGCATTTCCTTCTTCTTCTTGAAGTCGTCGAGAATGTCCTGGGTCGGTGCGAGCAGCGGCGCGTGCTCGTATTCGGCGCCCACCAACTCGCGCAGGAAGTACGCGAGGTCGTCCCGCTTCGCAAACCCGGCGAGCTGCGATTTGTTGTTGAGGCGGATGTCGAGCAGCCGCTCGATCCGGTTCGACTTCAGGCGCTCGAAGAAGTCCTCTGCCGTGGTCCGCGTGAAACCGATAGTGAAGATCTCCACAGCTTCTCCTCGTCTTCGAACAAGGTGCCCTCCGCAAGCTTCAGGGGGCCCGATTCGATTTCGACCTGCCCGCTCTTCCGGATATGGGCGACGGTCATCCCATGATCGAGCAATACCTTCGAGACCAGCAGACGCCGATGGCAATGCGCGGGGTTCTCCTCGCTGCACATGATCGCCACCCGGTACTCCTCCGCACCTCGCTCGAGCCGGCGGATGGCCTGCTGGAACCAATCCTGCTCGGCAACTTTCCCATAGAGGACGTGACCGTCCGAGTCGTAGAAGTGGTCCCCCTCGGGGCGACCACCGAGCTCCGTGCCGAGGAAGAGGTACTTGACGTCCGCCTCCGCGATCAGCTCGGGCAGAACAGCAACGTCCGCCCACTCGACGAAACGAGAGTGAGGCCAAGAGCGGACGTCCACAAGCACCTCGATCCCGTGCTCGACCAGGAGACGACGGAAGTGGTCGGGGTCGTGGTTCGAGTGGCCGATCGTGAAGATCCGTGAGTCGGACATGGACTCACCAAGCTTGACGGATCTTCTCGACGAAGGCGGGATCGGAGAGGGTCTGCTGCAGTGAGACGGCGCACTCCCCCGGGGTCGAGCAGGTGACGATCCGCGCCCGCTCATACCCGGCGAGGAGCATTCTCGCCTGAGTATTGAGAGACGCCTCGCCGATCTGCACTCCGACGACAGGGCGGCCGTGACTGTAGGCGAGGGTCAACTCGGCATCGGCCATCTCGTCCTCGCCGCCGATCATCGCGACGAACACGTCGGCGTGCTCCACCGCATGGCTGACGCTGGCGAAATGCCGCCCTGGATCGGCGCCCCCATTCGGTTTCGGAGGTGGATGGGTGACGGTCCTCCAGCCGCATCTCGCGCAGGCCTCGACAATCTGCTCGAGCAGGGCACTATCTGCCGGCTGCGCGCTCGACCCGGCGCTCAGGTAGACCCACGAACTCTCGTCGAGCTCGGGAGCCTCGCTGTGGCCTTCGGCCGCCATCAAATTCAGTCTAAGTAGCCGGTTCTCCGAACTTTCCGGGGAAACATGCCCACAGAGCGGGAATCAGACAGGGAATCCGTCGCTGACGTTCTCTATCGACCAGTCGGCACCCGCGTCGGTGAGTTCGTCGACCGCATAGGAGCCGGTGGCGACGCCGACGACGCGGATGCCGGCGCCGTGGCAGGCGCGGACGTCGCGCGGGGTGTCGCCGACGGCGATCGTCTCAGCGGGATCGAGCGGGTGACCGGAGACTTCCGCGCCGCGCTCCAACGCCTTCTTCGTCAGCTCGGTGCGGTCGCGGGAGTCGGAGCCGTAGCCGCCGAAGGCGAAGAAGCGGTTGAGGTCGCCGCGGGCGAGCTTGATGTGGGCGGCGGCCTCGATGTTGCCGGTGACGACGCCGAGCAGGATGCCGTCTTCGACCAGGCGCGGGAGCAGCTCCTCGATCCCCTCGATCACGAAGTAACCCTTCGATTCGGCGACCGCGTCGGCGAGATGGCCGAGGTAGCAACCGATCGCCTCCGCCCGCTCGGTCGCCGAGCCCGGCCGCTTCAGCACCTCGTGGAAGACGATCTGGGCGATTTCCGGGTCGGTCATCCCGGCATGCGTGTGTTCGGTGATGTTCGCTTCGACCTCGTAGAGCTCGATGAAGGCCCGGTGCCAGGCGACCGCTCCCGCCCCGCCGGTGTGGAGCAGGGTGCCGTCGATGTCGAAGAGAACCGCCTTGATCACGAGCGGGCGCAGCCTATCCGCGCCTGTCGGCGTCTCAGTGCTCGGACTCGAGCAGGTCTTTCTGCGCCAGGGTGTAGAGGAGGGCTAGTGACGGCAGGACGACGACCGCGGCGACGGCGAAGACGATGAAGACGATCGTCATCGTCGGGTCGGGGGCGGCGGCCTGGTCGATGCGGAGGCTGGTGGGCAGCAGGTAGGGGAACTGGGCGACTCCCCAGCCCCAGATCACCGCGGTCACTGCGCCCGCCGCGAGCGGGCGCAGGGGGCGGCGCCCCCCGCGCACGAGGACTGCGAGGAGAGCTGCCCCGCACAGCAGCGAGAAGACCACCAGCGGCAGGCCCTCGGCGGTGAGGCGGTCGAAGACGTAGCGGGCTTCGGAGTGCAGGGCGAAGAGGCCGGCGAGCGCAAGGGCGCCGGCGACAACCGCCGCCCCCAGCGCCCGCCGTTCGAAGTAGCGCTCCATCTCGGCGTCGTCGCCGCGGCGGGCGTCGCCGACGAGGAAGACGGCGGCGAGGTAGGCGCCGGTGGCGACGAACATCGCCCCGATCAGCAGCGACAGCGGCTGGATCCAGCTCGAGAAGGGATCGCCGTTGCCCTCCGCCGGGACGTTGCCGGCGGCGATCGCCCCGATCACGGTCCCCATGAAGAACGGGGTGAGGACCGAGGAGATCGCGAAGGTCGCTCCCATCGCCCGCCGCTCGCGCAGCCCGACGATCGACTTGCGGAAGGCGAAGCCGGCGCCGCGGAGGACGATCCCCAGGGCCGCCAGGGCGATCGGCACGTACAGCGTCGTGAAGATCGCGCTGAAGGCCGGCGGGAAGGCGGTCCAGAGGACGACGAGGACGAAGATCAGCCAAACGTGGTTCGCCTCCCAGACCGGCGACAGCGAGCGCTGGATCGCGTCGCGCGGCCGCTGCCCGCGCTCATCCCAACCGGCGACGAGGTCCCAGAAGCCGCCGCCGAAGTCGGCGCCGCCGAAGAGCGCGTAGAAGGTCGCCCCGACCCAGAGGATCGCCGTCGCCGCGTCGGCCTTGCTCACCTGACCTCCTCGGCCTGGGGGGCGTAGGGACTCTCGACGTTCGCGGCACCTTTCTCCCGCCAGCGGCGAGACATCGAGCGCAGGACGAGGACCGCGCCGGTCCCCAACCCCGCGTAGAGGAGCAGGACGAGGGCGAAGGTGAACCAGATCCCCTCGGCCTCGGTGACCGCTTCGGAGGTGCGCATGTACCCCTGGACGATCCACGGCTGCCGGCCCACCTCGGTGACGATCCAGCCGCACCAAAGCGCCACGATCGCCCCGGCGCCGGAGACCGCCACGGCACGCGGGAACCACGGGGTCCGCGGGATGTCGCGCCGTCTCCACCAGACGAAGCCGAACCAAGCGCCGAGAGCGAGGAGCGCGGTACCGATCCCGACCATCGCGTCGAAGGAGAGGTGGAGCAGCGTGTGCGCCGGGGGCTCTTCGTCGTCGGGGATGTCGTTCAGCCCGGTCACTTCGGTGTCGGTGCTCCAGCCGACGAGGAAGGAGTCGAGGCCGGGGATCCCGATCGCGCCCTCCACGCCGTCCTCGGTGCAGACGCCGCCGACGTACTCGGTCTGGTCGGTCCCCGTTTCCTGGATGCACTCCATGGCCGCGAACTTGGCCGGCTGGTGGTCGGCGACTTCGCGCGCCGCGGTGTCGCCGACGAAGAGCTGGATCGGCGTGGCGATGCAGGCGATCGTCAGCGGGATCAGCAGTCCAAGCCGGTGCAGGCGGTCGCGCCGCCCCTTCAGCATCCCCACCGCGTAGATCGAGGCGACGAGGAAGCCGGTCACCATGTAGGCGGCGAGCAGCATGTGGGGCACCTCGTAGCCGGTCGCCGGATTGAGGAGCACCTTCAGCGGCTCGACGTCGACCACCTTGCCGGCAGCGTCGAGGGTGAAGCCCTGCGGCTGGTTCATCCAGGCGTTGGCGGCGACGACCGAGAAGGCGCCGCCGATCCCGGTGATCACCATCGGCACCCCGGACCAGAAATGAGCCCAGGGCTCGAGCCGCTTCCAGCCGTAGATGTAGATGGCGAGGAAGATCGCCTCGACGAAGAAGAAGATCCCCTCGATCGCGAAGGCGACGCCGAAGGCCGCTCCGAAGCGGTCCATGAACTCGGGCCAGAGCAGGCCGAACTCGAAGCTGAGGACGGTGCCGGTGACGGCGCCGACGGCGAAGGTGACCGCCATCGCCTTCGACCAGCGCCGCGCCAGCTCGAGGGCGGCCTCGTCGCCCTTCTTCAAGCCGACGTAGTTGGCGACCAGGATCGTCGCCGGCAGCGCCACCCCGAGGCAGGAGAGGACGATGTGGAATCCGAGGGTGAAGGCCATCTGCTCACGGGCGGCGAGCAGGTTCGACTCCGACGCCGCCAGCGGCAGCAGGTCGAGGGGCGGCATGTGAGGGAGGCTAGCGCCGCCGGTGGGCGGCGACAGTGAAGCTGCTCACGCCCTCCGCTGACTGCGATAGCGCCGGATCAGCGCGTTGGTGGAGCTGTCGTGGATCAGCTCCGGCTCCTCGTCGGACTCGAGCTCGGGGATGATCGCCTTCGCCAGCACCTTGCCCAGCTCCACCCCCCACTGGTCGAAGGAGTCGATCCCCCAAATCGCCCCCTGGGTGAAGACGCTGTGCTCGTAGAGGGCGATCAGCGACCCCAGCGTCGCCGGCGTCAGCCGCTCGGCGAGGATCGTGTTCGAGGGCCGGTTCCCCTCCATCACCCGGTGCGGGACGATCTCCTCCGGCGTCCCCTCCGCCCGCACCTGCTCCGGCGTTTTGCCGAAGGCGAGCGCTTCGCCCTGGGCGAAGACGTTCGACATCAGCAGGTCGTGGTGGCGGCCGAGCGGGTTGAGCGAGCTGGCGAAGCCGATGAAGTCGCAGGGGATCAGCCGCGTCCCCTGGTGGATCAGCTGGTAGAAGCTGTGCTGCCCGTTGGTCCCCGGCTCGCCCCAGTAGACCTGGCCGGTCTCGTAGTCGACGTGGGCGCCGTCCAGCGTCACGTGCTTGCCGTTCGACTCCATCGTCAACTGCTGCAGGTAGGCGGGGAAGCGGTGCAGGTACTGGTCGTAGGGCAGGACCGCCTGCGTTTCGGCGCCGAAGAAGTCCGCGTACCAGACCGCCAGCAGGCCCATGATCATCGGCAGGTTGGCGCCGGCGGGCGCCTCCCTGAAGTGCTCGTCCATCGCGTGGAAGCCCGCCAGCATCTCGCCGAAACGGGCGGGCCCGATCGCCAGCATCGTCGAGAGGCCGATCGCCGAGTCCATCGAGTAGCGGCCGCCGACCCACTCCCAGAAGCCGAACATGTTCTCGGTGTCGATCCCGAACTTCGAGACCTCCTCGGCGTTGGTCGAGACGGCGACGAAGTGCTTGGCGACCGCCGCCTCCTCGCCTCCGAGCCCGGCCAGCGCCCATTCCCGCGCCGTCTGCGCGTTGGTCATCGTCTCCAGCGTCGTGAAGGTCTTCGAGGAGACGACGAAGAGCGTCTGCTCGGGATCGAGGTCGCGGGTCTTCTCGGCGAAGTCGGTGCCGTCAACGTTGGAGACGAAGCGGCAGGCGATCTCGCGCTGGCTGTAGTGCCTGAGCGCCTCGTAGGCCATCACCGGCCCGAGGTCGGAGCCGCCGATGCCGATGTTGACGACGGCGCGGATCGGCTTGCCGGTGTGGCCGCGCCACTCGCCCGAGCGCACCCGCTCGCAGAAGGCGGCCATGCGGTCGAGCGTCTCGTGCACCTGCTTGACGACGTCTACACCGTCGACTACGAGCGAGCGCTGGCGCGGCATCCGCAGCGCCACGTGGAGGACGGCGCGGTCCTCGGAGACGTTGATGTGCTCGCCGGCGAACATCGCCGCGCGGCGCTCCTCCAGTCCCCGCTGGCGGGCGAGCTCGCCGAGCAGCATCACCGTCTCATCGGTGATCCGGTTCTTCGAGAAGTCGAGGTAGAGCCCGGCGCCCTCGGCGACCAGGCGCTCGCCACGATTGGCGTCGGCGGCGAAGAGGTCGCGCAGGTGCGCGTCCCGGATCTGCTCATGGTGATCCTGGAGCTGTGACCAGGCGGGCACCTGGCGCAGCGCCGGGGCGCTCACCCCGCCGCGACCCCGCTCTTCGACCCGATCGTCTCCAGCATCTCTTCCCACGACTTGTTGAAGCTCTCTTTGCCCTCCTCCTGAAGGCGGGCCGCCAGGGCGGCGACGTCGATCCCGGCCTCGACGAACTCGGCGAGGACCTGCTCGGCGTTGCCGCCGTCGGGCGGGAAGAGGTCGGTGATCTGGCCGTGGTCGGCGAAGGCGTGCAGGGTCGGCTCGGGCATCGTGTTGACCGTGAACGGCGAAGCGAAGGCCTCGATGTAGAGGGTGTCGGAGGCATCCGGATCCTTGGTCCCGGTGCTGGCCCAGAGCAGCCGCTGCGGCCGCGCGCCCTCGTTCATCAGGCGCCGCATCCGGTCGGACCGCAGCAGCTCGTTGTAAGCGCGGTGGGCGCGGCCGGCGACCGCGATCCCGAGCCGGTTGACGAGGTGGTCGGGAACGTCCTTGCCGACGGCGACGTCCCAGCGGCTGATGAAGAGCGAGGCGACGGAGGGGACGTTCGGGTCGAGACCGGCCTCGATCCGCCGCTCGAGCCCGCGCATGTAGGCGTCGGCCGCGCCGAGGTACTGCTTGTCGTCGAAGAGCAGGGTGACGTTGATCGGCACGCCGGCGAAGATCGACTCCTCGATCGCCTCGCGGCCGGCCTGGGTGCCGGGGATCTTGATGTAGATGTTCGGTCGTTCGCCCTTGGCATGGAGCGCCTTCGCCTCCTCGATCGTCGCCGCGGCGTCGTCGGCGATCAGCGGCGAGACCTCGAGCGAGACGAAGCCGTCGAGGCCGGCGGTGCGGCGGTGGACGTCGGCGAAGAGGTCGGCGGCGTCGCGCAGGTCCGCCAGCGCCAGCTCGAAGAAGATCCGCTCGTTGGCGTTGGCGCCGACGCCCTCGCCGGCGTCGGCCTTCGGCGCCAGCTCGGCGATCTGCTCGTCGTAGTCCTCGCCGCCGGAGATCGCCTTGTCGAAGATCGTCGGGTTCGAGGTCAGCCCGGTGACCGAGAGGTCGCGGATGTAGCCCTCCAGCACCCCCTCGCGGAGCATCGCGCGGGTGATGTTGTCGAGCCAGAGGCTCTGGCCCAGTTCGTGCAGACGCTGCGTCGGCTTCATCGGAGCCCCCTAGGTCGTTGACTTTGCGGTCGCCCGCTCGGCGACCTCGCGCGCCACCCTGGCCACGTTGTCGACGGTGAACCCGAACTCGGCCTCGACGTCCGTGAACGGCGCCGACTGGCCGAAGGTGGTCATACCCATGATGGCACCCTCGCTGCCCACCCATTTCTCCCAGCCCAGCGGCGCCCCCTCCTCGATCGCGAGGCGGGCGGTGATCTCCGGCGGCAGCACCTCGTCGCGGTACTCCCGCTCCTGGCGCTCGAAGATCTCCCAGCAGGGAAGGCTGACGACGCGGGTGCGGATTCCCTCCTCCTGCAGCTGCACGTGGGCACCGATGGCGAGCTGGACCTCGCTGCCGGTGGCGATCAGGATCAGCTCGGGATCGCCGTCCTCCGGATCGGCGAGGGCGTAGCCGCCGCGGCGGGCGCCCTCGGCCGAGGCGTACTTGGAGCGGTCGAGCACCGGGACCGTCTGCCGGGTGAGGGCGAGCGCGACCGGGTTGTGGGTGCGCCCGAGCGCCAGCCGCCAGGCCTCGACCACCTCGTTGGCGTCGGCGGGCCGGATCACGTCGAGGTGCGGCATCGCCCGCAGCGAGGAGAGCTGCTCGATCGGCTGGTGGGTCGGGCCGTCCTCGCCGAGGCCGATCGAGTCGTGGGTGAAGAGGTGGATCACCGGCAGCTCCATCAGCGCAGAGAGGCGGATCGAGGGGCGACCGTAGTCGGAGAAGGTGAGGTAGGTCGACCAGAGCGGGCGCAGCTTCGTCAGCGACATCCCGTTGCAGGCCGCGGCGGCGCCGTTTTCGCGGATCCCGAAGTGGACCTGGCGGCCGCCGTAGCTGCCGGGCTCGAACTGCTCGGTGTCCTCGGCGGTGAGCCGGACCGAGGTCGAGTCGGTGAGGTCGCAGGAGCCGGCGATCAACCACGGCACCCGCTCGGCGATCGCGTTCTGGACCTTGTTCGAGGCCTTGCGGGTCGCCAGCCCCTTCTCTTCGTCGCCCTCGAAGGAGGGCAGGTCGGCGTCCCAGCCGTCGGGCAGGTCCCGCCGCTGGATCATCTCCAGCTCGGCCGCTTTCTCCGGGTTGGAGCTCCTGAAAGCGTCGAACTTCTCGACCCAGGCGGAGTGGGCCTCGGCGCCGCGCTCGCCGATCACCTCGTCGAAGCGCTCGCGGACGCCGTCGGGGACGAGGAACTGGGCGTCCTCGGGCCAGCCGTAGGCCTTCTTCGTCAGCTTCACCTCGTCCTCGCCGAGCGGTTCGCCGTGGGCGGACTCGGTGTCCTGCTTGTTCGGCGCGCCCCAGCCGATGTGGCTGTCGATCACGATCAGCGTCGGGCGGCCGGTCTCGGCCTTGAACTCCTCGAAGGCCTTACCCAGCAGACCCGTGTCGTTCGCGTCGCCGACTCGCAGCACGTTCCAGCCGTAGCCCTCGAAGCGGCTGAGGACGTCGTCGCTGAAGGCCAGCGCGGTGTCGCCGTCGATCGAGATGTGGTTGTTGTCGAACATCCAGCAGAGGTTGTCGAGCTTCAGGTGGCCGGCGAGGGAGGCCGCTTCGTGCGAGAGCCCCTCCTGCAGGTCGCCGTCGCCGGCGAGCACGTAGACGTCGAAGTCGAAGAGGTCCTCGCCGTAGGTCGCGCCGAGCCACTTCGAGGCCATCGCGATCCCGGTCGAGGTGCCGACGCCCTGGCCGAGCGGGCCGGTGGTCGTCTCGACGCCGGTGGTCCAGCGGTACTCCGGGTGGCCCGGCGTGCGCGAGTGCAGCTGGCGGAAGCTTTCGATCTCCTCCAGCGAGCAGGCCGGCTCGTCGGTGACGTTGTACTCGGCGTCGACCTTGCGGACGCCGGCGAGGAAGAGCATCGAGTAGAGCAGCATCGAGGCGTGGCCGGCCGAGAGCACGAAGCGGTCGCGGTTCGGCCAGACCGGGTTCGCCGGGTCGTACCGGAGGTGGTTCTGCCAGAGCTCGTAGGCGACGGGGGCCATCGACATCGGCGTCCCCGGATGGCCGGAGCTCGCCTTCTGGACCGCGTCCATCGAGAGGGTGCGGATCGTGTTTATGCAGAGCTGATCGATGTCCTGGGTCATCCCTGACGGATCCTAGCCACAACCGGCCAATCGACCGTCACCCGCCTTCGCCGGACTCGGAGAAGGGTCCTGTCCGGATGCCTGCTCTTCGTCGTAAATGAAAGTAAACTTTCTGTTAAAGCTCCCTAATGATAGTATTCTTTCGATTCCATGAAGAAGGTGATCAACTACTCTCCGCGCACCGTCGAGGCGGCGGAGCTTCTCGGCACCCAAATCCGGGTGGGGCGCTTGGAGCGCCGCTGGACCGTGCAGGAGCTGGCGGAGCGGGTCGGCGTCAGCGTCGTCACCCTGCGCAAGATCGAGCGCGGCGACCCCAGCGTCGGCCTCGGCGTCGCCTTCGAGGCCGCGACCCTGACCGGCGTGCCGCTCTTCTACGAGGAGGGGTCGCGACTCTCGGCCGAGCTGCGCCGGGCGGCGGACAGGCTCGCCGTTCTGCCGAGCCGAGCACGCAAGCCGACCCACCTCGACAATGACTTCTGAGCCGGGCCAGGTCTTCGTCTGGGTTTGGCTTCCCGGAGCCGACGAGCCGGTCGTCGCCGGTCGCCTCGACCCCCGGGGGCCGATCGTCACCTTCACCTACGGGAGCAGCTATCTCGAGCGGGATGGCGCGATCCCCCTCTACCTGCCGGAGCTTCCCCTCGATCCGGTGCGGATTTCCCCCCTGGTGGGCGAGATCCCGGGGTGCATCGCGGACGCCGGACCCGATGCCTGGGGCCAGCGCGTCATCCTCAACCGCCTGACCGGCAGGGCCGATACCGAAGCGACCGAGCTCGGGCCGCTCACCTACCTGCTCGAGTCAGGCTCTGACCGGGTCGGCGCTCTCGACTTCCAATCCTCTCCGCGTGAGTACGTCCCTCGCGCGCTGGACCATGCCGACGTCGACGAGCTGGCCGAGGCGGCTGAGCGGGTCGAGAGGGGGATCCCCCTCTCCCCCGAACTCGACCGGGCGCTCCTGCACGGCAGCTCTGTCGGCGGGGCGCGGCCGAAGGCGCTGCTCGGCGACGGCGAGAGCGGGCTGATCGCCAAGTTCAGCTCCACCACGGACACCTTTCCGGTTGTGAAAGGGGAGTTCGTGGCGATGGAGCTGGCCCGTCGCGCCGGGATCGACGTCGCGGAGGTGCGACTGGTGAAGGCGCATGGCCGAGACGCCCTCCTGGTCGAGCGCTTCGACCGCCCGGGCGGGGGCAGGCGCCGGGCGATGGTCTCGGCGCTGACGATGCTGGAGCTGGACGAGGCCGGTGCCCGCTACGCGAGCTATGCGGACCTGGCCGATCTAGTGCGCGCCCGCTTCACCGAACCCAAGGCGACGCTGCGCGAGCTCTTCTCCCGGATCGTCTTCAACATCCTCTGCAGCAACAACGACGACCATCCCCGCAACCACGCGGCCTTCTGGGATGGGGAGGCGCTGACGCTGACTCCCGCCTACGACATCTGCCCGCAACTGGGGAGCGGCGGCGAGACCGCCCAGATCATGGCGATCGGCAGGGACGGCTGGCGGATGAGCCAGGTCGCCGGCTGCGTCGAGCGCGCCGGGATCTACCAGCTGTCGGAGGCGGAGGCGCGGGAAATCGTCGACAACCAGATCGAGACGATCAAGGGGCAGTGGGACGAGGTCTGCGACCTCGCCGGCCTCGCCGAGGTCGAGCGGGCGGGCTTCTGGGGGCGCCAGTTCCTCAACCGTTACGCACTCGAGGGGTACGAACGCGGACGAAGCTAGGGCTCGATCCGGGTGACGGTGCCGTCTCCGTTGTTCGCGACCCAAACCGCGTCGCCGCCGACCGCGACCGCCCCCGGTTCGGGGCCGACCTCGACCGGCGCGCCCCCGACCTCGCCGGTCTCGAGGTCGATCTTCCGCACCGCGTCGTCTTCCCGGTCGGCGACCCAGACGGCGCTGGTGCCACCGTCGATCCCGCCGGGGTGACCGCCGATTTCGATCGAGTCGACGACGGCGCGAAGGGAGGGATCGACTTTGGACACCGTGCCCGAGCGGCTGCTGGCGACCCAGACGAAGCCGCCGGCGACGGTCACCCCGGCGGGGCCGCGCCCGACGCGGATCGGCTCACCGGCGATGAGGGTGGCGGGGTCGACGCGGCGGATCGAGTTGGCATCGGCGACCGCGGCCCAGAGACCTTGGGATCCCCAGGCGAGCCGCAGTCCGGGCGACTGTGGCGGCAGGTCGCGCTGGGCAAGGACGCCCGCTTCGGCGTTGACCGCGGAGATCCCTCTGCCGTCCTCGTCAGCAACCCAGACGCGGTGGCCGCCGAGCGCGAGCGGACCCGGTTCGCCGGGGAGCGGGATCTCTTTGAGAACCTCGCCGCTGAGAGGGTCGAGGCGCAGCAGCAGCCCGCGCTTCGGGTTCGTCACCCACGTCCAGTTGCGGCCGATCGCTACGCCGGCAACTCCCTCGCCGAGGTCGTGCGGACCGCCGACGATCTCTCCGGTTTCGGGATCGAGCCTGGTCAGCGTCCCGTCCTTCTCGCTCGTCACCCAGACCGCCTTCGGCCCAGCGTCGAGCCGCAGGGGCGGCGTCCCGATCTGGATCGGCGCCGACACCTCCGGCCCCTCGTCTCCCAGCAGCAGGAACAGAACCGCGGCGACCATGGCGGCGAGGAGGATCACGACGCCAGCGACGATCCATGCGGTCGCCCGCCCGCCGAGCCGGCCGAAGAAGCCCCGCGAGCGGCTGGGGACGGTGCTGTGCTCGCTGCGGTCGTCGGAGAGGACGGCGGTCGGCCGCACCTCCGAGCGCTCGGCGGCGCGGGCGGCGGCGATCAGGGCGCCGGCCGTCGCGTAGCGCTCGGCCGGGTCCTTGGCGACCGCGCGGCGGATCGCCGCCTCGACCCCGTGCGGCATCCGCGGCGGCGTGTCGGCCTCGTCGCGCTCGAAGGGCGGGATCCCGGTGATCGCCTCATAGAGGACGCAGCCGAGCGAATAGACGTCCGCGGCGGGCCCGATCGAGTCCCCCCGCCACTGCTCCGGTGACATGTACTGGGCGGTGCCGACGACGGAGGCGGTCGAGGCGGCGCCGCTCTCGTCGACGGCTTTGGCGAGGCCGAAGTCGGAGAGGTAGGCGCGGTCGCCTTCGACGAGGATGTTGTGCGGCTTGACGTCGCGGTGGACGATGCCGGCGGTGTGGGCGGCGTCGAGCGCGTCGGCGATCTGGGCGAGGTAGCCGATCGCGCGCTTGGGCGACAACGGGCCCTCGCGGTCGATCAGCCGGCGCAGGTCTCCGCCGCGGACCAGCCGCATCGCCACGATCAGCTCGCCGTCGACCTCGCGCGAGTCGTAGACCGGCACCACCGCGGGATGCTCGAGCCGGGCGGCGAGGCGGGACTCGCGCAGGAATCGCTCGCGGAAGCCGCGGCGGTCCGCGAGCTCGCGGGCGATCACCTTCAGCGCCACCGGCCGGTCGAGGCCGAGGTGGGTGGCGCGGTAGACGACGCCCATGCCGCCACGCGCGATCTGCTCCTCGATCCGGTAGCCGGCTACCTCGGTCCCTACAGCGAAATCCGCCACGCGGCGGGTTATACCCAGCAGCATGCGCCGGCGAGGTGCGCCTCTCACGCGGACCGTGGGAGGCGCACCTCGAACCGGACCGGGTGGTCCTACCGACGGGGCACCGGCTGCCAGTCGATCACCGGGCCGAGAACAGTGGTGTCGCCTTCGGAGAAGTCGTAGCCGGAGGCGAGCTGGGCCTGGCGGCGGGTCTCGACGTTGATCGCGACCAGTCGCTGCTCGTCTTCGACCGCGACGAAGGCGGCGACGCGCTTGCCGTCGGAGGAGAAGACCGAAGTCGTCTCCGACTGATCCGGCAGCTCGCTCAGCTTGCGCGCTTTGGTGCGGCCGATCTTCTTCGCCCAGAGGCCCTGATCGCGGCGGAAGATCAGCATCCTGCCGTCAGGGGAGACGTCTTCGACGTAGGCGGAGCCGACGCCGGCGACCTGCGGCCTCGGCCGAGTGCCGTCCCGGCGCATCGTGTAGATGTCGGCGTAGGCGGCCGGCCCCGCGGCGCTCTCGCCGCGGCTGTAGATGACCCCGCCGGAGAAGAAGCGTGGCGCGAACTCGTCCAGCCCGTCGGTTTTCGTCAGCCGCGCCAGGCCGGAGCCGGTCGGGCGGATCGAGTAGACGTCGTCGTTGCCGCCTTCGGGACCGGCGGCGGAGCGGACGAAGACGATCGACTTGCCGTCGGGCGAGAAGGCGGCGTCGTGGTCGTCGCCGCCGCTGGTCAGCGACCGCAGGCCGCCGCCGGCGGCGCCGACGGTGTAGAGGCTGGAGGGACCGCCGAGGGCACCGCGCCGCTCGAAGACGACGTAGCGGCCGTTGGGGGAGACCTTCGGCAGCGAGTCGACCTCCGGGCCGCTGGTCAGCTGCCGCTGGCCGGAGCCGTCGGGCCGAACCGAATAGATGTCGCCGCCGCGGGCGAAGGCGATCGTGCGCCCGTCCGGCGAGAAGTTCGGTTCGGTGTCGGTCGGATCTTCGGTCAACTGGTTCAGCCGCCCGTCCTTCACCGCGAACAGCCCGCCTTTGGCGACCCCTTCGACGGTCGAGGCTTTCGAGAAGACGACCGCGCCCGAGTTGGACGCCGCCGAGGCCGCTGCCGGGACCAAGAGGGCAAGCAGCGCGAACATCGCGATCAGGGTCTTCTTGAACATCGTGTGCTCCTTTCACGAGCGATCGGTGATTGCGTACACCGATGCTCGGGCCCAGAGCCGTGCCGGCCAATGACAGCGGCGCCACCCACCGGGCCACAGATGGCCCGGTGGGTGCCGGCTACCAGCCGAGGACGAGCCCGATGCTGGTCTGCCTGGAGCCTTCTTCCGGTTCCCACCACTCGAGCGCGTCCTGTCCGACGCCGGTGGCGACCTCAATTGAGGCGAGGACGTAGAAGGGCGAGACTTCGCTACTGGTGTTGGCGAAGGTCCCCGCGATCCGGCGGCCGTCGGGAGAGAAGACGAGGTTTTCGCTGTCGACCGAGTAGAGCCGATGGGCATGCGACCAGCCCCCCGAAGGCAGCAGCCTCTTCTTCCAGATGCCGTTGCTGTTGAACAGCAACAGGCGCCCGTTCGGGGAGACGTCGCCAATTCGCGAGTTGCTCTTTCGCTTGACCAGTGGCTCGACGTCGCTGCCGTCGCGGCGCATCGAGAAGAGGAAGAGCGGGCTGTGGAGCTCGTTGCGGCGGTGGAAGACGATCCCACGCGCGAAGTAGCGTGGCCGCAGCTCGTCATGGGGGGTGTGGGTAAGGCGCGTCAGCCCCTCGGTTGAGGGTCGAATCGAGAAGAGCTCGGCGTTACCGCTGAATTCGCCGCCTGCCGGCCCCGGAAGACCCCGCACGAAGACGATGAGGCGTCCGTCCGCGGAGAAAGAGGGTTCGAAGTCGTCCTCTGGCCCGCTGGTCAGCTGTCTCGGCTCGCCGCCGGTCAGGTAGACGGTGAAGAGGTGGCGCGGCTCTTCCTGGGAAGGACGGCGGAGGAAGAGGAGATAGCGGCCCGTGGGAGAGAACTGCGGCCGTTCGTCCAGCTCGGGGCCGCTGGTCAGTTGTCGCTGTTCCGACCCGTCCGCGTTCATTACGTAGACATCGCCGTCGCGGACGAACGCGATCGTCGAACCGTTGTGCGCGACGTTCGGTTCCTTGTCTCCAGGGTGGTCCGTGAGCTGCCGCTTCTGCCCTTCCCGGCTCGCGAATATCCCACCCCATTCGCGCCGCGGCCCTCCGTCGCCCGGCCATTCCCACTGGGTTTTCCCGTAGACGAGCGGCCGCGGCGTCGCGGCTTCAGCCGCTACCGCGAGATAGAGACCTCCCAAGAGGGAGAGGATGAAGATTGCAATGGTTCCCCTGCGCATGGTTCCTCCTCTGGTTGTGCTTCCTCCACAACACAAGGTGCAAGGACTGAAGCGGCAAGCCAATGACAGCGACGCCACCCACCGGGTCACAAGTGGCCCGGGGCGGGTCAGTACACCGAGTCCGCGAGAACCGTCGTATATCGACGGCTTTCGCGGACTCGCGCTAGCGCGGACGGTCGAGGCCTAGCTCGATGACGCGGGCGGCGATTTGGCGGGGGCGGTCGCGGCCGGCGTCGCCGGGAACGTCGAGCTTGGCGGCGAGGGCGTCGAGGCGGCGCTGGGCGGTGCGCTCGGAGACGTGAAGCTCGGCGGCGATCTCGGCGCGGGTGGCGGGGCGGCCGGCGAAGGCGCCCTCGCTGCGGTAGGGGGCGACGAGGGCGGCGGCGGTCGCCCGCTCCTCCTCGCTCAGCGCCACCGAGGGCTCGCCGGCGGCGACGGTGGCGCCGACCGGAGTCGCCGATCCGGTCTTCACTTCCAGCCGGTAGTCGCCGACGATCAAAGTGTCGCCGTCGCGCAGCCGCCGCGGCCGGTCCAGCGGCTCGCCGTTCAGCGCCGTGCCGTTGCGGCTGTCGAGGTCGGTCGCCATCAACACGTCCCCCCGCCGCTCGATCTCCAGGTGATTCCAGGACACCGCCTCGTCCTCGATCACCACGTCGGCCTCAGGCGAGCGTCCCACCACGGTCTTGTCACTGCTCAGGGCAACGGAGTGCGGCGCAACCCCGCTCGAGGAAATCCAGAGTCGCGGATCCATCGCCCGCGAGCATAGATCGAGCAACGGATCGGCCCCTCCCGCGGGTGGCGACGATTGCGAGGACTCTCCCGAGAGGGAGAGCCCGCAATCGGAGACAGGACCCGCGGGCCGAGCGCCCGGTCCCTAGCTGCTAGTACCTGTAGTGGTCCGGCTTGAAGGGGCCCTGGACCGGGACGCCGAGGTAGGCGGACTGCTCGGGGGTCAGCTCGGTCAGCTCAACGCCGAGCGCGGCCAGGTGCAGGCGCGCGACCTTCTCGTCGAGGTGCTTGGGCAGGACGTAGACGTTCGGAGCGCCGCCGTATTTGTCCTCGCGCTTGCCGAAGAGCTCGATCTGGGCGATCACCTGGTTGGTGAAGGAGTTCGACATCACGAAGCTCGGGTGCCCGGTGGCGTTGCCGAGGTTCAGCAGCCGCCCTTCGGAGAGGACGATGATCGCCTTGCCGTTCGGGAACTTCCATTCGTCGACCTGCGGCTTGATGTTGATCCGCTCGGCGTCGGACTCTTCCAGCGCCGCCATCTCGATCTCGTTGTCGAAGTGGCCGATGTTGCCGACGATCGCGTTGTGCTTCATCCGCCGCATGTGGTCGACGGTGATGATGTCCTTGTTGCCGGTGGCGGTGACGAAGATGTCGGCGGTCTCGACGACTTCCTCGAGCGTCCGCACCTCGTAGCCCTCCATCGCCGCCTGCAGGGCGCAGATCGGGTCGATCTCGGTGACGATCACCCGCGCCCCCTGGCCCCGCAGCGAGCCGGCGCAGCCCTTGCCGACGTCGCCGTAGCCGCAGATCACGGCGACCTTGCCGCCGATCATCACATCGGTGCCGCGGTTGATCCCGTCGACCAGCGAGTGGCGGCAGCCGTAGAGGTTGTCGAACTTGGACTTGGTGACCGAGTCGTTGACGTTGATCGCCGGAAAGAGCAGGTCGCCGGTCTCGGCCAGCTGGTAGAGCCGGTGGACGCCGGTGGTCGTCTCCTCGGTGACGCCCTTGATGTTGGCGGCGACCCTGGTCCAGCGCTGCGGGTCCTGCTCGAGCGAGCGCTGCAGCGTCTGCAGGACGATCTTGAACTCTTCCGACTCGGCGGAGCCGGGATCGGGCACCGAGCCCGACTTCTCGAACTCGACCCCCTTGTGGACGAGCAGGGTGGCGTCGCCGCCGTCGTCGAGGATCATGTTCGGGCCCTCGCCGTCGGGCCACATCAGCGCCTGCTCGGTGCACCACCAGTACTCCTCCAGCGTCTCGCCCTTCCAGGCGTAGACGGGGACCCCGGAGGCGGCGATCGCCGCGGCGGCGTGGTCCTGGGTGCTGAAGATGTTGCAGCTCGCCCACCGCACCTCGGCGCCGAGCGCGACCAGCGTCTCGATCAGGACCGCGGTCTGGACGGTCATGTGGAGCGAACCGGCGATCCGCGCGCCCTTCAGCGGCTGGGCGGAGCCGTACTCCTCCCGGGTCTGCATCAGACCGGGCATCTCCACCTCGGCGAGGGAGATCTCCTTGCGGCCGAAATCGGCGAGGCTGATGTCGGCGACCTTGTAGTCCTGGGTCTCGGTCGGGGCTGCGGTGCTGGTTGCCGTGCTTGAAGTCATTGGCGCAATGTACCGTGCCGGTCGTGAGCGAGGCGGACACGGAGAAGCGGCTCGCCGCCGAGGCGGCCGCGGAGCTGGTCGAGAGCGGGATGACGGTCGGCCTCGGCACCGGCTCCACGGTCGCCCACCTGCTGCCGGCGATCGCGGGCCGCGCCCTCGCCGGGATCCGCTGCGTCGCCACCTCGGTCGCGACCTCCGAGCAGGCACGCGAGCTGGGGGTTCCGATCGAGGACTTCGACAGCCTCACCCGCCTCGACATCGCCATCGACGGCACCGACGAGGTGACCCCGGACGGCTGGCTGATCAAGGGCGGCGGCGGCGCCCACCTGCGCGAGAAGGTCGTCGCCGCGGCGGCCGACCGCTTCGTCGTCATCGCCGACTCGAGCAAGCCCGTGGACGCTCTGCGCGGGCCGGTGCCGCTGGAGCTGTTCGGCTTCGGCGCGGCTTCGGCGCTGGAGCGGTTGGGAGACGACGTCGAGCTGCGCAACGCACCGCGCAGCCCCGACGGCGGTGTCATCGCCGACTACCGCGGCGGCGGGCTCGACGATCCGGCGGCGCTGGCGGCGCGGCTGGAGGCCGACCCCGGCGTCGCCGCCCACGGTCTCTTTCCCCCGGATATGGTGAGCGAGGTTTTCGTCGCAAGGGGAGGCGCCGTGGACCGGGTCAGCTTCACCTGAGCCAAAGGAGACCTCCCCGATGACCGACTTCAGCGGGCTGGCGATCGCCGGCCGCGTCGCAACCCCGAACGATGCCGACTGGGACCAGGCCCGCCAGGCCTGGAATCTCGCCGCCGACCAGCATCCCAGCGCGGTCGCCTTCGTCGAGGGCGGCGAGGACGTGGTGCGTGTGGTCCGCTTCGCCGCCGAGAACGATCTGCGGGTTACCGCCCAAGGAAGCGGTCACGGCGCCCTCTCGCTGCGACTGCCGGAGGACGCGATCCTCGTCAAGACCGAGCGGATGCGCGGCATCGAGGTCGACGTGGCGACGCAGACGGCGCGGGTCGAGGCGGGCGTGCTCTCGCAGGAGCTGGCCGAAGCGGCGGCCCCGCACGGCCTCGCCTCGCTCCCCGGATCCTCGCCTGACGTCTGCGTCACCGGTTTCACGCTCGGCGGCGGGTTGAGCTGGCTCGGGCGCCGCTACGGGTTCGCCTGCAATCGGCTGCAGGCGGTGGAGCTGGTGACCGCCGACGGCGAGGCACGGACGGTCGACGCCGAGAGCGAGCCCGACCTCTTCTGGGCGCTGCGCGGGGGCGGCGGCGACTATGGCGTGGTGACGGCGCTGCGGGTGGGCCTGGTGCCGCTCGCGGATGTCTACGCCGGGGCCCTGCTCTTCCCGGCCGAGGTCGGGGCGGCGGGGATTCGCGCCTACCGCGACTGGGCCGCAGGCGTCTCCGACGACGTCACCTCGATCGTCCGCTTCCTGCGGCCGCCTGACATCCCCGACGTCCCCGAGTTCCTGCGCGGCCAAGCGTTGATGACGATCGACGCCGCCTGCATCGGCGACCCGGCGGCAGGCGAAGCGGCGATCGCCCCGCTGCGCGAGATCGCCGAGCCGATCCTCGACACCTTCGGCCAGATCCCGGCCCCCGGCCTCTGCAAAATCCACATGGACCCCGAGCAACCGGTCCCCGGCTTCGGCCACCACCGGGTCCTGCGCGAGCTCTCCGACGAGGCGATCGACGCCTGGGTCGGCGCCGTCGGCCCTGACTCGGGCACGCCGCTGCTGCTGTCCGAGCTACGGCAGCTCGGCGGGGCGCTCGGTCGCCCGGACCCCGACGGCGGCGCCCTCACCCATCTCGACGCCGGCTGGGTGATGTACGGGATCGGGATGGTGATGAACCCGGAGATGGGCGAAGCGGTCAGCGCCGGCCTCGACCGCATGCATGAGGCGATGGAGCCCTGGGCCGCCGACGGCGGCTACTTCAACTTCTCCGACCGCCCCTGCGACACCGACGCGATCCTCCCCGCCGACGTCTGCTCCCGCCTCGCCGACGTCAAGCTCCAGTGGGACCCCGACGGCCGCATCTTCGGCAACCACGTGGTTTCGCTGGATCCGGCTGCGTAGCTACTCTTAATGAGTGGCAGCAGACAAATCATTTCTGTCTGAGGTTGACGCATCGGCCCAACGGACCTTGCGTCTACTTGCCAACGGAAGGCGACCGCACCCGATGCTTCGGCGTCTGTTGCTCGACGCCTTCTGAACCCAGATCGCAGCGACCGTCCTGAAGAGGGCGATATCGACGTCAATGTCTTTGTCTCTGCAGATCACTGGTTCGAAATCCGCGACGCGTTGAAACCGTTGACGGTCGATACCCGAGTGGACGAGGCGGAGGTGAAACGGCTTGACGAGATACGGCTGGAATGGGAATCCAATCTTCTTCATCTCTTTTTCTCTGCCGATGCACTGCACAAACGAATGAGCGAAGACATCCGCCTCGTTCCCTTCGACGGCGCCACCATCCCGATCGTTTCTCCAGAGCACCTCGTCGTCCGCAAGGCGCAACTCGACCGCATCAAGGACTGGCTTGACATCGAGCAGATCCTTGCTGCCAGCTGGCCGCTGGACCTTGAGGAGATCGAAACCTGGCTTATCCGTTTGACCGTAGAAGGCGATCCCAGGGTGAAGAAGCTGCGCGAGGTCAAAGCCTCGCTTTCGCTCGACTAGCCCGCCGCGGCATCGTCGGCCACCACGAGCATGTTCTCGTTTCGCACCTGGCCTGCAGGGATGGATCCATCTCCGGCGAGGAGCTTCCGCAGCGGTTCGCGCTTGTCGGGGCCGGTGACGAGCCAGACGATGCGGCGGGCGTCGGCGAGGGCGGGATAGGTGAGGGTCATGCGGAGGTGGCCCTGGTAGGTCTCGCCGGTGATCGCGACGCGGCGGTCGGTGACCTCGAGGACGGGGTCGCCGGGGACGAGGGATGCGGTGTGGCCGTCGGGACCAAGGCCGAGGTGGATGAGGTCGAGGCGGTCGGGCAGGGAGGATTCGTAGTCGCGGGCGGCGCTGTTCAGGTCGCGCTGGGTGACCGGCATCGGCCGCAGGGTCGCTTGGTGGTCCATCGAGAGGCCGAGGACCATGTGGGTGAGGTTGCGGGCCTCGTCGCCGGGGGCGGCGACGCGCTCGTCTACCTGGAAGAGCTCGGTCTGTCCCCAGGGCATCCCATCGAGTTCGCCGAGGATCGCCAGCATCGCCCAGGGCGAGCGGCCGCCGCTCATCGCCATCGCGAATGTGCCGCCCTCGGCGACGGCCTCGGCACCGGCCTCCGCGATCAGCTCGGCGGCCCGCCGCGAGGCCGCCTTTTCGTCGCCGGCGACCTCGAGCCGAATCGGCACGTCAGCTCGCCTTCTCGTCGTGGCCGCCGAACTGCTTGCGCATCGCCGAGAGGACTTTGTCGCCGAAGTCGCCGAGGCCCCGCGAGTAGAAGCGCTCGTGCAGAGCGGCGGTGAGAACCGGCGTCGGCACCCCCTCGTCGATCGCCGCGATCGCCGTCCAGCGACCCTCACCCGAGTCGGAGACGCGACCGGTGAACTCCTCCAGCCGCGGCGATTCCCTCAGCGCCGCCGCGGTCAGGTCGAGCAGCCAGGAGCCGATCACGCTGCCGCGGCGCCAGACCTCGGCGACCTCGGGCAGGTCGAGGTCGTATTGGTAGTACTCGGGGTGATCCAGGGGGGCCGTCTCGGCGTCGGCCTCGCGGGTGACCTTGCCGGCATCGGCGTTGTCGAGGATGTTCAGCCCCTCGGCGTAGGCGGCCATGATCCCGTACTCGATCCCGTTGTGGACCATCTTCACGAAGTGACCGGCTCCGTTCGGCCCGCAGTGGAGGTAGCCCTGCTCGGAGGGCGAGGGGTCGCCGTCGCGGCCCGGGGTGCGCTCAGCCGCCTCGACCCCCGGGGCGAGGCTGGCGAAGATCGGGTCGAGCCGCTCCACCGCCCTGTCCGGCCCGCCGATCATCAGGCAGTAGCCGCGCTCGAGCCCGAAGACGCCGCCGCTGGTGCCGCAGTCGACGTAGTCGACCCCCCGCTCGCCGACCTTCTCGGCCCGGCGGATGTCGTCGCGGTAGTAGGAGTTGCCGCCGTCGACGATCGCGTCTCCGGCCATCAGCACCGCCGCCACCCCCTCGACCGTCCGCTCGGTGATCTCACCGGCCGGGACCATGATCCAGACCGATCGCGGCGCGCTCAGCTTCGAGGCCAGCTCCTCCAGGGTCGAGGCGCCCTCGGCCCCCTCGCCGGCCAGCCGCGAGACCGCGTCGGGGTTGACGTCGTAGGCGACGATCTGGTGGCCGTCGCGCATCAGGCGCCGGGCCATGTTGGCCCCCATCCTGCCGAGACCGACGATTCCGAGTTCCATAAGACCTCCGCTGTTGGGGGTGGGCGGCGCTCGGAGCATCGTACTTTCAGCGAGTCCGCGTCAGGCGTCGCATATCGACGGTTTTCGCGGACTCGGCACACTCGAGCGGATAGCCTGCCGCCGATGAGCGACGCGGCCGACGTCCTGGCGATCTTCGGGATCAGCGGCGACCTGGCGAAGAAAATGACCTTCCGGGCGCTCTACCGGCTGGAGGAGCGCGGCAAGCTCGACTGCCCGATCGTCGGCGTCGCGATCGACGAGTGGGACGACGAGCAGCTGCGCCGGCACGCGCGGGACGCGATCGGCGCCACCGTCGGCGACCCCGACGAGGACGTCTTCGGGCGCCTCGCCGGACGGCTCGCCTACGTGCAGGGGGACTACGAAGACCCCGACACCTTCAAGCGGGTCGGGGAGGCGATCGGCGATGCGAAGCAGCCAGTCTTCTACCTGGAGATCCCGCCGGCGCTGTTCGCCACCGTGGTCCAGGGGCTGGGCCAGGCGGGGCTGGCGGGAAACGCCCACGTGGTGATCGAGAAGCCGTTCGGCCGCGACCTCTCCTCCGCCCGCGCGCTCAACGCCGAGCTCTGCACGGTCCTGCGCGAGGAGCAGATCCTCCGCATCGACCACTACCTCGGCAAGGAGCCGGTAATGGACATCACCTACCTGCGCTTCGCCAACGCGCTGCTGGAGCCGGTCTGGAACCGCGAGCACGTCTCCCACGTGCAGATGACGATCGCCGAGAACTTCGGGGTCGAGGATCGGGGCCGCTTCTACGACGCGGTCGGGGCGATGCGGGACGTGATCCAGAACCACGCCCTGCAGGTGCTGGGGATCGTCGGCATGGAGCCGCCGACCGGGAACCATCCCGACAGCGTCCGCGACAAGAAGCTCGAGTTCTTCAAGGCGATGCGCGCCGCCGACCCGAAGCGCTATGTGCGGGGGCAGTACGAGGGCTTCCTCGAGGTCGAGGACGTGGCGGCGGACTCGACCACCGAGACCTTCGCCGCGGTCGAGCTGGAGGTCGACAACTGGCGCTGGGCCGGGGTGCCGTTCTTCGTCCGCGCCGGCAAGTGCCTGCCGGTGAAGGCGAGTGAGGTGACGGTCTTCTTCAAGCGGCCGCCGCGGCTCGGGATCGGCCGCGGGAAGACGCCAGAACCGAACCAGCTGACGATCCGGATCGAGCCGGAGCCGGGGTCGCGGATCCGCCTCTACGCGAAGCAGGCCGGCGAGGAGGCCTTCCAGGCGACCGATATGGAGGTCCTGTTCGAGAAGGTGCCGGGAGAGGATCCCGAGCCCTACGAGCGTCTGCTCGGCGACGCGATCGCCGGCGAGCACCAGCTCTTCACCCGCCAGAGCTCGATCGAAGAGACCTGGCGCGTGGTGCAGCCGCTGCTCGATGAACCGGGCCCGGTTCATCGCTACGAGCAGGGGACTTGGGGACCGGAGGAGGCCGAGATGCTGACCCGCGGAACCGGCCAGTGGGCCAAGCCGTGGCTCCCTGACCAAGAGGAGTAGGACTGAGGCTTTTGGCCGGACGGGGCCCGTCGCGGGCTGTTAGGGGATGCCTGCGCTGGATGCTCGGCATCCCCTGCGCCCGCGCCACCCGCCGGATAAAGGCCTAGGCTGACTTGCTCATGACCGAGGCGGGGAAGAGGGCTGACGATCTGCTGCGGGGGCTCGGGTACGAGAGCTGGCGGGCCGGACAAAGGGAGGCGGTGGTTGCGGCCCTTGAAGGGCGGGATTCGTTGATCGTGATGCCGACCGGCGGGGGCAAGAGCCTCTGTTACCAGTTGCCGGGGCTGGCGTCAGAGGAGTTGACGGTTGTTGTCAGCCCGTTGATCGCGTTGATGCGGGATCAGTGGGGGAAGCTGACCGCGCTGGGGCAGCGGGTGGCGATGATCACTTCGGGGATGGGGGACCGGGAGGTCTCGGAGGCGCTGGCGATGGTGCGGGGGGACGCGCGGATCGTCTACTGCGCTCCCGAGCGCTTCGCTTCATCCGTCTTCCTCGAAGCGCTTGCCTGCCGCAAGGTCGACCTGGTCGCGGTCGACGAGGCGCACTGCGTCTCCGAGTGGGGGCACGACTTCCGCCCCGATTACCTGCGCCTGCCCGAGGTGGTCGAGCGGCTGGGGCGGCCGACGGTGATGGCCTGCACGGCGACCGCGACGGTGCCGGTCGCGCGCGAGATCGCGTCGCGGTTCGGGATGCGGGACCCGCTCCAGGTCCGCTCCGGTTTCGACCGCCCCAACCTCTCCTTCGACGTCGTCGCGCTGGAGGGCAAGGGCTGCACGGCGCGCCGGCAGGCGCTGCTGGAGGCGGGGCTGCGCGACCCCGCCAACCGGCCGGCGATCGTCTACTGCGGCACCCGCCGCCAGACCGAAGAGGTGGCCGGGGAGCTGCGCGAGGCGGGCGTCGCCGCGGTCGCCTACCACGCCGGCCTCGAGCCCGAGCAGCGGACGGCGATCCAGGAGCGCTTCATGGCCACCGACGAGGGCGTGATCTGCGCCACCAACGCCTTCGGCATGGGCGTCGACAAGGCCGACGTGCGCTCGGTCTGGCACGTCACGATCCCGACCAGCGTCGAGGCCTACTACCAGGAGGCGGGTCGCGCCGGGCGCGATGGCCTGCCGGCGCGGGCGGTGATGCTGGCGCTGAAAGCCGACCTCGGCCGCCTCGTCCGCTTCAACGAGCAGCGCGCCGGCGATCCCGAGCTGGCGGTCGCCCGCGAGCGCGGCTGGCGCGCCTACCACGCGATCAAGGCCTTCATCTACGGCACCGAGTGCCGGCGCCGCGCCCTGCTCGACCACTTCAGCGACCGCACCGCGGGGGCGCCGCTGGAGCGCTGCTGCGACGTCTGCGACCTGCTCGAGTGGCTGCCGGACCCGGAGACGATCGCGGTCCGCCGATCAGCGAAGGCGAAGGCCGCGGCAGCACCGGTCCCGGAGCTCTCCCCCGCCGACGCGCCGCTGTTCGAGGCGTTGAAAACGTGGCGCCTTAGCGCCGCCGCCGGCAAGCCGGCCTACACCGTCGCTGCCAACAAAACCCTCAGCGCGATCGCCGCGGTGCGGCCGCAGGACGAGGACGCCCTGCTCGCGATCAGCGGGGTCGGCCCGGCCTTCATCGAGAAGTTCGCGCCCGAAGTCCTGGCGATCGTCGCCGCGCACTCCGCCCCGATCGCCGAGCCGGCCTAACCGCCGACGGGACGATTTCGGTCCACATAGGACCGTTTCGTCCCGTCGGCGTTCGGAGACGCAACCGAGGTTGCATGGGAGCGCCGCTGTGGGTGGGCGCGGCGTCTCAGTTGCGAGCATGAGGACTCTGCTTCCCGGCTCGCGAAAGTCCCACGGCACGCTGGTGCTGGTCGTCGCCGTCGTGCTCCTCGGTCTGGTGGCAGCTCCAGCGTTCGGTTTCAGCCCGCTGAAGCCGCCGGGAAAGAAGGTCTACTGGGGCGTCTCCGACACCGGCGACCCCGCCGACTTCGGCCAGTTCGCCGACGTGCTGAACAAGCACCCGGCGGCGATCCAGTCGTTCCGCACCTGGGGCACCGACTTCGACGAGGTGATCCGCCGCTGGCAGATCGCCCGGGCGCGGCCGATGATCCACCTCACCACCGCCGACAACAACGACGGCCACGAGTTGATCACCCCGGCGCAGCTCGCCGCCGGCGCCGGCGACCGCTACCTCGTTCGCCTCAACAAGCTCTTCTACGAAAAGGGGATGCGCGCCTACGTGCGGCCGCTCGGCGAGCCCAACCGCTGCCTCAACGTCTACGCCGCCTACGACTGTGCCGGTGCCTCGCGCGGTCCGGAGCACAGCCCCCGCGCCTACAAGCGCGCCTTCCGCCGCTTCTACGTGATCGTCCACGGCGGGGGCAAGGCCCGCGTCCTCAACCGCCGCCTCGCCGAAGCCGGGCTGCCGCCGCTCACCGTTAGGATCCGGGCGATGCCGAAGGCGCCTGTGGCGGTCGTCTGGAGCCCGCTCCCCGCCGGCTCGCCAACCGTCCCCCACAACCGGCCGCGCCACTTCTACCCCGGGTCGCGCTGGGTCGACTGGGTCGGCACCGACTTCTACTCCGGCTATCCCGAATGGAAGGCGCTGACCGGGCTCTACCGCCGCTTCTCCGGCAAGCCGTTCGCGATCACCGAGTGGGCGGTCGAAAGCGGCGACGACCCCAGCTTCGTCAACAAGCTCTTCGCCTGGACGCGCAGCCACCGCCGCACGAGGATGCTCGTCTACTACCAGGACTTCGGCGACAGCAACAGCTACCGGATCCAGAACTACGGCGCCAGCCTCAACGTCCTCCGCGCCCGCCTCCACTCCGGGCTTTTCCCCCCTTACGCGCGGGGTGCGCCTCACCTACCGCCGCCACCCCCCGGTGGGGTTGGAGCGCCGTGATCGACGAGTAGCCGGTGAGGTAGATCCGCCGGCCGTCGGAGATCACCGGCGTGTAGGTCCCCTTCGGGTAGCGGAAGACGCGCTTGCCGCTCCTCATCATGAAGCCGCTCGTCGTCTTGTTGGTGAACTCGGCGACGTAGACGATGTCGCCGACGGCCGAGAGCGAGCCGACCACCTGGCCGCCCGCCGAGCGGCTCCAGCGGACGCTGCCGTCCTTGGCGTCGAGCGCGTAGACGTTGCCGTCGAAGGAGCCGATGAAGACGGTCGGCGGGCTGTGCCTGGTGTTGGCGACGGTCGGGCCGGAGTAGGCGTAGCCGCCGGTCGAGTAGGACCAGGCGAGCTCGCCGTTGGCGGTGTCGTAGCTGTAGACGCGGGCGTCGTTGTTGCCGGCGTAAACGCGGCCGTAGGCGACCGCCGGGGTGGAGTAGAAGGCGCCGGAGCCGCCGAAGCCGGGCCCGAGCGAGCCGCTCTGCCAAACCAGATCCCCGGTCTTGGCGTCGACCGCGTTCATGTAGCCGCCGTAGTCGCCGACGAAGAGCTTGCCGCCGAAGTAGGCGGGCGCCGACTTGATCGCGCCCCCGAGCGGCGTCGACCAGCGCACTTGGCCCTTGCCGGTGCTGATCGCGAAGAGTTCGCCGTTCTCGCAGCCGAAGTAGACGGTGCGGTCGATCACCAGCGGCGAGGACTCCGCCCGCCCCGGCAGCGCGCGTTTCCAGATCACCCTGCCGGTTTTCGCGTCGAGCTTGACGATGTGGCCGGGGACGAGGTTGACGATGTAGAGGCGGTGCTTGTAATAGGCGGGCGAGGAGGCGTTGAGGCGACCGATCCGACGCCTCCACAGCTCTTTGCCGGTGTCGGCGTCGAGCGCGTAGACGAAGCCGCTGTTGTTGACGAGGTAGAGCCTGCCGCCGACGTAGATCGGCGGGAACTCGAGCAGCGGCCGGTCGGTGAAGCGCCAGAGTTTGTCGAAGGGCGGCTTGATCCCTTTAACCGGCAGGTAGCGGGTGCGGGCGAGGTTGCGGCCGAAGATCGGCCAGTTGACCGTCTTCGGCTCCTTCGGCGGCGCCGCCTTCTGCGGTTTGAAGCGGCGGATCGCGTCCTCGTTGTGGACGTCGGCCGGGCGCTTCAGCAGCTCGTAGGCGACGATGGCGCCGGCGACAGCGACGAGCGCGACGGCGACCAGCCCGAGCGCCCAGGGCCGGTGCTCCTTCCAGAGCCGCCGCGGGTGCAGCAGCAGCCGCAGGGCGTCACGCGAGCGGCGGGCGAGTCCACGCCCGCCCTCAGCCATTCGCGGCGCGGCGCTCTGACTCTTTCGCGACCCCGGCGATAAGGTCCCGGATCGCTTTCTTCAAGACCATGATGATGACCGGCCCCGCCAGCGGGATCGTCGGCGTCGTCTTGATCGCGTAGGCCATCTCGGTCCCACCCTTCGCCGCTTTCAGCTCGACCGTACCGAGGTGGTCGCGCAGCGGCAGGCCGGAGAGGACCTTGTAAGAGAAGCGCTGGGGACGCTCGTAGGCGATCACTTCCTCGCGCATCGGCGGCGGGACGACGGTGAGAACACGGATCGCGCCGACCCCGTTCGGCGCCGGCTCCCCCTCGCGCTCCAACTCGGCCTTGCGGACCAGCGTGATCTCGTCATAGCGGCGGTGGTCGGTGAGGACGTCGAAGACGACCTCGGGCGGAGCGGCCACCTGGCGGACGTAAGTGAAGCTCGCCATCGCCCGACAGGCTACGTGAGCCGCCAGCGCCGCGGGTCGGTGCCCTCGACCCGCTCGACCTCGCCGGCGATCGCCAGGTGGTCGAGACAGGAGCGAACGATCTGCAGGACCCAGGCGCTGGCCGGCGTGTTGACGTTGTCGGGGCCGATGATCTCGGCGACGATCTCGAAGGCGGTGCGCTCCTCGCCGCCGGCGAGCGCCGCCCCGACCTTGGCGAGCAGATCGGAGACCTGGCGGCGCGACTCGGCGACCTTGGCCTCGGGGTCGCGGAAGGTGCGACCGTGGCCGGGCAGGACGAGGTCGACGTCGAGACCTTCCACCTCATCGAGGCCGGTGAGGAATTCGCCGACCGGGTCGGGGCTGTGCCCGTAGTCGAAGAAGAGGACGGTGCGCCCGAGCAGGTGGTCGCCGGAGATCAGCAGCTTGCGCTCGGGCTGGTGGAGGACGACGTGGGAGGGGGCGTGGCCCGGGGTCTCGTGCACCTGCCAGGCGCCGAGGTCGGTCTCGATCTCGACTCCGGGCACGAGCTCGCGGTCGGGCTCCTTGAGGACGTCGATGCCGGATTCCTCGTCGCTGCGCGCCTCGCGGTAGCGCTCCAGCGCCGCCAGCGGCACCCCGCTCTCGCGCGCCGTCTCGATCCGCGCCTCCAGCGCCGCCTGCGGGTCGTCGGCGAGCAGCCGCACGTGCCCCCAGCACGGATGCATCCAGAGCTCGCAGCCGGCGCGATCGGCGATCGCGCCGCCGAGCCCGTAGTGGTCGGTGTGGGAGTGGGTGCAGACGACGAGCCGCACGTCCTCGACCCCGAAGCCGGCCTGGGCGAGCGCCAGGTCGAGCTGCCGCAAGCGCCCCTTGCCGCCCATGCCGGTGTCGAACATGACGATGCCGCCGTCGCAGGCGACCGCCCAGGCGTTGCCATGCGGCACCCCCGGCCAGGGCAACGGCAACCTCAGCCGCCAAACCCCCGGCATCAGCCTTTCGGTCCGCGGCGCCTCCGCCTTTCCATCACTGGCCACGCAGCCAATCCTTTCAGGGACGCCCGGATTCAGGTCGACGGGCCGGAAACTTCCCTATATGGAGGGAAATCGGCCCCCGGCACTTGGGGGTCTAGTTGGTCGCCAGGCCGATGGCGAGGAGCGGAAAGGCGCTCATGGTGCCGAGGTAGGCGCCCATCGCGGCGCCGCTGCCGAGGCTGGCCGTGCGCGAGCGGGCGCCGGCGATGGCGCCGACGATCACGAAGGCGGCGGCGATTCCGAATCCGAGCCAGAAGACCTGAGGCATCAGGGCGGCGAGAATACCCGAAGGCGGGGAGGAATCGCCCTGCGGGCGGAGGAGGAGCCGGCGCGGCGCCGAACCTTGCGCCCGCCCCGGCGCCCCCCTCATCCCGTGGTTCCTCAGTCGCCCCAGAGGCGACTTTCGAACCACGCAACGGGTAGGTTGAGGCCCGTGAGAATCCTCGCCTTCAGCGACCTCCACCGCGACCTCGAGCAGGGGGCGAAGCTGGTCGAGATGTCGGCCGAGGCAGACGTCGTGATCGGGGCCGGCGACTTCGCCTCGGTGCACGAGGGGCTGGAGGAGACGATCGGGGCTCTCGCCGCGATCGCGACCCCGACCGTCCTCGTCCCCGGCAACAACGAGACCGTCGACGCGCTGCGCGAGGCGGCGTCCGGCTGGAGCGCCGCCACCGTCCTCCACGGCGATGGGACGGCGATCGAGGGGACCGAGTTCTATGGCCTCGGCGCCGGCATCCCGGTCACCCCCTGGGACTGGAGCTTCGACCTCGACGATGAGGCGGCCAGCGAGATGCTCGCAGCCTGCCCCGAGGGCGCCGTCCTCGTCCTCCACTCCCCGCCGAAAGGCCACTGCGACTCCGCCGGCGGTGGCGGCAACTTCGGCAGCCCCGCCCTGCTGCGGGCGATCGAAGAGAAGCGCCCCCGCCTCGCGGTCTGCGGCCACATCCACGAGTCCTGGGGCTGCGAAAGCGCGATCGGCGAGACCCCGATCCACAACCTCGGCCCCAGAGGCACCTGGCTCGAGGTCTGAGTGCCGCTTTTGTCAGGTATAGCCATACAAAAGCCACACTGATATGGCTTACCGGTTGCTGAGAGCTGCCGATGCCTTCTGGCGGCGGTCGAACCAGATGCAGACGCCGAATACGGACCTTGGCGGGCAGCTCGGGGCGGCTCAGCTGGGGGCGCGGATGTGGCGGTTGGAGCCGGGCAAAGCGTCCACCAAGCACCGGCACTTCACCCAGGAGGAGCTGTACGTGCTGCTCGAGGGGGAGGGACGGGTGCGGATCGGCGAGGAAGTGCTGGCGCTGGCGCCGCTCGACGCGCTCCTGGTCGATCCCGATACCGACCGCCAGCTCTTCAACGACACCGGTGGCGACCAGCTCTGGCTCGTGGTTGGGGCACCGCGGGAAGAGATCACCAGCACGCTGGAGATGAGCGAGGAGCAGCTCGAGCACATGTACCCCGAAGGGCCGAAGGCGCTTCCGCCCGAGCTCGGCGGCGGGCAGGCCGACTAACCCGAACTGCATCAACTTCTAAACCCAGCAGGAGTAGAGATCGATGCAGCTCAGAGGGCCAATGAGACTGGCTCCTCCAGGAGAGCCCTGACGCGGGCGAGGAACTCGGCGCCCTCGGCGCCGTAGAGGATGCGGTGGTCGCAGGAGAGGGTCGCTTTCATCAGCCGCGCCGGGACGATCTCGCCGTCGCGGACGGCGGGGACTTCGCGGATCGCGCCGACCGCGAGGATCGCCGCCTGGCCCATGTTGATCACCGCGTCGAACTCGTCGATCTCGTACATCCCGAGGTTGGAGACGGTGAAGGTGCCGCCCGAGAGCTCCGGCGGGGTCACCGAACCGTCGCGGACCTTGGCGGCGAGGGCGCGCGTTTCGGCGGCGATCTGGCGCAGGCCCTTCCTGTCGGCGTCGAAGATCGTCGGCACGACCAGCGCCTCGGGGGCGGCGACCGCGACCCCGACGTTGACCCGCGAGTAGATCTCGAAGCGGCCGTCGCGGTAGGCGCCGTTGGCTTTCGGAAGCTCGCGCAGGGCGATCGCGCAGGCCTTGACGATCATGTCGTTGAAGGAGGGAACGACGTCGCCCTCCTTCGAGGCGGCCTTGATCGCCGCCCGCGCCTCGACCGCCTTCCCCATGTCCACCTCGATCGTCAGATAGAAGTGCGGCGCGGTCGCCTTCGACTCCGCCATCCGCCGCGCGATCGTCTGCTGGAGCTTGTTCAGCTCCTGGACCTGAACGTCTCCCTTTGCCGTTCCAGACGAAGGCTGCGGGCCGGCGGGTCCTGCCGCTGCAGGGGACCCACCACCCCTTCCGGTAGCTAAAGCTTCCTCAGGGGCGGTCCCCCCTACAGCGTCACCCACCGGAGGAGCCGCTTCCTCTACATCGTGTTTGATGATCCGCCCCCCAGGCCCGGAGCCGTGGAGTGCTTTGAGGTCCAAACCCTTGTCCTTAGCCAGTCGTCGAGCGAGCGGCGAAGCTTTCACGCGCTCGGACCCATCGCCGTCGGCAGCCGATTCCGCTTGTCCCTCGGAGTCAACTTCAGACGTTCCTCCCGTGGGTGACGCCGTAGGGGGGACCGTCTCCTGCGCAGTTGCAGGAGACGGTGGGTCCCCTGCGGGGGCAGGACCCGCGGGCCGAGCGCTCAGTCCCTCGCCGTCCGCAGCACTCGCCCCGTTGCCATTCGAATCCCCAATCCGCGCAATAGGACTGCCGATCGGCAACGTCTCCCCCTCCTGGGCAAGGATCTCCTGCAGCGTCCCCGCAACGTCGGCTTCGTAGGCCATGTTCGCCTTGTCGGTCTCGATTTCGACCAGCTCGTCGCCAACCGCGATCTCGTCGCCGACCTGCTTCAGCCAGGTCAGGATCGTCCCCTCCTCCATCGAGTCGGAGAGGCGGGGCATCACCACCTCACTCATGGGGCAGCTCCATGCCTACAGATTGACACCTCCGGCAGCCGGCCCTCACCGGCCCCCGAGCAGGGTGCCGACGACGAGCGAGGCGGCAGCCTGGCGCAGGACGTCGACCCGGATCCTGTCCATCGCCGCCTCCTGCCGCGCCTGCAGCCGCCCGACCGTGGCGATCGGCTCGACGTCGGCGCGCGGTTCCGGCGGCGCGCTCGCGACGGCGTCGCCGTAGGCCAGGCACCCCTGCACCCCCTGGGCGATCAGCTGGGCTCGGTAGTCGGCGCCCTCTTCGATCGGGTGCAGGTTGTCGGCCTGCATCAGCTCCGGGTGCGCGAACACCGCCCCCTGCCAGTCCGGCACCTGCGTCCCCGGCCGCGAGGCGGCGAATTCGGCGACGACCCGGTTCTTGCCGCTGTCGTCGACGCCGCCGGGGTGGAGGCCGTGGATGGTCGGGACGACCATGCAGCGATCGCCGACGGTTTCCGCCACCTTGGCGAGGTTGCCGGCGAGGATCTCCGGATAGGACGGGTTGTCGTTGGTGCCGGCGTCGAAGACGATCACGTCGACCGAAGGGTCATAGCTTTCCTGGAAGAGGTCGAAGATCTGGTAGCTGTTGTAGCCGCCGACGGCGTTGACGGTCAGCTCGACGCCGGGCAGGTAGTTGCCCAGGTAGGGAGAGGTCAGCTCCTCGAGGCTGTCCCCCACCACCAGCACGTGCGGAGCCGAGCGGGCCTGAGCGGGGGAGGCGAGGAGACAGAGCAGCAGTGCCACCAGGAGCGCCCCGCCGAAGCTGCCGATTCGCCGCACGGAAGGAGTTTCTACAGGATGCGCCTCCTAGACTGCCCGCGTGCTCGCCGCGCTTCGACCCCCGTTCGTCGGCTGCCTCCTGCTTGCGGCGCTGCTCGCGGGCGGCTGCGGGAGCGGCTCGGACTCCACCAGCGCGCCCGCCCTTCCCAGCCGCGAAGACGATCGTTTCCACCCTTTTGGGCCCTATAGGACCCAAAAGGGTGGAAACGACGCGGAGTCTTCCGCAAAGAGCGGGGTCCCGGTCCCCGCCGGCGACCTCTGCCAGAGCCAGCTCGGCAGCTTCGTCGGCTCGATGGACGGGCTGCGGCGGCGGCTCGCCGTCGGCGTCACCTACGACCAGTACGTCGCCGAGGTGAGGGGCATCCGCTCCACCTACGGGAAGATCCCGATCGACCATTTGCGGATCGACTGCCTCACCGCCGTCGCCACCCCGGGCGAGAAGGCCTTCAACCGCTACATCGAAGCGGCCAACGACTGGGGCGAATGCGTCTCCGAGCTAGGCTGCGGCTCGGCCGAAGTCGAACCGGTCCTGCAGCGCCGCTGGCGAATCGCCTCCCACTTCCTCTCTGAAGCGCAGGACGGCATGCGCGCAATCGCCAGCTAACCGAACGCAGTTGTCCCCGGTATGCGGGGACAACTGCGTTCGGTGGTGAAAGCGCGAGAGCCGCCCGAGGGCGGCTCTCGCCTGGTGCGAAGGAACGGACGCGGGAACTGCAACCGAGCGGGACTGGACCCGGCTCCCTGCGTACCGCCGGTGCCCGGGGTGGATTCCGCCGGGCGCCCGAACCAGTGCGGCGCCTAGCGGCCCTGCACCTCCAGAGTCCCATCAAGCATGTGAATCAAGTTAGGACCACCTCCTTTCTCTGGTCGACCAAGTGAAGCAGACCCGCAGGTCGGGCTCCACCCCGCTGGGTGACCGGATCAGGAGGCGGCCGCCTCCTCCGGCAGCTCGTCGCCGAGGATGTCCTTGCCGCGGCGCTTCTGCAGCCGCCGCCAGGCCTCGAAGCCGAGCCCGACCGCCGTCGCGCAGGCAAACGAGGTCGCGAGCGGCGGCCAGAGGTCGTCCTTGAAGGTCTCGCCGCCGAGGTAGCCGAGCATCGAGACGTAGAGCGCCCAGAGCGAGGCGGCGACCGCGTCGGCGACGAGGAACTGGCGGTAGGGCATCTCGAGGGTGCCGGCGGCGAAGGTGGTGGCGGTGCGGCCGCCGGGGATGAAACGCCCGATCGCGATCAGGATCGCGCCCCTGCGGGCGATCGCCTCCTCGGCCCAGCGCAGCCGTGCCTGCCCGGTCTCGCCGCTGAGGAGACGGTCGGCGACCGGGTCGCCGACCTGTCGGCCGAGCAGGTAGCAGAGGTTGTCGCCGAGGAAGGCGCCGAGGGCTACGGCGGGGACGATCAGCCAGATCGCCAGGTCGCCCTGGGCGGCCAGCACCGAGGCGGTGATCACGATCGTCTCCGAGGGGATCAGCGGGAAGAGGACGTCGAGCCCGGCGCCAGCGAAGACGACCGGGTAGGTGAGGGCGCTCTGCGAGACCTCATGGGTGAGCCAGTCGAACACACCGTCCGCCTACCCGGATCGGGTTGGTTTACCAATCCCCAGGCGGGTAGAGAAGGGGACATGTCAACGGGATTGATCATCGCCATAGTCGTCGTTGTCCTCGTCCTCTTGGTCGTCGTCGCGCTGGCGGCGCGCCGGGCCAGGGCCCGCCGCGAAGTGGAACGCGAACGGCTCGGTGAACAGGCCGGCGGCCACCGCCAGGAGGCCGACCTGCACGCCGGCAAGGCGCGGGAGCACGAGGAGAAGGCGCAGGAGGCCGCCGATCGGGCCGAGCGCGAGCGCGAGCTGTCCCAGCGCCACGGAGAGAAGGCCGACGACCTCGAGCAGAAGCTCTAGGTCGCGAACGAGGGAGGGAACAAGTGGTCATCGGAGTCGTCATCGGCATCTGCGTCCTGCTGTGCATCCTCGGCTTCCTCGTCCCTAGGCTCTCCAACCGCGCCAAGCGCGGCAGCGACAAGGGCTTCGGGCTCGGCCAGCGGGCGGGCAGCAAGGCGCCGGGACCGATCGGCACCCTGCTGAGCAAATCGTTCGGCAAATCGCGGCGGGCGACGGACAAGAGCCACTCGGCGGGGAAGACGGCGCGGCAAAAGCTGCCGTTCTAGGTGGTGCTGCCGATCTAGGGCGTCTGGACCGTCTCGCCGTCGAGCGCCTCGGGGAGCTGACGCCGGGAGCTGATGTCGAGCTTGTCGTAGGCGGCGCTGAGGTGTGCCTCGACCGTCTTCACCGTCACGAAGAGCGACTGGGCGATCTGGCGGTTGGTCATCCCCGAGGCCGCCAGGTCGGCCACCCGGCGCTCGCTCGGCGTCAGCGACTCGACCCCGATCGGGACGTAACGCCGGACCTTCTCGCCCGTCGCTTCCAGCTCGGCGTTGGCGCGCTTGGCGATCCTCGCCGCCCCGCAGCGCCGGGCCAGCTCGAACCCTTCCCGCAACGGCACTCGGGCGTCGGCGCGTCGGCCCCCTCGCCGCAACAACTCACCGAGATCGACCTTCGCGTGGGCAACCTCCAAGCGTCGCGGCGAGTCGGCCGCAGCGCAAAGCGCTTCTTCCAACGCCTCGATGCCCTCCTCTCCGCCGCGCGAGGCGGCGACGGCGCGGGAAACGTGCAGAACGCCGCTCACCGAGCCGAAGCCGCGCGCCCACGCGGCCATCTCGTCCGCCAGCGCGCGAGCCTCCTCGCCTCTCCCCAGCGCGATCAACGCGCGCGCCGTATAGGGACAGGCGGACGCGGGAAGACCCAAGCCCATCCTCGACCTGACCTGCTCGCTCGAGAGGACCCGGAAATCCTCGACCGCGCCCTCGAATTCACCCCTCTCGAAACGAAGGTGACCGCGCATGAACAGGGCCATGCCGGCCAGGGAGAGCGCCGGGGGCTGTCCCTCCGCCATGCCCGCGGCGCGAAGCTGGGCCTCGGCCAGCTCCAGTTCGTCCCGCTCGATCAACACCTCCACGAGCGGGCCCGTGTAGACCATCACCAAGGGCACCATCCCGGCGAGCCCGGCCATCTCGATCGCCTGGCGCATGTCCGCCTCGGCCGTCACCAGATCCCCTTCTCCCCAGGCGACGAACCCGCTGAGATAGCGGGCGCGGGACAACTCCGGCGTCGCCCCGCGTTCCTCGGCTATGGCAAGGGCCCGTTCGACGCCAGAGCGGGCGCTTTCGATCTCGTCGGTGGCGACGAGCGCCATCACCGCCAGCACGGCGGCGGTCAGCTCCGGCTCCTCGGCAAAGATGCTCGCTTCGTTGCCGAGCGCTCGCTTGGCGGCGTCGATCGTCTGGGAGGCGGTTCCGCCCGCAACCGCCGCGCGCGCTTCCATCGCCGCGACCAACCGCCCGGTCGGGCTGTCGGGTTCGATCTCGGACCGGTGGTCGGCCAGCGCAACCTCGGGGATCGAGGGCACTATCGCCGCCAGGGTGCTCAGCTGCGCCTGCAGCTGGTAGGCGCTCTCGACGTCACCTTCCGAGACGGCGGCTTCGACCGCCTCTTGGAGCATCGCCCCGGCCTCCTCGAAGCGGCCGGTGAAGGCCATCATCATCGTCAGCTGGATCCCCCAGCGCCTTCGCAGGGACGGGTCCCGGGACCATTCCTCGAATATCTCGGCTTCGGCCGCGGCGAAGGCCGCCTGATCCGCGGCCCGCGAGATCGCCGTCAGCAGGGGGTCCAGCACCTCGACCCGCAGGTCGGTGGGCGGGGGCTCCTGCAAGGCACGGCTGAGGTAGGCGATCGCGGAACGAGGGGCGCCGGAGCCGAGCGCCTGATTGCCCGCTTCGAGGAGCGCCTCGACCGTCGCTCGCTCTCCCTGCGTCTCGGTGGCCAGGAGCTGGGTTCCCACCCGCTCCGGGCTCGCGCCCCGCTCGCGCAGGAGCGCAGCCGCTCGAGCATGAGCGCGCGAGCGCTCTCCGACCGACAGGTCGGCATAGATCGCATTGCGGACGAGCGGATGGAGGAAACGCGGCGAGCCCCCACCATCGAGGATCGCGCTGGCTCGAAGCTGGTCGGCGGCCGTCAGGGCGCTCTCCGGGTCGCTGCCGTCCATCGCCGCGAGCAGGCTGAGGTCGCTGCCGTCGCCCAGGACGGCGAGCGATCTCGCCAGTGCCGTGGCCTCATCCGGAAGCCTGGCGATCCGCGACAGGACCATCTGGCCGACCCGATCGGGCACCTGCTCCCTGACCAGCTCCGCCTGCTCGATCGTCGGCTCGATCCCCTGGGCCGCCAGGTTGCGGGCCAGCTCGCAGAGCAGGAACGGGTTGCCCCCGCTCACCTCATGACAGGCGGTGGCAAAGGCGGGGTCAGGCTGCTGCTCCAGTTCCTGTGCAAGCAGCGTCGTCGTCGCCTCCGGACTGAGCGGTTTGGGGTTCAGATGCTGGACGTGCGGGTCGAGCAGGATCCGACCCAAACTCGGCGACGCCCCGGCCTCATCAGGTCGAACCGCCATCACCACCAGCACGGGCAGCTCCTCCAGCCGCGGCAGCATGAAGCCGAGGTAGTCGAGCGAGCCGGAGTCGGCCCAGTGCGCATCGTCGATCGTCAACATCAGCGGCTTGCGCTCCGCCAGGGCCGCGGTCACCCAGTAGAGACCGTGGAGCACGGCAAAGGGATCGTCGGTCTCCCCCGGCCCCGGTTCGAGCCCGAGCGCCGCCCGCGCCGCGGTCGCACCCTCCAGCATCGCCTGGTGCTCCTCCGGAGGGAGTGTCGCCAGCTCCTGCTCGAACAGCTGCCGCACCAGCGCGAAGGGAAAGTCTCGTTCCAACTCCGTCGCCCGGGCGAAGAGGACGTTCAACCCCGTCTCGTCCCCGATCCTCCGCGCTTCCTGCAGGAGCCGGGTCTTGCCCAGGCCGGCGCCGGCCTCGACCGCTACGGCACGACCGTTGCCCGCACGGACCTCGGCAAGGGCGGCACGAAGGCCGTCCATCTCCCGCTCTCGCTCCAGCAGCCCCGTCACCCGACTCTTTTCCCACAGTATCTATTTGGGTACTACTGCGATATTAGGGTCATGTTCAGGGTCGAACCCCCTGGCGATGGCAGGCGCGGGAGGAGAAGCTGGGCCGCGTGAGGCTGACAGCGATCCCAAAGGGTGTGGTGCTTCCATCGCCGCTGCTTGCGGGCGACACCCCATCCGCGAGGCCTGGCTCTCCAACAGGCCCGGCGATCGCCGTCACCCCCGAGGCGGGGAACGGCGCCCTGTCCGACACTGCCCCAGGGCGCCGGCGGAGGGTTTCCGGGGTTGGGCGACTGGACCGGCCCCGGAAGCCCTCCTGACCAGGTCGCGGCAGCTCGTCCGCGAGAACTGGCCAGCCAGCCAGTATGATCGCGGGGCCGTGGCAGACCAGGCCGAGATCGCCGCCGGAGGAGGGACCGTCGAGGACGCCCTGGTGCTCGAGCGCGAGCACTGGGAGAACGGGCCGCCGCTGGAGCTGTTCAAGCGCATGCGCAGCCGCTGTCCCGTCCACTGGACCTCGGAAGTGACCGAACTGCCGCAGGCCAAGGGCTTCTGGTCGGTGACCAGCGCCGACGACGTCCACAAGGTCAGTCGCGACTGGGAGACCTACTCCTCCGAACTCGGGGGCGTGGTGGTGATCGACGAGGTCTTTCCGATCGAGCTGGCGCGGGCGATGTTCATCGGTATGGACCCGCCCAAGCACGACCGGCTGAAGGCGCTGTTCCAGGCGGGCTTCACGCCGAAGCGGATCGCCGCGCACGAGGAGGCGATCCGGGAGATCGTCGTCGGCGTGCTCGACCGCCTCGAGGGCCGCGACGCCTGCGACCTCGTCACCGACGTCGCCCAGCCCGCCGTCTCGCGGGTGATCGGCAGCTTCATGGGCATCCCCGAGGAGGACGACGCCGCCTGGGCCGAGCTGATGAACATGGCGCTGGCCGCCAACGACCCCGACTACAGCCCCGACGTCGACAGCGTCGAAGAGACGATCCAGGAGGCGATCCAGCAGGTCTTCGCGCGCTGCGGGGCGATGATCGCCGAGCGCCGCGAGAACCCGACCGACGACCTGACCAGCGTCCTCGTCCACGCCGAGGTCGAAGGCCAGCGCCTGGAGGAGCACGAGATCGTGATGGGCTTCTTCCTCCTCGTCGCCGCCGGCAACGACAGCACCAAGGCGACCTACTGCTCGGCGATGCGGGCGCTGATGGAACACCCGGACCAGCGCCAGCTGCTGGTCGACGACCCGGCGCTCGTCCCCGGCGCGGTCGAGGAGTCGCTGCGGATGTTCCCCGCCTTCGCCCACTTCCGCCGCACCGCGACCAGGGACACCGAGCTCGGGGGACAGCAGATCAAAGAGGGCGACAAGGTGGTGATGTGGTACGCGTCCTCCAACCGCGACGAGACGCGCTACGAGGACCCCGACCGCTTCGACGTCCTCCGCAACCCCGACCACCAGGCCTTCGGCGCCGGCGGCCGCCACTTCTGCCTCGGCGCCGCCCTGGCGCGGCTGGAGCTGAAGATCCTGCTCGAGGAGACCCTCGCCCGCTACCCGAAGATGGAGATGGCCGGGGATCCCGTCTTCATCGAGTCGGGGTTTCTCAACCAGCTGAAAACGCTGCCGGTCCGGCTCAACGCCTGACGACGCGGCGGCGCCCCGGCTGGATGGTCTTCCGGAGGTGTAGGAGTCCTTGACGCGGGAAGGACCAGAAAGCATGGCGCCTCGCGCACAGAGACGCATCGCCCGCGCGGCGAGCGACCGCAAGGCCCAGCTCACGGCCGACGATCTCCAAGAGGGAGACGACGACCGGCGACGGTCACGTTCCTATCGCTTGAAGGGGAACGAGGCGCCTGCCGAGGGCATCCGGCGGATCGCTCTGGGCCGGGCCGAAAAGGCCATCCAGGAGCTGGACGCCGTGGGAACCCGAGGGGACCCCGCCGATTCGATTCACTCTGCCCGCAAGGACCTGAAGAAGATCCGCGCGGTGGTGAGGCTGGTCCGCGCCGAGATCGGTGTTGATCTCTACCGGGCCGAAAACCGACGCTATCGCGACGCGGGGCGTCTGTTGGCCCAGAGCCGGGATGCGGAGGTGAAGGTCGAGACGCTGAGCGCGCTTCGCGAGCGCTCGGGCGAGGAGCTTCCGCCCGACCTCGTCGGTGCCTGGCTCACCGCCCTCGAGCACGAGCGAAACGAGATCGCTGGGCGGGTTTTCGGCGAGGAGGGCGGATCGCGCGTCGCGGCAGCAAGGTGGGCGGTCGAGGCGGGGCGGGGCGGGATCGCCCGCTGGCCCCTGCGGAGCGACTCCTGGGAGTTGGTCGGGCCCGGGCTGCTGCGCAGCTACCGGCGTGGACGCCGAGCGATGAAGCGCACTCGCGCGGACCCCGTGGCCGAGAACGTCCACGAGTGGCGGAAGGCAACGAAGGACCTCTGGTACCACCTTCGGATCCTGCGCGACGCATGGAGGCCCGTTCTCGGCGAGACGGCCAAGCAGGCCCACGAGCTGGCCGACCTGCTGGGCGCCCACCACGACCTCGCCCTCCTCGCCGAGGATCTGGCGAGCAGAGAGCCACCCGGCGATCACGAGGCCACCAGGACCGCGATCGACCGCCGCCAGCGAGAGCTTCTGACGGGCGCCTTCGACATCGGCGCCCGTCTCTTCGCCGAGAAGCCGAAGGCACTCGGAAGACGCCTCGAGTCGTACTGGGTTGCCTGGCGCTCCTAGCCCGCTGTCCAGGGAGGAACGACCTCCCGAACCTCATCGTGCCCGGGGCCGGCTCGGAACCCGCAACCCCGCTTCCCAAGCGGAATCGAGCGAACGCGCCCGACAGGATTTGAACCTGTGACCTTCGGTTTCGTAGACCGACGCTCTATCCAGCTGAGCTACGGGCGCTTGTCTGCCGTCCCGCAGGGGGCCGGGGACTTCAGGCAGAAACAGGGATCTTACGGGCTCGCGGCCTGGCGAGGGCTACGGCGTCGAGGGTCGAGGGGCCCCGGTCGTCGCCTCTTCGCAGCGGTGGGCCATGCGGTCGATGATTGGGCGGATGTGGGCGTGGTATTGAGCCAGGGACCCTGGCGGCGGCTACTCGGAGGGGCGCTGCTTGAGGCGCACGTGCCAGCGGACGTTGGCGGCGGCGACGAGGGTGCCGTTGGCGTCGGTCAGCTCGATCTCGCAGGGGAATTCGACCTTGCCCTCGGCGTCGAGGGTCTCCAGGGCCTGCGGCGCCGAGATGCTGAGGCGGGCGTTGGCGGTGATCGCGCCGTTGGCGATCTTCTCGTAGGCGATCTCGGCGCTGCGGGCGAGGGGCGTCACGTCGCCCATCCGCTCGGCGAAGGCGCCGACGAAGGCAGCGCCCGAGGCGGTCTCCGCCGCCGTGAAGAGGGCGCCGGCGTGCTGGGAGCCGACGTGGTTTTTCAGCTCGGGCCGGTCGGGGAGGACGACGGTCGCTTCGCCCTCCCCCACCTCGGTGATCTCGAGGTCGAGGTGGCCGGCGAAGGGCACCGCCTGGGACATTCCTTTGGCGATCAGGTCGAAGTCGGTCATCGACCCAGCCTATCTTCACCGAGTCCGCGTCAGCCGTCGCATAGCGACGCTTGGCGCGGACTCGCGCGCTTCAGCGACCGTGGAACTCGGCGTGGCCGGGGCCGCCGTGCTCGAGGAAGGTGCGGACGGCGTTCTGCAGGTCCTCGCTGGCGAACAGCTCGGCGGCTTCGGTCCGCACCGCCTCGTCAGCGGCCGGGATCCCGCCTTCGCGGAAGCGGCGGAGGATGTGCTTGGTCATCGCGTGCGCCTTCGTCGGCCCGTCCGCCAGCTCCTCGGCGAGCTTGCGCGCGGCGGCGTCGAAGTCGTGGTCCTCGTAGACCAGGTTGACGACGCCCCAGCGCTCCATCTCGGCGGCGTCGACGATCCCGCCCGAGATCACGAAGTGGCGGGCGCGGCCGCTGCCGGCGCGCTCGGCCAGACGCTGCGTCCCGCCCATCGACGGCGTCAGCCCGACCACTTTCTCGACCAGCCCGAACTTCGCCCGCGGCGAGGCGACGATCAGGTCGCAGGCGAGCGCCAGCTCGAAGGCCGCAGTCAGGGTCAGCGCGTGGGCGGCAAAGACGACTGGCGCCGGCAGGGTTTCGATCTCGTCGATCATTCCCAGCAGCTCGGTCCAGAGCTGGCTCCCCTGCTCCGGGGTCAGCCCGGCGAAAACGTGGACGTCGACGCCGCCGGAGACGGCGCGGCCCTCGGCCCGGATCAGCAGCGCCCGCGGCGGGTCGGCGGCGACCTCGTCGATCGCCGCCCGCAGGTCGTCGATCATCCGCTGGTCGAAGAGGTTGAGCGGCGGGCTGTCGAGGGTGATCGTCGCCAGCCCACCCTCGCGGTCGAGCCGCGCGGCGGGGCCGTCAGGGGACACGGTGCACCTCGAAGAGGTTGGTCCCCAGGCCCTGCTCGGGCAGTCCGGCGGTGATCGCGATCAGGTCGCCGGAGGAGGCGATCCCGTGGCGAGTGGCCATCTCCGCACAGTCCCCCAGCAGCCCGTGCACGTCGGATTCGTATTCGCTCTGCACCGCGGTCACGCCGAAGAGGAGGTTAAGGCGGCGGACCGTCTCGATGCGCGGCGAGATCGCCAGCACCGGCACGTCGGGCCGGTGGGCGGAGACGAGCCGGGCCGTGCGCCCGCTCGTCGTCGGCACCACCATCGCCTTCAGCCCCAGCCGGTAGACAGCGCCGACCGCGCTCTGGGCGACCGAGTCGGCGATGTCCTGGGTCGCCTGGTCGGTGCGGCGGAAGAGCCACTCGCCGTAGGGGAGGTCGGGCTCGGTCGCCCGCGCGATCCGGTCCATCACTTCCACCGCCTCGACCGGGTGCTGGCCGACCGCGGTCTCCTCGGAGAGCATCACCGCGTCGGTGCCGTCGTAGATCGCGTTGGCGACGTCGGTCACCTCGGCCCTGGTCGGGCGCCGCGCGTTGACCATCGAGGCCAGCATCTGGGTCGCGGTGATCGCCGCCTTCGAGCGGCGGCCGGCGGCGCGGATCAGCCGCTTCTGGACGATCGGCACCTGCGCCAGCGGCAGTTCGACCCCGAGGTCGCCGCGGGCGACCATGATCCCCCCGGTCGCCTCGCTGACGATCTCGTCGACGTTCTCGGCCGCCTGCTGGCGCTCGATCTTGGCGACCAGCGGGATGTCGGAGCCGAGCTGGGCGAGGCGCTCGCGCACCGGCCCCAGGTCCTCCGGCTTGGAAATGAAGGAGACCGCGAGCAGGTCGACGCCCTGCTCGACCGCGAAATCGACCCAGCCGAGGTCGCCCGGCCCGGACGCCGGCAGCGGCGCGCCGCCGGGGATGTTCATCCCCTTGTGGGAGGAGAGCGTCCCTCCCACCTCGACCTCGGCGCCGACGCCGTCGTCCTCGGCCGCCTCGCTGACCCGCAGCCGGATCGCCCCGTCGGCGAGGTAGACGAGCTGGTCCTCGCGCAGATCCGAGACGCCCGACCACGGGACCGGGATCGTGTCCCGGTCCCCCTCCACCCGCTCCGGCGTCAGCGTCACGTGCATCCCGGTCTCCAGCTCGGCGACGTCGTCACGCAGCGAGCCGATCCGCAGCTTCGGCCCCGGCAGGTCGCCGAGGATCGCCACCTCGCGCCCGACCCGCCCGGCCGCCTCCCTGACCGCCGCGATCGTCTCTGCCTGCCGCTCGCGCCCGGCATGGGAGAAGTTGAGGCGGAAGACGTCGGTCCCGGCCGCGACCAGCCGCTCCAGCACCGCCGGCGCCCAGCTCGCCGGGCCGACCGTGGCGATGATCTTGGTGCGGCGCCCGAGGTGGGCGCCCGAGTTCGAGCCGCTCGCGTCCATTACCCGCTGAGAGTAGACGGGAGCTGTCCCGCTCGGCCTTCAGTACCTACAATCGTTCGCGGCGCCGCGCGCGCACGTGGAGAGGTGGCCGAGTGGCTGAAGGCACTCGCCTGCTAAGCGAGTAGGGGGCGCAAGCTCTCTCGAGGGTTCGAATCCCTCCCTCTCCGCTCAGGTCTGTGTTTTTCGCGGTGATCGAGCGGCGGAACCGTAGTGCATATCGCGCTACACTATTTTTTGATGGCTTCCGCCTCCCACCCCCTTTCACTTCGTCTTGGCGCCGATGGCTGGCTTGCCCTGGAAGACATCGCCCGCAAGCGGGGGCTCACCCGGGCTGAGGCCGCTCGCCAGGCGATCGCCGAGACGGCTGAGCGCGAGCGGAGGCGGTCGGGGCTCGCGGCGGAGGTTGCTCAGCTCGCGGACGATCCCGTCGACCGCGCGGAGCGCGATCGCGTGATGACCGAGATGGACGCGATTGCCGCCGAGTGGCCTGAGTGACGCGCGGCGATGTCTACCGCGTGCGGCTCCCTCCGCGGGGTGGTCATGAACAGCACGGGCCTCGCTATGGCGTGCTCGTCCAAGCAGATGAGCTTCTAGGGCTTTCGACCGTTCTTGTTGCGCCAACCTCCCGAAGCGTGCGGGCGGCAAGCTTCCGACCCGAGGTTGACATCGCCGGTCAGCGCACGCGGGTGATGGTGGAGCAGGTGCGGGCGCTGGACGTGCGGCGGCTGGATACCTTTGAGGTGCACCTGAGTGCAAGCGAGATGCGAGGAGTGGACGAAGCGCTCTCGCTGGTTCTCTCCCTGCGCTGAGAGCATCCACAGCAGGAGGCTCCGTGTGCCAGCTCCTGTAGATCTCGGGAAGTTCCCGGGTCGCATCCCTCCCCCGGATAGGCTGGCGGGCGTGTCGGCCCCGCCGCAATCGCACGAGCGCTACGAGCGGATCTTCGCGGAGGTGGAGGCGCCGTTCGCCTTCGTCGACCTGGAGGCGATGTGGGCCAACGCGGAGGAGATGCTGGGACGGGCCGGGGGGAAACCGGTCCGGGTCGCTTCGAAGTCGATCCGCTGCCGGGCGCTGCTGCAGGCGATCCTCGGCCGGGACGAGCGCTTCCGCGGGCTGATGACCTACACGCTGCCGGAGACGCTCTGGCTCGCCGAGCAGGGGTTCGAGGACCTGCTGCTGGCCTATCCGACCGCCGACCTGGCGGCGCTGGAGGAGCTGGCGCTGCGCTCGGCGGCGAACCCGGAGGGGGCGCCGATCGTGATGGTCGACTGCGTCCGCCACCTGGAGATGATCGAGTCGGTGCTGGGGACGGGGGCGCCGCCGATCCGCGTCTGCATCGACGTCGACGCCAGCTGGTGGTGGCTCGGCGGCAGGGTCAAGATCGGCCCCAAGCGCTCGCCGATCCACTCCGTCGAGCAGGCGGTGGCGCTGGCGCGGGAGATCGAGAAGCGGCCACAAATCGAACTCGACGCGCTGATGGCCTACGAGGGGCAGATCTCGGGGGTGGGCGATCTCCCTCCGGGACAGCGTCTGCGCGGCGCCGCGATCCGCTTCATGCAGAAGCGGTCGGCGTCCGACATCGCCGAGCGGCGGGGGGCGATCGTCGCCGCCCTGAGCGAGTTCGTCGAGTTGGAGATCGTCAACGGCGGCGGCACCGGCAGCCTCGAGCTGACCGCGGCCGAGGAGGCGGTGACCGAGGTCACCGCCGGCTCCGGCTTCTACGCACCGGTGCTCTTCGACCACTACAGCCGCTTCAGCCTCATCCCGGCCGCGGCGTTCGCCCTGCCGGTCACGCGCAAGCCCTCCGAGTGGGTGGCGACGGCGCTCGGCGGCGGCTATCTTGCTTCCGGCCCCGGCAACCCGGGTCGGCTGCCGGCACCCTGGCTGCCCGAGGGTCTGCGCTTCGACGATGAGGAGGGCGCCGGCGAGGTGCAGACGCCGCTGCTCGGCGAAGCGGCCGCGTCCCTCGACGTCGGCGACCGCGTCTACCTCCGCCACGCCAAAGCCGGCGAGCTCTGCGAGCGCTTCGACAGCCTCCACCTCGTCGAAGGCGACGCCATCGTCGACGAGGTGCCCACCTACCGTGGCGAAGGCAAAACCTTCCTCTAGGTCGACGGGACGAAACGGTCCTATA
>Ga0207691_10000123_pt1 | contig 70472 bp, 62 predicted proteins | sample KBSM13metaG_FD_184327 | JGI IMG/M metagenome (GOLD analysis project Ga0207691, IMG submission 184327) | Miscanthus rhizosphere microbial communities from Kellogg Biological Station, Michigan, USA - KBS M1-3 metaG (SPAdes) (version 2) | ecosystem: Host-associated > Plants > Roots > Rhizosphere >...
AAACTGGCTGTCGGCGGATTCAAGTAGCCATTCGGGCTATAGCGCAGGCTTGACGCCGCGGTCGGCGAAGCGCATGCGATTACTTTTGCTATTGAGCGGTGACAGCCGCGATTCAGCGCGTGAAAGCTTTTAGCGACCATCGACGCCTGTGGTTACTCTGCTGTGGCGCCTGAAGCCTTGATTACTTTGGCCCATTTCGCGATTTCGCTCTTGAGATAAGTCCCGGCGTATTGCGGCGTATTGGCGCCGAAATCTTTACCGTCCGCTGCGATTCTTTCCTGCACGTCCGGCATGTTGATGATGGCTTTGACTTCGGCATTCAGCTTATCGATGATCGCTTTGCCGGTGCCGGCCGGCACGAACATCCCCGTCCACGCCATCGCGTCATAGCCGGGCACGCCGGACTCCGCGAGGGTCGGCGTGTTCGGCAGCTTCGGCAGCCGTCTGGGCGTCGCCGCCGCAATCAGCCTTAACCGGCCCGCCTGTATGTATGAGAGGCCTGCGATCATGTCAGTGAAGATCATGCTCGCCTGACCTGCGATGACATCAGCGAGTGCCGGACCGGTGCCTTTATATGGAACGTGAACGAAGTTGATGCCGGCCATCATCTTCAGCATCTCGCCCGACAGATGGCCCGGACTGCCGATCCCGGCCGACGCCAAAGTCAGTCTATATGTTCCGCCTTTCGCCAGTTGAATGATGTCGGCCAGAGAAGCCGCAGGCACGCTGGGATGCGTAACCAGCAGGTAGTACGTCGGAGCGACCATGATGACGGACTCGAAATCCCTGATCGGGTCGAACGGAAGTTTGGCGTACAGCGTCGGGTTGATCGCCATCGGCCCGGTCGAGCCGAACAGCAGCGTGTATCCATCGGCCGGCGCGCGCGACGCAATCTCGGCCCCGATGTTGCCGTTTGCGCCTGCGCGGTTGTCCACGATGACCTGCTGCTTCCACCGGTCGCTCAGCTTCTGTCCGACCGTGCGGGTTGCGATGTCGACGCCGCCGCCGGGCGCAAACGGCACGATCGCCCGAATCGGCTTGCTTGGATAGTCCTGCGCGTGCACTGCGAAAGCGGCCGACGTCAACACGGCGGCTAAAGCTACCCGGGCGCCGAGGTGCTTCGTTGGTGGCCGGTACTCGACATCGACGTTCATGAGAGTGCTCTTTGCACCCATCGCGCAGCCGAGAAAAGCGCGCGATCTTCATTGCGTTTCCCAACGAGATAAGCGCCGATCGGCATGCCATGCGGTCCCCGAAATACGGGGATACTAATAGCAGGAACATGCGTCGTGGTCCAAATCAAGGCAAGTTTGGCGATGCCGGTCGTATTGAGGTCTGCGGGTGCTTCGCCTGTCGCACAGGACGTCAGAAACACATCATACGGTTCCTGACTCAGCGCCATCATCTGGCGGCAGCGCTCGGCTAACGAGCGCGCTTCGAGATAGCGTTCGAAGCTGCATTCCATGCCATCCTTGATGCGCAAACCACGCAGCGTCGAGCTGATTTTCTCCCAGTGATTCTCGATCTCCCACGTGAAGTTGCGCGAGAACTCAAAACCGGAGATCAAGCGATGCGCCTCGGGAATGTCGTCGAACTCTTTGGGTAGGTCGACGTCTGCGACTTCTGCTCCGGCGCGCGCGAGCTTCCGCGCCGCTTCTTCGAATATGGTTTGCGTCGTCGGCTCGAGCAATGGCCAAAGATGCGTACGACAGAAACCAACGCGTGGCGGCCTTGCCAGATGTACGATCGGCTGCGGCGTGATGTCGAGCAAGGCGTCGCGATACAGCGCAATGTCATCGATCGTGCGTGCGATCAATCCCAGCGTATCGAGCGATCCTGCGGATTCTTTGATACCGACGCAGCGCAGATCTCCATACGTCGGCCGATATCCGAACACGCCGCAGTACGCCGCGGGTCGCACGGTCGAGCCGCTGGTCTGAGAGCCGACCGAGAGCGCGGCCATGAAGTCAGCCACCGACGCGGCCGATCCACTCGATGATCCTCCGGGCGTGCGATTCAAGTCCAGCGGATTGCGCGTTCGTGAAGGATGGAAGTTTGCGAACTCCGTCGTGACCGCCTTGCCAAGCAATACGGCCCCCGCTTTGCGGCTGATGGCCACGCATGCTGCGTCCGCCCTTGGACAATGACCAGCATAAATCGGCGATCCATACTCGGTTGGCATGTCGCTGGTGTCTATGATGTCCTTTACGTTGAAGGGCACGCCAATCAGCGATCCCTTTGCACCTGCACGGTCACGCGTTTGCGCTTCCTTTATCGCCTGCTCAGGATTCACGTACTGCCACGCCTGAACCTGCGCATCCCGCTCGGCTATGCGCTCGAGACAGGCACGAGTGACCGCTTCGCACGTTGTCTTGCCCGCGCGGATCGCGGCGACGATTTCGGATGCGGAAAGTTCGTTTAGACGGTGAGACGATCTGAGAGCGGATGCAGAGGTTGCCATGTAGATCGCAGTATCCAGCGTGGAGGTTTCATAATTCTACGCCGCTCCGTACCCATCGAAGCCGCAGATCCTCAAGCTCGATAAAGCAATTCAACGCCTGATCAATTCACGGACCGCGAAGTGGGGATAACGCGAAGCGGCAGCGGCCTTTCAAGCCTCACTGTGCGTTAATCACTTTTTTGCGAGACTTGTGCTAGCCACATCGAGCAAGTAAATGCATTGGTTTTTTTCAACCTCACTCTATCTGTATCTTTGCTTCCCGGACGACTTTCGCCCACTTCGTGATCTCCGCTCGAATGAAGCGCGACGCGCGCAAGCCCTGACGCACGCCGCGGCCCGGCTTCCAGCACAGCACAATCAATGAACGAAGTGATCGCTCATCAAGCACCAGTGCGGCATGGCGCACGCAGCATTGATTCGACAAAAGTGAATCGCAGATGCGGTGTCGATGAGTCGAAAAACGTCGGTAGCCGCCATCATTAATTCAGATGGCCGCCACCGATGCGAGTAAAGAGCGGCGGTCTACCTCCGAGCGCTGGACCTGGCCATGCTACGTGCGCGCCGTGCCATAAATGTCAGCAAGCCCAATCCCGACAGAAGCATTGCCCACGTGCCCGGCTCGGGCACCGCAACCGCCAATGCTTGCGCGCCAAAACCACCTTCCTGGAAAGCGGCGGTCGATGCAGTGCCGTTGATGATGCTGTCTATCCATGAGTTGAAGGAAGACACGCGCGTCCAGCCGCCGACATCGCCGTAATCCGAATCGGTGGTGCCATCAAGGCGGCCCCAGCCGAAAGAAGTGATCCCAGTCAGATAGCTTTGTCCGTTGATGTTTTGGAAAAGCCCGCCGCCGCTATCGCCCGGCGCAATTAGCGATTCAAGCTTCAATGGAGACCGGCTGCCGAAATTATTGTCCGCATTGCGGCCCGAGTCGAAGTCGGCAAGCAGAATTCGTGCGCCGCCATCCGCAGATCGATACATAGCATCTACAGTGTTCTGTCCGGCACGCTTGAGTCCATCGAAACTTGTAGCACCGGTCGAGCCGGTGCCCGTCATGCCGAAACCTACCTCCGTTGCCGCATTGTTTAGCTCGCCGCTTCCTCGATAGAGACTTGCCGCGCATCCACCGCTGCCGGAACTTACGCTGCCGCATCCGAGGCCGGAACTGAGATGCATCATGCCAATGTCGTAGCCTGCGCCCAGGTCACCGTTCCATTGCGAGTATGTGTACCAACTGTCTGCGCTGACGCTCGTTCGGTTGAAATTCGTTCCCCCTGAATCCGCGTAAAACTGCAGGGACGTTGCGCCGGAAGTGACGTGCGCGGCGGTGAGCACCCAGTCCTGCGCAATGATGACGCCGGATGCCGCGAACCCGCCGCTGCTGCTCGTGCCGTAGATCTGGCCGACGCTGTTGTACGCGGCACTGTTGGCAAGATTGATGTAATTGGCATTCGACGTGCCGTCTGTCATCACGATGGCAGTTGCGTGGCCTGCGCATGCAAAGGCGCCGATTGCTGTGATTGCCGTAAAAGTTTTCCTGTTCATGTTCTCTCCTTTTCACATCTACGCGCAAAAGTTTATTTGATCGTTTCTTGCGTTGTAAATTATTTTTTCAATTTTTTTCTTTGTGTCCGGATTGTGTCATCGATGACATCCAATTCGCACGCATCGTCTTGTAATCTGCGATGGCGTTCTCGTGATGATCAAAACTTTTTAGATCGCGTCGCGATGACGTGCGAAGCGTTCGCTACGGCCGTGCCGAAATTGTTGGAATAAAAACGGCGCTGCAAAAGATGGAAGATCTGCGATCGAACAGCCGTCGACTTCAGGTCTGGCGGCAGCAGGGTCAGTGTGCAGCGCTTACGCGGCGGAGATCACTTGCGCTAAGTGCAGATTGCGCGCCGATCACAACCGATCCAATTCAAAGGGAGCAGGACTATGAAACTATCAAAGCTGAGTGCTGGTGTTGCAGCGTCGATCCTGGTCGTGACCGTAGGCAGCACCGCGGTCGCTCAATTAAGCGATGGCAGTCCGACTCATCGCATAAAACGAAACGACAGCCGCCCGTGAATCATCCGCCGCACGGCAGCGGTGAATTCGGCGACTCGGTTGTCGATCTCACGTTGGCGCAGATCGCCGCCTTTGAGGCCGGGCGCGAAGAATTCGAAAGCGTAGAAACCGCAGAAGGCGGCCTCGGACCGCTATTCAATAATAATTCCTGCGCGTCGTGCCATTCGCTACAGACGAGCGGAGGGGCAAGCGACACTACAGTAACGCGCTTCGGGCGCGTCACCAACGGACATTTCGATCCGCTGGATGCACTCGGCGGCTCGTTGTTGCAGAAGTTTGCGATCAACGACGAGTTGCTGGAGCGCGTGCCGGCCGAGGCCAACGTCGTAGCTCAGCGCTTGACTACACCCTTATTCGGCGCGGGACTGACTGAAGCGATTCCGGACGAGGCGATTGTTGCGAACGCGCAGCGCCGCCAGCCCGATGGCATTGCCGGTCGTGCGGCAATGATCATCGACGTTGCTACCGGTCAGACACACGTCGGACGATTCGGCTGGAAGGCACAACACTCCAGTCTTTTGAGTTTTGCCGCCGATGCATATCTCAATGAGATGGGTATCACCACGCGGTTTTTTCCGACAGAAAACGCGCCGAACGGCAATACCGCGCTGCTCGCCAAATACGACAAGCTCACCGATCCCGAAGATCAGGTCGACCCGGCGACCGGCAAAAGCGACATCGATATGGCCGCTGATTTCATGCGCTTCCTCGCGCCGCCGCCCACATTGCAAACGACAGGATCGATAGCGCAGGGCGCCCACATCTTCGACAAACTGCAATGTGACGCTTGTCATGTGCCGGCGATGTTGACCGGTGCCAGCCCGATCTCAGCGCTGGCTCAAAAGCGGGTAGCGCTTTTTTCCGACCTCTTGCTCCACGATATGGGAGCGCTCGGCGACGGCATCGAGCAAGGCGCAGCCAGGGGCCGAGAAATGAAAACTGCGCCGCTCTGGGGCTTGCGAGCGCGACGGCCTTACTTACACGATGGCCGCGCAGCGACCATCCCCGAGGCAATCCGCGGCCATGATGGCGAAGCAGCTGCAGCTCGCAACCGATTTGAGGCGTTGAGCAGCGAGGACCAAGCCCATCTCGTGGATTTTTTGAATTCGATCTGAGCAATCCCGTGAGCCGTTCTACTCCCTGAGTGAGCGGCTCGCTTAACGCAAAGACAATCTTTCCGAGCGTCGTGCATTGAAAGCCCTGGCGATTTCGCGCATGCGAGAGCGATGGTCCACGCTTCGCGTGCCACGTCGCACCAAGTTACAGTTTATGAAACTGTCGGCTGAGCGACGGCTACACGCGCGCGGTGGCGACGTCTGTGCGTCTTGTCAATAGAATCAGGCGCCTGCCGCGCGCGGCGTGCTATACTAGCAGGCTTTTCTAAGCGGCCATTTTTCAAGCGAACCCATGCGAGCAATCCGCAATATAGCGATCATCGCGCACGTCGACCACGGCAAGACCACGCTCGTCGATAAGCTGCTGCGCCAGTCCGGCACTTTCGCCGCACACCAACACATCGAAGAACGTGTGATGGACAGCAACGATCTTGAAAAAGAGCGCGGCATCACGATTCTGGCGAAGAATTGCGCCGTTCAATACAACGGCACGCATATAAACATTGTCGACACGCCCGGGCACGCCGATTTCGGCGGCGAGGTCGAGCGCGTGCTCTCGATGGTAGATGGGGTGCTTTTGCTGGTCGATGCGGTAGAAGGCCCGATGCCGCAAACCCGCTTTGTTACGCGCAAGGCGCTCGCGTTGGGACTTAAACCGATCGTCGTCGTCAATAAGGTCGACCGGCCGGGGGCGCGGCCGGACTGGGTCGTCAACCACACATTCGATCTATTCGACAAACTGGGCGCCAGCGAGGCGCAGCTCGACTTTCCGATCATCTACGCTTCCGCGCTCGAAGGTTGGGCGACCACCGACCTTGCGCAGAAGAGCGACAGCATGAAGCCGCTGTTCGAGGCGATTCTTCAGCACGTTCCTGCGCGCGCCGACGATGCGAATGGTCCCCTGCAGTTACAGATCTGTTCGCTCGACTATTCGAGCTACGTCGGCCGCATCGGCATCGGCCGCGTGATTCGCGGGCGCATACGGTCGGGCCAGATGGTGAACGTCATGCATGGTCCCGACAATATCGAGATCCCGCCGGTCAATGCGAAAGTGAATCAGGTACAGGTGTTCAAAGGCCTTGAACGCGTCGTCGTTGACGAAGCGCAAGCCGGCGACATCGTGCTCATCAACGGCATTGAAGAAATTGGCATCGGCGTGACGATCACGGAGCCTGACCAACCGGAAGCGCTGCCGCTGCTGAAAGTAGACGAGCCGACGCTCACCATGAATTTCCAGGTGAACACGTCGCCGCTCGCCGGACGCGAGGGCAAGTATGTGACGAGCCGTCAGCTGCGCGAGCGCCTCCATCGCGAGCTCATGGCGAATGTGGCGCTGCGCGTCACGGATACCGCGGACGCCGACATATTTGAGGTCTCCGGCCGCGGCGAGCTGCATCTGACGATATTGCTGGAGACCATGCGCCGTGAAGGCTATGAACTCGCGGTGTCGCGACCGCGGGTCGTGATCAAGGAAATCAACGGCGAAAAGCTGGAACCGTACGAGATGCTCACCGTCGATGTCGAAGAATCAAACCAGGGCGCCGTCATGGAAGCGCTCGGCGCGCGCCGCGGAGACCTGCAGGACATGCAATCCGATGGCAAGGGCCGGGTGCGGCTCGACTACCGGATTCCTGCGCGGGGGCTGATCGGCTTCCAGGGCGATTTCCTGACCATGACGCGCGGCACCGGAATCATGAGTCATGTGTTCGATGACTACGGCCCGCTAAAGCCCGACATGGCTGAGCGGCGCAATGGCGTGCTGATATCCGCGGAGAGCGGCGAAGCGGTGGCCTATGCGTTGTGGAAGCTGCAAGAACGCGGCCGCATGTTCGTGAGTCCGGGTGACCCGCTGTACGAGGGCATCATTATCGGCATCCATAGCCGGGACAATGATCTCGTGGTGAATCCGATCAAAGGCAAACAGCTTACAAACGTGCGCGCATCCGGCACTGATGAAGCGGTGCGCCTCGTGCCACCCATTCAGGTCACGCTCGAATCAGCGATTGAATTCATCGCCGATGACGAGCTCGTAGAGATCACGCCGAAATCGATCCGCATCCGCAAGCGCTTTCTGCAGGAGCAGGAACGCAAACGGGCGGCGCGCGTAGCAGCGTAGGTCGCTCGCGCAGGTCGGGTCTAGCCTGCGCCGGAATGACGTACGAGCAGACTCGTCATACGCTTCGATAACCCGTCGCCCGGCGGACAACCGATGAGCGTGCATAAATGCCGCAGCGGGATGGCACGCCGCGTCTAAGCGAGCAAATCAGTGATCGTTCGTCCTGTCACAGCAATCCGGCGAGGCGCGTGGTCACGCTATACGCCTGCACTGTTCGTGATCTTATGGAGCACCGGCTTCATCGGCTCTAAGCTCGGCACCCCGTATGCCGAGCCATTTACATTTCTCCTGCTGCGATTTACGTTCGTCATCGTCCTCATGCTACCCATCGCCGTGCTGGTGAAAGCCGCATGGCCGCGATCGATGCGCGAGACCACTCACATCGCAGTGGCGGGCGCGATGATCCAGGGCGGATATCTCGGCGGCTGCTTCGCGGCAATCTACCACGGCATGCCGGCCGGCGTGGTTGCTCTCGTCGTCGGCGTGCAGCCGGTTCTCACCGCAGTTGCCGCGGCACCGGTTTTGGGAGAACGCGTTTCTACGTTGCAATGGCTGGGACTGGTGCTGGGGCTGGGCGGTGTGGTGCTCGTCGTTTGGCAAAAACTTTCACTGCAGGGACTGGACGCCACCAGTGTGGCGTGGTCTGTGCTGGCGCTGGTCAGCATTACCGCAGGTACGATTTATCAGAAACGGTATTGTCCCGCATTCGATTTGCGCACAGGTTCTGTGATCCAGTTTGCCGCCGGCTTTCTTGTGCTGATGCCGCTGGCGCTCGCGTTCGAAACCATGCACGTGACTTGGAGCACCGAATTTGTCGTGGCGCTCGCCTGGCTCGTGCTCGTGTTATCGATTGGCGCTGTTTCGCTGTTGTTCACGTTGATCAAGCACGGCGAGGCGACACGTGTGTCAGGACTGTTTTATCTGACCCCGCCTACGACCGCATTGATGGCCTATTTCATATTCGGCGAGAAACTCAGCGCGATGGCGCTTGTCGGTATGGTGATAGGCGTCGTCGGCGTTGCGCTCGTTGTTCGCAAGACCGGTTTGGCAACACCGGAACCGTAACGGCCCGGCTGTCAGTTTCACGCGGCGCTGTTCCTTATATCATCCTGCTCCAGGCCAATCGCGGAATACTCATGGCTGGCTACGACGATCTCATCATGGACCACATCAAGAACGCGCGGAACTATCGCGCGCTTGCCGATGCGAGCCACAACGCCAACGGCCATAATCCGCTGTGCGGTGACGACATAGCCGTATATGTGAACCTCCACGGCGACCGCATCGCGGAAGTTTCATTCGAATGCACGTGCTGCGGAATCTCGATGGCATCGGCTTCGATCATGACGGAAAACGTGCTCGGCAAACGGGTTTCTGAAGCACGCGAGCGACTGCGGGCCATCATCAACGCAGTCACTGCAGGCACCGAACCGGATGCGCAGACCAATGATCCGGCGCAGTACGCCTTGCTCAAAACGATACAGGACTTCCCTACGCGCGCGCGATGTGCGGCGCTGCCATGGGCGACGCTTGAAGGCGCGCTCGACAATCGCGACGAGCCGGTAAGCGTGCCGTAGAAGTTAACGTTGACTAAGGCACAGCTGGATGACCCGGCCGTCGTTCACTTGCAAGCACTTCGATCGCTTTTCCTGCCGTGCTCTAAACGCGCAGCGGAATGTTTGGCGCGGGCCAAAACGCAATGCGGCATACTCCGTAGAAAAGGATTTGCCGCGTTTCTCCTGAGTATTACGTCGACATTTTCAAACGCGCTCAATCTCTCGGTCGAACGCAGTGCCGCTCGCCGTAAGAGTCGTGTAAGCGCTCAAGATTCAGGTTTGGCTCCCGATTTGCGGATCACTCCCGCCCATTTGGCAATTTCGGTTTTAATGTATGCCGCGAATTCATCCGGCGCGTTGCCGACCGCATCGACGCCCTGCGCTATGAGCCGATCATTGACCTCCGGTGCTGCGAGCGCTTTTTTCGCTTCTGCATTGAGGCGCACGATGATTGGCCGCGGTGTGCGCGCCGGCGAGAGCAACCCGTACCACGTGCTGGCTTCGTAACCCGGCAGGCCGGACTCGGCAACCGTCGGCAGTTCCGGCATTACTGCTGAACGCGTTTTGCCGGTTACTGCGATCGCGCGCAATCGGCCGGCCTTGATCGCTCCCATTGCTGAAGGCGCCGTCCCAAATACCGTTTGCAGCCTGCCCGCAATCAGATCGTTAATGCCGGGACCAGCGCCTTTATACGGCACATGCGTAAGCGTCACGCCGGCCATCACGCTAAATAGTTCGCCGGCAAGATGCGTTGCGTTCCCGGTACCGGCCGAGGGATACATGACTTGTCCGGGTCGCGCTTTGGCGAGCAGGATGAGTTCCTGTACGTTTTTCGCCGGCACCGCCGGATTAACCGCAATGATCAATGGACTCGATGCGATCAGGCACACCGGCGAAAAATCCTTGATCGAGTCGTATGGCAGTTTGGGATACAGCGTCGCATTGATTGCCTGCGTGCTGCTCGTCATGATAAGTGTGTAGCCATCAGGTGCGGCGTTAGCGAGGATTTCCATCCCCACAATGGTGTTGGCGCCCGGCCGGTTGTCGACGACGATCCCTTGGCCGAGATTTTTCGACATTTCTGCGCCGACCGTGCGTGACAGCAGGTCGTTGCCGCCGCCGGCCGCAAACGGTGATATCAGACGCAACGGATGCGATGGGAAATCGGCCGCGGCAGCAGTGATCGAACAGGCGACGCCAACAAGCAAACACTCAGCGTAAGACGTCCAGCTTCGATACTGCCGGCTCACGTTGCGTCCGGCAGATTGACGATACCCATCCAATACTGAGTGCGGTCCGCATGCTCGACGTCGTACTTGCGCACGAATTCGAGCTTTCCGTCGTCGCTTATTCTGAAAACCGTCAAGCTAGCGGGGATCCGCGTGACGGCCGCGCTGGTACGCGCGTCGATCGCTTTAACGCTCGCAGCAACGAGCAGCCGGCCGCTCGGGTCGATTGCGAACGTGCGCACATGAATCGAATGCGTGTCCGCATGTTGAATCGGCGTCGGCTCTCCGGTTGCCTGGTCCAGTGCATACACAGCAATGCTGTTTTCGCCCGCTGTGTCATCGGCGCGATTGACTGAATAAACGAAGCGTCCATTCGAATGCACATGCACCGTGCCGGCGAGCTGGCGGCCCTTCATGCTTTGACGATTTTGGAGCATGTCACGCGCGTAAGCAGCCTGCGGCTCCATGCTGTCAGCGTACATGCGAAACATATTGAGCGTGCTTTGCCGCTCGAGCGACACATACACCCACGGCTTATCGGGATGAAAGTCGAGGTGCCGCGGGCCGAAGCCGTAGCCGCCGTTGGGCGCGACCACTGCGGGAACCGAAAACAGGCCATCGTTAAAACGAAACAGCCGCAGCGCGCCCGGATCCTCCGCCTTACCCTCGTGCGCGCTGTTGCCGCGGTCGACCAGTATCGTCACGCGGTTGGATGGCGTCATCATTACCTGATGCGGATAGATCCCATAGTCGAGGTCTTCGGGCTGCTGTATTTCGCGACCGATAGTTCCATCAGCATTGATGCGATTGACCGTGATGCCGGTCTTCGGAAGATTGTGTGCGCTCAGCAGATAATCGCCGGCGGGGTTTACGCAGATATGCACGGCACGCGCATACTGTTTCGCGGGTTCACCGTGGGGCGACAGGGCGCCGGTGATAGCGTCGACTGTGAAAGCACTGACGCGATTGAAGTCCGCTTTCAGACCGGGGCCGCGATTACTTGTTGCGACGTATAAATATTTGCCGGAAGGATGCGGCCACGCATATTGCACGTTCGCGAGCACCTTGATGGTCTCGCGCCTCACGAGTGACGCGCCTTCGACATCCACTTCGTAACGCGTAAGCTCGTCGTCTACGGCGCTATACAGCGCCAGTTTTGCATTCATGCGTTTCTGGCCCCAGGTTATGACGTCGGTGACGAAGTACCACTCATTCTGCGCGGTCACTCGAGGCAGTGAATGCGCAGTTCTAGCGCACGTCAAGTCTCTTGGCTTCGAGGAACCGCATCAACTGGTCGGCGACCGCAACATTGTTGAGATCCGAGAACATGAAATGCGAATTGCCATACAAACCCGCATCGGGAAGATGGAGCACGCTCGCGTTGCCGCCTTGCGCATTGAGCGCATCGACGAACATTCGCGATGTCACTACCTGCGCGCGGCGCCCGTCGGCGACCAGATCCGGTATCGGCTGCTTCGGTATGTTGTCGCCATAGACGACCTGAATGGGGATTTGTGCGAGCCGCGTAAACTCCGCCTCAGTCACCGGCGTCCCTGACGGCTGACTGCCTTTGAAGAGCGGGATGGCGGGCGGCACTTTGCCTTGCTTGAAGACGAAGCCCGGCTCGTACGCGACGATTCCTTTCACATGCGGTGAGCGCGCGCCGGCCAGCCATCCGAACAAACCCGATTGCGAATGTGTGACGACGATGGCGGGACCGATCTTGTCGAGCAGTGCGACGAGCGCGCCGCTGATAATTTCAGCATCATCCGATACGGTGGGAACGAGGTGCTGCATGAACTGGTCGACCGCTTTCATTGGAAACTGCTGCACTGGAAATACATCAGGGTATTTCGGGCCCAGCCGCCAGCGGGACCATGCGTATTGAACGCCGGCTTGTCCGGTTTGATTCGCCACAACCGGCTTGCCGGCGAGCGTGCCGAACGGCCCATTGAAACTCGGATAGCCTGCGCGCCCGCGTCGCGGAAAATCCACAATGTAGACCGGAAATCCGTGCCGCAGCATGAGCGTTTGATATCCCTCGCGCCCATCGGGCGTCGTTTCCCAAACACGCCCGGTGCCGCTGCCGCCATGCACGAGTATCAGCGGATACTTTCGCGCATTCACCGGAATCTGGTACTGGACGTACATCTGATCGATCCAGAACGTTTGTCCTTCGTCAGTGCCGGCCGGTGACTTGGTCGGATCGTAAGTGCCTGCTGCCTGCACTTTCCTGCCGCCGACGAAAAAGCTTCCCTGCTCGGCAACCGACAGTGATCCAGAGGGCACGCCAGCGCATCCGCTCCCCATCATTGCTGCGAGAATTGCGACGGACGTGGCCAATTGGCGATTGATGAACATGAAGATTCCTCCTGTATCAAGCTAATGACTTTACATTAAGCACATCGCCTCCCGTCAACAAGCATGACACTTGCTGACAGTCATCCTTCGACTGCGATCATTCGCGACGAACGTGCGACACTGCCGAATTAATTCGCTGCGATGACGATTTGATGATCGATGAGTTCACTGATCTGTGCATCCGTATAGCCGGCCTCAGCAAGTATGGATCGCGTGTGCTCGCCCATTTTCGGCGGTTGATAGCGCAGTTCCGGCTTGCGTCCGCCCATATCAAGCGGAATTCCCGGAATCCTTGCGACACGACCGGTCGGTAACTGCACGTCCAGCAGGCGCCCGCTTTCATTCAGGTGCCGATCGTCAAAGAGATCTCCAGGTGTCGCCAGGGGACCAAACGGAATTTTCAGATCTTCGAGTTTTGCAATTAGCGACTCGAACGTTTCAGCCGCGAACTTGGCAGTCACAATCGGCATGATCTTCGCCCGGGCCTGCGCTCGCTGCGGATTCGATTTCAGTGCGGGATCGTCGAGCAAATGCTCGACATCAAAACCGCCGCAGAACGCGCGCCAGTGATTGTCGCTCGTGATGCCGACGAATACGGTCTTGCCGTCCGATGTCTGGAACGGATCGTAAACCGCCCATGAGCTAGCCTTCTCGGGCATCGGGGGCGGCGCCTTTCCAGTCAACGCCTGCTGGCCCATGTGCTGCGCGACCAGGAAAGCCGTTGACTCGAACAGCGCGCTATTGACGAGCTGGCCGCGTCCGGTACGCTCGCGCTCACGCAGTGCCGCCAGTATGCCAAGTGCGCCGAACATGCCGCCCATGATGTCCACGACGGAAGAACCGGCGCGCAATGGCATGCCGCGCGGTCCGGTCATATACGCAAGGCCGCCCATGAACTGGACGATTTCGTCGAGCGCCGCGCGCTTTTCGTAGGGTCCGGAAAGGAACCCCTTCAAGCTGCAATAGACCAGCTTCGGATAATCGATGCACAGCGTTGCGTAGCCGAGGCCGAGACGTTCCATCGTGCCGTGCGCGAAATTTTCGATTAGCGCGTCGGCGCCGGCGAGCAAGCGATTCATCACCGACTTGCCGGTTTCGGTTTTGATATCGATCGATATGCTTCGCTTGTTGCGGTTGAAAACCGGAAACAGCGCTGAACCGAATCCGACGTTGGCGCGCGTGCGGTCGCCTTCGAGCGGCTCAACCTTGATTACATCGGCGCCCAGATCCGCCAGCACCATGGAGCACGACGGTCCCATAACGGTATGTCCCATCTCCAATATGCGAATGCCGGAGAGTGAGAGGTGTTCATCCGATTGCCGGGCCGAACCGCTTTGCATGCGAAGTCCTTTTTGTTTGTATGACGGATCAGTGTGCCGCTGCGCGCAGCTTGTTCAGGGTGCCGCCGCGCATGACCGAGCCGGGCAGTGGATGTCCAACGATGTCTTCGGCGAGCCGCGCGCAGTCGGTCAGACGTTCAAGATCGATGCCGGTGCGTATGCCCATCTCTTCGCACATGAACACCAGGTCCTCGGTGCATACATTGCCGGCGGCCGCTTTGTGTCCTGCGAAAGGACAACCGCCAAGCCCGGCGACCGATGCATCGTAACGGTCGACGCCCATCTCAAGTCCTGCGTATGCATTTGCAATCGCCATGCCGCGCGTATCGTGCAAGTGAAGACTCAATTTGAGATCAGGATAGCGTTCACGCACGGCGCCGATCACGCGCTTGATCGAGCGTGGGGTCGCCCACGCCATCGTGTCGGCGAACGAAACAATTTTGATCTCGATGTCGTGTTCCGCGGCAATCGCAAAGATCTCGTCCACCATGGCCACGACTTTCCGCGGATCGATATCGCCCTCGAAATTGCAGCCGAATGCAGCCATGACGGACGCGCGCTCAACAGGGATCGCGTGCTCCTTGTACATATCGAGCACTCGATGGTTGTACGCGACCTGTTCGGCATGCGACTTGTTCTGGTTGCGCTTGAGGAATTTCTCAGACGGGCATAACGAAATCTTGCCTTCGATCTTGAGGCGCCCCGCTGCCATCGCGCGCTCGAGACCCTTCTCGTTCAGCCATAGGGCGGTGTAATCGACACCGGACTTCGGTTTGATTCCTTTAACGACCTCTTCAGCGTCCGCCATGCCCGGAACGCGCTTCGGATTGACGAATGAGACGATCTGCATGTGCTTCAATCCCGTTTCTGATAACGCGTCGATGAGCTCGACCTTGCGCTGAGTAGCAATGGATCCGCTCTCGATCTGAAATCCTTCACGGGGCCCTTCTTCATTGATCGCGACGGCGACCGGCTTATCCGACATTGAAGTCTCCTGAATGTGCTCTTATGTTTATTCGAGCGTGATGTTTGCCTGCTTGATGACGCGCGCCCATTTCGTTACTTCGGTGCGCAGAAACGCCGCGAACTCTTCCGGCGTGGTGGGCGTGATATCGCCGCCCTCCGAGAGCAGCAACTTGCGCACTTCCGGCTGTCCGAGAATCGAAACGATGTCGCGGTTTAACCGGAGCACTACCTCGCGTGGCACTTTTGCGGGCGCAAGCATGCCATGCCACGACTCGACATCGAATCCCGGGATGGCTGCCTCGGCGACGGTTGGTACATCGGGTAGCATACGTGCACGCTGGGTGCCGGTGGTCGCGAGTGCTTTGATTTTGTCTTCTTTCATGAACTGGGCCGCTGAAGCGAGCGAAGTTGCAAGATAGGTGATCCTGCCGCCGAGAAGGTCGATCATTGCGGGCGCAGCACCCTTATAAGGGACGTGGACAATATTGATTCCGGCAGCCTGATTGAAGAGCTCGCCACTTAAATGGCCGCCGCTGCCGATGCCTGCTGACGCAAAACTCATGGAGCCCGGATTCTTTTTAGCAGCAGCTACCAGATCTTTGACCGATGTAATCGGCGACCCGGCATTGACGACCATAACCTGTGGCGCCCGCATGAGCAGCGTGATGGGCGAAAAATCGCGTATGGGGTCGTAGCTGTTCCTCGCACGCATCGCGGGACCGATGGCCAAGTTATTCGTTTGTCCAAGCCAGATCGTGTAGCCGTCCGGCGGCGCCTTGGCAGCGAGTTCCGCACCAAGCGCACCGCCGGCGCCCGCCCGATTATCTACAACCACTTGCTGGCCGAGTTTTTCGGATAAGCGAGGCGCGATAATGCGCGCATATATGTCCGTGCTGCCGCCGGGTGGAAATGGAACGATAAAACGTATCGGCCGCGCCGGATAAGTTTGCGCGTGCGTGGTCTGCGCGAAGCCAACGAGCGATTGGACGGCTGTCAGCAAGACGACCGTTAACATGGATGAATGGTACAGCGTCACGCGTGCGGCTCCGATTTCATGTTTCTTTGTGCTGCTGCGATAGTCGTGGATTACTATGCGTATTATGAACTATGACCTATCGGTATTCGCCGGCCTCGCTATACGAGGAAGTGTGTGATGTCGCGCACAGAGAATGACCAGCCCTGTTTTTCGGGATGGATTGTTCTCGTACTTGCAGCGGGTGCCGTCACGCCACCTGCTTTTTCGCAGTCTTATCCGGCGAAGCCGGTGCGCCTTATCGCGCCCTATCCGCCCGGCGGCGGCAACGATACGATGGCGCGTGCGATCGGCGCGAAACTTACCGAAGCGTGGAACCAGCAGGTGATCATCGATAATCGCGCAGGCGCAAACGGCATCGTCGCATGTGAAATCGTTGCGAGCTCGCCGGCCGACGGCTACACACTCTTGATGGCGAACGTCGGCACGAACGCAATAAATCCCGGGCTTTACAAAAAGCTTCCGTACCATCCGGTGGACAGCTTCGCACCGGTGTCGCAGTTGGGCGTGGCGCCGAATATTCTCGTGGTCAATCCGGCAACACCCGCAACAACTGTAGCCGAGCTCGTAGCGCTCGCCAAAGCGCGGCCCAGTAAGCTCACGTATGGATCAAACGGCATCGGCAGCTCGCAGCATCTGGCAGGCGTCATGTTTGGCACCACGTTCGGCATTGATATCGTGCATGTTCCATACAAGGGCACAGGTCCCGCCATCGTTGATCTTATCGGCGGCCAGATAGCGATGAGCTTTGCCAACGCCCTCGCGGTGGTTCCTCACTTCAAATCGAATCGCCTGCGGGCGATCGCGGTGACCAGCCCCACGCGATCGTCATCAATGCCGAATCTGCCGGCGATCGCAGAAGCGGCGCCCGGATTCAGCGCGACTTCATGGTGGGGAATCGTCGCACCTGCCCATACCCCGGCTCCGATCGTTGCTGCCATCAACCGCGAGATCGTTCGGGCGTTGTCGACCGCGTCTATGAAGGAACAGCTCGATCGGCAAGGCGTCGAAGCGCGTTCGAACTCGCCCGCTGAATTCAAAGCGTTCATGCAATCGGAGCTCGTGAAGTGGGCGAAGGTGGTTAAGGATTCAGGCGCCACCGCCGAATAGGCGCCCCATAGAATGCCAGACCGTTCGAAGTTTGAATGCTCGCCGGCTACCCCGCAATGAAGTAGGATTGCGGGGTCCACCAAAGGAGGTCTCCATGGCTCAGACATTGTTTCATTTTTCGTTTGCGGTGAACGATCTCGATCGCGCGCGCAAGTTCTACGGCGAGATGCTGCAGTGCCCCGAAGGCCGTAAACTCAAAGGGCGCGCCGACTTCAATTTCTTCGGCCATCACATCGTGGCGCATCTGGCGCCGGAAGAAGTGGTTGGCGAGCAGGGCCGAAAAATCGGTGGGGCGCTGTCGACGCCGCTGCGTCATTTTGGTGTCGTGATGACACTGGACGATTTCAATAAGACTGCCACACGACTCGAGCAAATGCAGGCGACATGGATCAACAAGCCGAGCGTCACCCAAAAAGGCACCGTGCGCGAGCAGATGCTGATGACGGTCAGCGACGGTTGCGGCAATGCAATCGAGTTCAAGGGATTACAAGATATCGCCGACGTGTATCGAGTACGCGAGAACGAAACTGTGTCCGCGTGACGCACGGCATCGGCAGTCGCCGGGCCTCGTGGTCACCGAGATTGTCAATTTCGAATGGCTTGTTATCGGTTGCGCGCTGAATCAGCGGGTTTGTACCTATGACAGCGTTGACAGCGTCAATTTTTTACATGAAGGTCGTGGCACGAACGCGATAGTTCGTCACTACCTCGGCTACGAAACGCCAGCGAAACGGTGACGGTTCGGCCGTTTCACGTTCTGAGTAACGCTGTCTCCCAGCACCCAGCAGGGCAGCTATCGGTCCTGCGGCAGATGACTTTAGACCAGCGCTGCGTCTTCACTATTCGCTCGTCACCGCATGCTCTCGCCGCCGGCGCCTGCATCCGCTCGATTCGCGCACTTGATGCTTCGACTGGAACAATCCGAAAACCATACCCGCAATCAGCCCGATGACCGCCGCCCATGCCAACGCCGGGTCAATCTCCCTCTGGGGCCGGTACGTCATCTCACGCGACGGAGGTTCTGTGAACCAGCTCTCGTGGAGTCGTGGACTCAACATGAGCACTCAAATGTTCGACTTAAGGTGCAGGTAGCGCGGTGCACTCTCAACGAAAGGGCTGACGGATGTGGTTATTGCGGCTGTTCAGTACCACAGCGTACCGCCATAGTCGGCCGGCGCCCGCCCGATCGAGTAACGGGTGATTGAGGAGCTGCCGGAAGATGAAAGCGAAAAACTCGTCGAAATGAGCGCGTCTCATCAGGGACTGTTCCAGAGGAATGGCCGGAGGGTAGTCCGATGTGGAGCAGCACTCCGCAGAGGCATTCGGGCGCTAAACTTCTGTCATCGCGGGCCAACGCCCGAGGTCCGAGCATTCGAGACGAAAGGAGGAGCAGCTCTCCGTTGATGTAGCGCTGCCTTAGCGAGACTCTAGATAACGCCGGTGCCGAAAAGGCAATACATTGGGTGGTGGATCAACGTATTCCGGTTCACACGGCTCGAGCGGTACAGCCAGCCCAGTGAGCTCTCCATGGTCGAGTTCGGATTCACGAATGTCATCCGACTCGATCAGCGTTGCGTACGCCCACGATGGAAACGTCGGCCCGTACCAGTTAAACACGCCGGTAGCGGCCACAATCTGTTTCGACCTGCCGCTCGCAGGATCGACGACAAAGCTACCGATAGCGGCGAAATCGTCGTGACCAAATACATCCCAGATGATGTGTGTGTGCATCGTCGAAACATAGCACCACGCGGCGAGTTACGCCTTAACCAATGGACTTAAGAACCGTTCTTACAGGCGGCTGGACAGTGGCCGTCGGCGAACGCCGTACTTTGCCAACGCGGGGCGATGCGCACGCACTAGAGCACGCTCGAGTGCCATTCCGCCGGGCATCGAGCCAAATCGAACCCTACATTCCTCAGATATTCCGTATGCGCCCTGCCCCGTTGATGATCATTGGCGTACTCTCATTCGCCTTACAGTCATCACACACGAGTGCAACAACCAATCACCGTCGAACCCTTTAGTCGTACGCTGCGCCTGCAGTTCCCGCGTAAGGCAGCGCTGATGCCGTAGATCGTCCTGAGTGCAGACTGACGCTCGTGTCACAGGGCCGCTACTGCCGCAATAAGACCGCGGGGCGTTTACAGCTCTTGTTCCTCGGATAAAAATGAGCGAAGAACACGGTGTTCCGAGCATCAGTCGGCTGGATACAAATGTTGCTTCAACTGCAATGGTCCTTGTGACCTATAGACGGTTCCTGGCCCGTCGCTAAATACTGGATTCGCAATGCGGCTGGACAGGTGTAGCTCGCACCGGTCGTTCAACGTTTATGGAACTGTTCTTGTTAGAGCTTTGGTTTCGCATACGCCAGGGCATCTTGGACTTTTCATGGCGGTGTGCCTAAGGGTGCTGAGCTATCTTCGCGCGTAAGCAGAGAGCGCGAGAGGACGACGCGGCGATCGAAAGAGTGCTTGATTCAGGCCGGTGAACGCTCCGCTAGCGCTATAAGTAAGTAAGCAAAGGCGCGACGGTCAGGCGGCCATTCCCCAAAAGGCCGGGTCGCTAATCAGAAACTTACTATGTGCGCGTCGATCCATTTCCATCTCTCACCTCCGTCAACACGCACGGATGATCGGGTTCGAAGGGAGTGATGGCAGCAAGTTCCGCCGCTCAGATTCTGTCCGACAAGAGCCTCGCGCGCTTCTACATCCGTGAATTGTTTGCTTGTAACGCCCACTCATACGATTGGAAAATTACACTAGGGCGCTTGGTCGCGGATATCCCTGTGGTTCTTGGCGACAGCCCAGGTTAACTTTATGGACTCATCGAGCGACGTTAAACAGAATCTCGTTCTGGCGGCCCTGCCCACCCGCGACCGGGACCGGCTGCGACCGCACCTTGAATTGATATATATGCCGGCGGGCCGGACGCTGCATGAGCCGGGCGAGCGTCTAAGTTACGCGTATTTTCCGACGACGTGTATTGTGTCGCTCGTCTGCATTATGGAGGACGGGACGTCTGCTCAGCTCGCTGTGACAGGTCCCGAAGGACTGGTCGGCACATCCTTATTGATGGGACGCGGCACAACGTCGAATCGCAGCTTGATACAGTGCGCTGGATACGCTTACCGGCTTCGAGCAACTTTTCTCAATCCCGAAGTGCCGCCAGGCAGCTACCTCCACCGTCCTGCGCTGCGTTTCACGCACGCACTCGTCACGCAGATGGGGCAAACGGCTGCTTGCAACCGGCACCATGCGGTAGACCAGCAAGTATGCCGTTGGCTGTTATTGACGCTGGACCGTGTCACGGGCAATGAGATCAAGATGACGCAGGAGTCGATTGCGACCACTCTCGGCGTACAGCGCGAGCGCATCTCGGAAGTGGCGAGTCACCTGCGTACCGACGGCTTGATCGCGTGCCGGCGCGGGTCTATCACAGTGATGGATCGTGCTCAACTCGAACAGCGCGTGTGCGAGTGCTATGCAGTCGTTGCAAAGGAGTATGAAGCGCTACTACGCGATCTTCGCGCGGAATCGACCACGGGCGAATGATGATATGACTTACTTCGTTGCCGCTCATCGAATCCGGCGGACATAGCTGCGCGACGACGAGCGCTTAGTGGAACTCGCGCGGAAGATCCGCTAGGCAATCGTGGCGTTTGAAGAGTAGGGACACGCATCACACGCCCGCAACACAGATAAAAAAAACCGGGCCGAAGCCCGGTCTTAATTTCGACGCTGTGCGAAGCTTATTTATCCGTATTTTTCCTTCGTGCAGCGACGAATCCCATTAAGCCGAGACCTGCCAGCATCATGGCGTACGTTCCCGGTTCGGGGACAGCGGCCGGCTGAAAGCTGGCCTGAGTCCCGCCGCCGCTCCCCAGTACACCCATAAACCCATTCGTAAAAGCGGTAGCATTGGTGCGGACCTGCAGAACGAAGCTTGTAGTGCCTGCGACTAACTGTGATGTGGAACCTGCCGAAGTAAAGATGAATTCCACTACATCGCCGTTGGTCGATCGCTGTGCCATGTCAGCCCCGATAGTGCCAGTTGTGAAGATACCGGGGTTCGAAAGCGAAGCGTTCTGGAATACGTTGGTAACGAAGCTATCGAAGTTAGCGCCCGATATGCTTACGATGGCACTCGGTCCCAAGTCCGTAAATTGATACACCACATCGAGCAAACCGGTCGCTGTCTCGCGGTAGACGGCTGTTCGTGCCGTGCCCGTGAAACCGCCGCCATTTACGGTGCCACTCGCCGTTGCGATAAACGAGCCTGCGGGTAAGTCGGCGATGTCAACAGCCACCGGCGGAGATCCGACCGGAAGCAAGGTGGCGTGTGCAGCACCAATTGATCCAAGTATTGCGGCTACTAATGCAGTAGCTTTGAAAGCTCTGGTAATCATCGTGTGCATTCCTTTCGTTAAAGTCACGCTTGTTCGTTAATGTATTTGGAATATTCAGCGACGGACCAACATTAAACGGCATGCATAACTTCAGCGATGATTCGAAATGACTAATTGCTGTAAGACAAAGTGTGATTGGAACGAAGGCGCGTGAGCACTCTATTTGAATGTCATGACGCGTGCCGCTTACAATCGGTGTGATTGGTCGCCGCTCATGAATGTTCGTGCGGCAGCGCTGTCTGATCAAGCAGGTGGGAGCGCCTATACATCGGCCGGTTGAAATGGAAGCTCCGACTTCACCTTGCACGATACCGTCGCATAAGACATCGGCTTTCGTGTGGGTCCAATAGCGATCGTACATACGCAGAAATAGCTTCCGAAGCCGCCGAGATCAACTCGATGCTCGATGAGCTTTCGCAACTGGACCCCGAAACTACAAGCAACCGCCTAAATGTGCGGGAACGCTCAAACGGAGTCGCGCCCCGCTGCTTGCGACGGTAGGATTGCGCCTCGCAAGTCTATTCAAACCATTACTGAAGATGGCATAAAAATGATCAAAACGAGCTATTCTCACCCGCAAATATAGGAGCGTTAATCACGCATCATCCGCGGAGGAATAACCATGGGCGACGTTTCAGGCGACAGGCGGCGCAATTTCTTCGCGGAGGGCACCAGGCTAGATTTGACGATGCGCTTTCTTGTCTTGCCAATCGTCGTGTTGGTCGTCGTGACTGCGATCGGTTTTTTCGTGCGTTACTTGCTCGTCTCTTAGGCACTCGTCAAAAGTGCCCTCCCTTTAGGCGTTTCTACCGTGCGCGAGATCGGCTCAGTCGTAACCTGGCGCCTCGGATGTGCCGGCCTTGGGCTCGGGTGGTACTGCGTCGGAGTTGGGTACACGGTCCCGGCTACAAAAGCGACGCCGTCGACCTACCCGGGAACGCACGCATGGCCGTGTACGAGCACCAACAAATCACCGGCTATCAATCGCCGCTATTTGCTACGGTCAAGCGGCAACACGACCATCACAATTCGCCACAATCATAATCGTGATTGATCGTGTCCGCCGCTTGGATCATGGCCGTGCGTGTTCGCTGCAACTATGCGCTGTCTGCAGTGAGAAACCTGACATTCTGATAGATTTGCTTGCTGGAACGAACGCTTGATAAGCCGAACTATATGAAATCAGCATTTTGCCTACGTGACAATGAAGCGACGAGGCATTAACGTCGTATCATAAACGCCGCGTAACGGTGTGGTTGAATAAATCAAATAATAAGGAGGAGACTATCATGTGGTGTGCCAACACCCGATGCCGCGTGGCTGACGTTCTATCAGTCGGCATTCAAGAGAGCTGGCAAATCAACTACTGGTGCAGGCAATTCTCGTGCAGCGAGCGCGAGTTGCGTGACGCAGTCAAAGCGGTTGGAGAGTCACGCAAGCATATCTTGTCTCATTTGAGATGCGCGCCCACCGGCTGACCTCCGCAGATGATGACGTCGGCTGACTGCTTGAACGGAACCCACCGAACAACAAATGCGGCTTGGTATTCACGCGTCGCGCACACGGCCGTTGTTGCGACGCCGTCTTTCCACGTGTTCTTGAGGGGCGTGCGGAAGACATAAAGCAGCACAGGCTGATGAATGGTTGCCCAAGAGCAACAAGAAATTACTGCAAATAGACTGCGGACAGGGGAGATCTATGTTGCCAGCGAAGAAGGCTGAACACGATAAAGAAGTCCAGGCAGCGAACGATTTGCTAAGCTTGCTTATCTGTGGGCCGCAGCCACCGTTGCCGTATGATTTCGTTACTTGGCGCTATGGCGAATATCTGCTCGCGCACGGCTGGGCGGCTGGAAGCACTCGCGAGGGGATATGTGCCACTCGCGATGGGCGTGTCTACGCAGCAGCACTCGGTTTGCTAGGCGGCACTCCCTCTCCGATTTTGCCGAACCAGTTATGCGACACTGCCGGCGCTGAGTTGCATTAGGTCGCCCTAGGTCTGTAGAGCCGGCACCCGGCTGGCAACAACTACCGGACTGTAAGTTTCCAAGGCGCTCGAACCGGCCGGCGGAGTCTACTTGCTTCGCTTGAACTTCTCGACAGCCTGCGCGCGGTTTACGACATTCATCTTGCGGAAAATCCGCTGCACGTGATTCTTCACCGTAAAAGTGCTGATCTCAAGAATCTGCCCGATCTCCGGGTTAGTTTTGCCAGCCGTAAGCCAACGCATGATTTCGACTTCGCGTTGTGAGAGCTCCAAAAGCCATGCGGAAGACGACGACCGCGCACCGGTGTTTGCGTGGCCAAGGTCGGCGATGCGTTCACTCGCTGCGTTCACATACGGTAACAGCAACTCAAACGTTTTGGCTGACTGCTCCGAAATCGCTTGTGCTGACTGCAGGGCGATAAAGACGCGATCATCGCGCGTCTGCGTTACTGCAATGCCGTGTATGAGTGCAGATCGGACGTTCGCTGCTGCAGTGAGCAGCGCTGTATCAGCTTGCGGCGTAACGACCATCTGAGTCGGCAGAATGGTTGTGCGGACGGGCCGCCGGACGTTCGTTATCCATTGCTGATACAAGTCATGCAGCAGTGGCCGCAGCAGCGCATCTTCACGACCGCCGGTTGCACGGACCCATGGTGACAATAAGTGCACATTGAATTCACCCATGTCGGCGTTGCCCCAGACCGCAACAAACACCTCGTGGGGCACAAAATATCGAAACTCACCTTGCAACCAGTCGCAAAGCGCCTCGCGTTCGTTGATCAGCAACGAACCCTGCGCAACGCGCAGGAAACGCTGCCACTCATGCATGGGCTGTTACCGCTTAGAAGGGCGCTGGCTGAATATCATGCCAGCACGCGCTTGGCCAATCGGTGCAAGCGACGTCGACTGTGGAATCGCCGTTGCTGCATGCAATGTTGGTGAGCCCGCCCTCGAGAGTAGGACGCTAGAGGTGTCGCAATTGCGATAACTCGTCATGTATAACGCCCCTTTGGTTTTTTGTTTTGTTATCACACTCATCGAATCAATCGATGATGCGTGAGCGCGCTATGTGCGTCGATAATCCAAAGTGATCATATTGGACGACCGGGCGAGTGGAGCTTCCTGTCGCTGGTCGAGAACGAGATCGCTACGCGGACGAGCCGGTGACGGCGTCACGCAAGTCTTGGGCGGAGTGAGCAAGTTTCGCTTACATGCCCCCGCGGCTAAGTGCAGTAACGGTATGGCAGTTATTTTTCGAATGAACTTTGAGTTTCTCCGCCATCACACCAACCGCTCTCGCGCGGATCACACAGTAGTTTGCAACCGGACATATGGCATCAGAACGGCACGGTGTGACACCGAATGCAGGCTAGCTAATGGTCCTAACGAGCTATTGTCGCGATCAGGTCCAGCGGCTGTAATGATGGCGTCATCTTCCTTGCACTGTTAAATCCGAATGCGCCTCTACGTTCTCTTGCCGGTCGTAGTACTGTTGATGCTGGGCACGATTTTATTTTTAGTGCCTTACCTGACTAATCCGTACTGATTTAGTCTCTCTCCCGAGCTTTAGCGGGTTTGAGTGTGGGCCATCCTAAACCGGTGGCCCTTTTTTTTGTTCTGGCAGCCACGTTCCATTCCCTTTTTCTATGGCGCCAATTGTTCCGAAATGGCGCCAATGGTCATGTGCAGCGGCTGACAGCGCTGATAGCATCGCCGGCTTTTGTTACCAGGCAGGAAGCGAATGATCGTCGTGCCGCGTGAAGTGTCCGAACGGCCATTGCTTACCTCAGAAACCAATGCATTCAGTCTGGCGAAATCACCGACATCAAAGTGATGCGTCAATTGTCCGAGAGCTAATCACGTGATGATTCCTTCGCGATCAAAATCAATGAAGACCAAGCAGACCTATACCCGAGTTTGGCGCGTTGCTACGGTATTCACGAGCGGGCGGAGCCCGCGCTTCGTGGTTGTGGACCAGCGCGGCAAACGCGCCGAGTGGTGTTCGACCGACGTTTATGAATTGGCGCAACAGCGCGCCGATGTACTCAACCGCAAAGGAAAATCACCACGTCCCGGCTCATCTTGTGCGGATGAGACCTAAGGGGCAGGTTTTGAGTTGTCAGGGAGTACTGATCTGAACGCCGTGGATGGCGCACGCAGTATGCGGTCCACCCCTCTGGATTTCGTCCCTAAGAACGCCCGCATCGCAAAGTGTTTCGTTGGCTGCACTATCGACGACGCATCCAAGCGGCCACCAAGTGTTGCTTCCGGCAGTCTGTAGCAGCGATTTCTTTTTCGCGTCACTCCGTGTCATTGGTTGTCGCGGAGACGACACTCGTCGAGTTTCTGCTACCACCGTCACCCCACTGGATCTCGCTCCACTTGAACACTACGTTGTGCGTGATGCGGTCGCTAAATAGGGCGTCCAGCGCTTCTTCGCGATCTTCATGGAACCCAACAAACGGCCAGTGAGCATGCGAGTGACTTGATGCTTGCTAAAGACGGCGGGTATAGTCATGTGGCAGGAACATCTAAACCTCGCTGCTAGGCCATCGAAGCACGCCTGGTTTCTGTATTCTATATAGGAGAATTGCACATGCATAAGACAACAAAGCTGGTACGAACATGCTTGGCAGCACTCCTCATCACGGCGGCTCTAAGTCCTCAGATTAGTTCCGCGAACGTGTCTTATTCAATCCTTAGTGAGAACTTCACTACCATCGTCGATTCGCCCGCCGTACCTGGAACTTATACGACGGCGATGAATATATCTGGCTCGTTTGAGGTAGCCAGCGCTTTACCTGCTTCTTTCAGTGGAGTGGTTGTCCCATTAGCGTTTTCGTTTACCGATGGTCGGACTGTGTTTTCCAATCCGCTCCCGGGCACGACTATCTCGAACCAGTTCGTATTCACGACCGATTCCGGCGCGGAAATACAGGATTGGAACGTTCAATTGGCGTTCACATCGGGAGCCACCACTTTTAGCCTCTCAACCTCGCCAGGCGTTGCCAGCGCCTCCATTACAAACCCTGGAGGTGCCGACAGAATTCCAGTTGCTGGCATAATTAAAGTGTGCACTGGCATATGGTGCGTTGCTCCAATACCAGAGCCAGCAACCTACGCGATGATGCTGGCAGGACTTGCGCTCATGGGTTTCGTGGGCGGTCGACGCAAACACCCAGGACCTGATTGACAGATGCTCGCCGGACCGGGGCTCATGGATTTCGTGGCCCGCCCAAGAAGGTCGCACGGGTAATCTTCAATTCGCAGAAGTAACGATCAGACCGGGCTTCGGCCCGGGAGTTTGTGCGTGCGCTGCAGTCGAAATGTTTTCCGCGGGGGCGTTATAACTCCTCGAGAGCTAGCGATGCCTGATGTCGACGGCGGCGCATCGGCCTTGACGCACGCCAGAAAAGACTGTTCTCTTCTATTGAGCGGTCCTCATCTCTGCAATAGAAACGCAGAAATGGTTAATTCAACGTGGCCGCTTGGAACCGCGAATCGGTCTCGTTTCGCCGACGTGTGAGCCACATTCCTGCGAACGCGAGACTCAGGAGCGCTGTTGAGCGTGGTTCAGGCACCGCGTTAGGTGTCACAGTTGATAACGAAACGTTGTCTAAAAGCAGCCCGACGTTATCGCCACCTGAGCCTCCAAAAACGATCCTGGCATTCGTCGTGGATGAGCCCGGCGTAAACGCCAGATTGAACGTCGTGAAGCCCTGGCCGCTCGGCAGCGTCAGCGTTCCGATCACATCGAGAGTCGAGTCGGAGTTGTAGTCGACGCCAAACGTCACGGTGTTGATGTCCCCCCGTTGCGAGCCGGCGAGAGTGAAGCTTAGATTATGAGTGATGCCGGCAGCTAAAGACAAAGGCGTTGCCGTCGTGATGCGGCCCGCATCGCCGGTGCTGCCATCTAAGTCGATGTAATAACCGTTCCCGGGCAGAAAATCGAACACTGTGCCGACACCGATGATGTCAACCGTGCCACCAGAGACCGTCCATTGGGATGGGGCGAGATTAAGTCCAGGCGTCTCACCATTGAAGTCATCAGTGAAGATAACGCCTGCGAGCGCTAGGCCGGGCGCTACGCAAAGCACGAATGCGATTGCAGTGGCAGTGAGAGTCGTTTTCATTATTATTCCTCAACTACTGTCGGCACCCCTCCAGGTTCCAAGGCGACAATGCGCCGCATGCAGCCCCGTGCCCATAGTCCGTAATGATCAATTTGCAAGTTCGACCGTAAGACGGAGGATTATTTTGTATTGATGTCCCGCGCGGGACGCAGGCCATCGAAGCGCGATGCATGGGAAGGACACTACCAGGCCAAGCGTTGGTGATTCGTATAGGCGCAGGCAGGCGTGAGCGCGCGGGCTGCTTCTTTGCCGTGGCTGCTGCCGCGCGCAGCTGGCGCTGCTAGCGCACGTTTTCTTCGGCCTGGGATCGAACTGTCGCGCTTCCTGCCTACGTTGTGCGTACATCACGCAGCAGGTCACGGACGTCCCCGCGCAATCGCATTTTGATTACCCGAGCTCACACGGACGCCACAAATTGAGCCGGTGAAACAGCCAGCGGTCACGGAAACCACTGCTAGCCAGAGAACGGGGGTAACCGCTTGCACGCCGGCCGCAAAGACGCGATCTAAGACCTATTCTTAGGCGCTTGGATGCTAAGACTACCAGCCAGTGGGCGCTCGATTCGCACTAGTCCGCGGACATGTCTACTTTCAGTTACATCGGCCGGAGCGACTGGAATCGCTTGCCGCTATCACATGCGGCCTGGACTGCTGGTATGCAGGCGCTGTATCACCGGGCCTGCTTGCTGGAGCTGTGGGAATCGACGCGGGTGAAGAACCGACCGCTGCAACGCTGTCGCCGACGGAGATGCCTGGAGACAGCAGTGCGTAAGATCTGCATAGCGGCTAGACAACAATCACCGCATTCACCGAAGGATTTCGGTTTGGTCAATCGTGATCAGTTGGCATCGACGGAGGACCAGCCCTCGTCCGGGTTGAAGCGCTCCATGCCACTGGCCTTTGCATTCGTTTGCGGTCCGAGATCTTTCTGATAAATCTTGCCGTCCTGATTGACGATGAAAGTCATAATGCCGGAATTGCGGTACCTCGCCGGATAGGCGACCACGGCAAAGCCGGCGATTCCTCTTCCGCGCACCACATAATCGAATGCCCCCGATTCTGCCTTCCTTCCCTGGCCCTTCAGCATCCGATAGAAGTAGCCGTGGTAAGGAGTGGGAGCCTTGTCGCTTCGCTTGTAACCCTCCCTGGCCGCTTGCGCCATGAGTAAACCCAGAGGGCTCTCGGGTTCGCCGGCTTTGGTGGCCCAATACAGTCCATCGCGCTTGCCGGGCCGACTCGCCAACCGCTGCGCGTACGCGAGGACGCCGTCTCCTGCACGGTCCTCCGAAGCGTATTCCTGTTCGGCATCGACGACTGCCCGCAGGACATTGATCGCGGCGAGCTCGTTGCCGCCAATGCGCCGCGCGAGCAGCTCCTTCTTGCCGGCTACGGTGTCGAAACGCCATCGGGTCCCACTCTTCACCAGCGGGAAGGCAAACGGGAAATCATCGCTTCCGATCGTCAGCGTCGCCTTGTCGCCGTCGGGAACAATGGTGTGCTTCTCTTCATATTCCGAGATAAAGCGCGCCACGATTGACTTGTCCGCAACGGCGTCGCCAGACGAAAGCCAGTCTCCCGCATCGCCAAGCGTCGCCAACAGCGCATTGCGATCGCGGACCTTGATCGCTTGCACCAACGCGTTCACGGCGTCATCTGGCGTGGCGAACGAGTGCTGCTTCGGCGGAGCGGCGCGCGCTGCAGACACGACGAGCACACCGAGCAGCGTTACGAACAACAACCGCGCTAAATAGCGCATTGCTCTAATCGTATTTCGACCGTTCATACGCGCCTCCACCCGGACGTCATGCATTTCATCGCCGACCACCGCCACGTCCGCCGCCGCCTCTCGCGCCCCCCGCACCGCCGCGCGAGCCCCCGCTGAAGTTGCTTGAAGAACGCGACGACCCTATGCTCGACGATCCGCGATTGCCGAAATCGCGTGCCTGCGTGCCGCGGCCGGTGTCGAACGCTGTCGGCGTGCGAACACCGCGCGTATCGCCGCCCCCGCCGAAGTCACGATTCGCTCCGGTGCCGCCAGTTCTGCCAGCGCTGCGGCTGCCGAGATCGCGACCCGCGAGATCGCGCGACGACATCTGCCCGCCCTGAATCGCCTGACGGCCGGAATCGGCGCGGCCGCGAAACGATTCGCGCGTAGCGGCATTGGCGGACTGTTTGCGCCCGTATTGCTGCGAAACGCCCTTGTCACGGTACGGCACCGCGCCGCGGTGGTTGGCGTTATGGTTCCACTTACCGTCTGAGATGTTGGTGCGGTTGAAGTTGTTGTAGCGGTTCGTATTAATGTTGATATTGCCGCCGCCCCAGTTGCAATTGCCCCACAGGGCGCCGCCTATGATTACGCCCGTCGTGAAACCCAGCAGCGCGCCACCGTAAGGATAGGCGTAGCCAGGTGGATACCAGTAATAAGGCGGATACGCCGGGTAAGGCCACGCTCCATACACGACCGATGGGTTGTACGTCGGCACGTAGACGACCTGTGGATCCGTTGGCTCGATCCTGATGATCGTGGTGTTGTTTTCCACTTCCTTAATGACTTTCTGCTCCTTGGTATCCTTGAGTGCGCCGTGCGCGTCGGCCTTTGCGCGCAGCGTCTGAACTGTCGCCAACACGTCCGTCTGCTGGGCGAGGAAAGCGTCGCCGAGCTTCTGTGTCCAGTCGAGCTTCTCGCTCATCATCGTCAGCACCTGCGGGAACAGCGCCAGCGACTTCACCGCGGGATCCCAGGGCTGGTTCTGTAGCGCGTCCTCAAGCGCCTTGCCCTTCAGGCTCGAATTCGCCTTCACCCACCGCTCAGCGACGACGATCTCGAGCGGATAGGTTGACGCCATCAGCACCTGCGCCACCAGTGAATCTGGATACAGCGCGAGAGGTGCGAGCAACTGCTCGAGTTCCTGCTGCGAGAACGATTTAGTACCGGCGGTCGCCGCCGCGCCCGGAGATTCCACATGACTGGATGGCGGTGTCTGACCCGGTACTGGCATCGCCAAAGCCAGACACAGCGCGCCAGCGATTTTCGACTTAAGGCCATTCATGCAGTGCCCTCCGAATGATCGCGATGCGAAACGATTCACGCAACAGCGGCCCCTACTACGGCGCCGTACTTGTTCAGCTACATATCAGCACGCGTCGCGTCATGCGCCGGTTCTTCGACGACTGCGCCGCGATCAGCAAACCGCACGAACTTGCCTCGCACGATCAGCTTCTACGCGGATATTTCACGGTAAAAATACGTGGCCCTGCCGGCGCGGACAATTGGACCTAGGTCCACTTGGTGCCGCTTCTCGCACGCTATTGCACGTCGGCAATATGGGTAGCCCGAGGAGCGCACAATGCATTTCAACTGAGTCGGCTGATGACCGTTTCTGTCCTGGGACCGCAAGTGATGGCCAAACTTAAGCAAGAAGGGTTACGCTGGACTAATCGCGGGGTCTAAGCGCCGCGCACTGCGGCGTTTGTTCACGATGCCTCATCTCCACGTCGGCGATGTTCTGTCTGCATATTAAGCGGTTATCACGCACCGCGAGCCGTAGCGATTACATACGTGATGACGTTAGGCTGCGCTTACCGTGCCTGGTAGGCGCCGCGCGTCGAGTAATAAATCATCGCGGCGACCAGGACTATAATAAAGATCGTCAAAACGGCTTCTCCACCAGCAGGAGCGTTTTGGGTTTGACCCGCGATACGGCTCACTTCATCCTGTGTCAGCACGGCGACACGCTCTCGCGCCGTTGCTGGCGAGAGACCCATCGCCTCAAGTTCTTTCGCGACGTTCTCACGAATGCCGGCGTCATGGGCTTGATCAGTAAGAGTCCGGGCGCCGGTGCTCGCGATTGAGTCTACGGTCCCTATCATTCCTGCATTCGCGCTGACGGGCAGGACCAGCAAGCTTGCAATCAACACACGGCAGAGTAGGTTGTACATAGTTGTCATCGGACGCTCCTTTGGGTAGCAAGAAATGTAGTGGTCGAGATTACCACTACGCTTGCTCAACGCGGGCAGGTGCGTGCATTCATTGTCTATCGAAGTGCGGCCCGAGCCACAAAAGCGGAGGTTAGCGTTTCATGGCTGATAGCGGGCGGCACACTACAACGCCCCTACGCTTTGTCCGAAGAGACGCCAGGATGCGCAAAACAAGCGTAAGTTGATTTATTGCTAGGGCGTCACGGGATCGAACCGTGGACCTACGCATTAAGAGTCCGCTGCTCTACCAGCTGAGCTAACGCCCCATGCAACTGATGACGATTTTACCGCGCAAGAAAACTCATCGCTTATCGCGCGTCAACGGCACAAAACGCACGGGCAACGTATTGCGTGTTGTTGTCTTGCCGTTGAGATCCTTCGAAATCACGAGCAAATCCTGGCCGATCCATTGCGGTCCGACGGGAATCAAAAGCTTGCCGCCGGGTTTGAGCTGAGTGATAAGCGCAGGCGGGACTTCTGCTGCGCCCGCCGTCACAATGATGGCGTCAAACGGGGCCTGCTCAGGCCAGCCCTGATAACCGTCGCCACTGCGCGTGACGATATTGCGATATCCCAACGCCGCAAGTCGCTCTGCGGCGAGCTTTGCTAACGGTTCCACAATTTCAATCGTATAGACTTCACGCGCGATCTGCGCGAGCACCGCAGCCTGGTAGCCGCAACCGGTACCGACTTCAAGCACTTTATGCGCAGGCTTGAGATCCAAAAGATCGGTCATTAGCGCCACAATGAAAGGCTGGGATATCGTCTGTCCGAGACCGATCGGAAGCGCGCGATCGTCATACGCGTATGACTCCTGAGCCTCGGGCACGAAGCGATGACGCGGCACGCTTTTCATCGCCGCCATTACACGGTCGCTCAGACGTTCACGCCCCGTCTCAACGCGCGTCGCGCGCGTGTGAGCAATAATATCTTCGAGCATGCCGTCGAGCTGAGCGCTGTAACGGTCCTGCTGCCCGGAAGCGAAGCCGGTGCCAAACAAAGAAAATGCCAAGGCGAGCACCCCGACACGAACGCTGAGAAATTGATTCAGCATACGCGCATTTCGAGCCCCGACAAGGGATGTGAATCAGCGCCGCCCGTCGGACAAAGCCTTATCGACCGCCTCGATCAGCGGCCCGAGCTTCGGCGGACTCGCCTCCACGTCGACGCGGACACCATGGCGCTTCAAAGCCGCGCTGCAAACAGGCCCGACCGAAGCGACCAGCGTCGTATTGAGCTCGGCACTCAAATCGGCGGTGCGGCCTTGTGCAAACGAGAAAAGATTGTCAGCTTGGGATGCGCTGGTAAATACCACGCTTGCAACGGTGTGTCGACTAAGCGCCGCGAGTAACGCCTCGAGCGGAGCGGTGTCCTGCGGCATACTCCATCGATAAGTCGGAATCTCAATTACGGTGGCGCCACGTTGCTGCAATCCGCGCTCCAGCTCTGTATTAGTTGCGCCATATCGCTGCACGACGACGCGTTGAGCTTTCAAATCGAGCGCCTGCAATTCCCGCAATGTCTCAACCGTTGTGTACGGATCCGGAACATTGACATCGATACGCACGCCGCGCCCGCGCAAGGCGCCAGTAGGCTTGGGGCCGCGAGCTACCACCGTCGTCGCAGCCAGCAGCGTTAACAGCGTCGGCGTCAGGTCCAGATCATCAGTCGCTTTGAAAAGCGCGCGAGTGCCAACGCCCGTCTGGAAGACCGCAGCCTTGACAGGCATGGATCGCCAATCACGCAGAAGGTCGGAGATCTGCTCCGGATGCACGTCCGGCACTTCGGTAAGCGCAGGTGCATGCAGCGGTTTGCCCCCGCGCTTTGCAATCAGCTCTGCGACTTGCGTGCCCAGACGGCTTTCAAGAATGGCGACAGTCTCACCGTTCATTTGCCGGCTCTTCAATCACGCTAGTCAGCGCCCAACGGGCGTTTTGGCAGTAACCGGCGGCGCCGCAAATTCGAAATCGCAGCCGCGATCGGCTTGCTGCACGCTCTCGAGAAATAATTTCCGGTAACCGCGGTTGTCTCTCGCACGCTGTTTCGGCGCTTTCCATTTTTTACGGCGGGCGGCGAGCTCTTCATCGCTGACCAATAACTCCAGCTTGCGCTGCGCGACATCGAGCCTTATGCGATCGCCATCCTGCACGAGCGCAAGCGGGCCGCCGATCGCCGACTCCGGCGTGATATGCAGGACAATGGACCCGAATGCGGTGCCGCTCATGCGCGCATCCGATATGCGCACCATATCCTTCACGCCTTGTTGCAGGAGCTTCTTCGGAATCGGGATATAGCCTGCTTCAGGCATGCCCGGCGCACCTTTGGGTCCTGCATTGCGTAAAACGAGGACATCGTCGGCGCTGACGTCGAGATCAGGCGAATCGATGCGCGCCGCAAGATCCTCGAGCGTATCGAAGACCACGGCGCGTCCTTCATGCTGCATCAACCGGGCGGTAGCGGCGGACTGCTTGACGATTGCGCCGCCGGGCGCGAGGTTGCCGCGCAGCACCGCCATGCCGCCTTCGCGAAATATCGGCTGCTTGAATGGCCGCACAACATCCTGTGCCATCGGCGTTGGTGGAGCCGCTTCGAGCTCCTCACCGAGCGTGCGGCCGCTGATCGTCGGCGCATCCAGATTTAGCAGCGGCTTTAGTTCCCGCAGAATCGGCGCCAGTCCGCCGACGCGATACAAGTCTTCCATGTAGTGCTGTCCCGTCGGCTTCAGATCGACTAGCACGGGTGTCTCCCTACCGATACGATCAAACGCTTCAAGATCCAGCTCGATCCCGAGCCGTCCGGCCATCGCCGCGAAATGCACTATTGCATTTGTCGAGCCGCTGATTGCCAGCAACACGCGAAGAGCATTCTCAATGGCCGCAGGCGTCATGATCTTCGACGGTATGAGACCTTCTTTGGCGATCGCCACCGCGCGCGCACCGGTTGCCTCCGCATTGCGTATACGGTCGGCCATGACCGCGGGAATCGCCGCGCCGCCCGGCAGCATCATGCCCATCGCTTCAGTGCACAAGGCCATCGTGCTCGCGGTCCCCATCACCATGCAGGTGCCCGCCGTCGGCGCGAGTTTCTCATTAACTGCATTGATCTCGTGCTGATCGATTTCGCCGGCGCGAAAACGCCCCCAAAAACGGCGGCAGTCTGTGCATGCGCCGAGCCGCTCGCCTTTGTGATTGCCCGTCAGCATGGGTCCAGTCACTAACATAATGGCGGGCACGTCGGCGCTTGCTGCGCCCATCAACAGCGCGGGTACGGTTTTGTCACAGCCGCCGATCAGCACGGTCGAGTCCACCGGCTGTGCGCGTATCATTTCCTCAGTGTCCATCGCCATCAGGTTGCGCAAGTACATGCTCGTCGGGTACGCAAACGACTCGTGCAACGTGATAACAGGAAACTCCACCGGTAGACCGCCCGCAAGCATGACGCCGCGCTTAACGGCTTCGATCAGCTCGGGAACTGTGCGGTGGCACGCGTTGAATCCGCTATACGTATTTGTGATGCCGACGATGGGCCGACTAAGCGCGTCGTCGGTGTAGCCCATCGCCTTGATAAACGCAGTGCGCAGGAACAGAGAAAAATCTTCATCGCCATACGCAGTGAGCCCGCGGCGCATGCCACGCTTTGCTTTTGCCATTGTCGTTCCGTGTGAAAAGTAGTCAGTCACGATAGCGAAACAGGCAAATTGACGCAACCGGAACGTGGCGCCTACAATCGCCGCTCCCTTTCGTTACGCACATCCGAGGCACATGGCCGAGAAAAAACTGCTGGGTAAATTGCCGCCCGAAGCCGTGCGCGCGCGCACGCTGCCACGTCTGCCCGCGAACGTGATCGACGGGTTCAAAGCGCTCGCCGATCTCACCGGCACGATCTCGGATGCGTTTGACGAGCTCGGCATCGTCGGTGTCATTCCGGCATATCTGCTGCCGCCGGTAATCACGGGCGCACGCGTGGTTGGACCGGCGCTCACCGTGCGCAACATCGCGCACGCAACGCAGATCCACAAGGCAGCGCATGACAAGGCGAGCGGCCAGTGCGAGACCGAAGCTCACAATCTGGCGCAGCAAGGCGACGTGCTCGTCATCGAAGGCGTCATGGGCTGCTCCAACATGGGCGGCCAATCTGCGACGATCGGCCGGCGTGAAGGTGAAATCGGCGCCATTGTCGACGGCACGTTGCGCGACCCGGAGCAATATCGGGCAATGGGATGGCCGGTGTGGTGCCGCGGATTCACGCCGATTACCGGCAAATGGCGCATGCAAACGGTCGAGGTAAACGGCACGGTGCAGATCGCTGGTATTGCGGTACGGGCAGGCGATCTCGTCTGCGCAGATGAAGCCGGCGTTTGCTTTGTACCGTACGCGCAGGCTCAAGCAGTGCTTGAAGCATCGCGTAAGATCGATGGCGGCGATACCAAGCGCAAAGCGGACATCGACAGCGGAGTGCCGCTCGCAGAAATCCTACAGCGCAAATATAAGTGAGATTGCGCAGGGATGCACTGCATTAAGTAAGAAACAATCTTAACTTCGTCCTCTCGTCTTCTGCTTTTCCTGTCTGAACTCGTGACTGCCTTTCGAATGAACTGGAGCTTCGATTGAAAGCGACTAACGTCATCGTCATTCTCTCCGACGAGCATAACAAGCGTGTCACCGGGTGCTACGGACATCCGATGATCAAGACACCAAATCTCGACAAGCTCGCAGCTCGCGGTACGCGCTTTACATCGGCGTATACGAACTGCCCGATCTGCGTGCCGGCGCGCGCGAGTTTCGCGACCGGCCAGTACGTGCACAAGATCCGCTATTGGGACAATGCGATTGCCTATGACGGCAAAGTTCCGACATGGGGACACCGGCTGATGGAGCGCGGTCATCGCGTGACGTCGATCGGTAAGCTGCACTATCGGGATGGCGATCCGCGTCGCAATGGATTCGACGAAGAAATTCTGCCCATGCATATCGTCAACGGTGTCGGCGATCTGCTCGGACTTATTCGTAGCGAGCTACCGGTGCGGCAAGGCGCGAAGCGTCTCGGCCCGGAGGCCGGACGCGGCGAATCGGAATATACGAAATACGATCGCGATATTGCCGCGTCCACGCAGCAATGGCTTGAGAAGGAAGCACCGAAATATGGCGCCATGCCATGGGCGTTATATGTCGGCTTCGTCTCGCCGCACTTCCCGCTCATCGCGCCGCCTCAGTTCTACGATATGTACGCGGATAAGGAAGTACCCTGGCCGCTCATGTACGATCACAGCGAACGCCCGCGCCATCCATTCATCGACGCGATGCGCAAGTGCATGTGCTTTGACGAAGAGTTCGATGCACCGATGGTGCGCCGTGCGATCACCGCTTACTTCGGCCTCACGTCATTTCTCGACGACAACATCGGCAAGATTCTGTCCACGCTCGAAACAACCGGTCTCGCCGCGAGCACGCGCGTCATCTACTCATCGGATCACGGCGACAACCTCGGGACACGCGGCATGTGGGGCAAGTCGACGCTGTATGAGGAGTCGGCAGGAATTCCGATGATCATGGCCGGCCCCGACGTGCCGCAGGGCAACGTTTGCGATGTGCCGGTAACCCTCGTCGATGCATTCCCGACGCTGATCGAAGGCCTCGGCGCGAAGATGGATGCGCGCGATGCCAGTCTGCCCGGTCATTCGCTGATCGACATCGCGCAAGGCTATGTGCCGACGCGGACCATACTTTCCGAATATCACGCAGCGGGCGCGATGTGCGGCTCGTATATGATTCGCCACGGCAAGTATAAGTACATCTATTACGTCGGCTTGCCTCCGATGATGTTCGATCTTGAAGCCGACCCTAATGAGCGCAATGACCTGGCTCCGCTGCCGGCGAATGCCGCGCTGTTGAAGGAATGCGAGGCTGCATTGCGCAAGGTGGTCGATCCCGAAGCGGCGGATCGGCTGGCGAAGGCCGACCAGGCGGCTCGCATCGCGGAGGTCGGTGGTGAAGACGCAATACTCAAGCGCGGCACGTTCCGTTATTCGCCGCCGCCGGGAGTTAACGCTACGTTCTATTAGAGGCCGACGGCAATGATGTTTCCCGCCCGCATTTCGATTGTCACCTATAACATCTGGCTCACGGAGCGCTGGAAGCTGCGGTCGCCTGCACTACGAAAATTTCTGCAAGTGTTCGATCCCGACATTCTGTGCCTGCAGGAATTGCAGCCCGAATCGCGCGCTTTAATCGACGAGACGCTGACACAGCATCGTCGGGTCGATGACTCATTGCGCGGATGGACGACTGAAGGAAACATATACTGGCGCGATTCGCTCTTCGAACGCGTCGAGCACGGCGCCGAAGAGATCGGCTTCAAGAATGTCGACCGCCGATTGTTTTGGGCGCGCCTCAAAGTTCGCGCGCTTGAGCGCGAAATGCTGGTCTCAACAGCGCACTTCACGAGCCAAAACCATGCGGAGGAGCGCGCAACCGGCCAATCGCCGCGCATCAAAGAAGCGCGCGGCGTAGTCAGTGCGCTGCAGCGTCTCAACAGATCCGGCGAGCCGGGCTTCTTCATGGGCGATCTCAACGACGCAGTGCATCCGCCGCGCATCTTGCATGAAGCGGGATACGTCAGTTGCTTTGCGTCGCTCGGCATCCAGAACCCGCCTACCCTGCACTGCTATCCGACCGCGAACATTCAGCCAGGGGAACGCATGGTCAACCACGGCATAGACTGGCTCGTCGCAAACTCGCATGCGCGCGCGATATCCGCTGACGTGCCGCATTTCTACTTTGAAGATGCCGCGCCTTCAGATCACTGGCCGGTGCACGCCGTGTATGAGATTTCGGGTCGCACGCAAGCGTAATTGCGTGCGCCGGCGGCATATGTTCCGCTCGTTGCAGCGTCTGTGGTTGATACTGGCGGCCGCCTCGCCCATGGCGATCGCTGCAGACGCTTATCCGAATCGTCCGATACGCTTCATCGTACCCGGTGCGACCGGGAGCTCGCAGGATGTGCTGTCGCGCATCGTCGGCAACAAGCTCTCGCAACAGCTCGCGCAACAAGTAGTCGTGGACGTCCGGGCCGGCGCAAGCGGCCTCATCGGCATTGAGCTTGGCAAGGCTGCCCCGCCCGACGGTTACACGATCATTGCAGCTACGTCGACATTATTCGCAGGTCTCCCAGCGCTCAAGCCAAAACTTTCGTACGATCCCGATCGCGATTTCTTGCCGCTCACGCGCCTGGCCTGGGTGGCGAACGTCATGACGGTCAACGCGGGACTTGGTGTCGCGAGCGTCGCGGATTTCGTGAAGCTTGCGCGCTCGAAGCCCGGTCAGTTGAATTACGGCTCGGCGGGCAACGGCTCACCGGCGCACCTCGCGGGCGCGATGTTCGATGTCCTCGCCGACGTCAAAACAAATCATGTGCCCTACAAAGGCGCCGCGCAGGCATTGACCGATGTCCTCGGGGGACAATTGCAATATCTGATTACGTCACCGCTGGTCGCCATGCCGCACGCGAAAGGCGGCCGCCTGAGGGTATTAGCTACAACCGGTTCCAAGCGCGATCCGCTGATCCCCGAATTGCCGACAGTCGCTGAAACGGTTGCCGGTTATGACATAACACAATGGTGGGGCGTCGTCGTTCCCGCTCACACGCCTGCAACACTGGTCACGCGGTTGCATGCTGAAATCGTGAAAGCACTGCAGGCGCCGGACGTGCGCGACTTGATAGCCAAACAAGGGGCGAGTGTGCAGCCGGAATCACCGGCGCAGTTCGCTGCATTCATGCGCGAGGAACGCGTGCGCATTTCCAACCTGGGCAAAAAAACGAACATTCATCTCGACGATTAGCGATAAAGAGACCGCATGACTACCGCAGCGAACCTGATATTCATTCAGTCGGATAACCACAATCGGCAGGTGACGGGTTGCTACGGCCATGCCATTGTCAAGACACCGACGCTCGACAAGCTGGCACGGCTCGGCGTGCGGTTCGCAAACAGCTACAGCACAAGCGCGCTCTGCTGTCCGGCACGCGCTGCGATGGCAACCGGCCGTTACCCACATCAGACGGGCTACTGGGACAATGCACTTGCTTACGACGGTCGTTTTGCAACATGGATGCACCGGCTGCGCGCGGCGGGACAGACCGTCACCGCGATCGGCAAGCTGCACTATCGCAGCAGTGACGACGATAACGGCTTCACCGAAGAAATTGAGACCATGCACTTGCACGAAGGCAAAGGTGCCATCTGCAATCTCATGCGCGGCTACGACCAGGATCCGCCGTGTGTCGACGGCGCGCGATGGAACCTCTATGCGAAGCGCTCGGGCGTCGGCGAGACACACTATCAGGACTATGATCGAAAGATAACGAAGCATGCGATCAAATGGCTCCGCGATCACTCGGCGCGAGGCACACGTCCGTGGGCGCTCAAGATCGGCTACATCAGTCCGCATCCGCCGTTCACCGTGCCAAAGCGGCTCTACGATCTCTATCCCGAAAAAGATATGCCGCTGCCGGTTCGATACTTGCCGGGCGACCGCCCGGAGCATCCATCGTTGACTTATATGCGTAAGCTCGATGGCTGGCTCGACATGACAGACGAGCAAATGCTGCGCAGAGTTGCGGCGGGCTACTTTGGATTGATCACGCATCTCGACGAACAGGTGGGCGCGGTCATGAAAGCGGTGGAAGAGCTCGGACTGCTAGCCAATACACGAGTGGTTTACACTAGCGATCACGGCGAGCTGTTCGGTTGGCAGGGCATATTCGGCAAAAAGAATTTGTATGAAGGCTCGGTTGGCGTGCCGCTTATCATTGCCGGCGCCGGCATTCCGGAAAATCAGGTCGTACGCCAGTTTGCTTCGCATGTCGATCTCTTCCCGACCATGACGGAAAGCAGCGGCGTGCGCATGACCGAAGCCGATGATGATCTGCCCGGCATATCACTGTTTCCGGCAATCGACGGCAGCGAGGCTTCGCGCGTCGCATTCGCTGAATATCATGCGCAGGGCTCGAAGGCCGGACAATTCATGTTGCGCGATGGCAATCTCAAGCTCATCTACCATGTCGCCATGCCTGCGCAGTTGTTCGATCTCGCAGCGGACCCCGACGAAGTGCACGACCTCGTCGACGAAGGACGCGATGACGGTCGCTCGAAAATACTGGAGATGCGGCTGCGACAGATCTGCGATCCCGAAGAGGTAGACAGCCGTGCAAAGGCGGATCAGCGCAAAGCCGTCGAATTGTGGGGTGGTGCCGACAAGCTGCGCGGTGCGGAACAGATTCTCTTCACGCCGCCGCCAGGCGTGTCGAGCGCTGAAGCGTGGACGATACCGACCGCTGGTTCTTGACCGCATGAATCGAGCAGCACGTTTGATCGCCGTGCTGCTTGTTGCTGTACATGCGCGGCCTGTCCTGGCAGCCGACTATTATCCGGTGCGGCCGATTCGCTGCCTGGTCAATTCGTCGCCCGGCGGTGCGCCCGACATTTTCGCCCGCACGGTTGGGCAAAAAATCACCGAGAACACCGGACAGCAGTTCGTCGTCGATGCCCGCCCCGGCGGTGGCGGCGTCATCGCCGGTGAGCTGGCGGCCAAAGCGCCTGCGGATGGTTATACGTTAATCGTTGCGGGCGCAGCGTTGTTCGGCGCACTGCCGGCGACACGCAAGCGGCTTCCTTTCGATCCGTTCAAAGACTTTGCACCGATCACACTGATCGCAGATTCGCCGAACATTGTGGTCGTAAATCCGTCGCTACCGGCGAAGTCGATTGCGGAGCTGATCGACATCGCCAAAACCAAGCCGCTGCTTTATGCCTCGACGGGAACGATTACGCCATCGCACCTTGCGGCTGAATTATTCAATGTGCTGGCGGGTGTGAGGCTCACCCACGTGCCGTATAAGGGCGCTGGACCGGCGCTCGCCGATTTAATCGCCGGCCAGGTGCAGCTGCTCATAACCGCGCCGATTTCAGCGGGGCCGCACATCACGTCCGGGCGCGTCCGGGCACTGGCAGTGACTGGACGGCAGCGCAGCAGCGCGTTTCCGGACCTTCCAACGGTTGCGGAAACAGTAAGCGGGTATGAGATGACGCAATGGTGGGGCCTGCTCGCACCAGCCGGAACGCCCGAGCGTGTGCGCCAGATCCTGTTCAATGAAGCAGTGCGAGCGCTCGGGGCGCCGGAGGTGCGCGAGCGTTTTGCAGCCCAGGCGGCAACGCCCGGCGGCGGCTCGCCGCGCGCACTTGCCGATCACATGCAGGCTGAGCTCGCGCGCACCAGAAAAATCGTAGCACTGGCCGGCATAGCCGTGGAGAACTAGGGTGACTTATACGCGCGCACCCGATGTCACGATCACTGGGGGCGACTACGAGCATACGCTCGACATTGCCGGTGTTTATGACGATGTGAGCCTTGCTTACAACGCGATGCGCGTGCAGCAGATATTCGTTCCCATGCTGACGGATCGCCGCTTCGAAGCATGCGAGCTTTCGCTGGCGAATTACATCATCCTGCGCGCGAACGGTGACCGCTCGATGACTGCGATTCCGGTGTTTCCATTTCGCGCGTTCAGGCATTCACTGATAATTACACGTCGGGACAGTCCGCTCGTCGCGCTGGAGCAGCTGGCGGGGAAGCGCATCGGCGTCGAAGATTATTCGATGACAGCCGCAGTCTGGTTCCGCGGCTTGATCGAGGACGAATACAGCGTCGACCATCGGTCGATCACCTGGGTGACACCGCGCAAACAACGTTTTCCGTTTCCGCCTAATGCACCCGTTGAAGTCGTCGAGGAGAGCCTGGAGGACTTACTGTGCGACGATGCGATTGATGGCATGCTGGGTTTTGCTACGCGCGACTCCGCGCTGCCGACGCATGAACGCAAGCTGCGTCCGGTGTTGCAGGACTCGCAAGCCGTTGAAGCGGCATACTTCGAACGCACTTCGATCTACCCGATCATGCACACGGTGGTCGTACGCGCGGACATGATTGCAAAATTTCCAGCGGTTCTTCGAGCGGCGGAAAGCGCATACGCACGCGCGAAGGAAAATGCTTATCGGCGCAAACTGGGGGCGACCTGCGCACCATGGGCCAAGGAACACTGGGCGAAGACGTTTCAAATGTTTGGCAACGATCCGCTGCCGTACGGCTTGACGCCGCTCAACCGGCGAGCCGTTTCAATGTTGGCGGATTATCTTGCGCGGCAGGGTTTCATTGATCAGGCGCCCGACATCGACGACCTGTTTCGCGTGCCGGCAGGGATTACTACTCAGCCTTGATGTTCCCCGCAGCAATCACCTTTGCCCACTTCGCGATCTCAGATTTGATGTAAGCGGCAAAGTCCTGGGGCGTGCTGCCAACCGGCTCGTAGCCGAGCTCGCGCAGGCGTGTCACTACTTCGTTTTGTGCGAGCACTTTCACAATTCCGCCGTACATGCGATCGACAACAGGTTTCGGCGTTCCATGGGGAAACACGAAGCCCTGCCAGGTAATGGCTTCATAGCCGCGAAGGTCAGCAGCTTCCGCAACGGTTGGCACTTCCGGAAGCGCAGACGATCGCTGCAGGCTCGTCACCGCGAGTGCGCGCACACGGCCGGTCTTGATGTGCGGGACGGCCGACGGCACCGTTGATGACATAACTTGTATGCGCCCGCTCATGAGGTCGATCAGCGCCGGCCCGCCGCCTTTATACGGTATATGCACGAGGTGAATGCCCGTCATCAAGTTGAGCAGCTCTCCGGCGAGATGTTGAGTGGACGCCGAACCGGACGATCCGAAATCGATGGCGCCGGGTTTCGATCTCGCGATTTCGATCAGATCCTTCATCGATCGGGCGGCGAATGCTGGGTGAACAATCCACACGTTTGGCGACAGCGTGAGCTGCGAGATGGGAGTGAAGTCGCGTACCGGGTCGAACGGAATCTTCGCGTACAGGCTCGGGCTCGTGACGAGGTTCGGCGCGGTGAGCAGCATGGTATAACCATCGGGCAACGCATGAGCTACGATCTCGTGTCCGATGTTGCCCGTAGCACCCGGCCGGTTATCGACGACGAACTGCTGGCCGAAGTTGTCGGCAAGTTTTTGGGCGACGATGCGCCCGACCGTATCGGATGCACCGCCGGGCGACTGCGGGATCAACAGGCGAACGGGCCGAGTGGGATATACAGCCTCCGCTGCCTGCGCGACAGCCGGTGCAAATGAAAGTAACATTGCGCCGGTGAAACAGTTCGCTAATGCTCGGCGTAAGCGACGGCGGTACGTAATGCGAATCTTCAACAATTATGTTTCTCCCTGCGGCCTCATTGTGGGCGCCAATTTATGATGCCGCACGACAATAGGCAAGCGCAGGTAAACGCTCGTCGTCACCGGGCTGCATGAACGTTGCAGCACCGGGGAGTTTTGCGGCGTTGATGTTGGCCGCAATCTGCGCCGGCGCGCAACCGTACCCGTCGCGTCCGGTGCGTATCATCGTCGGTGCTGTATCAGGCGGCGGCGTCGATGTGACCGCGCGACTCGTCGCCGCCAAGCTCTCTGAATCGTTGAGCCAGCAATTCATTGTCGATAACCGCCCCGGCGCCGGCGGCAACATCGGATCAGAAGTCGTCGCGAAGGCGGCGCCGGACGGCCACACCTTATTAATGGGAACGATTGCAGTACTGGCCATCAATCCAAGCCTCTATCCAGACCTCGCGCTCGATCCGACGCGCGACTTTGTGCCTGTCTCGCGCGCGGCCGATTCAACCAACATACTCGTTATCCATCCTGCGCTGCCCGCGAAGAACGTCAGGGAACTGATTGCCCTTGCGCGCGCGCGGCCCGGACAACTCGTCTATGGTTCGTCGGGTTTCGGTACTGCGGGACACCTGGCCGGCGAACTCTTTTGTTCGCAGGCAGGCGTCAAGATGGTGCATGTCGCTTATAAGGGCGGGCCGCCGTCTATGATCGATCTCATCGCCGGGCGCCTGCAGCTCATCTTTGCGACTGCCGTGACCGCAATGCCGCAGATTAAAGCGGGCAAGATCAAGGCGCTCGCTGTCACGACCGCCAAGCGTTCGGTATTCGCGCTGGAACTACCGACAGTGGCCGAAGCCGGGCTGCCCGCGTTTGAGGCGAATAATTGGTATGGACTCGTGGCCCCGGTGAAAACCGCACCGGACATCATCAACCGGCTTAACAAGGAAGTCGTGTCTTTGCTCAACGCACCCGATGTCAAGGAAGCGCTCTTCAGGCAAGGCATTGAAGCGGCGCCAAGCACCCCGGAGGATTTCGCGGCTTACATGAAAGCAGAAATCGCGAAGTGGAGCAAAGTCGTCAAGGCGTCCGGCGCGAAGGCGGACTGAAGGCCGTCGCGTAACTAATTAGACTTCCACAGTCGTAGGTTGGCCACTTGAGTCGCTCGTCGTATCCCTGCATACGATATAGACGGCATCTGCGTCGTCTGTCGCAACAGCGGTGTGCACGACCTTCGGAGGAATGTGGAGCAGGCTGCCCTTCGGCACGACGAATTCCTCGCCATCCATTGAAACTTTGAGCGCACCCTCGAGCACATAGTTGAACGTTTCGTCCAGATGGTAGTGCGCCTTGGAGCCAGTACCGCGCGCCTTATGCACTAGACCGACATACACGCGCTCGCCGGCAAAAGCCGCGCCCTGCGAAGTAGATAAGGCCTTACCGAGCAGCGACGTCTGCGGCATGCTCTGAAAATCGTGGACGTAACGCTCTTTGGCGGATTTGACGGACATGACAGATGCTCCTTGTTCGCAACGCTCGAATTTAGTAAGCAGAACCGATGACTGCGCTTGATTCTACTCGAAATCAAAAGCTGCAAAGTTCAGCGCCTGATCCCCGAGAGCTCTTCGAACAGCAGTCCCATCGACGCATTGTCGAGATCCGCGCGCCCGCTCGCGCACAGCGCGGCAAGCATTTGCGCACCCAGTGCAGTCACAGGCATGTATGTGCCGCTCGAAGTGCCGGCGCCCAGTGCGAGCTTGATGTCTTTCAGCATGAGGCTCGAGCGAAATCCCGGCTGCAGCGTGCCGTCGAGCAGACGCTTGCCGTGATTCTCGAGCACGAAACTCTTGGCAGTTCCGCCTAACAGCGCATCGCGAACCTTATACGGATCGATGTTCATCTTCTTCGCAAGCGCGAACGCTTCAGCGATCGCCATCATCGTTCCGGTATTGACGAGCTGGTTGCATGACTTGCACAGCTGCCCTGCGCCATTCGGCCCGACATGCGTAAACGTTTTACCGATCGCTCTAAACACCGGCATGCAGCGCTCGACGATTTCGGCATCGCCACCGATCATGCAAGACAGCGTTGCGTCAATAGCGCCTTTCGGCCCGCCGCTGATCGGAGAATCGATGAAGCGGGCGCCCTTCTCGCGCAGCCGCTGTGCGATGTCTGCGCTCGCGGTTGCTGAAATCGTGCTGCAGTCGATGACGACTGCATCTTTCTTCACGGCGAGGACGATACCTTCTTCGCCGAAGATAACTTTCTCAACGTCGGGCGTGTCGGGCACGCACAGCAGAATGATGTCGCTCGCTCGCGCTACACCTGCCGGCGAGCCACCGTCGTGCGCACCTGCTTGCACGAGCTCGTCGACCTTGCCGCGGCTGCGGTTGTGCACGCTCACTCTGAATCCCGCCTTCAGCAAATTCTTTGCCATCGCAGCGCCCATGACGCCGAGACCGATGAATCCGAGCGGCGTGTCTTTTGTAACTGTCATGTGTGCTCCTGACTAAACGCGGGTTGACAATTTAGAGCGCTCGCCGACAATACGCAAGCGCCGCTGTCAGCCCATGTGCGCGAGGGAATAAACATGAATTCGCTATTGCGTTTTATTTTCATATCGCTGCTATTCAGCAGCTTCGCTCACGCACAAACTTATCCGTCCCGCAGCGTGCGCATCATTGTGGGTTTCACGCCGGGCGGCGTTACCGACGTTACAGCGCGGATCGTTGCGCAGAAACTCACGGAAATGTGGGGGCAGAACGTTGTCGTCGAAAACCGTCCGGGCGCAAGCGGCATCATCGGCGCTGAAGCGACCGCGAAAGCGGCGCCCGACGGCTACACGCTGCTCATCTCGCCGCAGACCAGCACCTCGGTCGCAACCACGCTTTATCCGAAACTGCCCTATGACGTGCTCAAGGATTTTGCAATCATCACTGTCGTCGGTTCATCGCCGCAACTGCTCGTGCTCCATCCGTCGCTGCCGCCGAAAACGTTTCGCGAATTCATGTCGTTCGCGAAAGCGAACTATAAGACGCTGAGCTTTGGCTCGGGTGGCCTCGGCTCAACCCCTCACCTTGGCGGAGAATTACTTAATCTATCGCTCGATACCCGGATGGTCCACGTTCCTTATAAAGGCGAGAACACCGCGCTCGCTGATGTGCTCGGCGGACAGTTGCCATTCATGCTGTCGAGCCTGCCCGCTTCTTTGCCGCAGGCTAAGGCAGGCAAGCTGCGCGCGCTCGCGATTACGAGTCTGCAACGCTCGCCGAACGCGCCTGAATACGCGACGATTGCAGAATCCGGCATTCCCGGATTCGAAACCGCTACGTGGGTCGGCTTATATGCGCCATCCGGTCTGTCGAAAGAAATGGTCGCGCGCTTGAACGGTGACATCGTGAAATTGCTCAATCAGCCGGATGTAAAACAACGTCTTGCCCAACAGGGCATAGATGGCGTCGGCAACTCGCCCGAAGCAGCGCTCGCGTATGTGAAATCAGAAACCGTCAAGTGGGCAAAGGTCATCAAGGCCGCGAATGTTCACGTGGATTAAGTGAACCGGCACGAGCTCTGAATAAGCAAGCGATGAGATTCTGTTTTCTGACGCTGCTGATGTTCGCGTGTGCGAATGCGATTCCGGTCTTCGCGCAGCCGCAGTATCCGGTAAAGCCGTTGCGTTTGATCGTGCCTTATCCGCCGGGCGGCGGTACCGACACGCTGGCCCGTTTACTCGTGCAGAAATTATCCGAGGCACTGGGTCAGCAAGTGGTGCTCGACAACCGGCCTGGCGCCGGCGCCAACATCGGCGTAGAAGCTGCAGCCAAATCACCGCCCGATGGTTACACCCTGCTGCTAGCTACGATCGCGAACGCTATCAGCGCCAGCCTTTACACTAAGCTCAACTACGACCTCGTCAAAGACTTCTCGTCCGTTACGCTGCTCGCAACAACGCCGCATATGCTGGTCGTGCATCCGTCTGTGCCGGCAAGATCCGTTAAAGAGTTTGTCGCGCTCGCCACGGCGCGGCCGCAGCAACTGGCTTACTCGTCTTCGGGCAGCGGAACGCCTTCACATCTCGCCGGCGAACTGTTCGCGAGCATGACCGGAGTGCGCCTGGTGCACGTGCCCTATAAAGGCGGCGGCCCGTCCGTAATCGCGCTGTTGAGCGGCGAAGTATCCGTGGGATTCGCAACCATGCCGTCGGTGATTCCACACGTGAAGGCGGGCAAGCTGCGCGCACTCGCGGTCACGACGGCCCAGCGCTCGCCCTCATTCCCTCAGCTTCCCACTATCAGCGAAGCGGGTGTGCCGGGCTATGATGCCGGCTCGTGGTACGGTCTGCTCGTACCCGCGGGAACGCCTAAGGAAGTGGTGGCGCGACTGAATGCGGAAACTGTCAAATTGCTGAAGCTGCCGGAAGTCAAAGAACGACTCGACAGTGCGGGCTTCGAAGTGCTCGTCAGTACGCCCGAGGAGTACGCGGCGTTCACGCGCAATGAAATCGAAAAATGGGCGAAGGTAGTTAAAGCATCCGGTGCGCGTGCGGACTGATAAGGAACCGTGTTTTCTTTTGCGTTCACACATCGCGACAAATTCATAGCTACGTATCTTTCAAACAAGGAGTAATGATGACGCGAGTTCAACCGCTTCCCGCGGACGCAAATCCGGATCTCGCTGAGACACTGCAGACGTATCAGAACTACCTCGGCTACGTGCCTAACAGCGTCCTCATCATGCAGCATCGACCCAAGATCGTGAAGGCGCTCGCGCAAATGGCATCAGCGGTTTGGGACAAGCAGAGCGAAGTCGATCTCGGGTTCAAGCGCCTGATCGCATATATGGCAAGCCGAACTCACGGCTGCAATTACAGCATGGCGCACGCGGCGGAAGCATCGCATCGCGTCGGCATGGACGACGCGAAACTGGATGCGGTCATTAATTACCGCACGAGCGCGCTTTTCAGTGACGCGGAACGCGTAGCGCTCGACTTCGCTGTCGCCGCAGCATCGCAGCCGAACGCCGTGACCGACGAGCTGTTTGAGAAGATGAAGCGACACTGGACCGACGGGCAGATTGTCGAGATCGCCGGGGCGGTGGCGCTCAATGGATTCCTCAATCGCTGGAACGACAGCATGGCAGTGCCGCTCGAAAGTGAACCGATTGAATTCGGTGAAAAGCATCTCAAACGCCACGGCTGGAAAGTCGGCAAACATCGTGTTTGAGGTTGTCCGATGACGCTCACTGAGCTGCGCTACATCGTCGCGCTGGCAAGCGAGCGCCATTTCGGCCGGGCGGCGGAAAGATCTTTTGTCAGCCAGCCGACGCTTTCAGTTGCCATCAAGAAGCTCGAGGACGAACTCGGCGTGACGATCTTTGAGCGGCAAACTTCGGACATCACAGTGACGCCGATAGGCGAGCGCATCGTCGAACAGGCGCAGCGCGTGCTCGAAGAATGCGCGGCAATCAAGGAAATCGCCGCCAACGGTAAAGACCAGCTCGCTTCGCCGCTGCGGCTGGGCGTCATCTATACGATCGGACCCTATCTGCTGCCGCAACTGATTCCCATCGTCCATAAGCGCGCGCCGCGCATGCCGCTGCTGCTGCAGGAAAACTACACCGTGAAGCTTGGCTCACTGCTGCGCAACGGCGACATCGATGTCGCGATTCTGTCACTGCCGTATGAGGATACGGGAATAGCGACGCAGCCGGTTTATGATGAGCCGTTTCGCGTGGTTATGCCGGCCGCCCACGCATGGGCAAAGAAGACGAGCATAAATGCAGCGCAGTTGTGCAACGAAAAACTGCTGCTGCTCGGCGCAGGAAACTGCTTTCGTGATCAGGTGCTGCAGACGTGCGCCGGCACTAAGGGCTCGGGGTCCAGCAATATGCAACAGGCGCTCGAGGGCAGCTCGCTCGAAACAATCCGCCAGATGGTCGCGTCCGGTGTCGGCATTACGGTGCTGCCGTCGTCAGCTGCCGAAAGCAAGTCGGCGGCCAATACCCTCGTTACCGTACGACCGTTCAGCTCGCCACAGCCCTCACGCCGCGTCGCGCTCGCGTGGCGAACGAGTTTCCCGCGGCCCCAAGCCGTCGAACTCGTGCGCAATGCAGTGCTCGCCTGCAAGGTGCCGGGAGTGACGATGTTGGCGCACGCGACTGCGACCAGTTAGGGTGCTCGAGATTGTGCTGCTTGCCGCGTGATACGGTGCAGTACAATGTGGCATGGCTTTCGCCGGTCGTTGCATCAGTGAAAGCGTAATCCCACGTAAAAGTCCATGAACCCTATCGTCATCATCGGAAGCGGGCTGGCTGGCTACAATGTCGCACGCGAATTGCGCAAGCTCGACAAGCAGGCGCCGCTGACCATCATCGCCGCCGATAGCGCGCATTTCTATTCAAAGCCAATGCTGTCGAGCGCCCTCGCCTCGAAGAAGGCGCCGGAAGCTATTCCGATGAACACTGCCGAGCAGATGGCGCAACAGCTGGGTGCGACAGTCAGACCGCGCACCAGCATTACCGCCATCGATGCGCCGAAGCATTCGGTGCGCGTCGAGAACGAGGAAATTCCCTATTCGAAACTCGTGCTGGCGCTTGGGGCAGACCAGCTCCGGCTACCGATCAGCGGCAGCGCCGCCGACCGCGTGATGACCGTCAACGATCTCGAAGATTACGCGCGATTTCGCGAAGCTATCAAAGAGCGCAAGACTGTTGCCATCGTCGGAGCGGGCCTGATCGGATGCGAATTCGCGCAGGACCTGTCGAGCGTCGGCTACAAAGTCGAAGTGATCGATGTCGCGAGCCAGCCGCTCCCGCGCTTGCTGCCGCCAGAAGGCGGCGCGATGATGCGAGCAAAGCTAGAAGCCAACGGGGTACGCTGGCACCTGGGCACCAGCGTCGTGTCACTCGACGCCGACGGCGCGCAGACCCGTGTCACGCTTGCCAACGGCGACGTGTTCGAGGCCGATGTCGTACTCTCCGCGATTGGACTGCGGCCCCGGACTGAACTCGCGCGTACGGCCGGGCTCGACGTGAAGCGCGGCATTGTCGTCGACCGAAGCTTGCAGACCAGCGAGTCCGATATCTATGCGCTCGGCGATTGCGCCGAAGTCGAAGGGCTCGTATTGCCGTTCGTGATGCCCATCATGCATGGCGCCCGCGCACTGGCAGCGACGCTCGCAGGAAAGCCAACGCCGCTCGCCTACCCCGCAATGCCGGTGCTCGTGAAAACGCCATGCTGTCCGACGATCGTCTCGCCGCCTGCCGTCGATGCGGTCGGCCAGTGGGACGTAGTCACAGAAGCAGAGAGCGTCAAAGCGCTGTTCCGCGGCGCCGACGGCAAGCTGTTGGGCTTCGCGCTGAACGGCAAAGCGACAGCCGAGCGCGCCGCGCTGACTCAGCAGTTACCGGCGGTCATGCATTAAACGCGCGCGAACGACCGGAAACTCAGGATCGCGCTAGTTAATGACCGGCCAGCAGCGCTCAAGCGCAGCAACTACCCAGTTGCTTTTGGCGTCGAACGTACTGTAATTGACCGCGCTGTTGTCATGCGCCTGAATGCGATGCAGTGCCGATGACCGCAGATTGGCGTCGCTAATCACGTGTCCAATACGGCGATAGCGTTCGATCTCGATTGCAATTTCCTCGCGCGGTCCATTGCTGAACCACATCCACTGCGCGACGAATTCCTGTGCGAGCGTTTCGAGTTCGCGGAAATCGCGATCGGCAAGCGGCCGCGCAGGGTCTAGGTCTTGATATTGGATATTGTCGCTAACGATTTTCCAGGAACGCTGCCATTCCGCCGCGCCCTGAGTGGCCAGGAGCTCTATCGAGTCCGCTGCTGAATCGCGTGCAACAAGGAAGAGTGCATCTTCCTTCGCGGTCAAGGTATAGCCGCGCCATTCATCGCGGCCGCTTCGAGTTGCGCTAAGAGCAAGCTTCACCGAACCGTCCGCGGCGAGCATGATCGCGATGCCGGCGTGACCTTGCGCTCGGGCAGTGGCCTCGACGTTCTGCTCCGCGAGCATCCCGTTTGCGATGCGCGCAGTTCCGCGCTCAAGGGTTCCCGCATTGAACCAGTCGACAGTCACCGTCACTGCTGGGAATTCAGCCGATGCCAGCGCAAACGGTGGGAAGGGGATGCCAGTGACGACTTTCATGTCGTAATGCAGCGTATCGTTTGAATGCTGCTCGGCAAAGTCGCCGGTGACCTCGTGCTCCGCCAGCAGCACTTTCAATCGCGCATCGAACGCCGGAAGCTGGTTTTCCGGCCCGGTGATCCGAAATGTAACGTGAGTGAGCATGTTTTCGGTACTCATGTCGCCATCCTGCGAAAGTACGTCATCGCTCCGATCAGCGTTATGGCGCCAATTACGATGTATGCAATCGAATAGCTGGTGCTGGCGGCGACTATCGCCCAAAACGCAAAGGGCGCCACGACGACGCCGAGATACGTGAACGCCAGGGAAGCGCCGGTGGCAAGCGCGACATCGCCGCCCGGCGCAATGCGGGCGACTTCCGCAACGTAGACGCCATTCCATCCGAGCGCAGTTGTACCGAACACTATGCACAGCACGACGATAGCGGCGAAGGGCCACCCGACGCTCACCTGGCTCAGCGCAAACGCCGACAACGCCATGACGATGCCGATCAATCCCAGCACTGTGCGCGCGCTGCCGAGCGCATCTGCCGCGATACCCCATACGATGCGGCCGATGATGCCGCCGAGCATTGACGCCGAAAGCGCGAAGCCGGCGTTGGTCACGCTCAATCCCGCGCGTTCGGTCAGGAACACGACAAGAAACGAGGCGAGACACATCTGGATTCCCGCATAGGTAAACGATGCCAGCGAAACCTGGCGCAGCTCCGCATGTGCGAACACCATGCGCACGAGCGCAATAAGCGATGGGCGCGACTTATAGCGCGCGTGGACGTCTGCACGATCGAAGCGCCGGCGCGCCGGTTCTAGCGCAAACGCGCATAGCAGGTTCAGTGCTGCGATCGCCAGCGCTGTCGCCTTCCACCCATGAGCGAGCAGCAATACGGGCACCACCGCGCCGGCGATGGCGCCGCCCACCGGGACGCCGGTTTGCCGGATGGACATGATTAGGTTACGTATGCGTTCGGGTGTGCGCGTGACAAGAATTTCGGAGCTGGCCGGAGTTAATGGTCCATAGCCCGAACCGATGAACATTGCACCCACTGCGACAGCGACCGGGTGACCAAGCACACACAAGGCGAGACCAGTACCGGCGAGCAACAGACAACTCTGGCTTACGCGCACGGCGCCGAGGCGGGAAATGAAGCTGCCACCCATCGGCGCGGACAGCGTTGCCAGCGTATACATGAGCGCGGTAAAAATGCCGATGGAGCTTGCGGCGACGCCGATATCACGATGCGCGGTCGGCGTGAGAATCGCCGGCGTGAATACGGCCAGTGACACCGTCGACTGAACGAGCAGCGTTACCGCCAGCGCAACCGCAAGGTCCTTCATGGACGCCCGGTCACGCGCGTTGCGCGGCGACGAGTGCCTGGTCGATGTCCCAAAGAATGTCGTCGATGTTCTCGATGCCAATCGATAGCCGGATCATGTCCGGTGTGACGCCCGCCTTCACCTGTTCCTCCTCGGACAATTGGCGGTGCGTCGTGGATGCGGGATGAATAACCAGCGTCTTGGCGTCACCGACATTCGCGAGATGGCTCATGAATTGAGCAGCATCGATAAATTTCACACCTGCGGCCTGTCCGCCTTTGATGCCGAACGTCATGATCGCGCTGGCGCCTTTCGGCAGATATTTCCGAGCGAGCGCGTGATACTTGCTGCTTGTTAGCCCGGGATAGTTAACCCATGAAACGCTCTTGTGCGATTCGAGAAATTGCGCGACCGCCAGCGCGTTGCTGCAATGGCGTTCCATTCTCACATGCAATGTTTCGAGACCCTGCAGCAACAGGAAAGCGTTGAATGGCGATAACGCCGAGCCCAAAGTGCGCAGCGTTTCCATGCGCACTTTCATGGTGTAGCCGAAATCCCCGAAGGTCTCATAAAAGCGCACGCCATGATAGCCGCGCGACGGTTCGACCATTTCGGGGAACTTGCCGTTGTCCCACGGGAATTTACCCGATTCGACAATGATGCCGCCCATGGTTGTGCCATGACCGCCGATATACTTCGTCGCCGAGTGCACGACGATGTCAGCGCCGGCTTCGAATGGCCGGCACAGATACGGCGAGGCAAACGTATTGTCGATTACCAGCGGAATACCGGCATCTTTCGCGATTGCCGCGACCGCTTCGATGTCGAGCACATTGATCTGAGGGTTTCCGATCGTCTCCGCGTATAACAGCTTCGTCTTTTTCGTCAGCGCTTTTTTGAAGTTTTGAGGGTCATCCGGATTCACGAAGGTTGTGTTGATGCCAAGATTGCGCAGATTCACTTCGAACAGCGCGTAAGTGCCGCCGTAGAGGGCACTCGACGACACGATCTCATCACCCTGCTTACAGAGCGTGAGCACCGCAGCGGTCTCGGCCGCCTGACCGGTGGCCAAAGCAAGTGCCGCCCGTCCGCCTTCCAAAGCAGCGACGCGCTCCTCCAGTACTGCGGTGGTGGGATTCGAAATGCGGGTGTACACATTGCCGAATGTCTGCAGATTGAAGAGACTCGCCGCATGATCTGCGCTGTCGAACACGTACGAGGTCGTCTGGTAGATCGGAACCGCACGCGAACCGGTAGCGGCGTCGGGTAGTTGGCCCGCGTGCAGGCATAGCGTTTCGATGCCGTATTTTCTGTCAGCCATAGCAGAGGTTTGTATGCGAGCCGTGGAAGTGATGAAGCGGCGAACTCAGTGAGCTAGCCGCCAATAAAGTTGACGAACACCATTGCCGACCAGGGATTCGCGACATACAGCGCCGCTGGAACGACGGCGGGAAGACAACGCGGACCCTTATAGTCGCGCAGATAACCGATCACGCAGGCTGCCAGTCCTGCGATTGAAATCCACCAGCCGGCGATAAAACCCGCTGCCTGCACGCCGCCACGCTGTGTTAACAATTGACCCGGCAGCACACGCAGGTCCGGCACCATTACGGCAGCGTACACCAGCGTCGCAAGAAATATAACCCATGCAGCGATGCTGGCGATGAATCCGCAGGTGACATAACGGCCGCAGCTTAGAATTTTCATTGAGCCATGGGTAATGCTGCGCTGAATAGACGGGCCAGCGACAGACACGCGTCCATTGAGATTTTACCCGCAACGCCATGGGCTTTGCTTACGTAGGAGCGTTTACTATGCGGGACGAGGGCGCCTGGCGGAGATGACGCCGGTATTCACACCCGCCCAGTTCAGACCGCCAAACAAGCGTGCGTACTCGATTTTCACGCATCGATCCATCACCACTTCCAGCCCTGCCTTGCGCGCTTTGTCCGCTGCGCTGTCATTGATGACACCGATCTGCATCCACAGCACGCGGGCGCCGATTGTGATGGCCTCATCGGCTATCTGCGGCATCTCCTCACTTTTGCGAAAGCAATCGACCATGTCGATCTCGTGGGGAATATCGCGAAGCGTCGCATAGCACTTCTGCCCGAGCACCTCGCCATAGCTCGGATTAACAGGTATTACTTGGTAACCGTGATCGAGCATGTACTTCGCAGCAAAGTAGCTGGGCCGATACCAGTTGGCCGACAAACCCACCATTGCAATCACACGAGTGTCTTGCAGGATGCGGCGCAGCGTTGCAATGTCAGACATGGAAGGAGTTCGTAAGGCGCTCACTCGAATGCAACAATTCTAGCATCGCGTCATGCCCGGTCTGCCAATGCGGAAATCTTCAATAGAGTTGCCTTCATCATACTTTTTCTTTTAAATAGTGGCGCAGCGTGAGCACGCGGTCAACGAAATCGTGCTGCATGTGGGGATGCGCTCGACGCAACGGCCGCCCGGTAATTTCAAGAATACCAACGTTTCTAAAGGAGAACACATGCCGCTCGTCAAACACAAGATCAAACGCTACGGTTGGGTCGCCGATACACCGGATTTTCGCGACCATCTCTATGGGGCGCCCGTCGCGGCGCTCGTCAAGCTTCCACCGAAGGTTGACCTTCGCCCGCAATGCCCGAAGACAATCTACGATCAGGGTCAGCTAGGCAGCTGTACAGGCAACGCGATCGCGTGCGCAATGCAGTTCAACCGCATGAAGCTCAAGCGCAAGCCTAATTTCATCCCGTCGCGGCTTTTCATCTATTACAACGAGCGCGACATGGAAGACACGATCGCTTCTGACAGCGGTGCGCAGATCCGCGACGGCATCAAGAGTGTTGCCAAGCTGGGCGACTGCCCCGAAACCGATTGGCCGTACGACATCTCGAAGTTCGCGACCAAACCGCCCGCGCAGTGCTACACCAAAGCCGCCAAGTACAAGACAGTTCTTTACCAGCGGGTATCGCAGAGCCTGAACCAGATGAAAGGATGCCTTGCCTCGGGTTTCCCGTTTGTCTTCGGCTTTTCGGTCTATGACAGCTTCGAAAGTGCGGCCGTCGCCAGATCCGGCGTCGTTCCTATGCCGGGCGCGACCGAGAAGCAAATCGGTGGCCATGCGGTGCTTGCGGTCGGCTATGACGACAAGGAGCAGCGCTTCCTCGTGCGGAATTCGTGGGGACCGAAATGGGGTATCGGCGGCTATTTCACGATGCCTTACGCATATATGACCGACTCGAATCTGGCAGACGATCTATGGACCATACGCGTGGTGGCTAGTTAGACCGGGAAGCTGACGCTCAGCCGCGCAAAGCGCACGCGGAAGCGACCACTATCGTATGTCATGTGGGTAAGTCGCCGAACGTCGGCGCCGCACGTTTACTTGTGCGCACACTCGTCGGCCGGACGCAACCGGCCGACGTTCGCGTATTGTTCGGTTCAGTGTAAGCTCAGCGCATGCTTGCCCGCCGCAGAATCGTCATTGCGCTCGGACTCAGCGCGCTGACAAGAGCGCAATTCACATTTGCTCAGCAACAAAAAAGTCATCGGATCGGCTATCTCGCGAACGATCCGCAGCGCGGCAGTCCGACGTTTGCGGCACTGGTCGGCGGGCTCGAAGAACTGGGCTGGATAGAGGGCAAGAATATTGAAATCCGCTTTAGAGCGAGCGGCGGGCGCGACGAAGAATTTGCTCCGGCCGTCGCGGATTTAATACGCGAGGAAGTGGATGTCATCGTGACAACAGGATCAGGGTCGACGCGCGCGGCGATGGCAGGGACCAAGACGATTCCCATAGTCTTCGCGTCCGCCGCGAATCCAGTCGAACAGAAATTCGTCGCGAGCCTATCGCGGCCTGGCGGCAACGTTACCGGACTTGCGCTGCTGCTGCAGGAGGTAGGCGCCCGGCGGCTGCAGTTGCTGAAGGAGATCTTGCCGCGCGCCAAGACGTTTGCGCGCTTGTATTCGTCGGTGAGTATCGTCGACATGCAACCGTCTTTAATTCGCGAGAACGACCAGGCGGCACGCAAGCTCGATGTCACGGTCGAGCACATGGCAGTCGCAAAACCGGAAGAGATTGATGCAATATTCGAACGAGCTGCCGCACGGCGAGTAGAGGCGCTCATCGTGGAGCCCGAAGCGGTCTTCGCGCCGAATCGCGCACGGATGGCAGCGCTGGCGCTCAGGCACCGGTTGCCGATGATGTGCGCGGATGCGCGCTATGCGGAAGCCGGCGCGCTCATTTCTTACGGCGAGAATTTCCCGTCACGATATCGGCGCGCTGCGCGTCTTGTGGACAAGATTCTGCGCGGTGCGAAGCCCGGGGACATTCCCGTTGAGCAGGCATCGCAATTCGAGCTCGTGATCAATCTGAAAACTGCAGCGGCGCTTAAGCTGTCAATTCCCCAGTCCACGCTATTGCAGGCGGATCGACTGATTAACTAACGCTTTATTCCAGCTAACGGCGAGCACGCTGGCAGCCAAGCGCTCGTAATGTCAGCGTAACATTACTTACGCGATCGTTTCTTTTTCTTTGCCGCTTCCGGAGCGCGAACTTCCTTCATCTTCAGATCATGCTTGCTCGCAAAGGCGCGGATATCCTCGATCATGCCCTGTCTCTCCTTTGCATCAGCCACCGTGCCTGTGATCAGTATCCGGATGCTGTACGGCTTGGGATGCCCAACGGCAACTAAACATGACATATCATCTCCTTCATTTCGTCAGTAGTGAACACATCAGGCAGGCTCGATTGGCGAGCCCATCGTTCGCCATGCGATCGAACCAAGTGTATGCCCGTGCTTGGCATTACCGCAAGCAGCCGTCGGACGTATCGGGCTTGCGGCCAGGAACAGACGCTGCCCATTGACGTTTGCACCATCAGATTGATGTCGATTGACGATAGGCGCGTGCTCTCAGGTCCTGCATACCGTCGAACAATCCATTGCTTTCGAAAACGCCGGGCGTCATGTCGATGTCGCGCCTGACGTAACAAGTTTCAGGAAAGCGGCAAGAGCGCCGGATGGCGACGGATTCGCCAAGCGCGAGTCGCATATAGGCCGTCGTCATATTATAAGACGACGTGGCGTCGTGTATCGTCGACACGTTCGCAAAACGGCCTGCATTGATTTCGGTGATACATGGCACGCCTTGCGCATTCTCCTTGAGATCGGTAAAGAATATGCCAGACGCGTTCGCGTCCAGCGCCCGTATCGCTTTTGCACAGATGCGTGACACCACCGGTTCGAAAACCATTTGTGCGAGCGCAGCGGTCGACGAAGTTCCGCTCGGATTGCCTCCCGCGACGTGGTAGGTCAGTCGTTCATGCGCCTTGGCCATGATTAATCTACCGTTGCTCCATAGCGACTGCAGACAGTAGTCCCGGCCCGGAAGATATTCAGACAGCGTGAAGGAACCGCGAGGCACGCCGCGCATGTCCTGCCAGTACGTGATCCAGTCTCGTGCGTGTTTCGCGCTGGTTACCGGGATGCTTCCCCATGAACTCGTACCCTTTCGAATACGACACCACAAGCGTTTATGCGGACTGAGACGGGCAAACAATGACTCGATTTTTTTTAGCGCGGTCACTAGGTAAGTCGAAGCGACGGGCACGCGGTGCCGCGCTAAAAACGCTGTCAGCGCGTATTTATCCTGGCAGCGCGCAATGACTGATTTGCGCGGCAAAAAAACCCGGCATGGCAATTTAGCGCGGATGCCCGATATGAGACTGACGTCCGCGTCGCTGTTTGGAATGACGAGATCGATATGCTCCTTCTTGATAAGCCGGCACAGTGCCGGCACGAATGCCGGCCGGGCCGAGGATGGCACCAGGAAATTCCGGTCCGCGCCCGAATTCTTCAAAATGAAGGCGTCGTCATGGCAACCCGCAATGAACACGGTTGCGTCGCCGGCGCGCAAGCTACGCATGACGTTACTGGTCGCCGCTGTGCCTGCGTGCAAGATAAGCAATCGCGGCCCCATGCCGTTTCTCCTCCCACGTCGGACGCAGTATTCGTGGCGCCATAAAGGTTGTCAACGAAGAACACTGTGGGTGCCGCGTTCGATGCTACGCGGCACTACTTTTGCGCACAGTTGGCATTGCCGACGTTCTATCCGGCCTCGTGGATATTCGAAAGCACTCCGACGGCATCCTGCAACCGCTTGCCGCTGGACTTCGGTCCTGGGCTTAACTGCGCAGCGCTAGCCGCTCTCCACGCAGGGCACTTTCGATCATCGTACAACCGCCTCCCACATTTTCTTAAGCCGCTTGACCGAAACCGGCTGCGGCGTCTTCAATTCCTGCGCAAACAACGACACCCGCAATTCCTCGAGTTGCCAGCGAAACTCTTCTAGGTTGTCATCACTCAGTGCGGCCTTGCGCAGTTTGCTGCTGCGCTCTTCGTATAACTTCCACAGTTCGGCGAGCGTTGCAGCATGTTTCGCGTCGCGTTCCGCGCCGCCCGCAAACCTGTCGAGACGCACAGCCATCGCTTTGATGTAGCGTGGCAGATGCTGCAGCCGGTCCCACGGCGTTGCGCTGAAGAATCCCGGGTACACAAGGCGCGCTAGTTGAGCGCGGATGTCAGCAACGAGTCGATTGAGCGCACGCGGGGCGCTGCTGAGCCGCAGGCTCGTGCGATGATATTCATCGGCAATCGTCACCAGCATTCTGGATGCTGCGTCGCGAACTGCCGGCAAGCGGGTACGCGCACGCTGCTTTAGACTGTCGTATTCCTTGAGCGTGCGCGGCAGCTCGTCTTCCGCGATAAACGCGCGGTCGGTGATGGCCGTCAACAAATCCTGTCTGAGATCGTCAGTGGTCGTGATGCCGCGCAACTGAAGAGCTGCCTGCGTAATGCCTGGCAGGCTTTTCTCGAGCTGCTTCATCTGCTCCTTCAAATCAATGCGAAGCAGGCGGCGCACGCCGCTGCGCATCGCGATATCTGCGGCATCGCGCGTATCGAACAACCGGATGGCGACACTGTCTCCTTCGTCCACCAATGCCGGGTAGCCCGTCAATTTGCGGCCGGCTCGCAAAAACGATATTTGCGGCGGCAAGTCACCGAAATCCCATGCGCGCAAGCCGCCGCGCTCGATGCCCGGATCCGCCTTCGCAAAAGTGAGTTGTGCTGCCTGACCGAGCTGTGCCTTAAGCGCTTCAAGGTTGCGTCCCATGGCGAGTTCGCGGCCCGCCTCGTCGACAACGCGGTAATTCATCAGCAGGTGCGGCGGGACTTTGATGTCGTCCCAGATGTCAGGACGAATCGGTTCGCCCACGCGGCGATGGACAAAGCGTGTGAGCGCACCGAGAAGTGAGCTGTGTGCCTTGTCAATGTGCTCAGTGCGCGGCGACGCATCGCGCTCCTGCAGAAACAAAGTAACGCTCTCCGGCAGTGGAACGAGATGACGCCGCAATTGCTTGGGCAGCGATCTTAGAAAAAATCCGACCTTCTCACGCAGCAGACCGGGGACCAGCCAATCGAAGTCGGCGGCGTGCAATTGATTGAGCACAGGTAACGGCACAGTAACCGTGACGCCATCAAGCGGGTGCGTCGGCTCGAAACGATAACCCAGTTTGAGCTCGATGCCATTCACTGACATGCGATTGGGAAACTGCGCCTCGCTCACGTCGGCCGCCGAGTGGCGCATCAGGTAATCGCGCGTCATGAACAGCAACTGCGGATTTTCCGCTTCGGCCTGGCGGCGCCAGTGCTCGAACGCTGCACCGTTGTATACCTCCGAAGGAATCAGCGCGTCGTAAAAATCATAAATTGCCTGTTCTTCCACGAGCACGTCAGGCCGCCGGGCCTTGTGCTCGAGATCGCGAATTTCCTGAATCAGCCGCTGGTTGTGAATGAAAAATGGCGCCTTCTCCACGGCCGTAGGGGCAGCAGCTGCAGGACTAACCTTCCGGCCACGCGCAGGTACGCTTGTGCGTTCGGGGCGATGCGCAGCCCGGCTGCCCTGCCGGCGAAAATATTCGTTCGTCGCTACCAGCCCCTGCCGTATGAAAACCTCGCGCGCTTGTGCGGGATTGATCGGTCCATAAGTGACCCGCCGGCGCGCTATGAGTGTGAGTCCGTAGAGCGTGACCCGCTCATAGGCATAAACCATCGCCCTGTCGCGATCCCAGTACGGATCGAAGTAATGGCGGCGCACCAGATGACCCGCGACGGCCTCTATCCATTCCGGCTCGATCTTCGCGACCGACCTCGCATATAGGCGCGCGGTCTCGGTGAGCTCGGCGGCGACGACCCATTTAGGCCGCGATTTCTTGAGCGCCGAGCCCGGGAAAATCGCGAACCGGGCGCCGCGCGCCCCGAGGTATTCATCGCCGTCCTCGGTCTTGAATCCGATATTGCCGAGCAAGCCGGCAATCAGCGCACGATGCACCTGTTCAAACGTTGCCGGCGTTTCATTCAGGGACATATTCATTTCGGAGGCCAGTGTCCGCAACTGGCCGTGAACGTCCCGCCATTCGCGCATGCGACGCGGTGACAGAAAAACTGCATGCAATTGCTCGGCGAGCTTGCGGTTGGATTTCTTGTGCTCGAGCGCTTCGTTGAAATAAGCCCACAGCTTCAGGAACACATAAAAGTCCGACCGCTGATCGGTGAACTTTGCATGCGCCTCATCGGCCGCATCGGCACGCTCGAACGGCCGGTCGCGCGGGTCCTGCACTTCGAGTGCCGACGCGATGATGAGAATCTCCGTGACGCAATGCTGGCGGCGTGCAGCAAGCACGATACGGGCGATGCGCGGGTCAATCGGGAATTTCGCGAGCTCCCGGCCCACCTCCGTGAGATCATTGCGCTCGTCGACTGCGCCGAGCTCGGTGAGCAACTGATAGCCGTCCGCGATCATGCGCGGGGCCGGCGCTTCGAGGAACGGAAAGTCTTCGACGTTTCCGATGCGTAAAGCCTTCATGCGCAGGATGACGCCGGCGAGCGACGAACGCAGGATTTCCGGATCGGTGAATTCCGGACGCGCCTGATAATCGTCTTCACCATAGAGCCGGATGCATACGCCCGCCGCCACGCGCCCACAGCGTCCCGCGCGCTGGTTAGCCGAGGCACGCGAGATTTTTTCGATCTGCAGTTGCTCGACTTTGTTGCGATAGCTATAGCGGTTCACACGCGCCAGGCCGGTATCGATCACATAACGGATGCCCGGCACAGTGAGCGAGGTCTCTGCGACGTTGGTTGCCAGCACAATGCGGCGTTCGCCGCCCGGTCGGAACACGCGATCCTGATCCTCGAACGACAATCGTGCATAGAGCGGCAGTATTTGCGCGCCTTGCGGATGATGCTTACGCAGCAGCTCAGCGGTTTCGCGGATCTCACGCTCGCCTGGAAGAAACACGAGTATGTCGCCGCGGCCCGGCTCGCGCGCAAGCTCATCGACGGCATCCAGTATCGGCTGACCAGGATCCTCTTCATCATCTTCATCCACCGTTGGTGGCCGGTAGCGAACTTCAACCGGATACAGCCGGCCCGTGACTTCGATAACCGGCGCGGGCGTTCCATTGCGCGCGAAATGCGCAGCAAAGCGATGCGCGTCGATCGTAGCGGAAGTCACTATCAGCTTGAGATCGGGTCGCTGCGGCAGCAGACGCTTCAGATAGCCGAGCAGGAAATCGATGTTCAAACTGCGCTCATGCGCTTCATCGATGATCAGCGTGTCATACGCGCGGAGTAGCCGGTCGCGCTGCGTTTCGGCCAGCAGGATACCGTCGGTCATCACCTTCAGGTACGTGTCGCTGGACACTTTGTCGGTGAACCGTACTTTGTAGCCCACCGCTCGTCCGAGTTCGGTTTTAAGTTCGAATGCGACACGGGATGCCACCGTACGTGCGGCGATGCGGCGCGGCTGCGTGTGTCCGATCATGCCGCTGACGCCGCGTTTGAGTTCCAAACAGATCTTTGGCAGCTGCGTGGTCTTACCGGAGCCGGTCTCGCCGCTGATGATGACCACAGGGTTGTCAGCAATAGCTCGCGCGATCTCTTGTCGACGCGCGACGACGGGCAGATCGTCAGGGTACGTCGGACGCGGAAGGTTGGCGAGCCGCCGGTCATGGTCGGCAACGGTGGCGAGAGTCATATTCGGAATGTGGCGCATGAGAAAGCGCCTGGATGCAACTCGTGATAGTGCGTAGCGTTTGCATGCGTGCGCTTACAGTGCGCGCGATGCATACACCATGATGCAGCCAATGGTGCGTACGTCATGATATGAGACGGCGCCATTTTGTTCAAACGCTGCCAGGAGTGGCTCAATTCGGGCGCATGAGTGAACATCCCCGAAGCCTTGCGATCGACGTAGGACTGTCGTGTCTTTATATGCCGTCTTCACTATAATCGGGAAACTACTAGAAGAACGACTCGACGTGCAGAGCGTATCCACCTCAGCGGTTCCAGGGAAGACTCCTGAAAATCTATGCGAAGTGCTGGTTATCGGCGGCGGTCCTGCGGGCTCGACCATCGCTGCGTTGCTCGCCGAACGCCGGCACCATGTCGTAGTGATCGAGAAGGCGACGCACCCGCGCTTTCATATCGGTGAATCACTGCTGCCTCTCAATATGCCGCTGTTCGAGCGGCTTGGCGTGGCGCATGAGATCGAGCAAATCGGCATGCCCAAATACGGCGCCGAGATGGTTTCGCCCCTGCATGGGGACCCTATCACGTTTGATTTTGCGAATGCGGTCGACAAGTCTTTTCCGCTGACTTATCAGGTGCGTCGCTCCGAGTTCGACGAAATCCTGTTTCGTAACGCTGGTCGCAAGGGCGCCGCGTTAATCGAAGGCTCGCGGGTAACCAGCGTTGACTTCAACAGCGACGGTGCATGCGTTACTGCCCGCGGCGCAGACGGTGTCGATCAACACTGGCAAACCAGATTCGTCGTCGACGCTTCCGGTCGCGACACCGTACTTGCCAACCACTTCGGCATCAAGTCTCGTAGCCGCAAGCACAGCAGCGCGGCAATCTTTGCCCATTTTTCCGGCGCAACGCGTCTACCCGGTAAAGCCGAAGGCAACATCAGCCTTTTCTGGTTCGACCATGGCTGGTTCTGGTTCATTCCATTGTCCGACGGCGCCACGAGCGTCGGCGCGGTGTGCTGGCCGTACTATATGAAATCGCGGCGCACGACGCCTGAGCAGTTCTTTCTCGACACAATCGCAAGCTGTCCAGCGCTTGCAGACAGGCTGCGGGATGCAAAGCTCTGTTCACCGGTGACAGCGACCGGAAATTATTCGTATTCGGTCAAACAGGCGAGCGGCAACAATTACCTCCTACTGGGCGACGCGTACACATTCATCGATCCTGTGTTTTCGACCGGTGTGCTTTTCGCGATGCAAAGTGCCTTCGCCGGCGCCGATGCCCTCAGCACTTGTCTGGCAGATCCAGGTCGCGCGCCGCAGGCATTGAAAACGTTCGATGCAGGCATGCGCCGCGGGCCCAGGGTTTTTTCGTGGTTCATTCATCGCATGACGACGCCCGCCCTGCGTGAGCTGTTCATGCGTCCACGTTACTTCAAGCTGCAGGAGGGCGTTCTTTCGCTGCTGGCTGGTGATATCTTCCGCGGCACGCCGATTAGCCTGAGGTTGTTTGCCTTCAAGGCGATTTACTACATGCGCAGCATGGTGGCGCCGGTCGAAACCTTCGCCGCGTGGCAGCAGCGAAGGCGTGCGATACGTGAACCGGCCGGCGGTGTTTCGTGACCCAGCTGCACAGCATCCGGAATCATTTTTGAGACTCAATTACTTATCAAAAGCGCAGTTCGAATCGCACTGCAAACAATACGGTGCCAGCGTGCTCGGAGCACTGGCGTTCGGCGCCCGGCAGCCGGTCCTGACAACGCCAGAGATGCCGTATGCCTGGATCGACATGCCCGTGGTCGAAGGCACGCCGGTATACGAAACGTGGACGAGCGAGCAATCCGTTGTGCGCGAGACTACCGGCGACATTATCAGCGCGCGCGATCCTGATTTTGTGGTTGGCTGCCTACATGTCAATGCAGACCACGATACGGAAGATGCGGCGCGGTCCGCATACAACCATATTTTTTCTTTCATTGACGGCCGCGGCTACCCGCACCTGCTGCGCGTCTGGAATTATCTGCCGCATATTAACGCCGGCGTTGCCGACCTCGACCGCTATCGGCGGTTCTGCGTTGGTCGCCATGAGGCGTTTACCGCGAACCGACGCGTCATCGGCGAAAATGCGCCGGCCGCATCGGCGCTCGGCACGCGCAGCGGACCGCTTATCATCTTCTTTCTGGCGGCCAGACAAGCCGGGCGCCGCGTGGAGAATCCGCGCCAGGTCAGCGCATACAATTATCCGCAGCAATACGGGCCGCGCAGCCCGACCTTCTCGCGCGGAATGTCAGCCAGGAGCGCCGACACGCCGATGTTGTTTATCTCCGGCACAGCGAGCATCATCGGCTACGAAACCGTGCATGCCGGCGACGTTGACGAGCAGGCGCGCGAGACGGTAGCAAATCTTTTGGCAGTCATCGGCGAAGCACGGGTCAACGCGGGCGTTTCCGCTCCGGCAAACGCTCAGCTGTGGTTTAAAGCGTACGTGCGCAAACCTCAATACATTGCAGCGATTCGTGACCGGCTCGAGCACGCCTTCGGCAGTCGCCCGCACGTGGTTTACCTGCATGCGGATATCTGCCGTCCGGACCTGCTGCTCGAAGTCGAAGGTCTACACGTTGCCGGTCTTGCATGACCGGTGTACTCGCCCGTTACCCGACGTCACGTTGCATTGAACGGTGAGTATGTCCGTCGCCTCGCGCACCCACTTGGTTGTCATCCCGAGTTACAACACCGGCCGCAGAGCGCTGGATACAGCGCGCGAAGCGAGGAAATTTTGGGAGCCGGTGTGGGTCATCGTCGATGGCAGCACCGACGGCAGTGGCGATGCGCTTGAAATCATGGCTGACAACGACCCCGGCCTGCGCGTTTTCGTGCTATCGCGCAACAGCGGCAAAGGCGCTGCAATATTGCATGGCTTGAGGGAAGCTGCTGCCGTCGGCTTCACGCACGCCCTGACCATGGACGCCGACGGGCAGCATCCGGCTGCAAAGATTGCGGAGTTGATGGCGGTGTCCAGCAAAAATCCGCATGCGATGGTACTCGGAGTGCCGGTGTTCGATGAGAGCGCGCCGAAGCTGCGCGTGCGGGGACGCAAGATATCGAACTGGTGGGCGAACCTCGAGACGCTGCATGGCAGAATCGGGGACTCGCTGTTCGGGTTTCGCGTTTATCCGATCGCACCGCTGCTGCGGATCATGGAGCGCCAGCACTGGATGCGGCGTTTTGACTTTGACGCGGAAGCGGCCGTGCGCATGTGTTGGCGTGGTATTGAACCGATCAATATTGCCGCGCCGGTCAGATATTTTCGGGCCGACGAGGGCGGGATCTCGCACTTCCGTTATTTCCGCGACAATCTATTGCTCACCTGGATGCATTTGCGCCTGCTCGCCGGATTTGTATTGCGCCTGCCCATGTTGGTCTGGCGCAAGGTGCAGCCTCTCTCGACGGCAACGATCGTTAAGGATCGGAAATGATTCAGACGGCTCACGCGCCGGATGCAACGTCGACGCAACACGATGCAGTGGTCCTCGGCGGCGGCCTCGCGGGCCTGTCGCTCGCGCTGCAGCTCAAGCAGCGTCTGCCCGCAGTGAATGTGCTCGTGCTTGAACGGCGTGCCCACCCTGTTCCCGTGGCAGCGCACAAGGTCGGCGAATCGACCGTTGAAATCGGCGCTCACTACTTCAGTACCGTACTGGGCCTTAAAGAGCATCTTCAGCACAAACAGCTCAAGAAATTCGGCTTTCGTTTTTTCTTCTCTGACCGCGAGCGGCAGCTTGCAGCCGTAACGGAATTGGGCGCAAGTACTTTCCTGCCGACGCCCGCCTACCAGTTGGATCGCGGAATTTTCGAAAATGCGCTGGCGCGTTTCGCGCACGAGCGCGGAGTTCGTTTTCTGGATCGCGCCTTAGTGCGCGACTTTACTTTGCGTGAAGACGGTGGCGCCCATGCCGTCACTTACGAGCATGAAGGCTCGACACACAACGTCAAAGCCCGCTGGCTGGTGGATGCGACCGGACGCGCCGGATTGATAAAACGCCGTCGGCATCTGGCGGTTCCGAATGAACATGATGCGAACGCTGTCTGGTTCCGAATTGCGTCTCGCATCGATGTCGATGACTGGTCGGACGACGAGTCCTGGCTCGAGCGCTGTGACCCGCCGCATCGCTGGCTTTCAACCATACATCTGGTTGGCGATGGCTACTGGGTATGGCTGATTCCGCTCGCTTCGGGTTCGCACTCGGTTGGCATCGTCGCCGATGCCGGCTTACATCCGCTCGATGGCATGAATACCTTCAACAAAGCGATGAAATGGCTCGAGCGCCATCAGCCCCGCTTATATGATGCTCTCGACGCCAAACGGGGGGAGCTGCAGGATTTTGCGTTCTTCCGCAATTTCTCCTACGGGTGCAAACAAGTATTCTCAGGCGCCGAGCACTGGGCGCTCACCGGCGAGGCCGGATTATTTCTCGATCCGTTTTATTCGCCGGGCAGCGATTTCATTGCTATCGGCAACACGTTCATCACGGAACTGATTCATCATGATGTTGACGGCGGACCGGTCGCCATGTACGCCGACGTTTATCAGAAAATCTACCTCTCGCTCTATGAATATATGCTGCCGATTTACGTCGGCCAGTACAAGCTGTTCGGCGACGCAGAGGTGATGCCGGTTAAAGTGTTGTGGGACTACACGTTCTACTGGGGCGTCATGTGCCAGTTGTTTTTTCACAACCGGCTCATTGATATCATCGCGATGGGACGTCTGCAGAAAGAGCTTGCACATACACACGATCTCAACGTCGCCATGCAGTTGTTTCTGCGCGCATGGAGCAACGTCAGCAAGCGGCGCAATCCGCCGCAGATGCTCGACCAGGCGAAGCTCGGCTGGTTTGCAGAGCTCAATCGCGGGCTGACCGACAAGCTAAATGATGCGGCCTTTCGCGCGCGCATGGATGAGACTCTCGCGCAACTCGAAGCGCTGGCGGCGCAGATCGTCGCCGCTGCGACCCGTGAACACCCCGCATTGGATGCGAGCTCGGTGCTATCGCTGCTGAAGGACACTTCGCAGACGAATTCAGCACTTATGCTGTTTGCATCTACGGCTTCAACATCCAAAGCCGGGTCAAATCATGGCGCCGTTGATGGAGATGATTTGTCCCGAAATGTAGCCGGCGCCTTCTGACGCAATAAACGCGACCAGATCAGCGACTTCTTCCGGCGTCCCGGCACGTTTCATCGGCACGAGCTGTGCGATTGCTTCATTGCTGAACGTCGCTGCCGCCATCGGCGATGCGATGATGCCCGGAGCGATCGCATTTACGGTAATTCCACGGCTCGCCAGTTCAAGCGCCAGCGATTTGGTGGCGCCATGCAACCCCGCCTTAGCGGCTGCGTAGTTCGTCTGGCCGCGGTTCCCCGCGACCGCCGCGGCAGACGACATGTTGACGATGCGTCCCCACCGCGTCGCCATCATCGACATTAGCAGCGGCTGCGTCACGTTGAAAAATCCATTCAGGGAAACATCGATCACGCGCGCCCATTGTGCAGCCCGCATGCCGGGCATCACCGCATCGTCATGGATACCGGCGTTGTTGACGAGAACCTGGATGGGACCTTCGGCTAACAATGTTTCGAGCGCGATGCGAGTCTCTTCGCCACGGGTAACATCGAAAGCGACCGCCCTCGCAGATCCGCCGCCTGAGTTTATCTCCGTGGCCACGCGTTCGGCCTTGTTGAATTGATCGTTGGCATGGACGTAGACGTGACAACCGTCCGCTGACAGCCGCCGGCATACCGCCGCGCCGATAGCGCCGCTGCCGCCTGTAACGAGCGCGCGCTTCACGCGGCGTCGCGCCTGCCGACTGCAGTTACGTCGAGGACCACCGTTGCCCGGCCGCTCACGACTTCAACGTCACCGACTTTCACAATGAACCGATACACGACACGCGTCTCGTCGCCCATGATCTGCTCCGCATCGACGATAAGTTCGTCGGTAAGGTCAGCTAATCGCCACCGGGAGCATTTGACGTCCCGCAGGCTCGCGAGATATCCCGCCTTCGGCCGGCTCGCGACATTGCCGGCAAGCCCTCCATGTACCGCCATGGCTTGCGCCGCATACTCGATTGCGCATAACGCGGTCAATGATCCTCCACTCCGCAGAGGGTTATCCGGATCGTTATGCGAACGGCTGGAGCAGCGGATCTTGGTCTGATCCCATTCAAGCACCGCATCGAGCAGACACATGGCGCCGGTATGCGGAATCAACGCGGCAATACCGGCCTTTGAAACCTGGCCTAACATGGTGCGACGTCGACACGCAGATGATTGCTCCCGGTATGTTCGAGCAATATCGAATCAGTGGCTGCGCACGCGATGGCGCGTCCGGGCATCGAGAACGCGCTGGCGGCGGGAGTTGACTCGATCGAGCACGGCATCGCCATTCCCGACGATCTGCTCGACGTCATGGTGAAAAACAACGTCTATCTCAGTCCGACGCTGACGGTGACCGAGTACGTCGCTCCCGGACGTGCGGCGGAAGGCCGGCCGATCTGGGGGAAGATCCCCGTGTTTCATCGCGACAGCTTCCAGCGCGCAGTCCGGAAAGGCGTGAAGGTGGCGTTTGGCACCGACGTCGGCGGTTTTCCGTGGGACGCGCTCAACGAGGCGCGCGAGTTCACTTATGAAACGAAGAACGGGATGACGCCGATGCAGGCCATTCAGTCCGCGACGACCGTGCCCGCGCAGATGCTCGACATGGGCGACCAGCTGGGTACGCTCGAAGCAGGAAAGCTCGCCGACGTCGTGGCCGTGCCGGGCAACCCGCTG
>Ga0207691_10000124_pt1 | contig 69879 bp, 61 predicted proteins | sample KBSM13metaG_FD_184327 | JGI IMG/M metagenome (GOLD analysis project Ga0207691, IMG submission 184327) | Miscanthus rhizosphere microbial communities from Kellogg Biological Station, Michigan, USA - KBS M1-3 metaG (SPAdes) (version 2) | ecosystem: Host-associated > Plants > Roots > Rhizosphere >...
CGCAAGTCGACCAGCCCACCGCCGTCAGGCCGTAGTCAAGCTGATGGCTGATGGCTGATGGCCGATAGCTCAAACGAAACGAGCCCGCCGTTAGGCGGGCTCGTTCGTTTGATGGAGGCGCGGGGAATCGAACCCCGGTCCGAGAATAGATCGACCACAGCGTCTACGTGCGTAGCCCACCAGTTGAGGTCTCCAGGCGCTGGCCGGCAGGCAACCCACTCCTGGACAAGCTCTCTATTCTTTCGCCCCGCGCCGGAGAGCGCACCGCGGGGCTATCCCGAATTTGCGATACCCATGAAGCCGCCTCAGGCGAGCTTCCCCATGGGCAGGTGCAGTAACGCTATGCGTTACGCAGCCAGGGCCAAGTTGTTGTTGGCAGTTGTGATTTTCCCGAGTGTTTTACCAGGGACTCGAGTACCTGGGCACGCGGCTACAGCTTCACTAACCCCGTCGAAGCCAGTCGCCCCCGTAAGGCCTGAAAACTAATGGCCGCCGCTCCGCGGATCAACCTGCGCCGCGGGTTCGAATCAACTCGAAGTGAGATAGCTAAGCTGTTTTCTGGACTGACCCTGGAACCGCGCACCGCACCCGGTTTCGGCCCTCGGCCTTGGCCTGGTACAGCGCTCGGTCCGCCGTCGGGAACAGCGCGTCGTGGGTTGCGACGCTATCAGGGTAGGATGCCACTCCGAACGACGCGGTCACCGAGATCGGGCGGCCTGCATACAGGACCACTCGCGTCTCGATCGCTTTCCGGAGACGCTCGGCGAAGTCTCGCGCGCCGTCCATGTTCGTCTGCGGCAGCAGCACCGCGATCTCCTCGCCACCGTACCGGGCGCAGGTATCCACGTTCCGGACGCCGTCCTGGAACGCCTGCGCGACGCTCTGCAGCACCGCGTCGCCACCGTCGTGCCCGTGGGTGTCGTTGACCGCCTTGAAGAAGTCGATGTCGGCCACGACCAGCGACGCAGAGCCGCCGAACCGGTCCGTCTCCGCGAGCACACGCGCGATCTGCTCGTCGAAATGGCGACGGTTCGCGAGGCCCGTGAGCTGATCCGTGCGCGCACGGCGCGTGACCTCCTCGATCTCCCACATCGTCTCGAGCGACACCGCCGCAATCGCCGCGAGCAGTCGGACGTTTCGGACTTCGGCAATCAGGACGTCGCCGGGCTCGTCGCCCTCGATCACGATGGCGCCGATGACACCCGCTTCCCGCTTGAGTGGAATGATCGCCATCGACCCGATCGGGCGCGGCGTTTCCCACGCCCCGTAGATCCGGGTATGCCGCGCGATCATCCGGGCGTCCTCCCACACCTGCGGGAGACCGTTCTTGCACATCGTACCGACCTGCGAGTCCTCGCTGATCGGCCAGCCTTCGGCAATCCGATGGCCCTCCGAGACGCTCTGCACTTCGCCATCGTTCGACGTTGGGTGCCAGCGCACGAGCGCAGCACGCGCCGCCGCCGTCACCGCGAGCGCGGTCTCGCAGATGGACCGCCCGAGCAGCTCGATCGTTCGGTTCGACTGGAACTCCTGCGCCGCGCGCAGGAGGGCCTGGGTGCGACGATTCTGGCGGCCGACCTCTTCTCGGGTCTCCAGCAGCTCAGCCAATACCGCGACCTGCGCGGTGTAGCGCGGTACCCACGCTTTGAGCTCGTCTCGTGACGGCTTAAGTCCCGCGTCGGACGAAATGCTCAGCGCTCCGAACGCCCGCTTGAGCCCTGCCACCGGCCCCATGACGATGCGCGGTCCTGGCTTGCCTTCGTCGAAGTGCACGATGCGCTCTTCGGCGGACCACTTCACGAGGGGCAACCATTCCGCGTGGTTGAACTTCGTGGGCTCGGTCTCGGCCCCGTCGCCCGAACAGGCCGCGGCGACCAGTGTGTCGCGGGCGCCGGTCCATCGCCAGAACACCACCTCATCGGCGCCTAACGCGTCCCGAACGTCACACAGGTACCGGCTCAGCACCTCGGTCTGACGGCGCTCCTCGGCCTCCTTGCGCGTGACTTCGATGCCGCGGCGCAGGTCGGAGGGCATTGCCTCGAACGCGCGAGGTGTGTCGGTGCGGTCGCCCCCGAAAACGCCGTCGGACCGTGTCGCGCGGCGCCGCTTTTTCGCGTTCTCCTGCGCGCGTTTGACCTGCCACGCCGGGAACAGGGCGATCGCCGCGAATATGACGCCTCCGCCGAGCATGTCGGAGAACGCGATCGTCCCGCCAACCGAGTAGTGGATCGCGGTCAGCGCAACCAGTGCACCCACGGCAACGGAGATCGCCGTTCGGATGTTCTCGGCGCCGGCGATGACTCGAACGCCGAGGGCCAGAGCCACCACCGCGGGCGAACCGGGGCCACCGGATGCCGCGGCAAACCAGGTCACGGGCGCCAACACCGCGGCGATGTACGGCTTGATGTACTCCCGGGATGGCGGGTCCAGACGCTGGCTGATCAACAGCCAGGCGTACGTCACCGCCGCGACGGAGGAAGCCGCCGCAACGCCTGACGCCCATCCAGGAACCGACATGCCCCACGCCAACTCGACCATGCCGGCGAGTGCGAGCAGCCACGCGGCGACCGCGGTCACGTTGGCCCAGATCCGCGTTTTCACCACAAAAGAGATTTTGGCGGGAAGCTACGAGATCGACGCGTGTGTGATTCGCGATGCGGCGACTGCAGCACCGAATCCGTTGTCGATGTTGACGACCGTAACGCCGGAGGCGCAACTGTTTAGCGCGGCAAGCAATGCGGCTACTCCGCCGAAGCTCGCCCCGTACCCAACGCTCGTCGGAACCGCGATGACCGGCCGCGCCACGAGGCCGCCCACCACCGATGGAAGAGCGCCATCCATCCCGGCCACCACGATGACGACCGAGGCCCCGGTGAGCGTCTCCGCGCCCGCCAAAACCCGATGGATGCCTGCGACGCCCACATCGGTGAGGCGGTCCACGCTGTTACCTAACGCCCGCGCCGTTACAGCGGCTTCCTCGGCCACCGGAAGATCACTTGTGCCCGCGGTCACAATGAGGATCCTGCCGCTGCCGGGCGGCACGGGTTCCGCGGGCGCGAGGTGGGCACACCGCGCGAGCTCATTGATCTCCGCCTCCGCGAAGGTGCGCCCCAACCGGTCGAGCGCATCGGGGCTCGCGCGCGTCACCAGGAAGCCCTCTCCGCGGGCGGCGATGCGATCGGCGATCGTGACGATCTGCTCGGTCGTCTTGCCCTGGCCGAGGATGACTTCGGGGTACCCCTGCCTGAGCGCTCGATGGTGATCGATCGTCGCGAACGGGAGCGACTCGACCGGATCTCGCGCAAGCCGGTCGAGCGCAGTGTTGATGTCGAGTTGGCCGTCCGCGACCTGACGCAGGAGCGCCAGCACACGGTCGCGAATCACGCCGCCGCGGGCTCCTGGTCCGCCGCATCGACGGCCTCGAGCAGATCGCTCTCGATGGATCGCTCTTCGAGCCACCGGAGGTAGTCCCCGAAGATCCCCTCGACCTCTCCGAATCCGTTGACGACATGGAGTCGTCGCCGCAGGTCGGCCGAGTTGGGCAGGCCCTTCACATACCAGCCGAGGTGCTTGCGGAACTCGATGGCCGCGCCTTCGGGGTCTGCCTCGTAGCTCTGCACCATCGCCGCGTGCTGCAGCGCGATGGCGAACCGCTCGGCAACGGACGGTGTCGCCGGCACCGGCGTTCCGTCGATTAGCGCGCGCGCCTGCGCGAAGATCCATGGCTGCCCAAACGATCCGCGCGCGATCATCACGCCGGCGCAGCGTGTGTGCTCACGCATACGTAGCGCGTCGGCAGCCGTCTTGATGTCGCCGTTACCGATCACCGGGATCTCCAGTGCATCCACCACGGCTGCGATCTCGTCCCAGCGGGCGTTTCCGCTATACATCTGCGTGCGCGTACGCGGGTGGAGCGTGAGCGCTCGCGCGCCAGCGTCCTGGCAGCGCAGAGCGATAGCGACGGGATCGCGCATCTCTTCATTCCAGCCGCTTCGGATCTTCACCGTGACCGGCAGCGAGGTGGCGGAGGAGACCGCGCGGATGACGCCCTGCACGAGGTTGAGATCGCGGAGGCAGCCGGAGCCGCCGTTGCGCTTCACGACTTTCTTGACGGGACAGCCGAAGTTGATGTCGATGAAGTCGGGCTGGAACACGTCCGAAACGAGTCGCGCCGCGTCACCCATCGCGGTCGGATCGGCGCCGAAAATCTGAACGCCGATCGTGCGCTCATCCGGGCCGAAGCGAAGCTTGCCCCATGTTGCCTCGTTCTCCCGGCGGATGCCTTCGGCCGACAGGAACTCGGTGACGACGACGTCCGCGCCGTGCTGACGGCACAGACGCCGAAACGGCGACTCCGACACCCCCGCCATTGGAGCGAGGATGACCGGGATCTCGTGGTCCACCGGGTACGGGAAGCGCATGGTGGCAACCTAACCGGGCTCCAGATGTCGTGCAACGTGAAGATTTGACACGACTTGCCGGGCTGGATAACTTCGGTCGCTCAGGGGCGCCGGCTGCAGGTGCCCCTCTTTTCTACGAGGCCAAGGGAACGCGATGGAACTGCGCGAGTTCTTCTCCGAAGACGCCGTGAAGCTGGAACTCGAGGGAACGACGAAGGACGAGATCCTCAAGGAAATGATCAGCCTCCTCAAGCTCGACGAGAAGTCCGAGGGGATGCTGTTCAAGATGCTCAAGCGCCGTGAGAATCTCGGCTCGACCGGGATCGGCCGAAGCATTGCTATCCCGCACTGCCGGTCGCTGGTGGTCAACAAGCTCCGAGTGGCGTTCGGCAGGAAGAGCGAAGGCGTGGACTTCAAGGCGATCGACGAGAAGCCGGTGAAGTTCTTCTTCCTCATCGTCGCACCGCCGCTGGAGGTCTCGAACCAGTACCTCCCGGTGCTGGGCAAGATCGCGCAGTTCTCGAAGGAACCCGATGTGCCTGATCGCCTGCTGGCGATTCACGCCCCAGGCGAATTTATGAAGCTGCTCGAAGAAAAAGGAGTTTGACCGGGGACTAGGGACTAGGGACTCGCCCGGGATGCCAGTAGCACCGAGGAACCTTCCACTGTAGCAATAGCCTCCCGGCCGAGTCCCCAGTCCCCAGTCCCGATGTCCCTGTCACTCCCACTCGATTGTGGCCGGCGGTTTTGAGCTGATATCGTAGACGACGCGATTCACACCGCGCACTTCGTTGATGATCCGGCTCGAGACGCGCGCGAGCGCGTCGTGCGGGAACGGGAACCAGTCCGCCGTCATGCCGTCGGTGCTGGTGACTGCTCGTAAGGCGATGACGTTCTCGTAGGTGCGGAAATCCCCCATGACACCTACGGAGCGCACAGGAAGCAGCACAGCAAACGCCTGCCAGATGTCGTCGTACAACCCGGCCGCGCGGATCTCCTCCAGATAGATCGCGTCTGCCTTTCGCAACACCTCGAGCTTCTCTTCCGTCACGTCGCTCAGCACGCGAATGGCGAGACCGGGCCCGGGGAATGGATGCCGCCCCACGATCTCCTCGGGCAGTCCGAGCTCACGACCGACGTTGCGCACCTCGTCCTTGAACAGCTCGCGAAGCGGCTCGATGAGCTTGAACTTCATTCCCGGCTTGAGGCCACCGACGTTGTGGTGCGTCTTGATCGTGACCGATGGCCCGCCGCGCGGTGAGACACTCTCGATCACATCGGGGTAAAGCGTTCCCTGGACGAGATAGGCGACGCCCTCGCCAACTTTCTCCGCCGCTTCCTCGAACACGTCGATGAACGTGTGGCCGATGATCGTGCGCTTCTTCTCGGGATCATCGACGCCCGCCAATGCTCCGAGGAATCGGTCTTCGGCGCGCACCGTGACGAGATCGATGCCGAGGTTCGCGCGGAAGGTACGCTCCACCTGATCGCGCTCGTGCATCCGCAGCAGGCCGGTGTCGACGAAGATGCACGTGAGCTGATCGCCAATCGCGCGATGCACCAGCGCCGCAGCAACCGCGGAGTCGACGCCGCCGGAAAGTCCGCATATCACCCGCGCGCTCCCGACACGCTCGCGGATCCGCGCCGCTTCATCGTCGATAAACGTGCCCGGTGTCCACGACGCGTGCGCACCGCACACGTCGAACACGAAGTTCGAGATGATGTCCGCGCCACGCGCGGTGTGCGCTACTTCCGGGTGAAACTGCACTGCGTGAACGGGCTTCGACTCGTGGCGCATCGCCGCGATCGCCACGCTGCCGCTGCTGGCCGTCACGCGAAAGCCCGGTGGCGGTACGTCGACGTGATCGCCGTGACTCATCCAGACCGGCGTCTTCTCTCCGGCATCGAAGCCACCGAACAGTCCCGCCGGTTCGTTCACGACGAGATCTGCTCGCCCGTACTCGCGTTTCCCCGCGCCGATTACCTCCCCGCCCTGCAGGTGCGCGATCAGCTGCATGCCGTAGCAGATGCCTAACACGGGAGCGATGTCGAGCAGCGCGGGATCGGCACTCGGCACATCCTCTCCGTACACCGAGTTCGGACCGCCGCTCAGGATGATGCCCGTGGGCTTCCAGTCTCTGATCCAATCGACGGTGCGCGTCGGTGGATGGATCTCGGAGTAGACGCGGGCTTCCCGAACGCGGCGCGCGATGAGCTGGGTAAACTGGGAGCCGTAATCCAGAATCAGGATGCGGCTCGAATCTTTCACACCTTCCACGCTGGCTCCGTCAGGGAGATGAATTCGAGAGACTTCGTTTCGAGGTCCAGCACCGCGGCGGCCGGAGTGCCGTGCAGCCATCCGCACGCCTCACCCGGATTCACGATCGTGGCGCCGCCTTCGAGCTCGCGGATTTCCTGCTTGTGCGTGAACCCGTGCACGATCAGCTCGTGCGACTCGAGCGAACGCGCAGCCACTTCGCCCAGGTCGTGCACGAGCAGTATGCGCCGCCCGCCGACCTCGAGGCTGTGTGGCGATTCAAAGAGCTCGATGCCCACGCCCTTCGCTGCGAACGCCTTGAGTCCCTCGCGATCGCCGTCGTTGCGACCGAACACACCGGCGAACGGAACGTTGAGCTCGAGAAACGGCGCGAGCGAAAACGGGGAGCAGTAGTCACCAGCATGCAGCACCATCCCCGCTCCACGTTCGATCATTCGCTCCAGCAGCTCGCGAATCGCCGGGACGCGGTCATGCGAGTCGGCCATCAGCCCGATGAGCATCAGTCCACCCTCCACTCGGGTTCGAGCAGCTCCGTCGTGACGAGGTGCTCGTAGCTCTCGCGCTGCGTGACGAGCGCGAACCGATCACCATCGACCAGGACCTCCGCCGGGCGGCCCCGGGTGTTGTAGTTCGATGACATGACGTAGCCGTACGCGCCGGCCGAATGGATCGCCATCAGGTCGCCGGCGCGGACGTCCTCGAGCTCGCGATCGAGCGCGAGAAAATCGCCGCTCTCGCACACCGGCCCCACGACATCCACGCGCGATCGCCCTTCAACGGCCTCCAACGCCTCGATGCGATGGTAAGCGTTGTAGTGTGACGGCCGGAGCAGATCGGTCATCCCGGCATCGACGACGAGCAGCTTCTTGCCACCGCTCCGCTTGCGATACAGCACGCGGCTGATCAGCACGCCCGCGTTGCCAACCATGAAACGGCCCGGCTCGACGATGAGCTGAAGCCCCGTCGACCGTACCGCCGGCACAACGATCTGCGCGAACCGCTCGAGATCCGTCGGCTCCTCGGCGTCGTACGTCACGGCGAGCCCGCCGCCGATGTCCAGGTAGCGAAGATCCTTCGCGCCGTCGGATCGGAGTTGCGACAGCAGCTCCAGCACGCGCTCGATCCCGTGGCGGTACGCGTCCAGGCGTGAGAGCTGCGAGCCGACATGCATGTCGAGGCCTCGCAGCGCCACGTTAGGCAGCGATGCCGCCACCCGCGCGACGTCGCGCACCTCGTCGTACGGCACCCCGAACTTGTGCCCTTTCTCGCCGGTACGGATGTACGAGTGTGGCGTCTCGACCGTGATCTCCGGATTCACGCGAATCGCGACCGGGACGACGACACCACGCTCCCGTCCGAGCCGGTCGACCATTCGAAGCTCGTCTTCCGACTCGACATTCAGCAGAAGCACGCCGGCGTCGATGCCGTCGGCGATCTCGCGTTCGGTCTTCCCGACTCCACCGAAGATGATGTCGTGAGGCTCGAACCCGGCCCGACGAGCCCGGAACAGTTCACCGCCAGACACGACGTCGGCCGCTGACCCCAGCGACCTGAGAAGCCGCAGGAGAGCGAGGTTCGAATTCGCCTTGAGGCTGTAATGAATTCGGAACGGTACGCCGTCGAGCGCAGCGGAGAGCCGAGCATACTGCTCGCGCACGGCGTTGGCGCTGTACACGTACGTCGGCGTGCCGACCGCTCGCGCGACGGTAGACAGCGGCACGCCCTCGCACACGAGCCGGCCGTCTACGCGCGCGAACGTCGACGTCAATACGCTTTCGCCCACAGCGCCTCGTCCTTCGCAGGCTGACCACACTTGAGACACGTGCGCGGCGCCTCGGCCGAGCGAAACTCCTCGTCGGGCAGCACACGGATCGTCGCCTTCGTCTCTTCCTTGATCTGCGTTTCGCACTCGGCGCTTCCGCACCACCCGGCGTACACGAAGCCGCCGTCGCCTTCCATGACCTCCCGGAAACGGTCGTATGTCATGGGACCTCGGAAGCTGTTCGCCTCGCGCCGGTCGCGCGCCACGATCAGCATGTCCTGCTGGATACGCCCGAGCAGCTCCTCGACTTCCTCGCCGAGCACGCCGAGGGACACGGCCTTCTTTTCTTTCGTGTCGCGCCGGACGAGCACGCCCTGCTGGTTCGCCAGATCGCGAGGTCCGAGCTCGAGCCGGAGCGGTATCCCACGCAGCTCCCAGTCGTAGTACTTGGCGCCGGGCTTCATTCCCTCGCGCCGGTCCACGTGGACGCGCAGCGCGTTAGGCTCGCGCCGTTCCCATTCACCCAGCTCCCGCTCGATGCGTGCCGCCGCCTCGAGCACGGCGGACCGCTCCTCATCGGTGCGATAGATGGGAACGATCACAAGCTCGGTGGGCGCCAGCAAGGGCGGCACACGGAGCCCGGCGTCATCGCCGTGGGTCATCACGAGCCCGCCAACGAGGCGAGTGGAAACACCCCAGCTCGTGTTCCAGGCATACTCCTGCCCTCCGCTCTCGGTCTGGAACGAGAGCTCGAACGCCTTCGCGAAGTTCTGTCCCAGATTGTGCGACGTGCCGGCCTGCAGGGCCTTGTTGTCCTGCATCATCGCTTCGCACGAGTACGTGCGGAGTGCCCCGGCGAATCGTTCCGAGTCGGTCTTGAGCCCGGTGACGACGGGCATTGCCATCCACCCTTCCATGAAGTCGCGGTAGAGACCGAGAATCTTTCGGGTTTCTTCCTGTGCCTCGTCGTGGGTGGCATGGGCTGTGTGCCCTTCCTGCCAGAGGAACTCGAGCGTCCGGAGGAACAGACGCGTGCGCATCTCCCACCTGACGACGTTCGCCCATTGATTGATGAGGATGGGCAGGTCGCGGTAGCTCTGGACCCACTTGGCGTACATCGAGTAGATGATCGTTTCGGAGGTCGGCCGCACGACGAGCGGCTCCTCGAGCTTCTTGCCGCCGCCATGGGTGACGACGGCGGCCTCCGGCGCGAAGCCTTGGACGTGTTCCGCTTCCTTGTGGAGGAAGCTCTCGGGAATGAACAGTGGGAAGTACGCGTTCTTGTGGCCCGTCGCCTTGAACATGTCATCGAGCGCGCGCTGCATGCGCTCCCAGATGCCATAGCCGGAAGGGCGAATGACCATGCATCCGCGCACGGGCGAATAGTCCGCCAGCTCGGCGCGAAGCACCACTTCGTTGTACCACGCGCTGAAGTCAGCGGCGCGGGTCGTCAGTTTCTTGTCGTCGCGCATTGGTTGTCTGGATGACCGTGATGGTGATGTCGAGCGAGAATGTCAGTCGTGCTCGGTCTACCACGGTCGATCGGAACTGCCACTGGAGTGATCACGGACCTGCGAGATGAGCTCGTCGAGCGGGAGCTGGCGCTGGGACCCGTCCGCGAGCGTTTTCACTTCTACGCGGCCTAACGAGAACTCGGGACCCACGAACACGACCTTCGACGCGCCGGCATTGCCGGCCGCCTTGAGCTGTTTACCGAGCGCTTGCTCGCGGAGCGGATATTCCGCGGAGGCACCGGCTTTTCGTAGCGCGGTGGCGACGCGAACGGCCTCGAGCCGGTTCGTGGACGCCACGGGTGCCACCCAGAACTCGATGCGCGGTGCGCCGGCGGGCATGAGTCCGCGTGCGCGCAGCAGCTCACCGAGCACCACGTCGCCCATCCCGAACCCCAGCGCCGGCATGTCGACTCCGCCGAGCGCCTGCAGGAGGTTGTCGTAGCGGCCACCGCCGCAGATCGCGCGAAACTCGCCGCTCGCGTCGAACAGCTCGAACACGATGCCCGTGTAGTAAGCCAGCCCGCGAACGATCCGAAGATCGAGGTCGACGTACTCCTTTACACCCAGGGCCTCGAGCGTCGCGAAATACTGCTCGAAGCGAGCGAGGTGTTCGGCCACCTGCACATCGTGAGGAAACCGGGCGCGGAGCGTGTCGAGGGCCCGGGACTCATTCACGAGCGTGGTGACGGCTGCCGGCAGGTCGCCTGTGAGCCCGGCGGCTGCCAGCCGCTCGTGCGAGACCTCCAACGGAACCCGCTCGATCTTGTCGATGACCGCATACGTGGCTGGCAACTGCTCCTCGGTGACGCCCGCAGCGTGCAGCAGCGCGTTCAGCAAACGCCGATCCGACACGCGAGCACGCACCGCGTCGGGCCCGAGCCCGAGCGCGCGCATGATCTCGATCGCGACCGCCAACACCTCGGCATCTGCCGAGACGTCGGCTTCGCCGAAGATGTCCACGTTGAGCTGATAGTGCTCGCGGAGCCTGCCCTTCTGCTGGCGCTCGTACCGGAAGAGCTGCGGCATCGTGAACCAACGCACAGGTTTTCGCAGCGCGTTCGCGCGTGCAGCCACCATGCGTGCGACGGTGGGAGTCATCTCGGGACGCAGCGCCACCTGCCGTCCACCCTTGTCCTCGAAGTTGTAGAGCTGCCCGACGATCTCGTCTCCGCTCTTCTTGGTGAAGAGATCGAGCGGCTCCAGCGGAGGACCGTCGTACTCGGCAAACGCGAATCGACGCGCAACGCTTCGCCACGCGTCGAAAATGTGCGATCGCTCGGCGAACTCGGCGGGGTAGAAGTCTCGAAACCCGGGTAGCGCTCCTGTGGACATCCGCGAAATCTACCCGTCCACGGGATCGACGTTCAAGCGCAACATGGCATCGCCGACCGTGTGAAATGAACCCGTAACGACCACTGTGCTCGACACTTCGGTCGCTCGAACGAGCGCACGGTCGAAGTCCGGCTCCGAGACGGCGCTCCAGCCACGCTCCCGCGCGAACCAAAGGGCGGACTCGCGATCCCACGCGCGACTCGTAGGAGCGCTCGGAGCGTCGGTCAGGATGAAGCTATCGACGACGCCGGACAGGGCTGTCATTACGCCGCGCCAGTCCTTGTCGGCAAGCACGCACAGCACGGCAGTGCGAGGTGTAGGCGGCTGAACCGCGTCCACCGTCGTGGCGAGGACCGCGGCACCGTCCGGATTGTGCGCGACGTCGAAAATGTACGGGCCTACGCGCTGAAATCGCCCCGGAAGGCGGACAGCGGGTAACGCCTCACGCGCTTGAGCGAGCGTTGTCGAGAAATCGCCACCCGCTGCGTTCAGCATGAGCACCGCGAGCGACGCGTTCGACGCCTGATGTGCGCCAGCCAATCCGGTGCGGACTCGTCCGCGTTCGCTCCCGATCGTGACCGTGAATGTCGTTCCGTCGGCTCCGACGCTTACCTCGTCAGGCACCGCGTCGACCGTCACGTCCAATATGCAGCTGGCTTCGCGTTCGGCGGCAAGGTCCGCGAGCAGCGAGCGAATCATCGGGTCGCGCTCGCCGATCACGGCGGGCACGCCATGCTTGAAGATTCCCGCCTTCTCCGCGGCGATTTCCTCTCGAGTGTCGCCGAGGTACTCGGTGTGATCGATCCCGATCGACGTGACGCCGCACGCGAGCGGCCGCAGGACGTTCGTGGAGTCGAGGCGACCACCAAGTCCGGTTTCGATCACGGCGGCGTCAACTTCCTCGCGGGCGAAAAGATCGAACGCCATTGCCGTCGTCGCCTCGAAGAACGTCGCGCCGATTCGCTCGACCGTCGGCGTCCAGCGCTGTATGAAATCGACGACGAATTGCTCGTCGACCGGCCTGCCGTTCACCAGAAAGCGCTCACGGAAATCCACGAGGTGCGGTGAGGTGTACTTACCGACCCGCAGCCCCTTTGTTCTCAGGAGCACATCGAGCGTCGCGCATACGCTGCCCTTCCCGTTCGTGCCGGCGACGTGCAAGGACCGCAGCCGCTCCTGAGGATTGCCCATTTCCCGGAGCAATGCTGCGGTCCTCTCGAGGCCGAGCTTCGACTTCCCCGTCGTGCGCGCGAAGAGATAGTCGAGCGCTTCGCGATAGTCGCGAGAGTTGTCGCTCAGGGCGACGCCCACCCCGTGGCTGCTGGCTTACCGCTCATGTGACGCAGCAGTTGGCCAACGGTCTGTTTGAGCTCCCGCCGGTGAACTACGCGGTCGACCATGCCGTGCTCGAGCAGGAACTCCGCCGTCTGGAAGCCCTCCGGCAAATCCTGCCCGAGCGTCTGCTTGATCACACGAGGGCCGGCGAAGCCAATCACCGCGCCTGGCTCGGCCAGGATAGCGTCGCCGAGCATCGCGTAGCTGGCGCTTACGCCGCCTGTCGTGGGATTCGTCAGAATCGACACGTAGGGAATCCGACGTTCGGCGAGCTGAGAGAGCATGGCCGATGCCTTTGCCATCTGCATGAGCGAAAGCACGCCTTCCTGCATGCGCGCACCGCCTGACGCAGACACGAGGACAAGTGGGTACTTTCGCTCCAGCGAGCGCTGGCCGAGCCGGGCGATCTTCTCGCCGACCACGGAACCCATGGACCCTCCCATGAAGCTGAAGTCCATGACGCCGACGTTCAGCGGGGCGCCGGCGAGCGTTCCGGTGGCGGTCATGATCGCGTCGGCTTCTCCCGCCGTTGCGCGCGCCTTCTTTAACCGCTGCGGGTACTCGGGAAAGCCGAGCGGATCCGTCGACTTCAGCTCGGCCTCGGTTTCCTCGGCGGAACCGTCATCCAGAAGAATGCCGATGTAGTCGCCCGCGCGAATGCGCCGATGGTAGTCGCAGTTGGGGCAGACATTCAGGCTGCGAACGAACTTCTCGCGAATGTCAGTGTGCCCGCACGCCTCGCATTTTTCCCACGCATCCGCCGGAATCTCCAGCTTTTCCGTGCGCGGGGCGCGAGACTTTTTCTCCTTTTTCCACCATGCCATCCCCGAAATGTGAGTCACACCATGACTTGGCGGAAGGGAGATCGATCCTCCTAGACCGCCAAGCTGTCTGCCCTCCCTCGGCCTTCGTTCGAGATGCGCAGCAGCATACCGATCGCTAGCCAACTCGCCAGCATGAACGAGCCGCCGTAACTGAAGAACGGCAGCGGAATACCAGTAATCGGCATGAGGTTGAGGGTCATGCCCACGTTGACCAGCACGTGAACGAACCAGCTGGCTCCCAACCCGAACGCGACGAGACTGCCGAACGAATCGTTTGCGCGCGAGGCAACCCGTACGACTCGCATGAACAGCATGAGGAACAGTGCGAGCGCGATGGTGACGCCGATGAACCCGAGCTCCTCGCCCACCACTGAGAAGATGAAGTCAGTATGCTGCGCCGGGAGAAACGCGAGCCGCTTCTGTGTGCCGAGCGTGTACCCCTTGCCGAACCAGCCGCCGGAGCCGATGGCTACCTGTGATTGCAAAACGTGGTAGCCCGATGCGCGAGGGTCCGCCGACGGATCGAGGAAAACGAGTAGTCGCCGCTGTTGGTACGGAGCCAGCCTTTCCCAGAGGAGCGGTGCGATCACGCCCATCGCGACGTTCGCCAGCACGAGGACGACGCCTTCGACGATGTAGGGGCGGTAATACAGAACCAGCGCGATGAGGATGAGGAACCACGCGCCCCAGAGTCCCGTGTTGAAGGCGAGGATCAGGCTCACCGCGGGACTCGCGATCAGTGCCAGCAACTGCCATGACACGCCCGACCAGTAAAGCAGCGCGAAGAAGATCCCGATGAAGACGATGCCCGTTCCGAGGTCCGGCTGCGCCATGATGAGCAGCCATGGTCCGCCGACGACGAGTGCCGGCTTCCAGAGATCGAGAAGCGACTTGGGTGCTTCCTTTCGCGCCGCGAGCACGCGCGCGAGCATGAGGACGACCGTCAGCTTCGCGAGCTCCGCCGGCTGACCAATGCGAACGCCGCCGATGGTGAGCCATCCCTTCACGCTCGCCGCGGTCCCGGCGCCCGACCCGAAGATCAGCGTGATGACGAGGAGGAAGATGCTCAGCATGTAGAGGTACAGCGTCATCCACTCGACGAGGCGTACCGACGCACGAAAGAGCACGTACCCGGCAGCGAGCGACAGCACGAACCACCCAAGCTGACGCTTCCACGCACCGACGATGTACGGCACGGGAAAGTCGGTCTGCCCCGCAGAATAGACGACCGCGATTCCGTACGCGGACAGCAGCAGCGCGAGAATGACCAGTGGGTAATCGCTGACCGACTTCCGGTTCAATCACCCTCCAGCTGCGCACCCTGAATGGTCGGGCGCTTGAGGTAGTGTTCGATCATCTTCGACGCGATCAGTGCGGCGACCGAGCCGTGAAATGGAACCTGCTCCAGCATCACGGCCACGACGATCTTGGGATCGTCGGCTGGGGCGTAGCCCGTGAACCACGCGTGGTTCAACTCGACGCCGTTGCGGAACACGCCGCTCTGCGCGGTGCCCGTCTTTCCGGCGATGACGACGCCCTGGATCTGCGCGCTCGCCGCCGTTCCGCGTGAGGACACCACGCCTGCCATCGCTGCCTTGAGACCGTCCATCTGATCGGTCGTGAGCTGGAACAGCCGTGTGCGTTCGGTCTGACGCTTCACGATCTCCGGCCGGACGACCGAGCCATCGGTTGCGAGCGCCGTATAGAACCGCGCCATGTTCGCGACCGTCTGCGAGTTCTCGCCCTGGCCGATTGCGAGGCTCAAGAGCACGCCGTTACTCCATCCGCCCGGGCCGTACCGCTTGTTGAAGTATTCTGCGGCGTAGGGCCAGAGCGGCTGCTTTTCGTTAGGCAGATCGATGCCGCTCTTGTCGCGCATCTTCAGCGTTACGCCGCCGGCCAGCATCTTGTTGATGCCGATGCGCAGCCCGAGCTGGTAGAAGTAGACGTCGCACGACTTCTCGATCGCCTGACGAAGGTTGACGTCGCCGTGGCCTCGCTTGTCCCAGCACCGGAAATACCGATTGCCGAAGAAGTAGCCGCCCGTGCATGGCTGCGGCATGTGATCGTCGAGACCAACGATGCCGGCCTCGAGTCCCATGATTGCCGTGGCGAGCTTGAACGTCGAGCCGGGCGGATACAAACCTTGGATGACCTTGTTGTACAACGGGCGGCGCGGATCGTCGCGCAGTTGGGAGTAGTACGACGTCGATACGCCCCCGATGAACCGGTTGGGATCGAAGCTCGGCGCGCTGTGAATCGCCAGCACTTCGCCCGTCTTCGGGTCCACGGCCATCACGCCACCCTGGAGCGTGTCGCCGAACAGCGTTGCTGCAAATCGCTGCAGGTCGAGGTCGATGTTGGTGTACAGCGGATCCGGCGACTCGGGCGCGATGTCGCGCCGCCCTCCTGCCTCGCCAACGACGCGCCCGCGCGCGTCTACCTCCACGAAGTGCGTGCCTTCCTTGCCGCGCAGTTGCTCTTCGTACTGGCGTTCGAGCCCCGCCTTGCCGATCTCCTGACCCGACTTGTAGCCGCGGTTCTGTCGCTGGTTGAGCTCCGACTCCGTGATTTCGCCCGTGTAGCCGACGAATGACGCGACAGCCTCCTTGTCGGGATAGTATCGCTTGGGCGCGGCCTGGATGATCAGGCCGGGAAAATCAACGCGATGCTCTTCGAGCACCGAAACGACGTCGAAGCTGGCGTCCGCGAGAATGACCGTTGGCCTGTTAGGCGCCTGCTTGAAGCGGCGCACGGCCGCCTCCATCTGCTCCGGCGATAGCGTGATGACGCCCGCAAGACCCGTGAGGGCGACACGAAGCGAATCAGACGACCGCGAGAGGATCGAGACCGAGTAGCCCGGCAGGTTCTCGGCGATGACCGCGCCGTGCCGGTCGTATATGATCGCCCGCGGAGCCGGCAGCGGGACCTCGCGAAGGCGATTGGTCTCGGACTGGAGGTTGTACGCCGCGTGCTCGAGAATCTGCGTGCGGAAAAACGCCGACGCGAGGAACGTGAACGCGCCAACGAGAAGGAACGACGCTGTCCGCCCGCGCCGTTGTACCTCGTTAGGGTGAAAGCTCATGCCGCCTGCGGCTCCAGCACCGGCCGCAACATCAGAAGCAGAACGACGCCCGCAACCGCGGTCGCTGCAGCCGAGAGCGGCGACCAGAGTAGCATCTGCGTCGCGAGCTCCACGCCGTGCATGCGACGCTCAGCGGTCACGTACACGATATCGAACGCCCATTTGCCAACGAAAAAGAAGAATCCGTGCAGCACGACGTTGTCGGCGAAGAACACGGCTTTGAGCCACGACGCTGACGCGCCGACGGCCGTCATCGCGAGCGCGCCGGCTCCAAAGGCGCTCGGCGTGAGCGAGTCGGCGACGAGGCCAGTGCAGAAGCCGATGAGTGCAGCAGCGCCCGGTCGGACCCGCACTGCGGACAGTAGCACCGCGATCACGAGGAAGTCCACAGGCGTCCGCCAACCCAGGAACGGACGGATGGTGTAGTGCAGCAGAACCAGGAGGGTGAACGCGAGGACAGCTCGCGCACTGCGCGTCCAGCTCACGGTTGAGCTCCCGGTCGTGGTGCATCAGGTCGTCGCACCGCCGGCCGCGTAGTGTCGGCTCGGCCTTGGGTACGACGTGTGGTGTCCGCTTCGGGTGATCGCGTGCCGCCCGGCCGGGTTTGACCGCCAACAGAATCGGCCGCTCGACGCGCGGCTGCCGCCTCGACCGCGCGCATTGAATCGGCGGCGGCGCGGCGCGCGATCGAGTCGCCCGCGGCGGCGATGTGACGCGCTGCAGAGTCCGCGCTCATCGTCGACCGCCACACGCGATCGAGTGACTGCCCCTGAATCCGCTTTGGCAGGAGCACGATGACGTTCGAAACGTCGGGCGGCCTAACGGCAGGTCGAACGAGATACGTTCGCGCCCAACCTTCGGATGTGCGCAGCTCGCCGAGCACGGTGCCAATGGGAATGCCTGCTGGATACACGCCGCCAAGCCCCGAGGTGACGATCAGCGTCCCTGGCTTGAGTGCCGAACGGAACGCCACGCCGCGCATCTCCAGGAGGTAGCGCTCCGGCGGGATCTCTGCATCGCGCCCGGCCTCGGAGAGATGCGGATACACGATGCCGTACGCGCTGCGGTCCGCGGACATCGCGCTTGCCGCAAAGTCCGAGTGGGACCAGAGAATGGCGATGCTGCTGTTGGGGTCGACCGTTCGAACCATCCCGACGAGCCCCTCCGGCGCAACGACAGGCGTCTTGGGTTCGACTCCAACGCGGGAACCGACAGTCAGTGTTCGCGAGTGCTCTTCACCGATGTCCGCGATCCGGAGCGCTTCGGCGGACACAAATCCCCACTGCAGCTCGCGTCCGAGGCCTAACAAGGCGCGCAGGCGCTCGTTCTCGGTCTCGAGTTTCGCGAGCTGCATGTTGCGCAGTGCAACGCTGTCGAGGCGACTCGTCGTGGCGTCGCGAGAGAGGAACGCGGACCGGCCGCGCACGGCCTGCTCCTGGAGCGAGACGAGCGGAGCGACGACGGTGCGCCGGAGACCACCAGCGATTGCTTCGCGAAGGTTGAGGGGCAGAACGGTCGCGAGCAGTGCCATCACACAGCAGGCCACCAGAAGGACGGTGTCCACGCGTGTGCCGGACCGCACGGCGCGAGCCACTGGCAGCCTCAGCTACTTAGAACGGACCAGTATTTCTCTTCGTCGTCGAGAATCCGCCCGGTGCCGCGCACGACGCACGTCAGGGGGTCCTCATCGACGTGAATGGGCAGCCCTGTTTCCTGCGCCAGCATGAGATCGAGACCGCGAATCAGCGCACCACCGCCCGTCATCACGATGCCCCGGTCGACGATGTCGCTCGCGAGCTCGGGCGGCGTAATCTCGAGCGCGCGACGAACCGCGTCGACGATCTGCTGGATGGGTTCCTGCACGGCCTCGCGAATCTCACTCGAGTGCACGCGCACCGTCTTGGGAATTCCCGAGACGAGATCGCGGCCCTTCACATCCATCTCGCGTTCCTCGCCAACAGGCGCGGCAGATCCGATGTTGATCTTGATCTGCTCCGCCGTCGGCTCGCCGATGAGCAGGTTGTAGTTCTTGCGCATGAACTGCACGATGGCCGTATCGAGCTCGTCGCCGCCGGTGCGAATCGATGTGTCGCTCACGATACCAGAGAGCGCAATCACCGCGATCTCCGTCGTGCCGCCACCGATGTCGATCACCATGTTGCCGGTAGGCGTCTCGACGGGAAGACCAACGCCGATCGCCGCAGCCATCGGCTCGGCCACCATGAACACTTCCTTCGCACCCGCGCCGAGTGCCGAGTCTCGCACCGCGCGCTTCTCGACCTCGGTGATACCGGAGGGTACACACACGATCACGCGAGGTTTCACCTTGAACACGTGGTTCTCGATGATGAGCGTGAGGAAATAGCGCAGCATTTTCTCGGTCACGTCGAAGTCGGCGATGACGCCGTCCTTCATTGGCCGGACAGCGAGCACGCCGTCCGGCGTACGGCCGAGCATGCGTTTGGCTTCGAGACCGACACCCTTGATCTTCTTGGACTCGCGATCGATCGCGACGACCGAGGGTTCGTTGAGTACGATGCCTTCGCCCTTGACGTAGATCAGCGTGTTTGCCGTACCGAGATCAACGGCAATCGCGTTTGCCGGGAAGAACGATCTTCCCGCTTTCAAAAAAGGCCAGCGCATCTAGCAGGGGCTCGAGGCGTGCCAAAGGCACGGAGGGATCGTGAAGCGGTGCATCGGGGCGTAAGGTAGTAGAGCGGGTAATAGCGAGCAAGGCATTGGCTTGACACAACCTAGGCATCTCCGTAACGTCGCGCGCGATGGTGCGAGCCGCCTCCCTCCGTGTTGCTGTCGTTGCCCGCGATCGGTGCGACGAGTGCGGCCTGTGTGTGCCGCTCTGTCCGCCGGGAGCAATCGAGTTACGGCGGACCGGACTGCATATAGACGCGCCAGTGTGCACAGGGTGTCAAAAGTGCATCGCACCCTGCCCCGTCTTCGCACTCTCAATGGTCGATCGCGCTTCATCGACCACGTCGTAGGCCCGTGCGCGTTGAAAATTGCGATCTTCTCATCATTGGCGGCGGACCCGCCGGGCTCGTCGCCGCGCGCGAAGCGGCGAGTGCAGATCGCTCGCTTTCGATCATCCTGCTCGAACGCGACGACGCCGTGGGCACACCGGTTCGTTGTGGCGAGGGCGTCGGGTCCGCCGGTCTCTCGGAGTTTCTCGATCCGGGTCCGTCCACCTGTCTCGCACCGTGGATCTCGCGGCGCATCAGCCGAGTCGTTTTTCGCGCCCCCGACGGATGCGAAGTGCGCGTTGCCGAAGGTGACGTTGGTTACATCCTCGATCGCGCGACGTTCGAACCCGCACTCGCCACTCAGGCCATGAACGCCGGTGCCGACGTGCGAACGAGCGTCGATGCCGTAGGGATGAAGCGCGATGGCGATCGATGGACCGTGGCGGTCGATGCGAGCACCGGGCGCGGCGAGATCAGCGCGCGCGTGGTGATCGGTGCCGATGGAGTCGAAAGCACCGTGGGACGCTGGGCTGGTCTGGATACCCGCGTGCGTGCGCGTGACATGGAGAGCTGCGCGCAGTACGTCGTGGATGACACGACGATCGACGCCGACGCGATCGTTCTCCACTTCGGTGACCGCGTTGCACCCGGCGGCTACGCGTGGGTGTTCCCGAAAGACACGCGTTCGGCCAACGTCGGGTTGGGCGTGCTCGGCCTTCGCGCGGGCGGACGATCAGCGGTGGCGTGGCTGGACGACTACGTGGCGCGGCACTTGCCTAACGCGAGCGTGTCGAGCCGCACGGTGGGCGGCGTCATCGTGGCCGCCACCATGACGCGCCCGTTCGCCGATGGCCTCATGCTCTGCGGCGATGCCGCTCACATGATCAATCCGTTGTCCGGCGGCGGGATCGTCAACGCCATGAAGTCCGGCCGGCTGGCGGCGGAGACGACGGTGGCGGCACTCCGATCCGGCAACACGAGTGCGCGCGCGCTCGAATCCTACTACGCGCGATGGATGCGTCTCCTGGGCGACGATCACGTGCGGTTCTACCGCGTCAAGGAAGCACTCGCACGGTTCGATGACGCGTTCTACGACAACCTTGCGCGCACCGTGAACCGGATCCCGGAAAAGCGGCGAACCCTCCGCCGCATCTTCGGCGCGGCACTCGTGAGGCATCCGACGTTGCTGCCGGTCGTCGCGAAATACTTCGCCTAGAACGGGGTCAGACTCCTCACGCATCGTTCTGTCGTGCGACAGAACGATGCGTGAGGAGTCTGACCCCGTTCCAATCACCCCGTTGCCAGATCGACGTTCCAACGGAACAGCGCGACGCGACGGCGGAGACCGCGCGCTCCAGGTGCCCCAGACGACCGACGACGGGCAACCGCGGCGACCAACAGTGGACAGGACTGCGGGGGATGCGCAGCGCGTCTCCACTCCAGCGTCCGCCGAGCGCGAATCCCATGGAATAGCCGCATTGCGCCGCGGCTGCGGTGACGCGCGCGTCGGCGGCGCCGAACGGATACGAGATGACTCGCGGTGCCGCGCCTAACGTGACTTCGACCGCCCGGCGTGATCGCCACAGCTCATCGACCAGCCGTGCGTCGTCGGTCCACGGCAACCGCGGATGCGTTGCCGTATGCGACTCGAACGCAATGCCGTGTGCGCTCCAGCGCTCGATGTCCCGCCACGCGAGATGCGCGAACCGCCGCCCCCCGTAGGCCACATCCCATCGATTCAATCGGCCCGCGAAATCCGTGATGACGAAGCATGCCGCGGCGAACCCCACGCACCGCAACACCGGAAACGCGTAGTCACGAAGACCGCGGTACGCGTCGTCGAATGTGATGAGGAGCTCCCGCTCACGCGCCTGCCGTTCGCCGCGAATGCACGCCTCGAACTCGACGAGCGACATGCCTCGCCAGCCCGCGGCGGCCAGCGTATGCATCTGCACGGCGAACCGGCGCGGCGAGACACGCGTGACGCCGAGCTCTCGGCGCCGTTCGACCTTGTGATAGCAGAGGACGGGCGGGATCACGACCCCGTTTACACCAGTCAGACGCCGGTGCTGCCGAAACCGCCCGCTCCACGAGAGCTCTGTTCGAGCTCCGTGGCGTCGACGAGCTCCGGCGTCTCGTAGCGAGCGAACACCAGCTGCGCGATCCGATCGCCACGGACGATCGTCACGGGCTCCGTGCCCAGGTTCTGCAGGATGACCCGGACCTCGCCTCGGTAGTCGGAGTCGATCGTACCTGGAGCGTTAGGCATCGTGATGCCATGCCGCAACGCGAGCCCCGACCGCGGCCGCACCTGGCCCTCGATCCCCGGCGGGATTTCCACCGCCAATCCGGTGGACACCAATCGCCGTTCCCCCGGCGCGAGAACGAAGTCCGGCTCCGCGGAGGCCAGGTCGAAGCCCGCGGAGCCGGTGGTCTGCCGCGATGGAAGCGGCAGGTCGAGATTGGTGGGCAGTCGGAGAATGCGAACGCGACTCACGACACGAACGCGGCCGGATCGCAGTAGTCGAGGCCGAACGCCTCCGCCACGCCCGGATACGTGATCTTGCCTTCGATCATGTTGAGCCCCTTGAGCAGCGGCTGGCTGTCGCGGAGCGCCTGCTTCCACCCCTTGTTCGCGAGCTTGAGGGCGTACGGGAACGTCGCGTTGGTGAGCGCGAGCGTCGACGTCCGCGGCACCCCGCCCGGCATGTTGGCCACGCCGTAGTGGATGACGCCATCGACCACGTACGTCGGATTCTCGTGCGTCGTCGCGTGAATGGTCTCGACGCACCCGCCCTGGTCGATCGCGACGTCCACGATGACGGAGCCGGGCTGCATGCGCTTGAGATCCTCGCGCCGCACGAGCTTCGGCGCCTTGGCGCCCGGGATCAGCACGCCGCCCACCACCAGATCAGCGGTCGCGATCTGCTCGAGGATGTTGTGCCGGTTCGAGTGAATGAGCTGCACGTTCGCCGGCATGACGTCGGACAGGTAGCGGAGCCGCTCGAGTGAGATGTCGAGGACGACGACCTTGGCGCCCATGCCCGCCGCCATCTTCGCGGAGTTGATGCCGACGACGCCACCGCCCAGAATGACGACCTTCGCCGGCGCCACACCCGGCACACCGCCGAGCAGCACGCCACGGCCGCCGTACAGCTTCTCGAGGTACTTGGCGCCCTCCTGCACGGCCATGCGCCCCGCCACCTCCGACATTGGCGTCAGGAGCGGCAGCTCGCGGGATGGCAGCTCCACCGTCTCGTAGGCGATGCAGATCGCGCCGGAGTCCATGTGCGCGCGCGTTAGGCGCTCGTCGGCCGCGAAGTGGAAGTAGGTGAAGATCACCTGGTCGCGCTTCATGTGCTTCCACTCGGGCTCGATCGGTTCCTTCACCTTCATGATCATGTCCGCCTCGCGCCACACCGTCGCGGCATCGGGCCCGATCTTGGCGCCGACATCGGTGAACGCCGAATCGGTGAACCCGCTCCCCTCGCCCGCGCCACGCTCGACCATCACGGTATGGCCCGCCGCGACCAGGGTTTCGGCGCCAGCCGGGACGAGAGCGATCCGGTTCTCGTTGGTCTTGATCTCTTTCGGAACACCAATGCGCATGTTCGTGCCGTGGAGTAGGGGGTCGTGGTCAGCCCGCCGAGTCGGCCGGGCCCAGGCTCAGCACCGTGTGCTTCTCCGGCGCGAAATAATCGTGACAGATCGCCGCAACGGCATCGCCGTCGATGCGATCGATCTCGCCTAACAACTCGTCGAGTGCCTTGTACGGCTCGTTGTAGAGCTCCACCGCCGCGGCACGATACATCCGCGACGAGACGCTCTCGAGGGACAACGTGATCTGTCCCTTGAGCTGGCTCTTGCCCGCCGCCAGCTCGTCGTCGGGAATGCCCTGCTCCGACAGCAGGCGAAGCTCGGCGCGAATGGCGTCCGCGGCCGCGGTCGCCGTGGCTGGCGCCGTGCCGACATAAACGCCGTGCACGCCGGCGTCCGCGTGAAACGACTGATAGGTATAGACCGAGTACGCGAGGCCGAGCTCCTCCCGTACGCGCTGGAACAGGCGCGAGCTCATTCCGCCGCCTAACAACATGCTCACGAGCGACATCGCATAGCGGCGCGGATCGCCATGCGACACCGCGGGCGCGCCGAACACGAGGTGCGTCTGCGTCGTATCGCGCTCCACGTGAACGGTCCGCGGCGGACGGGCGACCGGAACCTGCGTGGCCGCCGCGGGCGTATCGCCACGCGGCACGTCCGCCCAGCCGGTCTGTTCGAGCGTCTCGACCAGATGATCGTGGTCCACGTTGCCGGACACGGCCACCACGATGTGCTCCGGATGGTACGCGCGCTCGTGCAGGTCGCGAAGGTCACGCACGCTGAGCGACGACACGGTGTCCCGCGTGCCGAGAATCGAGTAACCGTACGGATGCCCGCCCCAGAGCGCCTCGTTATGCAGCTCGAACACGAGGTCGTCAGGGGTGTCATCCACCATGCTGATCTCCTCGAGGACCACCTTGCGCTCGAGGGACAGGTCCGCCGCGCGCAGCGCCGGCCGAAAGATCAGGTCCGCGACGACATCCGCCGCCTGTGGCAGGTGCTCATCGAGAACGCGAGCCTGGAACGACGTGTGTTCTCGCGCGGTGTACGCATCGAGCGAGCCGCCGAGCACCTCGAGCGCGAGCGCAATGTCCTTGGCCGTCCGATTGCGCGTGCCCTTGAACACCATGTGTTCGAGCATGTGCGACACGCCCATGCGTTCGCGCGCCTCGTGAATCGAGGCGGAACGGACCCATGCCCCAAATGCGACCGACCGCACTCCCGGCATGGTCTCCGAGAGCACGGTCAGTCCATTCGGTAGCGAAGAGCGCCGCAGCGCCGGGGCGAGGCGCGTATCGACGCGCGTGGTCACTCGCGGTCGCGACCTCCGCGGCCACCGCGCCCGCCGCGCCCGCGTGGACGACGTGGACGATCACCGCGCTCGCCACGCTCTTCGCGGCTGCCCGGCTCATCGCCTTCGCCGCTGCCCTGAGCCGAGTATGACGGCTCGCTGGCTTCGCCCGCGCCCGCGCCAACGGGCTCGCGCGACCCGCGGTCGCCGCGATCGCCACGGTCCCGTCGCGGCTCCGCGCCGTTTCCGGCGCCCTCGGCGTCGCTGCCCTCGGGCTTGGGCTGCAGCGCCTTCATGGAGAGGCGCAGTCTGCCGCGCTCATCGCGATCAATCAGCTTCACCTTCACGCGATCGCCCTTCTTCACGACGTCCTCGGTCTTCTCGGTGCGGCCGTGGCGCATCTCGGAGATGTGAAGCAAGGCTTCCGTCCCCGGAAGAATCTCGACGAACGCGCCGAACGCGGTCGTGCTCTTCACGAGACCCTCGTACACCTCGCCAACCACCGGCTCCTGCGTGATCGCCTGCACCATCTGGCGGGCGCGCTCCATCGCTTCGCCGCCGACGGCCGCGATCGTAACCGTACCGGAGTCGTCGACGGTGATCTCGGCGCCCGTCTCGTCCTGAATCCCGCGAATCGTTTTGCCCTTCGGGCCAATGAGATCGCCGATCTTCTCGGGGTTGATCTGCACTGTGACGATGCGCGGCGCGTATGGCGACAGCTCTGGACGCGGGGCGCTCAGTGCCTTGTTCATCTCGCCGAGGATGTGCATTCGCCCCTCGCGAGCCTGATCGAGCGCCTCTCGCATTATGTTCAGGTCGAGGCCTTCGATCTTGATGTCCATCTGGATGGACGTGATGCCGTTTTCCGTCCCCGCGACCTTGAAGTCCATGTCGCCGAGATGATCCTCGGTGCCAAGAATGTCGGTGAGGATGGCGTAGCGGGTGCCTTCCTTGATCAACCCCATGGCGACGCCGGCAACCGGGGCGCGCGTGGGAACGCCGGCATCGAACAGCGCGAGCGATCCGCCGCACACCGACGCCATGGACGACGAGCCGTTCGACTCGAGGATGTCGGAGACGATGCGGATCGTATACGGGAAGTCCTCGAACGGCGGCAGCACGCCCTGGAGCGCACGCTCGGCGAGGTTGCCGTGGCCGATCTCACGACGGCTGGTGGTGCGCACCGGTCGCACTTCGCCGGTCGAGAACGGCGGGAAGTTGTAGTGCAGCATGAACGACTTCGTCGTCTCGCCCGGGTCGTCGATCGTGTCCAGGCGCTGCACGTCTTCCGCGGTGCCTAACGTTGCCACGACCAGCGCCTGTGTCTGGCCGCGCGTGAACAGCGCGGAGCCATGTGCGCGCGGCAGGAGCCCGGTATCGATCGAGATCGGGCGAACTTCCGTGGGCGTGCGACCATCCACGCGATGGCCCGAGTCGAGCACCTGCGAACGCAGGCTGTGATATTCGACGTCGCCTAACAACGTGTGGATGTCCTTGGCGCCATCGGGGAAATCCGCGAGCAGCGACTCGGCAAGCTCCTTCTTCGCGCGCTCCACCGCGTCAATGCGCGTATGCTTGTCTTTCTGGTTCAACGCGTCGGCGATCTTGCCCTGCGCGAGCTCCTTCACCCGCGCGATGAGTCCCTCGGGCGCTTCCGCCTTGACCCACTCCATCTTGGGCGTCCGGCCGGCCTTGTCGAGCAGCTCTTCCTGCGCCGCGATCAGCTCGCGGATGCCCTTCTGCGCGACGGTCAGCGCATCGAGCACGTCCGTCTCGGTGACCTCGAGCGCGCCACCCTCGACCATCACGATCGAGTCGTTGGACGCGGAGACGACGAGCTCCATGTCACTGTGGGCGAGCGCCTGGAACGTCGGGTTGAGCACCCACTTGCCCTGGACGCGCCCGACACGCACACCAGCGATCGGCGCCGCGAACGGGATCTTGGACGCGTTCAGCGCATAGCTCGTGGCGACGAGGGCGAGGGCGTCGGCGTCATTCTCCTGGTCTGCGGAGATGACGTAGACGAACACCTGGACCTCGTTCTTGAAGCCCTCGGGAAAGAGCGGCCGAATCGAGCGGTCGATGATACGCGCCGAGAGGATCTCGGCATCATGAGGCCGCCCCTCGCGCTTGATGAAGCCGCCGGGAATCTTGCCGGCGGCGTAGGTCTTTTCCTTGTACTCGACCGTAAGCGGGAAGAACGGCAGAGGGCTCTGCTGGTCGCTGACGGTGACGGTGGCAAGCACCATCGTGTCTCCGAACTGGACGACGGCCGCGCCCGCGGCCTGCTTCGCCATGCGTCCCGTCTCGATGCGGAGACGGCGACCCGCGAAGGTCCGTTCAACGGATTGCATCATTTATTTCTGGCCTCGGTGGAACACAAAACGCGCGGGCGCATGTTTGCGACCCGCGCGGCTGGTGACGACTCAGCGGTTAGTAGCGGATTCCAAGTTCCTGAATGAGCTGCCGGTATCCCTCGACGTCCGTACGTCGCAGATAATTCAGGAGGCGCTTGCGCTTGCCGACCATCTTCAGCAACCCGCGGCGGCTGTGATGATCCTTGGAGTGCGAACGAAAATGTTGGTCGTTCAAAACGTTGATCCGCTCCGTCAGCAGCGCCACCTGGACGCGCGTCGATCCGGTGTCGTTCTCGTGTGTCTTGTACTTGGCGACCGTCGGTGCTTTTTCAAAAGCCATGATGTATATTCCCCGCGCGTCCAGCTACGCTTGAGCGCTCAATTGGTTGGAGCACAGTATTTTACTGGACTTGCCCACCCCTGTAAAGGCTCCGTGTAGTGTCTGAACGCCACCTCGGACAAACCCTGGGGAAGTACCGGATCGAAGAGCTGATCGGCTCCGGCGGGTTTGCGTGGGTCTACAAGGCGTTCGACCCCGAGCTCGAGATCCACGTAGCCCTGAAGGTGCTCAAGCCGCAGTTCGCTGGCGACGAGACCTTTGAGCAGCGCTTTCGGCGTGAAGCGGCCACGGCTGCGAAGCTACGCCACCCGAACATCATCAAGATCTACTCGGTTGGCCGCGATGGCGACGCCGTCTATTTCGCCATGGACTACTACCCGTCCGGGCTGGCCGAGCGCCTGGAGGTGGCGAGCGTCCTGCCAGAGGAGTTCGTTGTCCGTGTCGGCGCAGACGTCGCCCAGGCGCTCGGCTACGCGCACCGCGAGGGCGTGATCCATCGTGATATCAAGGTCGACAATATCCTGTTCGACGCACACGGCAATGCGGTCGTCGCCGACTTTGGGATCGCGCGGGCACTGAGCGGCTACACCGGGCAAACCGGCACCAACATGGTCGTCGGCACGCCACAGTATTTCGCGCCCGAACAGGCTCGCGCCAAGCCGCTCGACGGTCGAGCAGATATTTACTCGCTCGGCGTCACGCTCTATCGAGCAGCAACTGGCCGGCTTCCGTTCGAGGGCGACGACTGGTACGAGATCGCCCGTCAACACGTGGAGGAACCGCCGCCCACGCCGCGGAGCATCAACCCGGACCTGTCGCCCGCTTTCGAAGCGGCCATCCTGCACTGCCTGCAGAAATCGCCGGATGATCGTCCGGCGACGGGCGAGCTGCTTGCGCAGGAGCTCGCGGCGCTCCTGCCGGCGACCCTCGAGACATCGGCGTACCGGAGCCGCATCACCGGGTCTGAGCCTACGGTGGTAGTGCGATCTGACGGCTATCCGGCCGCCGTCGATAATGGAACCGCGCGCAAGCGCTCGAGCGCGCCGTGGATTGCGGCGGCTCTGCTCGTTGCAGGCCTGACCGTCGCCGGCTCGATGTACAGCCGGTCGCGAGATGCGCAGTCGGGTCCGCCGACGGTGAAGCCGCCCGATTCCGCTGCGCTCTCCACGCCCCCTCCGGTATTACCACCGGTGACCCCACCGGTGACTGGAGCCGTCCCGCCGAAGGATTCAGTCGTGCGTCCGGTTCGGACGGTTGGCTCACTCGTCGTCGAGGCGCCCGACAACGCGACGATCTCGCTCGATGGCCGCGAGCAGGGCGTCGGGAATGGCTGGAGATCGGACAGCCTGAAGCCCGGGTCATACGAGGTCTCCGCGTCCGTCCCATCGCCGTCGGGGTGTCCGACGTCGACCGCGACCCAGTCCGTTGTCGTGCGAGCTACCTCGAAGGTCGCGCGGGTCAAGCTGACGCCCCGGGGCTGCGCGCTGCTCTCGTTCGACGCGTCGCCCAAGGGCGCGAGGTACGTGCTCACATCGCTCACACCCGGCGACACGCTGCCGGCGCGTCGCGGTCTAGCCCCGGCCGAGCGGCTGCTGCTCCCGGTCGGCGACTATGTGCGAGTGATCAGCTCCGAAAAGTGTGTCGACTACGCCGACACCGTGCACGTCGGGATTGCGGACAAGTTGCCGAGACGGAACTTGCTCTGCCGCTAGCCACGGTCGATTCGCGTTAGGCTAGATCCGCCCCAGCCCGAACCCGACGAGCAGACCGAAGGCCGTTCCCATCCACATCAACGGGCTTTTGTACCAACGCGAGCGCGGCTCCGTCCCGATGACGACGTGCTCGGTGGTGATGCGGCCGGCTTGAGCGGTGACGAGCGCAGTCGCTTCGCCGTTCGCTCCGATCGAGAGAACCTTGAGCTGTGCCACGAGCGCATCGCGTCGGCGCGGGTCGACGACGATCGCGCGCGGCGATCGCACGATCCAGGTCATCTTCCCGGCCTGAAACGTGACCGTTGTGTCGCTCACGTGCGTGATGGCGAACCGGACATCGCGATCCTGTGCGCGCGTGCCCCTCGGCAGCGCGACCGTGAGCACTGCCGTGAGCACAACGAGGAAAAGCCTCATCACAGGATGCGCTGGACGATTCCCTTGAGGTCATTGAACATCACGAGCACGAACAACAGCGCGATCGCCACGAGACCGACCCGCAGGATGTATTCACGCGTTCGCTCGCTGAAGGCGCTTCCCTTTGCGGCTTCGAGCACGTTGAGCAGGATCTGTCCACCGTCGAGTATCGGTACCGGAAGCATGTTCAGCACGGCAACGTTGATGCTCAGGAGCGCGATCAACCCGAACAGCGTTTCGAGCCCATACCGTGCGGCCTGAACGGACACCTGCGCGATCGCGATCGGTCCGCCGAGCTGCGACGTCGACACGTCCCCGGCAAAAATGCCGCGCACGAGATCCACGATACCGCGCGCCTGCTTCCACGTGGAATCCGACCCGATCACGACGGCGTCGGCGAACGGGATCTGCTCGCGCGCGAAACGCCGCACCGGTCCAGCGCCGACACGGCCGAGCCGAACCTTACGACCCGTCAGCTCGTTCTGCACCTCGCGCTCTTCCGGCCGAACCGACATCGTCCGCCGAGATCCATCACGAACGACCTCGAGCGCGATGGTTCGTCCGGGCGACGCGCTGACGCGATCGATGAGTTGCTGCCACTCGGTCACCGGCGAGCCGTCGATCGCAACGATGCTGTCGCCGCGCTGCAGGCCCGCCAGCGCCGCCGGACGTCCCTCGAGTACGGTGTCAACTACGGGAGGTGTGTACAGACGCCCGTAGTGGGCTACGGAGCCGACGTTGATGACGAGCGTGAGAATCACGTTCATCGTCACGCCGGCAACGAGAATGAACAGCCGGCCGACGAGCGGCTTCGACTCGAACCAGCGATGGTCCGGGACCGGCTTGGGTCCGAACGGCTTCATCGCGTTAGGGTCCCAATCGCGCTCGCGTTCGGACCCGGTGATGGTTGGTGGCACCGCGTTCCCACCGACCTCCGGGACCTCGCGGTCCTCATTCCCGCCTTCGAGGAATGCGGTCGCCTGATCCTGACGAGACGCCATCCGCACGTACCCCCCGAGCGGGAGCAGCGCGAGCACGTATTCCGTTTCCCCCCATCGGCGGCGCCAGAGCGCCGGCCCGAACCCGATGGAGAAGCGCGGCGCGTAGACGCCGAGCGCCTTTGCCGCGAGAAAATGTCCCAGCTCGTGGACGAAGACCACGAGCCCGAAGACGAGGATCGGTGCGAGCCAGATCAGCATGAGAACAACCTGCGAACATGTCGCCGCGCTTCGGCATCCACGGCGAGCAGCGCCTCACGACTTCCGCTGGCCGTGTCACCTAAAGTCTCGAGCGCGGAATCGATCGCACTCGCGATATCGACGAACGTGATACGTCCTTCCAGGAACAGTGCCACCGCCTGCTCGTTGGCCGCGTTGAAAACCGCCGGCGCGGCACCCCCGGCGCGTCCAGCCTGCATGCCCAGCCGAAGCGCCGGGAACTGGTCGTAGCGCACTGGCTCGAACGTCAACGGCGAGCACGCGACGGGGTCGAATGGCCGTACCCCGTCGTCGGGGACGCGTTCAGGATGCGTCAGAGCGTACAGGACGGGCAACTCCATTGTCGGCGCGCTCAACTGCGCCAGCACGGAGCCGTCCACGAACTCCACGAGCGAGTGCACCACGCTCTGCGGATGGACGACGACCTCGATACGGTCATACGGGAGCTCGAACAGATAGTGGGCCTCGATGACCTCGAGCGCCTTGTTCGCAAGGGTTGCGCTATCCACCGTGATCTTCCGACCCATCGTCCAGGTTGGATGGTGCAATGCGTCTTCCACCGTGGCACGAGCGAGTCGTTCTGCCGGCCAGGACCGGAACGGGCCGCCCGAAGCGGTGAGAATGACCCGACGGACATCGCTTGGGCGCCTCCCCGTTACGCACTGGAGGATCGCGGAGTGCTCGCTATCCACAGGGACGATCTCGCCGCCGCCGCGTTTTGCGGCCGCCCTTGTGAGCTCTCCGGCCATGACGAGCGTTTCCTTGTTCGCCAGAGCCACCCGTTTGCCGGCTTCGAGCGCGGCGAGCGTCGCATCGAGTCCGGCGGCGCCCACGACCGCGTTGAGCACGATGTCGACATCCTCGCGCGTTGCGGCGTCGACGAGACAACCCTCACCGGTGCGCCATCGCGAGTCGTGGTCCGTCCCGTTCCGTACGAGTCCGACGAACGACGGCTGGAACCGCGACGCCTGCTGCTCCAGGAGCGCCGTGTTCGCGAACGCGGTGAGCGCCGCAACCCGAAAGCGATCCCGCTGGCGGTCGAGCACGCGCAGCGCGGTCGTACCGATCGAGCCAGTCGAGCCCAGGAGCGCGATCCCACGCATCACGGCACCGAAGGAAGCAGAAGCCAGCCGAACAGGAGATATGCCACAGGCAGCACGAACAGCAAGCTGTCGAGGCGGTCGAGCAGCCCGCCATGGCCAGGGATCAGGTGCGAGCTGTCCTTCACGTTCGCTTCACGTTTGAGCAGCGACTCCGCGAGATCGCCGACCTGGGCGGCTACGCTGATCAACGCTCCAAACAGAATCGTGGCCGGTATCGTCATGGTCAGCAAGGCGACCGGACGAAGAGCGAACCGGACGTAGAGCCACGATACCAGGACCGTCGTGGCCAGGCCGCCTAACGCCCCGGAGATGGTTTTTCCGGGGCTGACGGACGGAATCAACTTCGGCCCGCCAACGGCGCGGCCAACGAAAAATGCGCCGATGTCCGACGCCCAGGTCAGGACGAGCGGAAACGCCACGAGCGCCGTGCCGGCCCGGTCCCCGACCGCGTACGGATGCTCCCGCAGGGCGTAGCCGAAGCTCAGGAGGCCGCCGGTGTACAGAATGCCCATGACCGTCAACGAGGCGGCGCCCAGCGGCCGACGCTGTGGTCCGCGCGTCCAGATGACCGCCGCGAGGATGATGAGCATGGCGACCGCCGCCACGACGAGCGACGGCCGGTAGAGCCCGATCCCCGCGGCGTACACGGCCAACGGGACCGCGCCGGCCAGCGGAATCCCCACCGGGTCCAACGGCTCCACGCCGCCCGCGGCGGCGATCCGGTAGAACTCCCAGGCACACCCGGCGGACACCGCGGCGAGAAACGTCGCCAGCGGCAGGCCACCAAGGTAAATCATGATGAGCGCCACCGGCGCCGCAATGAGCGCCGAGATGATACGCTTCGCGAGGTCGCTCACGCGTTAGGCGCTCACGCGGCCAAAACGCCGTTCTCGCAGCTGGTAGTCGCGAATCGCCAGGTACAGATCTCCGCGCGTGAAATCCGGCCACAGCACGGGGCTCAGGAACAGCTCCGAGTACGCCATCTGCCAGAGCAGAAAATTCGAGACGCGCTGCTCCCCCGATGTGCGGATGAGGAGGTCAGGGTCGGGACAGCCGTCGGTGTACAGGCGCCCCGCGAAGGTCGATTCGTCAATGGCCGCGGGGTCGACCCGCCCGGCGACTGCGTCCTCCGCGAGCAGGCGAGCGGCACGCACGAGCTCCGCGCGGCCGCTGTACGAGATGAACAGGTTGAACGTCAGGCGGTCGTTCCCCGCCGTCCGCGTCACCACCCGATCCACTGCCGCCGCCGCGGCCGGCGTGAGTCGGTCGAGCGCGCCTAACGCGCACACCCGGACGCCCCGGTCATGCAGCTCGTCGGACTCACGCGCGATGTACTCCTGCAGGAGCGACATGAGCGCATCGATCTCGGTCGTGGGACGGTGCCAGTTCTCCTGCGAGAACGCGAACAGCGAGAGCACGTCGAGGCCGACTTCCACCGCACCTTCCACGACCTCTCGCACGGCGCGCATGCCGGACCGATGTCCGAACGGTCGGGGCATGCGCCGCTCGCGCGCCCACCGGCCGTTGCCGTCCATGATGATGGCGACGTGCCGCGGTACTGCGCCGTGCACGCGGATTTGTGCGAGCAGCTCGGCGGCGTTGGTCGACTGCACGATGCGGCCGGTCAGACTTCCATGATCTCGGCTTCCTTGTGCTTCAGGAGGTCGTCGATCTTGTGCATGTAGTCGTCGTGCGCCTTCTGGAGGTCCTTCTCGGCGTGCTTGACGTCATCCTCGCTCACGCCGTTCAGCTTCTTGAGATGGTCGCGGGCTACCGTGCGCGCATGCCTAACGGCGATGCGCCCTTCCTCCGCGAGCTTGTGCACGACCTTCACCAGCTCCTTGCGACGCTGCTCGTTCATCTGCGGAAGAGGGACGCGGATCATGCCCCCCTGCGCCGAGGGCTCGAGACCAAGATCCGACTCTCGGATCGCCTTCTCGATGACCTTGATCTGCCCCTTGTCGAACGGCGTGACGATGATCACGCGTGGCTCGGGAGTGGTCACCTGCGCCACCTGGTTCAACCCCATCTGCGAGCCATACATGTCCACTCGCACGGTGTCGAGCATCGAAGGCGACGCCTTGCCCGAGCGAATGCCCGAGAACTCGCGCTTCGAGCTCTCGATGGCCTTGTCCATGTGGGCTCGGCACTCCTTCACGATTTGCGGAATCGAAGTGGCTGTAGTCATCGAACGATCGTCCCCACGCGCTCGCCGCGAACCGCGCTCGCGACGGCGCCCTCAGTGTGGATGTTCAACACGATGAGCGGCAGGTTGTTCTCCTTGCACAGCGTTACCGCGGTCTGATCCATGACACCCAGCTCCGACACCATCACCTCGCGATAGCTCAACGACTCGTAGCGCTTCGCCGCCGGATCCTTCTTGGGGTCGGCGGTATACACGCCGTCCACGCTCGTTGCCTTGATGATGACTTCGGCCTGGATCTGGATCGCCCGAAGCGCCGCCGCCGTGTCCGTCGAAAAATAGGGGTTGCCAGTACCGCCGGCGAAGATGACTGTCCGCCCCACCTCGAGGTGGCGTAGCGCGCGGCGGCGGATGTACGGCTCCGCAAGCTCCTCCATGCGGATCGCCGTCATCACGCGCGTGTCCAGGCCCTTGCGCTCCAGGACGTCCTGGAGCGCAAGGGCGTTGATGACCGTGCCGAGCATTCCCATGTAATCGGCGGTGACGCGGTCCATCCCATTTTTCGACAGCTGGGACCCACGTACGATGTTGCCGCCGCCGATCACGAGGCCGACGCTGACGCCCATGTCAGCGACTTCCTTCACTTCGTCACAGAACCGGTTGACGCGATCGAAGTCGAATACCGCTCCCGCTCCCTTGTCGCCGGCGAGCGCTTCGCCCGACAGCTTGAGAAGGACGCGCGAGTACGCGACGGCGGCGGTCGCCACCGGCTCTTACTCCTCACCCATCTGGAAGCGCGCGAACCGACGCACCGTGAGCGTCGAGCCGCTTTCCTTGCTCGCCTCGGTGACGAGCTGGCGAATCGTCTTCGAGTCGTCGCGCACCCACGGCTGGTCGAGCAGCGTGTTCTCGGCGTAGAACTTGTTGATCTGTCCGTCGACGATCTTGCCGATCATCGCCTCGGGCTTGCCCGCGGTGCGAGCCTGCTCCTCGTAGATGCGACGCTCGCGATCGATGATATCAGTCTTGATCTCGTCGCGATTGACGCCGAGTGGGACCTTCGGCACGCCGGCCGCGACGTGCTCGGCGATGGAGCGTGCGAGCGCCTTCACTGCGTCGCCCGTTCCGCCGACCACATCGACGATGACGGCGACGCGTCCATTGTGGTGCACGTACGAGCCGATCACGCCATCGGTCTTGAACCGTGCATAACGACGGACGACGACGTTCTCACCGGTCTTGCCCGAAGCTTCCTTCACGGCGTCACCAACCGTCTTGCCGGCGTCCTTGTGCCAGGGCTGCTTCATGAGCTCGCCCTCTTGCGCGACGGTGACGACGCCATCGAACGAGGCGTCGCCGAAGAGCTGGGAGGCCACAGCCTTCGCGAGCGCCTGGAACTCATCGTTGCGCGCGACGAAGTCGGTCTCGCTGTTGACCTCGACCAGCGCAGCCGTCTTGGCGTCGTCGCTCACGAGCGCGACGATGGCGCCCTCGGACGCGGCGCGGTCGGCGCGCTTCTCTGCCTTGGCAATGCCCTTCTTCCGGAGGTACTCGACTGCCTTCTCGACGTCACCGCCGGTTTCCTCGAGCGCCTTTTTACAATCCATCATGCCCGCGCCAGTACGCTGGCGCAGCAGCTGAACGTCCTTCGCGGTAATCGTCGTCGCAGACATTGGTCAGTCCTTCGTTTCGTGCGTTTCGTGGAAACGCCGCCGGCACTGCGCCGGCGGCGTTATGATTGTAGACGGTCGGAGAGGCTGGTGACAGTGGGCGATCGATACGTGTCTCAGCCTTCGCTGTCGCTTCCCTCGTCGGCTTCGCCGCCCTCACCGGTTTCGCCGCCCTCACCGGCTCCGCCCTTGAGGCGGGCCGCGATGGCTTCCGGCTTTGCCCGGCGGCGACGGGGCCGCCGACGGCGCCGCCGCTCGTCCTCGCCACCGGCCGCCGGCTCCATGCCGCGGTCGGAGCTGTACGTGCTCTCCTCGCCTTCCTCTTCCTGCGGCCGCACCGGCGCTTCTCGACGCGCTTCGGCGATCGAGTCGGAGATCGCGCGCGTGATCAGCTCGACGGAGCGAATCGCGTCGTCGTTGCCGGCGATCGGAACGCTGATGAGGTCGGGGTCGGAGTTGGTATCGCAGATGGCCACGATCGGAATCCCGAGCTTGTTGGCCTCGCTGACGCCGATGCGCTCCTTCTTCGCGTCGATGACGAACATGAGTCCCGGGAGCCGGGTCATGTTCTTGATGCCCGACAAGTTCTTGGAGAGCTTGTCGCGCTGACGGGACATGAGGAGCTGTTCTTTCTTCGTGTAGTTCTCGAACTCGCCACCAGCCTCGGAGCCTGCCTCGAGGTCCTTCAGCCGGCGAATCTGCTTCTTCACCGTCTGGAAGTTGGTGAGCAGTCCGCCGAGCCAGCGCTCGGTGACGTACATGGCGCTGCAGCGCTCGGCCTCAGCCTGCACGATCGCGGCGAGCTGGCGCTTGGTGCAGACGAACAGGACGTTCTCGCCGCGCATCACCACTTCGCGAACGAGCTTCTGCGCCAGCTCGAGCTGCCGGAGCGTCTTCTGAAGGTCGATGATGTGAATCCCGTTGCGCTCGGCGAAGATGAACCGGCGCATCTTGGGATTCCATCGGCGAGTCTGGTGTCCGAAGTGGACACCGGCCTCGAGGAGCTGTTGGAGACTGGGCTGCATTGGTTGTGGGACCTCGATTGGGTTAGTCGTCCGCTTCCGTCGGCGTCGCCGTCGACTGGCAGGGCCAGACCCCGCGGTGACTCGGGAAGCGTGTTTGGTTGTGAACTGCTATCAGCTTTCGACCGGCTGATGGCCGATGGCTGATAGCTGTCCTCGAAGCGCTTTAGCGCTTCGAGAACTGGAATCGCTTGCGAGCCTTTGGGCGGCCGGGCTTTTTGCGCTCGACCGCGCGAGCATCTCGCGTCAAGAGACCAAGATCGCGAAGCTTGCGGCGATGTGTCTCATCGAGGGCGACGAGCGCACGGGCGACCGCGAGGCGCAGCGCGCCCGCCTGTCCCGTCTGCCCACCTCCATCGACGTTCGCGCGAACATCGAACCGGCCAAGGGTGTCCGTGGCCGTGAACGGCTGCTGGATGGCCGACACGAGCGCGGCGCGCGGGAAGTAGTCGCCTAACGTGCGACCGTTCACATCCCACTTGCCGGAACCAGGGCGAATGTAGACGCGGCACACCGCTTCTTTGCGGCGGCCGACGGCGTGCGTCGTCGAGCTGTCAGCCATTACTTCGTCTCGTTGGTGCGGGCGTTGAGCTTCAGCACGGCGGGCTGCTGCGCGACGTGCGGGTGATTGGCCGTGGCATACACGCGAAGCTTGCGGCGGAGTGTCTGCCGACCCAGGGCGCTCTTGGGCAGCATGCCGTACACCGCCTTCTCGATCATGCGCTCGGGATGCTTCGCGCGCATGGACGCCGCGGGTGTGAAGCGCTCGTGGCCCATGTAGCCGGTGTGCGAGAAGTAGCGCTTCTGCTCGAGCTTGCGCCCGGTGAGCTTCACCTTGGCGGCGTTGATGACGATGACGTTATCGCCGGTGTCCATGTGCGGCGTGTACATCGGCTTGTGCTTGCCGCGCAGAACGCGCACGATTTCAGCGGCGAGACGACCGAGGACCATCCCGTCTGCATCGACGATGTACCACCGATGCTTGATGTCCTTTGGCGTCGCGGTATAGGTGCTCATGAGGTTTGATTCCGAACGTGAAGAGGCCGCGCGCTTGGCATCAACGCGGGCGGCGGACTGCAACTGCTACCCTAAAATTGGCAGACACGTAAGCTAGACAAGCATTTACGTGTTGTCAACGGAAGCGCTCCGACAGCTCATTCGAGCTCGACCAGGACCGCTCCACGCTCCACCGCCGTCCCCGGCTCCGCGCGAATCGCCTTCACTGTGCCCGCAGACGCGGACCGAAGCTCGTTCTCCATTTTCATCGCTTCCATCACGACCAGGCCCTGACCCGGTTGAACGGTGGCGCCGACCTCCACGGACACGCGCACGATGAGCCCGGGCATCGGGGCGACGAGTGGTGCCGGCCCTTTCGGTCCGCTTGCGCTGCTCGACAATTGTCGAATCGCCCGCGTTCGCTCGTCCAGCGCCTCGACGTCGTAGCGATGCCCATCGAGGGACAGCACATAACGCCCTCTCGAGGAGTCCCGTGCTACCACAACGCGATGGACGCTGGTGCCGAGCGACAGGAGCGCCACAGGCGTCCCGGTCAGCTCGGACAGGCTGGCTGGCAGAACCGTTCCGTCGACCGTTATCTGATCCCCATCGACCTCGACATCAACGCTCCGTCCACCCACGTCGACGACGTATTTCACACGACCTCCGGAACGAGCTCGCACACGGTTTCCACGTGCGCTGTCTGGGGGAACATGTCGAACGACGTGAGCGACGCGACGCGGTAGCGTGGCATGCGCAGCACATCACGCGCGAGCGTCGCCGGGTTGCAGCTCACGTACACGATCGCGCGCGGAGCGGTCGCGGCCTGCAGTGAACTGGCTACGCGCTCATCCACGCCGGCCCGGGGAGGATTCACGATCACCACGTCCGCGGGCAGTGCTTCATCGAGTGCGTCCTCGACGCGCGCCACCAGTGATGTGGAACCGGACGGGAGGTGCGCAGCGACCCACCGTGCAGCGGCCGGGTCGAGCTCGATCGCGGTGACGCGCACGCCGTGCTCCGCGAGCGCGATGGCCGTCGCGCCCGCGCCGGCATACGCGTCAATCAGGGTGACAGGCGCGTGTGCCATCGCGACCGCGATCACGTGCGCGTGAAGCAGCTCTGCCGCGGCCGTGTTGACCTGCGCGAACGACGCATCGGGTGTTTTCGTCTCGGCAGGCGCGCCCTCGGGCGTGTCGCGCCGATCCATCATCAGACGACGCCGGCCGCCCTGTGGCTCCCACCACACGGTGGTGAGCTCGGGAACGCGGTCGGCCAACTCACGCGCTCGAGGCCACTGTGTCCCACCCTCGAGCAGGAAGGACGCGCCGTCACGTGTCAGCCTAACGGCGCCGCGCAGGCGCCGCGATCGCGGAAGCGACGACGAGGCCGCGACGATACCGCGCCAGATGTGCACGACGCGTTCGTCGGTGATCGGACATTGCTCGAGCTGAAAGACCGCGTTGGGATCGTCAAAGCGATGCAGGCCCGCGATCCAGCCCTCGCCGGACCATCGCAGCGCCAGCGTCAGCTTCGTCCGATATCTCCACGGGGCCGGACTGGGCACGACTGTCACCGACGGTGCCTCGCGCTTGCCAATGCGCTGAATCGCGTCCCGCACGATCGTGCTCTTGGCGCGGAGCTGGCTCTCGTACGTCATGTGCTGCAGCTGACACCCACCGCATCGATCGCGCGTGTAGTGGTGGCACGACGGGGCGATGCGGCTCGATGACGATTCGACCATGGATACCACCGATCCTCGAGCGAATCGGCCGTGGAACTCCAGGGTGACGTCGACGAGATCGCCCGGCGCGGTGCGAGGCACGAACACCGCCATGCCGTCGTGTCGCGCGACGCCATCGCCGCCGGCAGCGATCGAATCCACACGGAGACGCGCGTGTGTTGGCGCTACCATCGTTCGCCGATCGCTTCACGCCGAGCGGTCTGCTTCCATGCGTCAGTGGGGGAAGAATCCGCGGCTGCGGTCGTACTGCCGTTTCCGGCCGCGGATCGATCGGCCCTCCCGGTGCTGACCCTGCCCATTCGATCCCGGTGTGCGAGCAGCGCAGCGGCGACGGCCGCGGCGAGCACGCCGTCCTCCGGCGGAGTCGTCGTGACCAGCATGGGCAACCGGCGCTCCAGCCACTGGATCTCAATGGCTCCGCGGCGGAACTCGTCGTCCTCCATCACACGAAGGTGAAAATCCCGCGATGTCTCGACGCCGTGCACGGTCAGCTCGAGCAACGCCCGATGCATGCGCTCAACCGCCCTGGCACGGTCCGGTGCCCACACGATGAGCTTGGCCAGCATCGGATCGTAGTGCAGCCCAACCTCACTGCCGATCTCGATTCCGCCATCCCAGCGCACGCCGGGTCCGCTGGGCACGTGCAGATACTCGATGCGTCCCGTGGACGGCAAAAACCCATTCCCGGGATCTTCACTCGTTATGCGGCATTCGATGGCCCACCCCCGCGGCGCGATGTCCTCCTGCACGAACGGGAGTCGTTCGCCGGCAGCAACCCGGAGCTGCCATTGCACGAGGTCGATGCCGGTGACGAGCTCGGTCACCGGATGCTCCACCTGGAGCCGAGTGTTCATCTCGAGGAAGTAGAATCGACCGTCCGTGTCGAGCAGGAACTCGCACGTTCCGGCGTTCACGTATCCCGCCGCTCGGGCCGCGCGAACGGCCGTCTCCCCCATTTCCCGCCGCAGCGCGGCCGACACGGCAACGCTCGGCGCCTCCTCGATCATCTTCTGGTGCCGGCGCTGGACCGAGCACTCCCGCTCGCCTAACGACAACATGGTGCCGTGCTGGTCGCCGAGGACCTGGATCTCGACGTGGCGCGGCCCGACGATGTACTTCTCGACGTAGACGGCGTCGTCGCCGAACGCGTTCTTCGCCTCGCGCCGGGCGGCGTCGAGCGCCGAGGCGAGCTCGCGGCGCTCGCGAACGACGCGCATGCCCTTCCCGCCTCCGCCGGCAGCCGCCTTGAGCAGCACCGGATAGCCGAATTCCTGCGCGATACGCTCTGCTTCGCCCGCATCCTGGACGGCCGATGTCGTGCCCGGCACGACGGGGACGCCGGCACCGATGGCCAGCTGACGGGCGGCCGTCTTGCTCCCCATGGCCGCGATTGCCTCCGGAGGAGGTCCGATGAACACCAGACCCTCGTCCCTAACGAGGCGCGCAAACCACTCACGCTCCGACAGAAATCCGTACCCGGGGTGGATCGCCTCAGCCTCCACACGCTTGGCCGCATCGACGATGCGGTCGCCGCGCAGATAGCTCTCGGCGGACGGCGCCGGCCCCACGTTCACGGCCTCGTCTGCTTCACGAACATGCGGCGCGGACGCGTCGGCGTCGCTGTACACGGCGACCGACCGGACCCCGAGCTCGCGACAGGCGCGGATGACGCGGAGAGCGATTTCCCCCCGGTTGGCTATCAGAACCTTAGAGAACATCGGTGCCGGCCGGGCGGGAATGGGGACCCGGGAACCGGGAACCATACCTCCGAGGAGCCTCTGTTCCCTGTTCCCAGTTCCCGGTTCCCTGGCTGCTAAAGCGGGATGTTTCCATGCTTCTTCGGCGGATTCCTGTCACGCTTGCGCTCGAGCGTCGACAAGGCGTCGATGAGTCGCGGCCGTGTGTCGCGCGGGTCGATGATGTCATCGACGTAGCCGCGGCTGGCAGCCACGTACGGGTTCGCGAACTTGTCCGTGTACTCGCGAACTTTCCCATCAGTGGCGGCCACGGGGTCGTCGCTCTCCGCGATCTCGCGGCGAAACAGGATCTCGACGGCGCCTTTCGGCCCCATCACGGCGATCTCCGCGGTTGGCCACGCGATGTTGTAGTCGCCGCGAATGTGCTTCGAGCTCATGACGTCATAGGCGCCGCCATACGCCTTGCGCGTGATGACCGTGAGCTTCGGCACGGTCGCTTCGCAATACGCGTACAGCAGCTTCGCCCCATGCCGAATGATGCCGTTGTGTTCCTGCATAACGCCTGGCAGGAAGCCAGGGACGTCCTCGAACGTCACGAGCGGGATGTTGAACGCGTCGCAGAACCGGACGAATCGCGCGGCCTTCACGGAGGCGTTGATGTCGAGCACGCCCGCCAGCACCGCAGGCTGGTTTGCGACAATGCCGACGCTGTAGCCGCCGAGATGCGCGAACCCACAGAGGATGTTCCCGGCGTAGGCGGCGTGGACTTCGTAGAACTCACCGTCGTCCACGACACGCGTGATGACCTCGTGCATGTCGTACGGCTTGTTCGCGTTGTCAGGCACGACATCGAGCAGCGACTGATCGCGACGGTCGCGCGGGTCGCGACCACTGCCGCGCGGCGGATCGCCCAGGTTGTTCGACGGCACGAAGCGGAATAGATCGCGGATCGCCTGAAGGCACGCGAGCTCGGAATCGTGCGCGAAGTGCGCGACGCCGGAGGTCCCCGCGTGCGTGTCAGCGCCGCCAAGCTGCTCCATCGTTACGTCTTCGTGCGTGACGGTCTTCACCACGTTAGGCCCCGTCACGAACATGTACGACGTGCCGCGCACCATGTACGTGAAGTCAGTGATGGCCGGTGAGTACACCGCGCCGCCAGCGCACGGGCCGAGGATCGCCGAGATCTGCGGGATCACGCCGGACGCGAGTGTGTTTCGGAGGAAGATGTCGGCGTACCCGCCGAGCGATACGACACCCTCCTGAATGCGCGCGCCGCCGGAGTCGTTGAGCCCGATGACTGGCGCTCCGTTACGCAGCGCGAGGTCCATCACCTTGCAGATCTTCTCGGCGAAGGCCTCGGAAAGCGACCCGCCAAACACCGTGAAGTCCTGCGAGAACACATAAACCAAACAGCCGTCGATTCGTCCGTACCCGGTCACGACGCCGTCGCCGTACGTCTTCAGTCTTTCCAGCCCGAAATCGGTCGAGCGATGCGTCACGAAGCGATCGAACTCGACGAAGCTGCCCTCGTCGAGCAGGACGTCGAGCCGTTCGCGCGCGGAGAGCTTTCCCTTGTCGTGCTGCGCCTTGATGCGCGCACTGCCACCGCCCTGCTCGGACTCGGTACGTCGCTGCTCGAGCAGGGTGAGCTTGTCTTTCATCGTCATAGGTCGGGGAAAGTAACCGTGCCAACCCGCAGTCGTGAGTCGTTAGCCGGGAGTCCATCCAACAAGAACGGCGGCACGCTTTGAGAGCGTCCCGCCGCCTCGGTTGTTGCCAACGACTACCAGCTAACGACTACCAGCTAACGAAGCTACACGACCTCGGTTGGAACGATGTCCGAATCATCCGTGTGCACCGTCGGCGGCGTCTCGGGACGCGGCGGCTGATCGGCAGGAATGTCCGTCACTGTCAGCACGATCCGACGGTGGATCGGATCCACCTCGAGGACGCGCATATCGAGGTTCATTCCCTCGTACGCGATGTCCGCGGGGTTCGAGACCGCGCGCATCGGCGACAGCTGGCTCACTGGTACGAAGCCCTCGATGTCGTTGCCGACATCGACGACCACGCCCTTGTCCATCAGGCGCACGACCTTGCCGCGCAGCTCCGTACCAACCGGGTACGTCTCACCGATCCGGAGCCACGGATCCTCCTCGGCCTGCTTGAGACCGAGCGAGATCCGCTTGTTGTCCGAATCGATGTTCAGGATCACCACGTCCACCGCGTCGCCCTTCTTCACGACTTCCGACGGGTGCTGAACGCGTTTCGTCCAGCTCATGTCGGAGATGTGAATGAGGCCATCGATCCCCGGCTCGATCTCGACGAACGCGCCGAAGCTCGTGAGGTTGCGGACCTTGCCGTTGATGCGCGTGCCGACCGGGTACTTGAGCGGCAGCACCATCCACGGATCCTGCTCCGTCTGCTTCATGCCGAGCGAGATCTTCTCCTCGTTCGGATCCACCTTGAGCACGACCGCTTCGATCGTCTCGCCGATGCTCACGAGCTTCGACGGGTGACGAACGTTGCGCGTCCAGCTCATCTCGCTGATGTGCACGAGGCCTTCGATGCCCGGCTCGAGCTCGATGAACGCGCCGTAGTTCGTGATCGAGACGACCTTGCCGGTGACACGCGTGCCCACCGGGTACTTCGCCGCGACGTCCTTCCACGGATACGCCTGGAGCTGCTTGAGGCCGAGCGAAATGCGCTCGCGCTGCCAGTCGATGTCGAGCACCTTGACCTCGAGCTCCTGCCCGATCTGCACCATCTCCGACGGGTGGGAGATACGCCCCCACGACATATCGGTGATGTGGAGCAGACCGTCGACACCGCCGAGATCGATGAACGCACCGAAGTCGGTGATGTTCTTGACCACGCCCTTTCGGACCTGGTCCTTCTGGAGCTCCTTCATCAGCTTCTCGCGCTTGCCGGCCCGCTCGGTCTCGAGGATCACGCGGCGCGAGACCACGATGTTGCGGCGGCGCTTGTTGAGCTTGATGATCTTGAACTCGTACTTCTGGCCGAGCAGCTCGTCGATGTTCGGCACGCGTCGCAGCGCGATCTGCGAGCCGGGGAGGAACGCGTCGACGCCCATGAGGTCGACGACGACACCGCCCTTGATCTTCTTGACGAGCGTGCCTTCGACAGGCTGATCGTTCTCGTAAGCGAGGCGAATGCGCTCCCACACGCGCATGAAGTCCGCCTTCTTCTTCGAGAGAACGACCGACCCTTCCTGATCCTCGAGGTGCTCCAGCAGTACCTCGACCTCGTCACCCGGCTTGATGTCGGGAAGATCCTTGAACTCCTCGAGCGGGATCGTCCCTTCGGATTTGAATCCGATGTCCAGGACGACCATGTTCTCGCGGATCTCGAGCACGCGGGACTTTACAATTTCACCCTCTTCGATCGACGCGAGGGTGCCATTGTACATGTCCATCATCTGCTCGTACTCCTCGGAGGAGTACTCGTCTTCCTCGTAGAGCTCGGGACGGCGGTTGGCAAGCGGCCGCAGCTGCGACTTCTGGAGGTCGCGCTTTTCTCGCGCTGTGAGCACGTTGCCGGTGGAAGGGGTGGTGGTTTCTAGCTCGGGCATACCGAAGAGTGTCTCCTGAACCGCGGGTCTTTAGGCTCGCCGCGTCGAGTCGAGGGTGTGAGTGAAACGAATCGAGACGACAAACGCCGCCCAATGGGACGGGTTCAAGGTTCGATTCGCGCGAACCGTCAAATGTATTGTCAGACGGCGTGGTCGTCAACGGGGGAAGTGTCGCTTCCGCGCTGAGTTACGGCCTTCGCGATGGCTACGATCCGCTCCACTTGTTCAGCCTGCGTGAGGTAGGTCGTGTCGATCAGCACCGCGTCCTTCGCCTGAACCGTCTGCGTCGCGTCCTGCGCATCGCGATGAACGAGACGGTCGGTCTCTTCGGCGATCTCGGCCTCGGTCGGCCGACGACCGATCTGTTGCGTCAATCGACGACGCGCCCGTTCCCAGGGATCGGCGATCAGAAACACCTTCAGCGTCGCCTTGGGAAAAACGGTCGTGCCCATGTCGCGTCCATCGACGACAATGTCGTGCTGAGTCGCGGCCTGCTGCACCAGAGCGTTCACCCAGGCGCGGACGCGCGGCATCTGCGCGACGCGAGATACGTGGCGAGTAACCTCCGCACCTCTGATCTCGGACTCGACGTCGACGCCGTCGATGCACGGCGCGAATGACGTGCTTCGCGGACTCAGGCTGACGCGCTCCGCCGCGTGCAGCACCAGATCCTCCGTCCAATCCGCGGATGCCACTCCACTCCGGACGGCGGCAGCGGTGGCAGCGCGGTACAGCGCGCCGGAATCGACATGTCGAAAGCCGAGTACCGATGCGACCCACTGGGCAGTGGATGATTTGCCCGACGCCGCGGGCCCATCGATCGCGATGACGACATGGGCCGCACGCGACGGGTGCAGGCTCACGAGGTCACCCGTTCGAGGTCGGACCAGAATCCTGGATACGACACGGACACGCAGTCGGGATCATCGACCGTGATCGCGTTTCCCGACAGCGCGCCGAGCACGCCAAACGCCATCGCCAGCCGATGGTCGCCATGCGTCTGTACCGCGCCGCCTAACGACCTCGTGCCACCGCGCACGCGCAGGCCGTCCGGAAGCTCGTCGGCGTCGGCGCCGACGTCCCGCAGATTCTGCACGACCGCCGCGATGCGGTCGCTTTCCTTGACGCGCAACTCGCTCGCGCCGCGGATCTCGATGACTCCATCCCCTAACGCGCCGAGACATGCTAGCATCGGCAGCTCGTCGATCATGGCTGACACCTGGTCGCCGCCGATCTCGACGCCCTGCAGCCCGCGCGGCGCGACCGTGATCGTGCCCACGGGCTCGCCGCACTCTTCGCGATGGACTTCCCAGGCCACGTCGGCCCCCATGTCGCGCAGGACGCGAAAGAAGCCGAGTCGCGTGGGATTCAGCGCGACGTCCGTCAGCTCGAGCGGTGCACCGCCTCGGACACCACCGGCTGCGGCGAGCGCGGCGAAGAACGCGGCTGACGAGGGATCGGCCGGGACGTCGAGCTGAAATGGGGCGAGCTCCGATGCCGGCTCGAGCGACGCCTCGAGACCTAACGACCGCACGTCGATGCCCAGCGCCGCAAGCATCCGCTCCGTGTGATCCCGGGATCGTACAGGCTCCCGCACCGTAACCCGCACACACCCGACCAGTCCGGCCAGCAGAATCGCGCTTTTGACCTGCGCGCTCGCCGTTGGGCTGTCGAACTCGATCTCCCGAAGTCGTCCACCGGTGACGACCATCGGGAGGTGCTCTCCGGTATCGAACGCGAAGTGCGCTCCCATCGTCGTGAGCGGTCGTGCGACCCGGCCCATAGGACGACGGCTCAGACTCGCGTCGCCGATGAGTCGGCTCGGGAAGGAACAGCCGCTCAGCACCCCGGACATGAGGCGCGCCGTGGTCCCGCTGTTCCCGCAATCCAGCGGCTCGTCGGGCGCCGCCAGCCCGCCCAGGCCTCGACCATCCACGCGCACGTCATCGCCGAGTTGCGGCACGTTGGCGCCTAACGCGCTGAGCACGCCACCCGTCGACCGCACGTCCGCCGATCGCAGGATGTTCCTGATGCGTGACCGGCCGCTAGCGAGCGCCGCGCAGATGAGCGCCCGATGCGAAATGGACTTGTCGCCGGGCACTCTGACTGCGAGGCTGGCACGCGAGATCATCGCAGCCATTGCTCGAGGGCGGTCGCCAGATCGGTTTTCTCGTCACGGTACTTCACGATCAGCGGCGTTTGCACCGACAACCCTTCGGCACCGGCCCACGCGCCCCGGACAGCACGCGCGCCCGGTACGACCACGGCGCCCTCCGGAATCTCCAACGGCCGGCCCGACTCGGCGCGATAGACCTGTTCGCGCACGAGGTCGTACACCGGCGTCCCTCGCGTCAGCACGACGCCGGCGCCGAGGACCGCGCGCGACCGTACGATGGTTCCCTCGTACACACCACAGTTCCCGCCGACGATCGCATCGTTTTCGACGATGACGGGCGTCGCGTTTATCGGTTCCAGCACGCCGCCGATCTGTGCCGCCGCGCTGAGGTGCACCCGTTCCCCAATCTGCGCGCATGAGCCGACCAACGCGTGCGAGTCGACCATTGTTCCGGCGCCGACGTACGCGCCCACGTTGATGAACACCGGGGGCATGCACACGACCCCCGGAGCCACGTACGAGCCACGGCGAATCGACGTGCCGCCAGGCACCACGCGCACGCCGTCGCCCAGCGCGAGCGCGCGTGGCGGGATCGTGTGCTTATCGAAGAACGCCGTCGGCCAGGCAGTGCCTGCGGCACCGTTCGCGTCAGGCATTGGAACGACGCGACCTGCGCGAAACCCGAGGAGGATGCCGCGCTTCACCCACGGCACGGCGCGCCAGGTCCCGTCGCTTTCGCGTGTGGCCGAGCGAACCTCGCCGCGTTCGAGCGCTGCCAATAGATGCGCGACCACGGATTCGGCGTCGTCAGGCAGTGCCACGTCCGGCGGCGTGGATGCCAGCGTCTCGATCCGCTCGGCGAGTGGCGCAAAGGAAACGGTCGTCACGCGGACAGCGCTCCAGCTGTGGCCAGGGCCGCCTTGAGCGGGGCGTTGTGCTGCTCAGTCAACGGGACCAGCGGCAGGCGGAGACGGTTCTGAATCTTCCCCATCATCGCCAACGCGGCCTTCACGGGAATCGGGTTCGAATCGATGAACGCCGCCTCGAACCACGGCGTTAGGCGCATCGCCAGCTGACGCGCGCCGGTGAAGTCGCCGCTCGCGCACATGTCGACGAGTCGCGACATGAGGCGCGGCGTCGCGTTGCTGACGACGGAGATGACGCCATCGCCGCCAGCCGCCATGATGGGAAGCGTGAGGGCGTCATCGCCCGACAGCACGCTGAACTCCGCTGGCCGCTGGCGAAGGATCTCGGTGACCTGTGCCAGATTGCCGGAAGCCTCCTTGATCGCCACGATACGCGGATGCTCGGCCAGCACGAGCGTGGTTCGCGCCTCGATGTTGCTTGCCGTCCGTCCTGGCACGTTGTAAACCACGATGGGCAGCTCGACAGCATCGGCGATTGCGCGAAAGTGTGCGATGATGCCGCGCTGCGGTGGCTTGTTGTAGGCGGGTGACACGTGCAGGAGATGCGTCGCACCAGCCGACTGCATCTCACGCGACAACGCGATCGCTCGCGCGGTGTCGTTCGTGCCGGCACCAGCGACTACCGGGACGCGCCCTTCCGCGACTTCGACCGTGATCTCGACAACGCGCCGGTGCTCCGCGAGCGACAGGGTTGCAGCCTCGCCGGTCGATCCGCACGGGACGAGGAAATGAACACCTTCCGCGATCTGCCACTCCACGAGGCGCCGAAGCGCTGCTTCATCGACCTCGCCTTGCGCGGTGAACGGCGTGACGAGCGCAGTCCCGCACCCTGTCAAAGCTCTGGGCATCAGACAGTCTCCGATCCAAGATCGAGCACGTCTCGCATGGTGAAAACGCCGCGGCGGCCGCGGACCCACTCCGCCGCATGGAGGGCACCGTCGGCGAAGACGCGCCGATCGCGGGCGGTATGCGTGAGCCGGATCTGCTCGAACGGCCCATCGAACGACAACTCGTGCGTGCCGGGTACGTGACCCGTCCGCACGCTGGTGATCGGGATGGACCGTCCAAGCTCCGATGACGCGGCGCGCTCGAGCGCGATCGCCGTTCCCGATGGAGCGTCCTTCTTCGCGGCATGGTGGGTCTCGACCACGTGCGCGTCGAACTGAGGCGCTCGTTGCATCACGCGGCCCGCCACCGTGGCGAGCGCCAGAAACAGGTTGACGCCCACCGAGAAATTGGGCGCGTGGACGAGCGCACCCTGCAACTCGAGAACGGTCCTCGTCACTCGCTCCAGTTGGTCAGCCCAACCGGTGGTGCCGGTGACGACGGGATAACCGGCTCGAATGGCGGCAAGAATATTGGCGGGTGCCGCCGCAGGCTCGGTGAACTCGATCACAACCTCGGTATCGCCGAGCCGGTCGCGCGTTAGGGCGTTGCCATCCTGATTCTCGCTGAGCCCAAGCAAGGCCGTGACGGTGCCGCCCCGCTCACGGGCCAGGTCTGCAACGGCGCGGCCCATCTTGCCATCGCCGACAATGGCGACGCGAAAGCCGCTCATTGGCCAACCGGGAAGAATGACGAGTGCAGTCGTCGCATGGCTTCGAGCACTTGATCGCCGTCCACGAGCAGCGTGAGGTTGATCCCGCCCGAGCTGAGCGAGACCATGTGCACCTTGACATTGCCGAGCGCCGCGAGCGCCTGCGCCATCGTGGCCGTGCTATCGCCCAACCCCGCGCCGACGAGCGCCACGATACCGCGGTTACGCTCGACCGACACGTCGCCCAGCGCGGTCAGCGCGCCTAATAACCCGTCGAGGTGTGTCGCATCGTCGATCGTCATGGACACCGACACCTCGGACGTGGCCACCACGTCCACCGATGTCCGGTTCTCATCGAAGATCTCGAAAATGCGACGCATGAAGCCGTGCGCGAGCAGCATGCGAGGCGTTCGAATGCGAATGAGCGCCACGTCCCGTTTTCCGGCGATCGCGCTGACGGGGCGGCGCGGCGCATCGAACGTGATTCGCGTCCCGCAACCCTCCGGGCGGCGCGAGTTGTAGATGTACACCGGGATGCCGATCTTCACCGCCGGCGCGATGGTGCTCGGGTGCAGAACCTTCGCGCCGAACGACGCCAGCTCCGACGCCTCGTCGAAGCGTATCTGCTCGATCAAGCGCGCGCCGTCCACGACACGCGGGTCTGCGGTCAGCATGCCGTCGACGTCGGTCCAGATCTCGATGGCCTCGGCGCGAAGCGCGGCACCAAACAGCGCGGCGCTGTAGTCGCTCCCGCCACGACCGAGGGTCGTGGTCACGCCAGCGGCCGTCGCGCCGACAAATCCTCCGACCACCGGCGTGGTGCCCGATGCCAGGAGTGGTCGAATGATCCGCTGCGTCGCCTCGGCGATCAGCTCGGGTTGCGGCTCCGCTCGCGTGAAGTGATCGTCGGTGACCATGACCTCACCGGCATCCACCAGCTGAGCCGGGACGCCGCGCTCACGCAGCACGGCGACAACGAGGTGCGACGAGAGTCGCTCGCCGATGGACGCGATCGCGTCCAGACTTCTCGGAGTCAGGTGCCCCAGCACCGAAAGGGCTTCCGCCAGGCTCGCGAGCTCGTCGAACATCGCGCTCAGGTCGGCCGCGACGTCGCCACCGACGCCGTGATCGCCAAGCAGCGTCGAGGCCTCCTCGAGGTGGCGCTCGCGAAGCCCCTCGACACCGCGCAACGCTCCGATCAACTGCCCCTTCTCGGCTTGCTCCGCGATCGACAGCAGCGTGTTCGTGGTGCCGGCCAGCGCGGAGACTACGACGAGGGGTTGGCGCGCGATGCGCCCGCGCACGATGTCCGTCGCGCGTTCGATGGCTGCCGCGTCGCCGACGGACGTGCCACCGAACTTGACGACGATCATGCCGCGCCGACAACGCCGGTCGCGACCAGCAGCTCGGCATTCAGCACCGAGCCGCCCGCGGCACCGCGTATGGTGTTGTGGCCTAACGCGACCAGGCGCAGATCGAGCTGCGGGTCGGTGCGCACGCGGCCAACAACGACGGTCATCCCCGCTCCCGACCCAACGTCACGCCGAGCCTGCGGTCGATCGAGTGCATCAGTCACCACCAGCGCGCGCTCGGGCGCGCTCGGCAGTCCACGCACGGCAGCGTCTCCGCGCCATTCCTCCAGCACGCGGAGCGCGTCCTCGGGCGTGGCCGGTTTGTCGAGTTTGATGGACATACAGACCGTATGCCCGTGCTCCACCGCCACCCGGTTGGCATGTGCGCTCACGCGAACCGGCGCCGGAACGAGCGCGCCACCCTGAACGCAGCCGAGCATCTTCGGGATCTCGCGCTCGATCTTCGGTTCTTCCTCGCCAATGTACGGGATGACGTTGCCGAGGATGTCGAGCGATGGGACGCCCGGATACCCTGCCCCCGACACCGCCTGCATCGTGACGACAAAGACCTGACGCACGCCAAACGCCTCGTGCAGCGGCGCGAGCGCAACCGTGGCGACCGTGGCCGCACAATTCGCGTTCGTCACGATGCCGCCGGACCACCCCCGCGAGCGGCGCTGCTGCTCGAGTAGGCTCAGGTGATTCGCATTCACCTCGGGGATCACGAGCGGAACGTCCGGCTCCATGCGGAAGTTTTTCGCGTTGCTGAGCACCAGCGCGCCGCTCCGCGCGAATGCGGGCTCCAGGTCGCCGGCTGCGGCCGCGTCGAGCGCCGAAAATACGATCGGTGCGCTGATCTCGGCGGGATCACACGGCAGCACGGTACGGTCAGCCAGCTCGCCCGGAAGCTCGCCCTCGAGCCAGCGCGTCGCGTCCGCGTATCGCTTACCCGCCGAGCGCTCGGAGGCGGCCAGCTCGGTCACCTCAAACCATGGGTGATTACGGAGGCAGCGGATGAACGTCTGCCCAACGGCGCCCGTCGCGCCAAGGATTGCGACGGGGAGGCGGCGGGCTCGAGGAGTCGAGGCAGTCATGCGGTGAGGAGTGAGCGAACCAACCGCTCGTAGGTATCGACACTCGCGCGCAGCTCGCGCACGTCGATGTGCTCGTTAGGTGTGTGGGCGACGTGGATCGACCCGGGGCCGAACAGGAGCGGCGTGCCCCAGCGTCCGAGCAGCGGGATATCGCTCGTGTACGCGACCGGGGCGACGTCGAACCCCGGAACGACGTGGAAATGCTGCGCGGGAATGTAGGACCCGTACGTGATCTCGGCGCGGCCCGACGCCCATTGCTCGACCAGCGCCTTAACCGTGGCGACATCGCCGACGAGACGGAACATGAGCTCCGCCTCGCACTCACCCGGGATGATGTTCGCCTCGGTGCCGCCACGAATCGTCCCGATGTTCACCGTCGTGTCGCCGAGTGTTGCATCGGCTGGCAGGGGAAGCGACCGGATCGTCGGCAGGAGCTCCAGCATCGGCTCGATGGCCGAGCGACCGAGATGCGGGTACGCGGAGTGAGCCTCGCGGCCACGGGTCTTGACCGTTACGCGAAGCGAACCCTTCGCACCGCTCGCCAGGCGGCTTTCTGTTGGCTCGCCATTGATCAGGAAACGGCTCGTGGCCGGAAGATGGTTGGCCGCACGCGCACCGTCGGACCCTTTCTCTTCGCCGACCAGGAGGAGCAGGTCGACACGGTCTTCGCCGGATGCGGCGAGCCGATCGGCCGCCGCCAGCATGGCCGCGGCGATGCCCTTTGCGTCGCACGCGCCACGGCCGTAGAGTCGCTCGCCGTCGAGCTTCGGCGCGACGTACGGCGGCACCGTGTCGAGATGCGTGGACAGTGTGACACCGCCACCGCTCCGGGAGGCCCACACGTTGCCGCGTCCCGGTGTGACCTCCTGGACGGTCACGTTCCAGCCACGGCTCACGAGTCGCCGCGAGACGAAGTCGACGATCTTACTTTCGCCGCCCGTCGGCGATTGGATAGAGAGCATCTCGGCGCAGAGCGCGACGACGTCGGTCATGCGGGGGTAAGCTATCCAGCAAGGCGCGGCATGGGGAGGGCGCCCTGGCTCGTTAGGCGGGCACGCCGCGCGAGCTTCGTGCCTCAGTCGTCGGCGTTGACGACGGACCGGCGGAGGTCGAAGATGGCTTGCGGGAGCTTGAGGGAGCGCGCGATGGCGATGTCTTCGATGGCATCGAGTAGCACGCGCTTGAGGCGGCGTCCGTCGCCGGTGTTCGGTAACGTGCCGAAGGTTCGCTCGAGCCCCGACGAGCTCGCGACATAGTCCTCGAGCGTTTCGCAGAACTGGTCACCCGGTTTGACGGCGGCGTGGCCATCAGACGTCGGTCGGGAGGCATCGCGGAGCAACCGAGAGTCCGTTTCCAGCACGTCAGCGAGACGGGCGCACAACGAGCTCGTCAGCTCGGACTTTCCCGTCATGACGCGCCAGAGCTGCTGGCGGGAGGTGCCTGCGCGTTGAGCGAGCACCCGCTTGCTCATGCGGCGCTCGAGCCGAAGTAGCTCTATGCGTTTACCAAGCGGAGTGAGCTCGGGGACGCCATTGTCGCTGAGTTGTTCGTCTTCGGCATCTGTTGACATACGTTGCAATGAATAATAGCTTCCAATACCGAAAATAGCCCGAACCTGCGTTACATTTGTAGCTCATTGTCGGTGGTCGCGTGACGAAAGTCAAGCAAAGGAGGGGTGGCAGGCGCAGGTCAGGGGCATCGCCTCGGAAGACCATGAAGTCTCGCAGTACAAAGGCCGCGCGGCGCCTGCCAAGCGGTGGACGAGGCAAGCCCCAACTCGGCGAGCCCGCTCGAGTGGTTCGGGTCCGAGCGCTCGACCCTCGCGCCAAGTGCGGCGCGAGGACTTCGGTCGAGCACCTGTTTCGCGTCGACGAAACGGTCGATGGAGCGTCGCGCACGCACCTCGTCTTTTTCGATCGGCACGGATTGTACTGCGAGCATGGGCGTAGCTGCCCGGCGGTCGAGGACGTACGTCGGGCGAACCGGAAACTGGACTGGACCAGAAAGGTGGGATGAGAGCATGATCGCGAGACACGACGCACACACCGAGAAGGCCGACATCTGGTCGCGCCTCGCCGAACCGCTGCCTAACGGGGTCGTCTTCTGGCGGCAGGACGGCAAAGTCATCGCCCGCGACGGGAAGTACTTCGCACGATTCGTCGCGTACATCGAAGCCAACACGGCGCGGGAGCGGCTGGATGCCGTGGTGCCCGGCGAGTGGGACCTGACGTTGGAGCTGTTGCCGCCCCTGCCCGGTATCGACGACGCGCCCGACGGTGGCTCGTGCTCCTTCAAGGCACGTCTTCAGATCCTCGGCGTCATCCGCGAGGACGTCGGCACAGGCCGGGACTACAAAGCGGCCGCAACCGATGCGTTCAAGCGTGCGGCGGTCCGGTTCGGGATCGCGCACGAGCTGTACGGCTACGAGCAGAACTGGGTGCCGATGGATAGCGACGGACGTAACGCGAAGCCGTTGGAGGATCCCGGCGTCATCTACGCCCGACGCTTCGGGCCCGCGAACGGCGCCAGCCTGCCGGCGGAGCCCATGGCCGCCGAACCGCCAGCGGAGGCTACGGACACACCGGCACGCCCTCAGGGTTCGGCAAAACGCGCGCGGCAGAGCGCGGCCGCGACGGCGAAGGAACCTCCTGCAGACGTTCCGGTGGAGGCAGTAGTGCTCGAGGCCGCGGGTACGCCGACGTGCCCGAAGTGTGGTGGCCGCATGTGGGACAACCGGCTCAGCAAGCGCAACCCGAAGGCGCCCGACTTCAAATGCCGCGATCGATCGTGCGATGGCGTGATCTGGCCTACCCGACCCGGTGCCTCCGCCAGCCTGCAGGCGGCGAAGCCGGCGGACGCGGCCGGCTCCGCGGACACGCTCGACGCTTCACCGTTAGGCATGTCGCTCGACGACATTCCCTTCTGAGATCGAGGCCGAGCCTCGACGGTATTGAAAAACGACAGGGCGCCGCGAGGCGCCCTTCGTGTGTTCGGTGTCCCAGTGTCAACGCGGCGCGGCGCTGACGCGCCTAACGTCGGGAGCCGAGTGCCGCGACCGGAATCGAACCCTGATGGGGGTTACCCCAGAGTCGCCTCGGCTGGCGACAAAGCGGACTACGATCCCGCAGCCACGAATCCGTCGACGAGCACGCCAAAGCCTTCCGTCGCGGCGAGGCGCAGGGGGAGAAACTCCTGGTATGCCGGGGAGTTGTACCAGGCCATCGCGGTGTCGCGCGAGTCGAACTTGATCACGATTGTCCTCGGCCCAGGCGCGTTCCCCTCCAACGCGTGCGCGCGCTCATCGAAGACAACAACCTCGGGATGGTAGGGTGCCATCGTGACGAGCGCCTTCGATAGGTACTCTTGCATCTTATCCGCATCAAGAATGCGGTTGTGCCACAGAAAGTAAGCTGCCATGGGCTCCTCCTTGTTCGAAAGCCTCGGCGCGTTCCCATGCTCCGCGGCCAGTCTGCAACGCCTGTAGTTGGTGAGGTCGGCTGGTTCTCTCCTTCACCTTGTATGGCGGCAAAAGAGCTCCCGATTTTTCATCGCACCCCACTACGTCGATTCCTCCCCTCGGCCCATGACCCACGTCACCCAGATGTTCCGCCGCTGGCGGGAAGGCGATCCCGCTGGGGAACTTGAAGTGCACTCCTAACGAGGTGCGTAACGCCCACTCTCCTCTGAGAGAGTGGGCGTTACGCGTCAAACGGTGCCACGACCGGAGCCCGGTTCTTCGCGAGCGGGCCTCTGGGTCCGCGGGCAGACGCGACGCGTGAGCCGTTTTCAGGAACGATTCCGAGAGACAGGCATACCCTCCCACGGAGAACGCCCTGATGCGTCGACTACACCGCGCCAAGACCGTTCGCGGTCGCGATCCCATCGGAGCCTTACCGCTCGCGATCTCGCTCTTGCTCCTCGCTCCCGGCTGCGCCGTCGACGCGCCGAGTCCGAGCGAGCCGCCCGTCGCCGCTCTCGACGCGCCCGCCCAGGCGGCCGCCGATGGCGGGCAGACGATCGTCGTCGACGATGCCGTCGAACTGGTGGCGGCGATGTCGCCCGAGCACGCCGGCCGCCGCATCCTCGTCCGCGCGGGCTCCTACCTCGTGAGTCAGACGCTCGTCGTTCCCGACGGCGCCACCCTCGAAGGCGAAGGCGTCATGCTGCTCGACGAGACCGGCCTCCCCGCCGGCTTCGCTGCGGGCACACGCACCAGCATCGCGATGACCGCGAACGTGCCGGGGGACGTGCTGACACTCGGCGACGGAGTCACCGTGCGCCGGCTGGCGCTCGAGGACCTGCCCGGCCGATCCGGCAACGCGATCGGCATCGTATCACGGCACGATCGCGACCGTGTTTCAGCGACGATCGTGGAGACCGAGATCGTCAATCCGAACCCTCACGGCGTGGCGCCACAGGGACCGACCGGGTGCGGGCTCGCCGTGCTCACGCTCAACCCGAACCTGGGCGCCGATCCGCTTCCGCATGTGGGTGCCTCGATCACCGCCCGGGTCACCCGTACGCTGATCCGATCGCCGGCGATGGGGATCGGCTGCGGGCTGTTCGCCTTCAACTTCGCGCCGTCCGCCAGCATCTCCGTGGACGTCTCCCGCAGCGTGATCGGCGGCGGCGTCATCGCGAGCGGAGGGGTCAGTCGACCCGACGCTGTGAACGACTCCCGCACCGTCCTCGCGTCGCACCACAACCTGTACCGCGACGACACAGCGGATCCGTGCGCGGCAGGGCGCCTCGGGTGGAACCTGCAGGGCGGCTCCGGAACCCCGATTCCGCTTCCGAATCCGGGGGCCGCGCGCAACGCGCTACGCCTTCACTCCGTGAGCGACCGGATCGAAGGCTTCACGATGGGCGTGCTGGCGACCGGTGGCCGACGCTTCTTCGGCGCGCCGACGGCGGGGCCGGTGACGGACAACAGCGTGGATCTCGAGCTTCTCGGCACCACGATCTCGACGTCTGCATGCGGCGAGGCCGCGTTTGTCGCCGATCTGCGGCTGGCGGGAGCGCTGGTGACCGATGGCGCCATCGTACCGGGCGACGGCAATACGCTGCGCGCCGTCCTCCGCGGCGTGACGGGGAGCGGCTCGCGGTCCAACGACTACGCCGACGTGCTCGGGCCGGCCGGAGCACAACCTCCGTCGCTGCAGGGCGCGGGCAACCGACTCTCGATCGTCGGCAGCCCGGAGGCGTTCGCGCGGACGAACCATGCGATCGCTCCTGCGCCTGGAGCGACGTTCTTCACCGGCGGCGCCCGATGAGAACAGGGCCCTCCATCGTTAGGCATGCGTGACCACTGCTGCGACGCTCGTCCTGCTGACGGGCGTCGCAGAGTCCGTAGCCCATCCTCGCTCGGAATAACGTCACGTGCGAGGTGCTAAGTCGTTGTACCACAGATGCCGGGACCGGGAATCGAACCCGGATGGGGTTACCCCCACAAGATTTTAAGTCTCGCGCGTCTACCGATTTCGCCACCCCGGCCGGGTGTCAGCCCTGAGGCCGCCGCTGTCGTTGAGCTTACCGCGTGACGCCGGTAAAAGAAACGGGAGCGGCTGCGCCGCTCCCGTTTTAGTAAGCCTACGACTTCGTTCCAGCGCTCGGAGAGCGGGAAACGGGACTCGAACCCGCGACCCCAACCTTGGCAAGGTTGTGCTCTACCAACTGAGCTATTCCCGCGTGCCGACTAGTATAACGCCCGCCGCGGAGGCGCAACAAGCGATGTCATGGTGTGACGCCGAGCGCGTGAACCGCGTACCAGAGCGTGTGCGCGAGCAGCCCCGCGACGGATGCGTCGCCACCGTTGGCTTGCGCGCGCCCGTCGTCGTCGGTCTGCTCGGCCGCGAATCCATCGTCCAGCGGAGCACGGCGAACCCATTGCATCACATCGGCCGCCTCAGGGCCGAGCAGCCGTGCGCATTGCTGCACGAGAAACCGATGATCTCGCGATGCGGCTCGCACCGTGCGGCGATACGTCGACTCGTTTCGATCGACGACGTCGTAGACGGGAAGCCAGTACACCGACGCTAGCGGATCATCGTCCATCACGGCGTTGCCGTTCAGATCGATCGCGGACGCGTATGTCGCCTTCCCTTCCCGGTCGCGTGCGAAGTGGCGCTTGAGCGCAGCGCGCACCGCCTCGGGATCCTGCACGTCGCGCGCGGTCTGTTCATCCAACGTCCGGCGAAAGACCTCGAGCGCCTGCGCGGCGACGGCGTTGCCGTGCAACGTATACGGTAGTGGCGCCGGATTCCCGCTCGGTGCCACCTCGGTCGAATAGAGCGGCACACTCGAGTTGCGCCGAGCGGCGATGTCATCGGACGCCAAATAGAGCGTATCGGCCAGGACGGGCTCCTCGACGATCTGGTCGTCGTTCGTCTCGCGAATGTACCGATCAACGGCGAGGGCGTACGAGGCGGCACCCTCGAGACAGAAACCAGGCTCGAACAACGTGCCATCGAGGTACCGGACGCCGCTGCCCGGCGAATACCCATGTACCTCGCACGCTCGGAGGATGAGCTCGCGGGCGAGCGCAGAGTCGGCAAGCTGCACGGCCGGAAGCGTCCACGTGAGCGACTCCCACTCGCGGAACGTGACTCCACGCCCATGCCACGGCGTACGCGTCCGAACCAGGTAGAAGTGCGCGTCGTCGAGCGCGCGGCCCACGGCGTAGAAGTACGCGAGGAGCAGGTTCCGGTTGATGAGTCGATCGAGGGCTTCGTGACCGGTGGTCTGCTCGAGATCGCGCAACGCGTCGCGCGTGGCGGACAGCAGTTCGCGCCACCCGCGACGTCGCATCACCGACACGGTGGCGTGCGCTCCATCCTGTTCCGGTCCCGCGGCAATGTAGAACGCAACGTCCGCGTGTTGGCCCGCCGCAATTCGCATCGTCCGCCGGATCGAGTACTGTGCCGGCTCCGTTCGCGCTTCGACCTCCGCGCTTCCATCGCTTCCGATCGCGAGTGCAACGAGGCCCGGCAACGCGGCGCCCTTGAGCACCACGACGTCATCCGGCGCAAGCATCGCCACGTGCGCGTCCTCGAACGGGCGCGACGAGCGGACGCGCAGCTGGCGGTAGCCGAGCGTCCCGTCGAGCGTGACCGCAAGCTCGATGTCAACGCGTCCCCGATTCTCGATTGCGACGGCGTATACGACGCCGGCGGTATCAGCATCCCTTCCGTAGGGGGCGAACACCGTTCCGCGAATCACGAGCGAATCGGCACTGCACGTGAACGTGGGCAGCCACTCCATGGCGCGCTCCCACGCGAGGCCGTTGCGTGCAAGGGGCACCGGCGTGCCATTCACCGTGAACCCGAGTCGTGCGAGCGGCTGACTGTTCCCGTCCGCGAACCCAGGGCCGCCGGCAAACTCCACGGCGGCCCGGGCCCCACGGTGCAGCATGCCCAGCGCGTGCAACGACCCGTCGGCGGGGTGGATGCAGGGTAACGCGAGCCAGTGGTTACCCGTTCGAAGCCAGGGAACGGAGGGGAGTGGCGTAGCGGGCACGACGTGGTGATGTTGAGGGGGCGTTGTCACCTAGGCATCATAACGGGCCACGCCCGGGCGGGCGACCGCCGCATCGCCAGTCGTTCTTTTCCGTCCGCCGCCACCTCCACCATCACATCACTGCTTCACGACGTGCGATTACGCTCCACTCATCGCAGGATTCTGGTGTGCGCCGCGCTCTCGCTCGTTGCGATCATCCCGCGAAACAGTCACGGCCAGCGCGTGCTCGGCGCGGGCGAAGATGCGACGGTGTTACAGCCCGGCGTCATCCGCTGGACGGTGCAGGTCGGGTGGTCGGCGTACAACGAGGTGTACACACCGGGTGGACCGCTGGAGCGGCTCGCTGCTCGCTACTCGAGCGATTCGCTCGGCGCGGCGCAGCTGGAACTGCTCCGACCACTTCGAACGTCACTCCGCGATCTGGCGCAGCTTCCGAACGCCGACGTGTCTCTCGGCCCGATGCGCACGGACTTCACGGCGCGAGTCACGCGCAGCGAGTTCGCACTCGACATCGGCCTGACGTCGCGTCTCATGCTGACGGCGCGCGTCCCGTACGAGCACAACATCTCCGAGGTCGTGGTCGATGTGAATCCGCGGAATGAGCTGAGAAATCCCGCAAACATTGGCCCCAATCCGGCTTTCATCGTGGGCCGGCAAGAGGAGGCGACGGCACAGAATAAGCGCGTCGTGGATTCGCTGTTGAATGCGTCCGAGGTTGTGCTCGCGCGACTCAACGCTTGTGCCGGGGGCAGCACCGATCCGGTGTGCGCCGACCAGGCGCGCGCGCGAGCGCTCGTGAACGAAGCGCGTGCGTTCGCGTCAGGCATCGCGACGACGTACGGCACCGGCGCGGACACGGCGAAGGGCAATGCGTTCGTGCCAATGAGCAACAGCGTGTTTCAGAGCTCGATCATCGGCCGCGTCGAATCGATCAATGCGTCGTTCAAGGCGTACATCGCCAACCTTGGCACGTGGGATAACCCTGTGGGGGCGCCGGCTCCGATCAGCGCCGTGCAGGCAACCACCTACCTGAGTGATTCGCTCCAGATCGCGCCGCTCGGTCTGGTCGAGCGGAGTCACATCGGTGACATCGAGCTTGGCGCGAAGGTGCTGCTGCTGGACACATTCGGCAGCGGCCCTGCTGCTCGCGCGCACCGGAAGGGATTCGGGATGCGCGTGGCTGCCGGCGCGCTTGCTCGCCTCGGCACGGCACAGCTGGAACGGCCAGACGACATCTTCGACATCGGAACGGGCGACGCGCAAACTGATTTCGAGGGCAACGGCGCCGTCGACTTCGTTTTCGGCCGTCGCTTCTGGGCTTCGGTGGTCGGCCGATATGGCGCGCAGCTGGTGGACCAGCGGACGTACCGTATTCCCGACGTCGCGCGAAATCCGTTCATCATGAAGTATCGGGAGCAGGTCGTGTCACGAGACCTCGGCGACTACATCGAGCTCGAAGCGTCGCCACGGTGGGTCTATAACGACTACCTGTCGCTCTCGGCGAACTACCTGTACCGACGGAAGGGCGAGGACAAGTACACTGGCGTGTTCACCACCGAGGATCCATCGGGTGAACCGATCACGCTCGACGCGAGCATCCTCGGTGTGGGCACCGAGCAGCGGGAACAGCGCATCGGCGGCGGCGCGAGCTTTTCCACGCTCCGCGCGTACGACCAGGGCCGCTCACGCATCCCGATCGAGGTGCAGTTCTCTCACTGGCAGTCGATCAGCGGCTCAGGCTACTCGCCGAAGCAGTTCACCACGCAGATCCAGATGCGGTACTATACGCGCCTGTTCGGCGCGCCGCTCCGACCTGGGACATCATCGAGCAAGTGACTGCCTAACGTTTCCTGGAGCGTCTGGGTGCCCGGGCAGGCTCGGGCACGGCCGCGGTAGCGAGGAGCTCGCGCGCGTGGGCCTGGCTCACGGTGCTCTCCGGGTCGCCACCGAGCATTCGCGCGATCTCGAGCACCCGCTCGTCGCCCTCGAGCACGCGCGTGTCGGCCGTGGTCACGCCCTCACGAGCGCCCTTGGCGACGAGGATGTGGTGGTGCGCCCGCGCCGCGATCTGCGGAAGGTGCGAGATCGCGAACACCTGATGGTGTGCGGCGACGCGCCGCATAGTCTCCCCGACCTGCAATCCGACGCGACCGCCGATACCGGCATCCACCTCGTCGAACACGAGAGTCGGCACGTGATCGAGGCGCGCCAGGATCGTTTTGAGCGCGAGCATGACGCGCGATAGCTCGCCGCCCGACGCGACGCGGGCCAGCGGCCGCGCATCGTGGCCGATGTTCAGCGCAACTCGGAACTCCACGTCCTCGGCTCCGGCCGGCCCGATCTCGGCGCGCGGTGTCAGGGTGGCCGAGAACCGGCCGTCCGGGATCCCGAGGTCCGGGAGGACCTGATCGACCGCCCGCGCGAGGCGATCCGCCGCCGTGGCTCGTAACGTGGACAACGCGCGGGCGGCGTCGGCAAGCTGCGCCGCGGCTGCGTGCTCGCGTTCCGTGAGCTGTCGGAGGTCGAATGCCGCGGAATCCACCAGGTCGAGCTCAGCACGCGCGCGTTGTGCCGTCTCGAGCACGTCACCGACCGCCGGGCCATACTTCTTCGTTAGGCGGAAGATGAGGTCACGGCGACGCTCGACATCGGACAGGCGCTCGGGGTCGAGCTCGATACCTTCCTCATACGCAACGAGCTCGCGCGAGAGCTCCTCGAGGCCGTAGAACGCGGTGTCGAAGGTTTCCTGAAGGCGTGTCAGCGACGGGTCGATTCGCTGGATGCTCGCCAGCGCGCGCTGGACCGCAGCGAGTCGCTGCAGCACCGCGTCCTCGTCGCCGTCGAGGACACTGCTCATGCCCTGTGCGAGCGAGCGCAACTCCTCAGCGTGCTCCAGACGTCTCGCCTCTTCGGCGAGCCGTTCCTCCTCGCCGTCCACGAGGCGAGCAGCGTCAATCTCCTGCGTGACGTGCCGCAGATAGTCTGCTCGCCGCTCGGCGTCAGCTCGCCGCGTCTCGAGCGTCTGGATGTCGCGACGGACCGTGACCAGCGCGTCGTACAAGGCGCGAACACGGCTCGCCTGCTCCGTCGCTCCGCCAAAGGCGTCGAGAATCTGACGTTGCGCGTCGACGTCCAGGAGCGTTTGCGCCTCGTGCTGTCCGTGGAGATTCACGAGCAGCCGACCGATTTCGGCGAGCACGCCGGCGGTCACCGTCGTTCCGTTCACCCATGCGCGGGCGCGACCGTTCGCGCTCACCTCGCGGCGGAGAACGACAGTGTCGTTCTCGACATCGATGCCGCGATCGTCGAGGATAGCCGACGCCGTTACGTGACCCGTGACATCGAAGACGCCTTCGACGATGGCGCGGTCGGCACCAGTTCGGATGAGGTCACCGCTCGCGCGTTCGCCCAGGAGCAGTCCAAGCGCGCCGACGATGATCGACTTCCCTGCTCCCGTCTCTCCGGAAAGCAGGTTGAAGCCGGGAGCCAGCGGCAGCGTCAGCGATTCAATGATCGCGAAGTTCCTGATCCGCAGCTCGGTCAGCATTTCGGTCTGTCGTCGCGGTCGGCGAGGCCGCCCCAGCCGAGCTTCCGCGTCAGCACGGAAAAGAACGTGGAGCCGGGGAATCGCACGATGAGCGCGTGCCGGTCGGCACGCCGTACGATCAGAGTTTCGCCAACCGAAAACGTGGTGCCGACCTGGCCGTCCACCGTCACCAGAAGCTCGTCCGGGCCATCATCCGTATGCACGCTGAGCTCCGCGTCCGCCGCGAGCACGAGCGGCCGAATCCCGAGCGTGTGCGGAGAGATCGGCGTCACGACGATGGACTCGAGCGTCGGCACCACTACGGGCCCGCCGGCGGAGAGGCTGTAGGCGGTCGACCCCGTTGGCGTCGAGAATACGATGCCGTCCGCTGCGTACGAGCCCACGGGATCGCCGTTGGCCGACACGCTCAGGTGAAGCACCCGCGCGAAGCCGCCCTTGTGCAGCACGACATCGTTGAGCGCGAACCATCGTTTCCGGCTGTTGCCGCTGCGGTCCAACGCGCGCGCCTCCAGCTGCATGCGGCGCTCGGCGAGATAGTCACCGGCCGCAAGGCGCCGCAGCGCGAGCTCGGTTTCGTCGCGACCGCAGCTCGTGAGGAAGCCAAGTCGTCCGAGGTTAATCCCAAGAATCGGGACGGGCCGGCCGCGAAGGAGTCGAGCGCCGCGAAGCAGCGTACCGTCGCCGCCCAGCGTCAGCAGCGCGTCGATCTCGGTGTCCGCCTCCAGTCGTCCGGCACCGGGCGCGACATCGAGCAGATCCGGCTCGAAGATTGGCTCGAGGTCGAGCTCACCCGCGAATCGGAACACCGTACTCAGAATCTCGACGAGGCCGTCGTACCCGCGGTGGCCTACGACTCCGAGGCGGATCACCCGGTGAGCGCCTCGCTTTCGTCAAGGGCGCGAACACGCGCGGCGATTCCGACGGCATCCAGCCCGCACGACGCGAGCTGCCGCGCGCGCGACGCCGCATAGACGATCCGATCGGGCACGCCGTGCACGGCGACTCGCACGTCGGGATCGAGCCGCTGGACGACCGACGCCATGTATGCGCCGAATCCATTCACCACGGTGCCCTCTTCCACCACGAGCAGCTTGCGGTGCTCGGACATCACCGCCGCGAGCGTGAGCTCGTCGTATGGCTTGAGGAAGCGGCAGTTGACGACACTGACATCGAGGCCTTCGGCCGCCAGCGACGCGGCCGCCTCGATGGCCGGAACCACCATCGTGCCCACCGCAAGGATGGCGACCTCCGCGCCGCCCGGTACGCGCCTAACGACCTCCCACGTTCCGAACGGGACCGGCTGGACCTCGGACACCGACGGCGCCGGCGCGGGAAGCACGGCACGCGGATATCGCATCGCGAACGGCCCTGCGTCGTACGTGAGGCCCGTTCGCAGCAGCGCCAGCATCTCCGCTCCGTCCTTCGGCGCGACGACGGTCATGCCCGGTACGGCAAGCATGTAGGCGATGTCGTACAGTCCCATGTGAGTCTCACCATCCTCGCCGACGAGCCCCGCCCTGTCCATGCAGAAGATGACCGGGAGATGCTGGATCGCGACGTCGTGGATGATGTTGTCGTAGGCGCGCTGCAGGAACGTCGAGTAGATGGCGACGACCGGTCGCACGCCGCGCGTTGCGAGACCGGCGGCGAACGTCACCGCATGGCCTTCCGCGATGCCGACGTCGAAGAACCGCTTCGGGTGCGCTTTCGCGACGGCGGCGGTGCCGGTCCCGCTGGGCATGGCGGCCGTGATGCACACGACATCGTCGCGCTCCTGCATGAGCGCTGACAGGCCCTCGCCAAAGACCTTCGTATACTGCGGGTTGCCAGCCGCGGTCGCGAGCTGGTTGCCGGTTGCCGGGTCGTGCCCCGGCGGCAGTGCGTGCCACTTCTCCGCGGCACCCGCACCCCGTTCGCCGGCCGGGAATCCCTTTCCCTTCTGGGTGATGACGTGGACGAGCCGCGGACCCGTCATTGGCCGGACGGCGCCTAACGTGTCGATCAGCGCGCCGAGGTCGTGCCCATCGATCGGGCCGAAGTAGCGAAACCCGAGCTCCTCGAACAGGACGCCGGGCGTGAGGAATGCCTTGACGCTCTCTTCCCACTTTCGCACCATGCCGGCCGCGACAGCCAGCATGCCAGGGCCGTGGTCCTTCAGGTGGTCCGCGACCTCGCCGATCTTGGAGCGCAGACGGTTATACAGCGGATTGCGCTGGACGGAGTTCAGGTACTTCGACATGGCGCCGACGTTAGGCGCGATCGACATCTCGTTGTCGTTGAGCACAACGATGATGTCCCGGTCCGCCGCGCCGGCGTTGTTCAGCCCCTCGTACGCGAGACCGGACGTGAGCGCACCGTCGCCAAGCACGGCAACGACCTTGAACTTCTCATCCTTGAGATCGCGGCCCACCGCGACACCAAGCGCGGCCGAGATCGCCGTCGCGGCGTGCCCTGCCCCGAACACGTCGTACTCGCTCTCAGCCCGCTTGAGGAACCCGGAGATTCCGCCTTCCTGGCGCAGCGTATCGAGGCGTTCGTTGCGGCCGGTGAGGATCTTGTGCGGGTACCCCTGATGACCGACGTCCCACACGACCTGATCGATCGGCGTGTCGAACACGTAGTGGAGCGCGATCGTGAGCTCGACGACGCCGAGGCCGGCCCCGATGTGTCCGCCGGTTCGTGAGCAGACATCAATGAGCCGCGCCCGCATTTCGCCGGCAAGGGCTGCCAGCTCGTCGCGGCTGAGGCGCTTCAGATCGGCGGTCGAGCTCAGGGTGTCGAGAAGAATCATGTCTGGTTGGTGGTGGCAAGCCGCGCCCGGATCACCCGTCACGAGCGGCGTGCGACGACGTACTGGGCGATGGACTCGAGCGCCGGCGTGAGGATGCCGGCATCACGCAGCGCACCCGTCGCGTCGGCGATCAGCGCGGCAGCGCGCTGAGTCGCACCAGCCGTTCCAAGCAGCGCGGGGTAGGTGCTCTTCCGGAGCGCCGCGTCACGCCCGGCGGTCTTGCCAAGTACGTCGGTCGTGGCGGTCACGTCGAGGACATCATCCATGATCTGAAAGGCGAGGCCGATCGCTGATCCATAGCGCTCGACCGCCTCGAGCTCACCATCCGTGGCCCGTGCGCCGCGGGCGCCCACGCGCGCGGCAGCCACGATCAGCGCACCGGTCTTCGCCCGGTGCACGCGCTCCAGCTCGTCGAGCGGCAGCGACACCCCCTCGGCCTCGAGGTCGAGGAGCTGCCCGCCGATCATTCCCCCTGCCCCGGCCGCTCGCATGAGTTCCCGAACAATGTCCGCCGCGGCGGTCGACGGCAACCCGAGTGCGAGCGACCCTCGATAGGCACATCGCGCCGCGAGCGGCACCATCGCGAGCCCCGCGCAGGCCGCGACCGGGACACCGAACACACGATGCACGGTCGGCCGTCCGCGCCGGACGTCATCGTCATCCATGCACGGGAGGTCGTCGTGCACGAGCGAGTACGCGTGAATCACCTCGACCGCCGACGCGAGAACGCGGCAGTCGGCCGTGCCGCCAACGGATTCGTAGGTCGCGGCAACAAGCATTGCCCGCAGCCGTTTCCCGCCGCCCAGCAGGCTATAACGGATCGCCTCGGCGACACGGGGCTCGATGCGTCCGAGCTCCGTGGCGCAGAAACCGGCCAGCGTGTCGTCGATCGCGCGGCGATCGACCGCGAGACTCAACGTCGCGATGTCAGTCACGCAGATCGTCGATGCGAAACATCCCGTCGGCCGCTTCGTTGAGCTGCTTGAGCCGCGTCTCGGCCTGTGCAAGAAAGGCGGACGCAGCTCTGAGCTCGGCAACGCCTTCCTCAAACAGCGCCAGCGCCGTATCGAGGTCAAGCTCGTCGTCCTCCAGGCGCGCCGCGATCGCCTCCAGTCGCTCCATGCTGGCTTCGAACGTCACGACTCCGCCCCCGCTACGGCACCCGGCGACATCGTGGACTGATCGTTAGGCATCACGCGCTCGACCGTCGCCTCGGCCGTGCCGTCGCGGAGCACCACCTCGACGCGACTGCCTGGCTGCAGGCCATCGACCGAACGTACCATGCGTCCGTCACCCGTGCGAACGATGGCATAACCGCGATCCAGCGTTCCGAGCGGACTGATGGCGTGCAGCCGTCGGGCTGACGACTCGAGCTGTAGGCGACGGCGGTCGACTCGCCGGGCGACGCCAAGAGCCACCCCGCGAGCAAGGTCTGCCGCGTTGGTCCGCGCGCGTCCCACTCGCTCGGAAGCGAGCGCGCTCAGAGTCTCGGCCGACATCCGAAGCCGTTCGCGGAGCTCCGACTGCACGGGGACGGCGGCTTCCGCGGCCGCAGACGGCGTCGGCGCGCGGAGGTCAGCGACCAGATCGCAAATGGACATGTCGATCTCGTGCCCGACGGCGGAGATCGTCGGTACCGGACAGGTCGCGAGCGCACGGGCCACGCGCTCGTCGTTGAACGCCCAGAGGTCCTCGCGGGCGCCGCCGCCGCGCCCGATGATGACGAGATCGGCGTCGCCCCATCGTGCAACCTGATCGAGCGCGTAGCACAGCGACTCCGGTGCCGAGTCTCCCTGGACCGCAGCGGGAACGAGGACGACCTCGACGGACGGACATCGGCGCTGGACGACCGCGTAGATGTCCCGGAGTGCTGCCCCATCGCGGCTCGTGATGACCGCAACACGACGCGGATAGCGAGGGAGCGCGCGCTTTCGGCTGGGGTCGAGCAGGCCGTCCGCCTGGAGACGCACGCGCGTTTGCTCGAGCGCCTTGCGCCACAACCCGTCGCCTTCGGCTTCCATACGCGTTACCGAGAACTGCATCTCGCCGCGCGCGGGATAGACCGTGAGCCGGCCTAACGCGACGATCTGCATGCCGTCATCGGGTGGTGCCGGAATGCGACGGCGCTCACGCGACCACGCGACACACTTGAGCTGTGCGTCCTCGCCGCGAAGGCAGAAGTACCAATGCCCGTTTCGATGCGCCTTGAAGTCGGAGACCTCGCCACGCACCCAGAGCGGCATGAACGCGCCCTCGAGCACGTCGCGCGCGGTGGCCGTCAGGGCCATTACCGAGACGGCCGATCCGGGCGTGGCGCCCGGGATGGCCTCTTCGACGTAGACGGCACGACGGGGCGCTTCACGGACATCTCGCGCCTCACGCGGCGGTGGCGGGGGAACGGCGCGTGACGCGCGGGACGACGACCGTGACTCGACCTTGGGTGGCGGCGGGGCGTCGGACCCGAACAGCTCGAGCGCGCCTAACGAAGGCGAGGGTGGGCCCCCGCGACGCCGCGCGGTCACACGCCGGCGATCTGCGCCGCCGCGCGAACGGTGTTCTTCATGAGCATGGCAATGGTCATCGGGCCGACGCCTCCGGGCACCGGCGTGATGAGCGACGCAACGTCCCGTGCCGAAGCGAAGTGCACGTCGCCGACAATGCGATAGCCCTTGGGTGCCGCCGCGTCATTCACACGGTTGATGCCGACGTCGATCACGACGGCTCCCGGTTTGATCATGTCGCCCGTGATCATCTCCGGCTTTCCGATCGCCGCGATGACGATGTCCGCGCGGCGGATGTGACCGGCAAGATTACTCGTCCGGCTGTGACAGACCGTCACCGTTGCGTTGCCACCAGGCGCATCCTGCATCAGCAGCGCCGCCATCGGCTTCCCGACAATGTTGCTCCGCCCGACGATGACGGCGTCCTTGCCCCGCGTTTCCACGCCGCTGCGCACGAGGAGCTCGATCGCGCCCGCGGGGGTGCACGGCACGAAGCCATCGCGCTCGCCGATGCTGAGCTTTCCGACATTCACCGGGTGAAAGCCATCGACGTCCTTCTCGGGCCGGATGCGACGAATCACCTTGTCGGCCGACATGTGCTTCGGGAGGGGCATCTGGACGAGGATCCCGTGGACGCGAGGGTCAGCGTTCAACGCATCGACCTGCTCGAGCAACTGGGCCTCGCTCGTGTCCGCAGGAAGGCGGATCGTCTCGCCGCGCATCCCTGCTTCCTCGCACGCCTTGCCCTTGGAGCGCACGTAGACCGCGCTCGCAGGGTCCTCACCGACCAGGACCACGGACAATCCCGGGACCACTCCCAACGTCTTGAGGCGGGCGACTTCCCTCGCGACGTCGTCGCGAACGAGGCGCCCGGTCGCGGTGCCGTCGATGAGCTTCGCACCGGTGGCGTCCGCTCCCGCGGCCGCTCGCGCGCCGTCACCGCGTTCGGTCTGGGTCTTGATGTCAGCGCGCAAAATCCACCGCCCGTGTCTCTCTGATCACCACGACCTTGATCTGCCCGGGGTACTGAAGCTCCGCTTCGATGCGCCGCGCGATCTCCTCCGACAGCGACGCCATGCGAACGTCATCCACATCGTCCGGCATGACGAGCACGCGGATCTCTCGTCCGGCCTGGATCGCGAAGACTTTCTCGACGCCCCGGTAGCTCGACGCAATTCGCTCGAGCCCTTCGAGACGCTTGACGTATGTCTCGAACGCTTCGCGGCGGGCACCTGGACGAGAGCCCGAGATCGCGTCGGCCGCCTGTACGAGCACCGACACCTCACTCTCGTGCGGCACGTCGTCGTGGTGCGCGGCGATGCAGTTCACGACGAGCGGATGCTCACCATACTTGGTTGCCACCTCGACGCCAAGCTGCACGTGCGTTCCTTCGTGTTCGTGCGTGAGCACCTTGCCGATGTCGTGCAACAGGGCACCCCGCTTCGCCATCGCGACATCCAGCCCGAGCTCGGCCGCCATGATGCCGGCGAGGAACGAGACCTCCTTCGAGTGGTTCAGGATGTTCTGTCCATAGCTCGTTCTCCACTTCATGCGACCGATGAGCTTGATAAGCTCGGGGTGGAGGCCGGTCACTCCTGTCTCGTACGCGGCCTGCTCTCCGGTCTCGATGATTCCCGCCTCGACCTCCCGGCGCGCCTTGTTGACGACCTCTTCGATGCGCCCCGGATGGATGCGACCATCCGAAACCAGCTTCTCCAGCGCAAGACGCGCCACTTCGCGGCGCACGGGCTCGAAGCAGGAAACGACCACCGTATCCGGGGTATCGTCGATGATGACGTCGACGCCAGTCGCGAGCTCGAAGGCGCGGATGTTCCGGCCCTCGCGACCGATGATCCGGCCCTTCATCTCGTCGTTCGGAAGGCTCACGGCCGAGACGGAAATCTCCGCGGTCTGCTCCGCCGCAATTCGCTGAACCGCGAGCGCCACGATTTTCCGCGCTTCGCGCTCGGCATTGCGGCGAGCGCTCTCCCGAATCTCGCGCAGGCGGTTTGCTGCGTCCGCTTCCGCCTCGGCCTCGAGCCGGTGAATCAGCTCTGCCTTTGCCTGCTCCGCCGAGATCCCGGCCAGCGCCTC
>Ga0207691_10000126_pt1 | contig 69642 bp, 41 predicted proteins | sample KBSM13metaG_FD_184327 | JGI IMG/M metagenome (GOLD analysis project Ga0207691, IMG submission 184327) | Miscanthus rhizosphere microbial communities from Kellogg Biological Station, Michigan, USA - KBS M1-3 metaG (SPAdes) (version 2) | ecosystem: Host-associated > Plants > Roots > Rhizosphere >...
GTTGTTGTGGTTCGTGATGTTGAAGACCGAGGCCTGGACTCCGAGCGTCACGTCACCGACCGGGAAGTCCTTGCGCAGCGCCATGTCCCACTGGACGAAGGGAAATGTCTCGCCCAGGGTCTCGTCCGTGAAGCCTCCGTAGAGGGCGATCAGTTGATCGCCGAACCCGAAGCCGTTGGTCGCGTCCTGGATCGTGAAGCCCGTGCCCGTGCCGAGCTGCAGCAACGTGGTGGCCATCATGTCCCAGGGAAGGCCGACGATGCCCGAGACCACGATCGTGTGCCGCTGGTCCTGCTGGGCGCGGTGCCGCGGTGAGTCCGCGACGTCGAGGAAGTCGAGTGTGAAGAAGTCGCCGCCGTTGGCAGTCGCATGGCCGTAGGTGTAGGCGAGGGTCGCGGCCCACCTCGAGGACGCGCTGTACTGCTTGTTCACCTGGAGCAGGAGCGCGTCGTACCAGGCCTCCTTCGTGGCGTCCGAGAGCAGGACGTTTCCGAAGTCGGGCGACAGCGGCATGCAGCAGCTGCCGTTCGGGTTGCGATTGCCGAAGATCCACGTGTAACCGTTGTGGGAACGCACGCCCGCGTAGGAGAGCGCCACGCCCACCTGCCCGAACTGCTGGCGGATGCCGGCGCTGAACTGGTCCGAGTAGGGCGGGTCGGTGTTGTTGTTGATCAGGAAGACCTCGGGCTTGGGCGCCTGGCTCGTGCCGAGGATGGACTCCAGGCCCGCCTGCGTCAGGTAGATCGGGTTCCAGATGATCGTCGGCTGGCCGTCGCGCGGCTGGCCGTCCGCCGAGAAGCGGAACGTCAGGATCGAGTACTGCAGCCGGAACTGCTCATCGAGGATGGCGTTGTACTCGACGCGGTCGTAGTAGCGCCCCCAGCCGCCGAAGAGGACCGTCTCGCCCTTGCCCGTCAGGTCCCAGGCCAGACCCACGCGCGGCTGGACGGCGCCGGTGAATCTCGGCCGGTCTGTGCCGTCGGTGAAGAACTCGGGCCCGAAGAAGGGGGAGAGCTGCTGGTCGACGAGGGCGGGCGTGACGTAGTCGTTGTTGAGCATGTCGCTCTCGTAATCCCAACGCAGGCCGATGTTGGCGGTGAGCCGGGGCGTGATCGTCCAGTCGTCCTGGGCGTAGATGCCGAACTGGTTGTTCTTGAGCGAGAGATCCGGATCGCCGAACCCGAGCTGGGCCTCGAAGGGGAAGGCGAAAGGGTCGCCGGCCGGAATGTCGGAGCGGAAGCGGTAGACCGGGATGCCGAATCCGGTCTTCTGAACGTCGTAGTCGTTGGCCGCGAAAACCGCGCCGACCTTGACGACGTGGTCGCCCCAGCCGTGAAGGTCGAGCCAGGTGAAGTCGTCGCGGACGTAGAAGCGCTTCTGATTGAAGTTCTGCAGGTTGTCGCCGGAGCCGATGCGCAGCGCCTGCTGATAGTCCTGGCCCACGATGTTCGGCACGACCGAGCTCGGGTTCCACTTGTAGTCCTGGTAACCGATCGTGGTCTCATTGAGGAACTTCGCGGACAAGTAGGTGTTCTTGACCTGCGCGTTCCAGACGCTGTTGATGATGTCGGTGCCGGACTCGAACGCCCGCTGGTTGCCGACGTCCTTGACCTCGTTGTCGTGGCGGTAGAACCCCGAGGTGTCGAGGACGTCGCTCTGCGCGATCTGCCAGGAGACCTTTCCGAAAGCCAGGTTCTCCTTGAAGGGCGTCGGGACGACGCCCGTCTGAGCGTCGAGCCGCGCGAAGACGTCGGGAGGAAGCAGGCCCGCCTGGGGCCCGAGGGAGACGATGGCGTTGCGTTGCTGGTCGTTGTACTCCCAGGACCCGAAGAAATGGACCCGGTCCTGCACGATGGGACCGCCGATCGAAGCGCCCGCCTGCCAGCGTGAGTAGTCCGGCTTCTCGAACGTCTCGCTCCGGGGTGCGCCGGTGCAGCGGACGAACTCGGCGCAGTCGTCCGTAGCCACGAGCGCCTTGTCCTGGTATTCGGCGAAACCATTTCCGTGGAAATCGTTGCCGCCGGACTTGGTGACCGCCGTGATGAGGGCGCTCGAGGACTTCTCGTACTCGGCTTTGAAGTTCTGGGTGATGACGCGGTACTCCTGGATGGCGTTCTGCGGGAAAGGATTTCCGCGACTGGAGTCCTGTCCGACGATGCCGCCGTTGAGGACGTCGTTCTTGTAGCTCGTCCCGTCGATGAAGACGTTGACGTTGAAGCCCGGGAGCGCGCCGCCCAGGACCTCCTGGTTGTTCTGGTCGTTGTTGGTCGTCACGCCGGGCGCCAGGCGCGCGAAGTTGAGGAAGTTACGGTTGTCCTGCGGGAGGACTTGGAGCTGCTGCTGCGTGACGTTGGTCGAGATCTCGCTCTGCGCGGTCTCGATGACGGGGGCCGACGCCGAGACGACGACGTCCTGGCTGGCGCGCAGCGAGAGCAGGAAGTCGAGGTTCTGGGTCTGGCCGACCTGGACGATGACCTTCCGCGTGTTGGCGCCATACCCCTCGAGGTTGGCTTTGATCGTGTAGCTGCCGGGGGAGAGGATCAGGTTGTAGAACCCGTCGGTCCCGGACACGAGCGAGCGGGTCGTGCCGCTCTCGTCGTTGGTCGCTTCGATGACCACGCCGGGAAGGGGCGCGCCGCTCTCGTCGGCGACGGTGCCGCGGAGGGTGCCGGTCGTCAGCTGTCCGAATGCCGGAGGACTCCCCAGCGACAGGGCGAAGACGACGGCCAGTGCCAGCGACAGGAAAAACGGAAGACTTCGATTCCCTCCCGATACGGAGTGCCGGGGAAGCCGCGTACGTCGATTCATGCGTCCTTCCTCCTTCCTCGAGTTCCCTTCGATCGATCCTTTTCCCGGGCAGCGGGCGCGGATCCGGTGGATTCGCGCACGACGAGAGTCGTGGGAAGGGTGCTGTGGAGCCGTTTGTGCGCGTTGCCCTGGCGCACGCCGTGGAGGACGCGCTCGGCCGCGGCCGCGCCGAGCTCGGCGATCGAGACGCGGACCGAGGTCAGCGGGGGAGCGGTGAAGCTCGCGATCGGAATGTCGTCGAACCCGGAGAGGGAGAAGTCCCCCGGTACGGAGCGTCCCAGCGTGCGCAGCGCCGCGAGGCAGCCTATGGCCATCGCGTCGTTCGCCGCGAAGATCGCCGTCGGAGGACGGGCCATACCTGCAATCCGCTGGCCAGCCCGGTAGCCGCCGTCTTCGCGAAAGTTGCCGGGAAACTCCAGTTCTTCCGATACCGGCATCCCCAGCTCCCGCATGGCCGCGCGGAATCCCCGCAGTCGGTCGGCCGCGTCGGCGTTGGGCAGGGGCCCCCGGATGAATGCGATCCGGCGGTGGCCGAGGCCGTGGAAGTGGCGGACCATCTGGGCCGCGCCGTGCGAGTTGTCGATGTTGATGAGGTCGAAGGGCCCCGAATCCTCGGAGGGCGAATTGAGGAGCACGACGGGGAGGGAGTCCGGGATCGACGCGCGCACGGCAGGGACGGACATGTCGGGAGAGAGGACGACCAGGCCGTCGACGCGCCCGCGCATCGCGCGAAACACCGCCGCCGTCTCGCCGCGGTCGCCGTGGGAGCTCGTGACGAGCAGGTGATATCCGGCCTTCCGGACAGCGCCGTCGATTCCTCGGATCAGCTCCGAAAAGAACTCGCCGTAGATGTCGGGCAGCAGCACGCCGAGCGTGTTGGTGCGGCGCGTGATGAGGCTGCGAGCGGCGCCGTGGGGAGCGTAGCCGAGCGTTTCGATGGTGGTCTGGATCCGGGTGCGCGTCTTCTCGAGGACCGGGCCCTTGCCGTTGAGGACGCGCGAGACAGTCGCGACGGACACTCGAGCGCGCCGCGCGACGTCTTTCATCGTCACGCTCATCTCGAACTCGGCATCCGTCGGCGCCCCCTGTTCGTGTAAACGTTTACAGTAATCGTTTACATAAGCCCGCTGCGCTGGCGTGTCAAGGGGGTATTAGGAAGCTCGGGAAGATTTCGAGCGAGCGCTCGTGCCTCGAGCGAGGCGACCTCGATGCTCTCTAGCGCCCGGTGAGCCGGGCAACCTTGCTAGCGCCCGGTCAGCCGGACGACCTCGTTGCGCCCGGTCAGACGGGCGACGGCCTCGCGGTGCGTCCGGGAGAGGCGCAGCTCCGCGCCCCCTTCGAGGATCACTCGGAAGTCGCCGTTCTCGCAGGATCGAAGCTCGCGGACCCGCTCCACGTTGACGATCGCGGAGCGGTGGATTCGGAGGAATCGGTCCTCGAGCTGCCTCTCCAGGGACGCCATCGTTTCGCGGACGAGGAAATCGCGCGGCCCAGCATGCAGGCAGGCGTAGTCGCCCTGCGCCTCGATCCAGTCGACGTCGGCATGCGGCACGCGCGTCACCCGTCCCCGCGACCGGACCGGAAAAGCGGGCGCCGTCGAGGTCGCCGGTGTTGGGCCGCCCGCGGCGCGGCCGGCGGCCTCGACGGCTCGCTCGAGAGCCTCGGCAAAACGCTCGTCGTCGACAGGCTTGACCAGATAGTCCACGGCGCGCACGCGGAACGCCTCGACGGCGTGCCGGTCGTGAGCCGTGACGAAGACGACGTGCGGACGGGTCTCTTTCGGCAGCGCGGCGACCACGCCGAAGCCGTCGAGATCGGGCATCCGGACGTCCAGAAAAAGAATGTCCGGGGAGAGTCGCGTGACCGCGTCCACGGTCTCCCGTCCGTCGGCGCACTCGGCGACGACGCGGACGCGATCCGAACGGGCCAGCCGCGCGACGATGCCCCGCCGCCCCAGGGGCTCGTCATCCGCGACGACCGCCGACAGCGTGGGCGTCACGCGGCCTCCGAGGCGCCGTCGCGGAAGGGGAGGCGGAGCGAGACGGCCAGGCCGCCTCGCGCGCTCGCGCCGAGGGTGAGCCCGGCATTCTTGCCGTAGAGCTCCGCGAGACGCTGGCGCGTGTTGGCGAGGCCGAGCCCGGGACGGCCATTGCTCTCCGGGCCGACGCCTTCTTCCCCAGGGGCGGGTCCGGGGCCGGGGCCGTCGTCGTGCACGTCGAGCCGCAGGTATCCGTTCTCCCGGACCGCGACGATGCCGATGGCGCCGCCACGCGTCCGCGGGACGACCGCGTGCCGAACCGCGTTCTCCACGAGAGGCTGGAGGATCATCGGGGGAACCAGGGCGCCACGCGCCGCCGGATCGACGTCGACCTCGACCCGCAGTCGATCCCCGAAGCGGATCTCTTCGATCTCGAGATACTGCCGCGTGAACGCGACCTCGTCGACGAGCAGCACCTCGGACGCGTCCTTTCGCTCGAGGGTCGCGCGGAGGAAATCGGAGAGCCGCGCGAGCATCCGGTTCGCTTCCGCCGGCCGTCCGTCCGCGACCAGGGTGGAGACGGCGTTCAGCGCGTTGAAGAGGAAGTGGGGCTGCAGCTGGAGACGGAGGGCCGAGAGCCGCGCCTCGTGGGCGCGCGCTTCGGCGCGGAGCAGTCGTTCGCGCTCGCGCGCGAGGTCCCGGTAGGACGGGATCCCGAAGTACAGCGCGCTCCAGCAGAGGAGCACGAAGAAGAAATAGATCGTGTTGGCAAAATCCGGAAATGCCGCGAGCCCGGCCGCCGCGTGGGTGGGAGCAGAGTACGCGGCGACGGCGAAGTTGTGCGGGGCCATCCACAGGCCGGCGGCGCCGTAGGCGAGCGGGATCGCGGCGGCCACCATCGCCGGAACGGGGACGCCGCGGCGCGCGAGCTCCCGGTAGGCGGCGCGGAGCGCCAGGCTGGAAGCGAAGCCGAACACGGTCAGGCTCGTCTTGACGACCGCCGTGTAGCCCAGCGGCCAGTGCGTGACCCCGGCCGCGAACATGCCGGCGCCGAACAGGCCCCAACCGCCGAGCTGCAGGGGCCAGAAGAGGGAGCGTTCTTCGGAATGCGATGGAAGCGTTTTCACCCGCCCGGATTGATACGGCAGAGGCTTTCCGGAGTTCTCGGCCGCCGATTGAGTTACCCTAGAGTGAAGAAGTTCATGTCCGGGCAGCCGCCGAACAATTCGGAGCTCCAGGAGGCGATCCTCGAGCTCCAGCAATACCTCTCCGACAGCCTGCCTCCGCTGGTCGTGGCGGACTCGATCCAGCTGCTGCTGAAATACCCCCCGGAGGCGGTCATGCCGACCATCCGGGCGTGGACGGCGGCGCAATACCGGGGCGGTGCCGGAGCCGGGCTGCCGGTCTCGGACTACCTCTTCCACGCCCTCAAGAAGATCCACATGATGAGCGAGTTCAAGCTCGTCCCGCTCGAGCCGATGAATGCGTACCTCGGGCAGCTCAAGCCGATCGTCATGTCCATCTGTCCCGCGGAAGATCGGGAAATCCTGGCGCAGAATCTGAGCCGCCTCGGAGAGACGACGACCACGTCCGCCTCGGTGTCGCCGGTGCAGCAGATTCACCGGCAGATGGAGACCTCGACGGCGGCGGCCGCTGCGAGTCGCCGGAGTGCTTCCGCGGAACCGTCCGGCGCCGCCAGGTCGTCGGGAACGGGCGGGGAGGCGGCGGTTTCGGGGGACGCCCTGCGCGGTCTCAAGCGCGTCTCGCTCCTCCTCGAGAGGCTCGAGGCCGCGGGCGGGCTGGCGGCGGCCGGCGGTTCGGGGGCGGCTGCCAGGAGCGGGGGCGCGAGCCCGAACGCCGGCGCCGGTCCCATACCCCTGCCGGCGCCGGTGTCCGAGGCCCTGGCCTTCGCCGCACGGAGCTCGCAGTCCAAGGAAGAGCTCGAACAGGCGCTCGCGCGCCTCAACGCCCTCGGTGTGGAGACCGGAACCGACAATCTCTTCCGCGCGCTCTCGATGTCGGTGCCCGGATGGGTCGCGCCCCCGGCGAGCGCGAGCGCTCCCGGCCCGGCCTACGAAGCCGGAGCGATCGGCGCGATGCGGCGCATCGTCACGGATGCGGAGGATCCGGTGGAGGCATCCAGACGCTTCCACCAGATGGTCAAGGCGGGAGTCGAACGCTTTAACGAGGGATCGCTGCCCCAGGCCGTGCAGATGCTTGACCTCGCCGAGAAGCTCGTGTCCGAGAAGAAGGTGGACGCCGGCAGCGCCGAGATCGCCCGGCGCAAGTTGGGCGAGACGCTCGACCCGGAGAAGCTCAAGAAGTTCGGAGAGCAGGCCTCGGACCAGAACCAGCTCCGCCACGTGCTGGAGTTCTTCACGGCCTACCAGCCGGAGGGCCTGCTCGAAGCGCTGCCGGGCGAGACGAAGCGCGACCGCCGCCGCCTGATGCTCCTTCTGCTCGAGATCCACGGCGCGCCCGCCCGCGAAGCGGCGTTCGAGCGCCTGACGCGCTCGCTCGGGCCGGCGGTCGGCGAAGAGGAGTGGTACTTCCGCCGCAACCTCCTCTACCTGCTGCGCCGGATCCCGCGGGGGCCCGACGCCGCACCGGTCGACGCCGAGATCGACGTCGTTCTCCAGCACGCTCGCCTCGGCGTGCCGCTCGTCGTCCTCAAGGAAGCCGTCGCCGCCCTGGGTCAGCACAAGGACGAGAAGGCCGAGATCGGGCTCGCCCAGCTCATGAACGACATCGAAGCGATGCTCATCAAACCGGAGGGCGCTCCCTACGACGCGAAGGAGCTGAGGGCTCTTCTCGACCGCGCCGCGGCGACGCTCGCGCGCCTTCCCTCCCGGCCGGCACGGCGCACGCTCATCGAGCACGCTGCGAAAAAGCAGGTCCCGCTGGGCGACACGATGTCGCGGCTCGCCGAGCTCGGATCGCAGAACCTCTCCGACGACAACGCCACGGTGGATCAGATCCTGGAGCTCGTGAAGGCCAGCCTCCCGTTCAAGGTGCTGGGCCTGACGCTGCGCCAGAACGACCAGAGTCTCGTCCATCTCGTGGACGCCCTCTCCGGCACGCCGACGCCGGCGGTGCGAAAAGCCTTCGACGAGATCATCGCGAAGTTCCCGGACAAGGACGCGGCAAGGGCCGCGACCCGGGCGATCCAGGCGTGGGACAAGCCTCCGGCGACGGGGCCGGCCCCGTCCTCGTCGACGTCGGGCTCTTTTCCCTCCGTCATGAGTCCCTCCGTCGTGAGCGATGGCCCGGCCGCGAGCCTGCAGGGAGATCTCGACGTCTTCGGCCTTCCCGCTCTGCTGCAGAGCCTCGCCGAATCCTCAGCATCCGGGATGCTCACGCTCCGCGAGGCCCGGGGCGGGGCCGTCTTCGCCAGCGTGACGCTGCGCGAAGGCAAGCTCGAAGAGATCAAGCGCGGCCGCCTGACCGGCGAGGACGCCTTCTACCAGCTCTTCGAGAAGCCCACACCCGGCCAGTTCGCCTTCATCAAAGGCGCGCCGCCGGCCGCGCCCGGCTCCACGGCTCGCGCCATTCTCCCGCTGACGCTCGAAGCCATGCGGCGCTACGACGAGCTCCAGGAAACGGCCGCCCTCGTGCCAGACACGATGTTCCTCGTCGCGACGGCGCAGAAACCCACGGCGCACCCGGGCGAGAAGGACGGCAGCTTTCTTCAGGCTCTCTGGGAGCGCGTCCGCCAGGGCGGGACGCCGCTGGATTTCGAATCGGTCGTGGCCTCGGACTCCTACCGCATCCGCCGGATGCTCGCCCACTGGGTCGAGCAGGGAGCGCTCAAAGTCCGCGGCTGACCGACTCGCGGTCTACTTCCGGATCCAGAGATCTTCGTAAGGGACGGAGGCGTTGGACTGGCCGATGGTGGTCAGGCCTTCGACCTCCGGGCGCGCGAAGCAGTAGACCTGGTCGTGGAAGAGAGGCAGGAGCAGCGCCTCCTGGGCGATCCGCTCCTCGGCCTGGCGATAGAGGGAATGGCGGACGCGCGGGTCCGTCTCCAGCCGGGCCTGCTCGGCGAGCTGGTCGATCGCCGCATTGCCCACGGTGTTGCGAAACGCGCCCGACCCGGAGTGGAACGCGCCGAAGAGGAACGTGTCCGAGTCGGGATAGTCGGCGGTCCAGCGGCCGATGTCGACGTCGACGTCGCCCAGGTCGGAGTGCTGGAGGTATTCGGCCATCGTCCGGTTGACCGGTTTGATTCTGTAGCCGACCTCGCGGAACGCCTCGGCGAGCTCTCGGTAGAAGTTGGAGAACTCGCCGAAGAAAACGGGATGCACCGCCGCCGAGACCTCGACGGACTCCCGTGAGACCGTGGCTTCGACCGAGCTGTCGGCGGGCCGAGCGCCGATCGCGCCGGAGCCCGAGCTCGGCCCGCTGGCGGAGTAGCCCAGCAGTCCCGGCGGGATCAGGCCGTGCGCCGGAATGGCCAGGCGGCCCAGCGTACGGCGGACGAGCGCCGGCACGTCGACCGCGTGCGCGAGATTGCGCCGCGCGTCGACATCCCGAAATGGCCCCTGGTGGTTGTTGAAGCCGACGAAATATGTGGTCAAGCGGGGGCTCTCCCGGTAGCCGGAGGCGAACCTCGGGTCGTGGCGGAACGCCTCGGCGTCGGCGGGAAGAAGGTCACGAGCGAGCGCGAGGCGCCCGGCCAGGAACTCGTTGCGGATCTCCTCGGGCGGCACGCCGAAGTGGAACACGATACCCTCGCTGCGAGGACGTCCCGCGCGCCAGTAGTTCGGGTTCGGTTCGAGCTCCAGGCGGCGGCCGGATTCGAAGCTGACCACGCGGAATGCGCCGGTGCCGATCGCGCCTTCGCGCGCACTGGAGCCGATCGCGCCCGTGCCCTCCGGGACGATCGCGGTGGCCGCATACGAGATCATCGCCGGGAAGAACGGCACCGGCTGCTCCAGATCGACGTAGAACTCGGAGGGCGAAACGATGTGGAAGCCGGAGAGATCCGTGGTCTTCCCCTCCAGAATGTTCTTCGCTCCCTGGATCACAAGCAAGGTCCACCGGCTCTCGCTCTCGCGGTTGTTGAGAAGTCGCTCCCAGGAGTGGCGCACGTCGCGGGCGGTGAGCCGGCGGCCGTTGTGGAAGCGCACGCCCGGCTTGAGGCGGAAGCGGAAGCGCTCGCCGCCATTCTCCATGAGGACTTCCGATGCGAGCCAGGGCGAGATCCGCGTGCCTTCGACGGCCCAGGTCAGGGTCTCGAAGACGCTGGGCAGGGCGTCCGCCTGCTCGACCGTGACCACGAGCGACGGATCGAGGCTGCGCACGACGCCCTGGAGAGGGATGTGCAGGACCCCGCCGCCGGCGGGCCGCTCGGCGGAAGCCGCCGCCGAGACTTCCGCCTTGCCGAGTTCGGAGTAATTGACGTACGGCGCGGTGGCATGGAGCTGGAGGCCCCGCACCTTCGGGCCGGCGATCCGGTAGTCCACGTCGTGAAACAGGGGAACCGCGATGCCGGAATCGAACAGTGCGTGCTCGAACCTCCGGTACAGCCCTTCGCGGACGGCCGGACGCGTCTCGGTCCGGGCCTCTTCGAGGAGCCGGTCGGTATCCGCCGAGGAGAAGTACTTCCGCAGACGACCCGTCTGCGAGTGGAACAGGTTGTGTGTGAAGTTGTCCGGGTCGTCGTAGTCCGCGATCCAGCGGCCGATCAGAACATCGATCCCCTCGGTCTCGTGCCAAGCCTCCAAAAACGCCGGCATCGTCTTGGTCACGACTTCCACTTCCACGCCGACCTCGTTCCAGAGTCGGAAGAGGGCCTGGCTGAGAGCGGCGTACTGGTTCTGCAGGATCGGATGGACCGAAGCCCGCAGCCGGAGGGGCGATGGCCGCCGGGCGGCCCGGACCATCTCGAGAGCGTCCTCCTTGGAAACATGGGGCTGACGGCGTCCGGGGTCGTGGCCGAGGATCCCGGGCGGAATGAGGCCGGTCGCGGGCAGTGCGAAGCGGCCGAGCGCTCCCCAGACGAAGTCCTGCGTCCGCGCGATGCCGGCGAGCGCCAACCGAACGGACGCGGCCGCCACCGAAGGGCTGGCCGTTTGGAACAGCGCGAAGTAGGTGTTCTTCTTGGGTGTCTCGACAAGGCCGCCGCGGAAACGCGGGTCACGGAGGATCGTCTCGAGTTCCTGGGGCAGGAGGTCGCGGGCCAGATCCAGCTGCCCGGAGCGGAGCCCTTCGGCGATGGCCGTCGGCGAGAGTGAAGCCCGAAACTCGATCCGGTCGAGCCTCGCACCCGACCCTCTCCAGTGGCGCGGGTTGCGCTCGAGGAGAGCGTAGTCGGGCGTGTGTTTCAGCATCACGAAGGGACCCGTGGCGATGGGCCCGGAATCGGCCGCCGAGCCGTCCAGTGCGATCGACGTCCGCCCGTCGGTCAGGAGCGAGGGAAGGATCGGCACCGCGTGCGTGAGACGGAGGATGAGCTCCTGTTCGGAGGCGGCCTCGATTCCGGCGACGTCGGGCGTCGGGCCTTCCAGGAATTCGCGGACTCCGCGGATCTCCGTGAAGGCGGCCGGCAGGACCTCCCGCGAGACTCGGATCGAGCGCTCCAGCGCCGCCTTCGCCGAGCCGGCGCTGAGCGGCCGTCCGTCGGAGAACACGACGCCGGGCCGGAGCTGGAGACGCAGCGCCGTGCCGCCGTCTTCGAGCGTCCACCGCTCGGCAAGGCTCCCCGTGAGGTTTCCCTGGGCGTCCATCGAGACGAGGGTCTCGAACACATTGCCCAGGACCTCGTGCTCCTCCGTGGTTTCGTAGATGGCAGGCTCGATCGCCGCGATCGGATTCGGCATCGCCACCACGAGGGTGCCTCCCCGCGGGATCACCTCTTCGGCCGCAGACGCGCGCGGCGTCAGGGTGTCGATCTCGGCCTGGTAGGCGGCCGCGCGGGCGTGCTCGCCCCGAAGGTTCGCGACGGTGGCGCCGAGCCCCAGGAGCTTCGGCAGGATGTCCTGCGCGCCCGCGGCCCGCGCGGTCTCGATACCGCGTTCGACCCACCGCCGCGCCTCGTCGATCCGCCGGGCCTGCCATGCGGCGTCGGCCGCGAAGAGGATCGCGGCGGCGGCGCGGTCCCGGCGCTTCTGCTCCTCGAACACTTTGACGGTGGCCTCAGCCTCGCGGAGCGCGCTCTCCACGTTCCCGTTCATGCGATGGCCCTGCGCGAGGATGTGACGCGCTTCTCCCTCGAGCGCCGGATCACCGGACCACTCCTCGTCCTCGAGAAACTCGAGCGTGATCTTCGCGACGCGGATGGCGTCTTCGGGGCTGAACGTATCGAGCGATTTCTGGGCGAGCCGGAGTCCGTAGTCGACCGTCTTGTCGGGGACGTCGCCCTGCCAGAAGTGCTGGACGAGCTCGGGGTAGACGCGCTCGAGGCGTCCGGCGGACCGCTTCTCGATGAGCTCGGCGTACTTTCGGTGGAGCGAGCGGCGCCTGCGCCGTGACAGGGCGCCGTAGAGGACGTCGCGCACGATGCCGCTCGCGAAGGTGAGCCGGTCGCCGCGGGACTCCCGGTCTTCCTCGAGGATCCCTTCGAGGATGAGACGATCCACGGCGTCCTCGACACCCTTCGCGTCTTCGGCGAGGATCTCGAGATCGCGAGAGTCGAAGGTCTTGCCGAGGACCGAAGCGATCGAGAGGAAATCGCGCAGCTCCTCGGGCAGCCGTTCGACGCGTTTCTCGACGGCCTGCTGGATCGTGGCCGGCAGGGTCTCTCCCGAGATCTCGGCCTCCTTGGAGAAACTCCAGGCTCCTGTGTCGTCCTTCGCGATGCCTCCGGATTCGACGAGCGAGCGGATGAGCTCCTTCGTGAAGAACGGGTTCCCTTCCGTCGCGTCCCGGAGCCGCCGGGCGAGCTCGTCGGAGACCCTCGGGGCTCCCACCAGGGTTTCGACCAGTGAGCGGTGCTCGGACGGAGAGAACGGCGGCAGCGTGACGGACACGAAGCGGGGGTCGTCGACGAACGAGTCGAGCATTCGCGTCAGAGGGTGCCGCTTGTCGGTCTCGGTTTGACGGTAGCTCCCGACGATCAGAGTCGGAGTCGGGCCGAGTCGGCGCACGATGTACTGGAGCGCTTCGATCGAGACCTCGGCGCCGTGCAGGTTCTCGAGGATGAGGACGAGGGGTTTGCCGGCCGCGATCCGCGTGAGCGTGCGGGCGAGGAGCTCGAAGATCTGGATGCGGTCCTCGACCTTCTTCTCTTCGGCGGAGACGGCGATGCGAGAATCGCCGCTGACCGCGGAGCGCAGCTCGCCGATTTCGGAGAGCTGGGGAAAGAGCGCGATCAGGTCGGCCGCGAGGTCCGAGAAGTCGGGTCGCTCTGCCGAGGATCCCGTGGCATCGCGCGCCCGGAAGGAGTCCTGAACGAGCTCGCAGAAGCCCTGATAGGAGAAGGAGCGGTCTTGCTCGACGAATCGGCCGTAGAGCACTCGGATCTTCCTCGCGAATGCGAGGTTTTTGAGCTCCTCGAGAAGCCTCGTCTTTCCGATACCCGGCTCGCCCGCGACGACCGCGAACTGGCAGTCTCCCGCGAGCGCGGCGTTGAGGCGCCGCTGCAGCTCCGCGAATTCCTTCTCGCGCCCGATGAAGATGGACAGCGAAGGTCTCTGGAGCACGCGGCTGGCCGAGGGAACCACCGAGAGGCGAAACTCGTCCGAGGCCAGGCTCGCGCGGTGGCGGCGGAGCGCATCGGCGACCTGGACCGCCTTCTGGGGGCGTTTCGCCGGATCCTTCTCGAGGCACCTCAGGATGATGTCCTGGAGCTCCTCGCGGATCTCGGCGCCAAGCGCGCGGGGCGGTTGCGGAATCTCGTGCACGATGCGGTACAGGATCGACTGGACCTCGCCCGTGAACGGCGGCTCCCCGACGAGGCACTCGTAGAGGACGACGCCCAGCGAATAGATGTCGGACCGGCCGTCGAAGGCTCGGGAGGCGACCTGCTCGGGAGAGAGATAGGCGACCGTTCCGACGAGCGTGCCGGTCTTCGTCAGTCGTGATTCCGTCACGGCGTGCGCGAGGCCGAAGTCCATCACGCGGATCCGGATGGCCGCCCCGTCCTCCCGGGTGACCATCACGTTGGCCGGCTTGATGTCGCGATGCACGACCCCACGCGAATGGCTGTAGTCGAGCGCCTCCGCGACCTGGATCCCGAGGTCCACGACGTCGCCCAGCCGCAGCGACTGATCCCGGATCAGGCGGAGCAGATTGGTCCCGCTCGCCACGGGCATCACGAAGAACAGCGATCCCTCGTCCCGGCCGACGTCGTAGATCGGCACGATGGCCGGGTGGTCCATCTGCGCCACGACCTGGGCCTCGCGCTGGAAACGTTCCTCGAGGTCGGGCGTGAGGTCTTTCGCGGGCAGGAGCTTGACGGCGACTTCGCGGTTGAGTCGGGGGTCGCGGGCGCGGTAAACGACGCCCATGCCTCCACGGCCGAGCTCCCCGAGGATCTCGTACCGGTTCGCGAGGGTTGTGGAAATCAACGCGGACGCCCGTCCAAGACAACCGGAGTCTAGCCGAAAAGCCGCCCGTTCTGACTATGATCCGGCTCATGCAGGACTTCGAGAAGCTAGGCGTCTTCTATCTGGGCAAATCCTACGACCTCGCAAAGAAGAAGCGGCTCGAAGACCTCCTCCTCTACGACTCGCGGGACCTGGTGACCCACGCCGTCTGCGTCGGCATGACGGGGAGCGGGAAAACGGGCCTCTGTCTTTCGCTGATCGAGGAAGCCGCGATCGACGGTGTGCCCGCCATCCTGATCGACCCGAAGGGCGACCTCTGCGATCTGCTTCTGACGTTTCCCGATCTCTCGCCCGCGGAGTTCCGGCCGTGGATCAACGAGGACGACGCCGCGCGAAAGGGAATGTCTCCCGACGACTTCGCGAAGCAGCAGGCCGAGCTCTGGGCGAAAGGTCTCGCCGAGTGGGGCCAGGACGGCGACCGGATACGAAAGCTCAAAGACGCGGCGGAGTTCGCGATTTACACGCCGGGCTCGTCGGCCGGCCTGCCGGTCTCGATCATGAAGTCCTTCGCCGCCCCGCCGCGCGAAGCGCGAGACGACGAGGAGGCGCTGCGCGAGCGCGTCGCGTCGACGGCGACCGGGCTTCTCACGCTCGCGGGCGTCGACGCCGATCCGCTGAAGAGCCGTGAGCACATCCTCGTCTCGACGATCCTGGCCACGGCGTGGAAAAAGGGCGAGGACCTCGACCTGGCCGCCCTGATCTCCCGCATCCAGACACCGCCCACGGACAGGATCGGCGTCGTGGACCTCGAGTCGTTCTTCCCGGCGAAGGAGCGCTTCGCGCTCGCGATGAGCCTCAACAACCTGCTCGCCGCCCCGGGGTTCGCCTCCTGGCTCGAGGGCGAGCCGCTCGAGGTCGGCTCGCTCCTCCGGACGGCGGCGGGGAAGCCCCGCATCGCGATCTTCTCGATCGCCCACCTTTCGGACGCCGAGCGGATGTTCTTCGTCACGCTGCTCCTGAATCAGACGCTCGCATGGATGCGCGCTCAGTCGGGGACGACGAGCCTGCGGGCCCTCCTCTACATGGACGAGATCGCCGGATACTTCCCCCCGGTCGCGACGCCCCCGGCGAAGGCGCCGCTGCTGACTCTGCTCAAGCAGGGCCGCGCCTTCGGGCTCGGGGTCGTCCTCGCCACGCAGAACCCGGTGGACCTCGACTACAAGGGCCTCGCGAACACGGGGACCTGGTTTCTCGGCCGTCTCCAGACGGAGCGGGACAAGGCGCGCGTCCTCGAGGGGCTCGAGGGCGCGGCCGCAGGCGCATCGCAGAAGTTCGACCGCGGGAAGATGGAGCAGGCGCTGGCCGGTCTCGGCAGCCGAGTGTTCCTGCTCAACAACGTCCACGAGGACGCGCCGGTCGTCTTCGAGACGCGCTGGGCGATGTCGTATCTGCGCGGGCCGCTGACCCGCGCCCAGATCAAGACGCTGACGGATCCCGTCCGCGGGAGCGCAACGGCGGAGACTCCCGCGAAAAAAGCGGCCGCGTCCGTCGCTGCGGCGGGATCGGGAGGCGCACGACCGGTGCTCCCTCCCGGGGTGTCTCAGCTCTTCGTGCCCGCGCGGGGCTCGGCGGGCGACCTCGTTGCGCCCGGTCAGGCGGGCGACCTCGTTTACCACCCGGCCATCCTGGCCGACGCCGAAGTGTTCTTCCGGGACGCGAAGAGCGGCGTGACCTCGACCGAGAAGGTCTCGCGGGTCGTCCCTCTCTCGGGCACGCTCGATTGGAGCGGGGGAGAGGCGCCGGATTTCGCACCGGAGGACCTCGCTCCGGAGCCCGAGGATGGTGAAAGCGCCGGCTTCGCGAGCCTCGGAACCGCCGTGTCGGCCAGGTCGGCCGACGCCTGGGGCAAAGACTTCGCGACCTGGCTCTATCGGGAGAACGCCCTCGAGCTCTTCAAGAGCCCCTCGGCCGGAGCGGTGTCGAAGCCGGGCGAGAGCGAGGCGGACTTCCGCGCGCGGCTGCAGCAGGAGGCGCGCGAGGGTCGCGACGCCGAGGCGGACCGGCTCCGGCAGAAATACGCTGCGAAGCTCGCCTCGCTCCAGGAGCGACTCCGCCGGGCCGAGCAGGCGGTCGGGCGCGAGAAGCAGGAATCGATGCAGGTCGGAGTCCAGACGGCGATCTCCGTCGGGGCGACCGTGCTCGGCGCCCTTTTCGGCCGCAAGACGATCTCGTCGACGACCATCGGCCGCGCCACGACGGCGGCACGCGGAGCGGGACGGACGATGAAACAGGTCGGCGACGTCCAGCGCGCCCAGGAGTCGGCGGAGGCCGTCCGCCAGCAGATTCAGGCGCTCGAAGCCGAGCTCGCAGAAGAGCTGGCGGCCCGGTCCGCCGCGACCGATCCCCTGAACGAAAAGCTCGAGCGTGTCTCCGTGCGCCCGAAGAAGACCGACATCACCGTGAAACCGGTGCGCCTGATCTGGCGCCCCTACCGGGGGAACGCGCCGGCCTGGGTCTAGACGCGCTCGACGCCGAGGCCGGGGGTGTCGAGTGTCCGCATCACGCCGTCTTCGAGCGTGAACCCTCCCGACACGACGTCGCGGGCGAGATCCAGCGATCCGTCGAGATCGAGGTAGCGGGTTGCCGGCGAGGCGAAGGCGGCGTGGAGCGCGGCGGCGATCGAGATGCGGCTCTCGTCCATGCAGCCCCACATGAGCGAGACGCCCGCCGTCTCCGCGATGGCGGCGATGCGGAGCGCCGGCCACACGCCGCCGCACTTCATGAGCTTGATGTTGTAGATGCCGCAGGCGGGATCGCCGGGCGGGCCGGCGAGATCGAGCGCGTCCTTTTCGCCGTGCAGGCTCTCGTCCGCCGCGATCCGCCGGCGCCACGCGGCCGGAAGTCCCCGGACGAGGTCGAAGGTCTCGCGCGTCACGGGCTGCTCGACGAACTCGATGTCGAGCGGCGCCGTGCGCTCGAAGAAGCGTTCCGTCTGCTCGATCGTGTAGCCGATGTTGGCATCGACGCGGATCACGGCCCGGCGGCCGACGTGCTCGCGGAGCTTCTCCAGGCGCTCGATGTCTTTCTCGAGGGCGTCGCCGATCTTGACCTTGAGTACCCGGAATCCCCGGGCCAGGTACTCGTCGGCCTCGGCCAGAGTCTCCTGCAGCGACTTGATCCCGATCGTGATCGAGGTCGGGAGCGCGTCGTGGGCGCGCCCGAGAACGTCCGCCAGCGGAAGCCCGGCGCGCTGGCCGAGGAGGTCGTGCAGAGCGATGTCCACGGCCGCGCGAGCGGCGGGCGTCAACGGGAAGCGCTCGGACGATTCGCGGCAGAGCGCGCGGAGGGTCCGGACGTCGCGGCCGCGCAGCCACTCGAGATTGCCGGGCGCCAGGGCCGTGCGACAGCTCTCGTTCGTCTCGCCGGTCACGTGCTCGCCGGGGGAGCCCGCGCCGAAGCCCGTGAGGCCGTCCTCCGTCTCGATGCGCACGACGACGTTCTCGACCTCGGTCACGGGGTCCTGTCCCGCGATGGCGTAGGGGCGGGTCAACGGAAACCGCTCGGCAGAGACCGCGATCGACCGGATCCGCATGCCGCCGCGATCCATCACCGGGTCTCGCGGGCCACGAAGTCGCGCACGAGAGGAACGAGCGCCTCGACGCCGTCTTCGAGGGGAAGAACGACCGGGATCCCGAGCTCTGCGCGGTAGCGGTCCCGATCGGCGCGCAACTCGGCGGGCGTCCGATGCTCGCCGTTGAGCGTCACGGCCAGCGTCCGGGCGCCGTAGCTCTGGATGAGGGCGATCTCGTCGGAGAGCGGGGGGATCCGGTACCCGAGCTCCTCGAGGCCCTCGTAAAAGACGCGGGCCGGAGCGTGCTGCAGGATGACGCCCTTCGCGCCGCCGGAGAGGAGGAACTCGGAGCCGCACGGCCCGGACGGGTTTCTGAGCGCGGACTGTCCCTCGAAGAGGATGAGCTCGGGCTTCGCGTTTCTCCAGCAGGAGACGACGGCGTGCTCGAGCTCGCCCGAGACGAAATCGTTCGGGATGGAATCGAAGATGAAGCCGTAGGGCGCGCCCTGCATCCAGCCGGTCTGGCCGGTGAAGATGAGCTCGGTCCGGAGGCCGGCGCGGCGGCAGGCCTCCATCAGAAAGCGGGCCGTCGTCCTCTTTCCGAGGGCGCAGTCGGTTCCCAGAACGGCGATGCGGGGGGCGCGGACCTCGCCGATGTCGCCGCTCCAGAAATGCAGATCGGTCCGCTTCGCGGTCTTCCGGACGTCCGTGATGGACACGCCCTTTGCGGCGGCCGCGGCGACGAGCTCGGGATCGTCGGACACGAACTCGTGGAGCCCGTTGACGACCGACATCCCGAGGGAGATCGCTTCGGCAAGCAGGCCGCGCAGGCCGGGCGTGACCCGGCCGCCCGAGGTGGCGACGCCGACGACGCAGAAGTCGGGAGCCACCCTGAGGACCCGAAGCGCTTCCGGAATGCTCGCAAAGATCGGGATGCCGCGCTTGCGGCCGTCGAGCACCTCGCCGGCGTCGCGGCCCGCCGTCGGCGCGTCGACGACCCCGAGGAGGCGGTAACGCTCGGTGCCGCGAACGAGACCGTGGGCGGTCTTACCGTTCGCGGTGGCGAAGAAATCGTCGCAGACGACGAGCGCGGTCCCGTCCATGGCGGGCGCATTATGCGACAACATCAGGCCTCCGGCGGGGTCACACCGGGGCCTCCGGCCGGGTCACACCGGGCCTCCGGCGGGGTCACACCGGGCCCGGTCGGAAACCCGTCATCGCGCCATTCGTATAGACTGTCTGTAGGAAGCGATGGCGAGCGAGAAAGCCGATCTGCTGCAGGGAACCCTGGACCTCCTGGTCCTGAAGGCGCTCGCCGGCGGGCCCCTCCACGGCCTCGGCGTCTCGCGGCGGATCGGCCTCATCACGCGCGGCGCATTCGACGTGAAACCGGGCTCGCTCTTTCCGGCGCTCAACCGACTCGAAGAAAACGGCTGGGTCGCCGCGTCGTGGGGCCGGTCCGAGAACAACCGCCGCGCCCGTTTCTACACGCTCACGAAAGCCGGCCAGAGGCAGCTCGCCGCGGAAGCGCGGGAATGGGGCCGTGTCGCGGCGGCCATCGGTCTGGCCCTGGAGTCGACGTAAGCCATGCTCCTTGCGGCTCGAGTCCGCAGCCTCGCGCGCAACCTGTTCCGGCGTCGGCGCGTCGAGCGGGACCTCACGGACGAGGTCGCCTCGGCGGTCGAGATGCTCGTCGACGAGAACGTGGCCGCGGGGATGAGTCCGGAGGAGGCGCGCCGCCAGGCGCGGATCGACCTCGGGGGGGTGACCCAGGTCCAGGAGGCCGTGCGCGAGTCGCGCGCCGGGGCCGGGCTCGAAACCTTCTGGCAGGATTTCCGCTACGCCCTCCGCATGCTCGGCCGCAGTCCGGGATTCTCGGTCGTCGCGGTGGCGACGCTCGCGCTCGGCATCGGCGCGAACACCGCGATCTTCACGGTCCTCGACGCCACGCTCATCGCGCCTCTGCCGTACGCCGATCCGTCTCGGCTCGTGATGCTCTGGACGGGCTACCGCGAGGCCCGTCAACCGCGCGTGCCCGCCTCCGGCCACGAGGTCCTGGAGATCCGCCGCCGCAGCCGCGAGCTCGCCGAGGTCGCCGGCATCTGGGTGGGGGCGGGATCGCTGACGGGCGAGGGCGAGCCGGAACGCGTCCGCCTCGGGCTGACGACGGCAAACTTCCTCCCCATCTTCGGCGTCCCTCCGGCGCTCGGACGGACACTCCTGGCGTCCGACGAAGGCAGCGCGGGCGATCGGTCCGTGGTGCTCTCCGACCGGTTCTGGCGGCGGCGCTTCGGCGGCGACCCCGCCGCCGTCGGCAAGGCGGTGCGCATCGACGGCGGCCTCGCGACGATCGTGGGCGTCATGCCCGCGGGTTTCGACGTCCTGTTCGCGGGCGACTCGAGCGTTCCGCCGGGGATCGAGATCTTCACGACGTTCGGCCAGGACCTTTCGGCAATGCCTCGCGACATGGGCTGGATCCGGATGGTCGCTCGCCTCGCGCCCGGCGCGACGGCGGCGAGCGCGCAGGCCGAGGTCTCCGCGATCGCCGACCGGCTCCGGGCCGAGTTCGCCGAGTACGCGACCCCCGGCCTCGAGCTGCAGGTCGTGCCGCTCCACGCCGACGCCGTGCGCGACGTCCGCCCCGCACTCCTCGCCCTCTTCGCCGGCGTGGGGCTGGTCGTCCTCATCGCCTGCGCCAATGTCGCCAACCTGCTTCTCGCCCGCGCGACCCGGCGCGAGAAGGAGATCGGTCTGCGCGCTGCCCTCGGCGCGAGCCGGGGACGGATCGCGCGCCAGCTTTTGACGGAGAGTCTGGTCCTCTCGGGCCTGGGCGCGCTGCTCGGACTGATCGTCGGCCGCGTCGGCCTCTCGGCGCTTCTGGCACTCCGTCCCGCGAGCCTCTCCCGGCTGGCCCCGACGGGGCTCTCCGGGACCGTGCTCGCGTTCACGCTGCTGCTCGCCGGTGCGACGGGCCTGATCTGCGGGATCGCACCCGCGGTCGCCGCCTCGAGACGGGACCTTTCCCGCGCGCTCCAGGAAGGCGGCCGCGGCGCCTCCGTCGGGGGACGCACCCGCCCGCAGCGCGTTCTGGTCTTTGCCGAGGTGGCGCTGGGGTTTCTGCTCCTCGTGGGCGCGGGGCTTCTCGTGCGGACCTTCGTCGCCCTCTCGGGCGCGGATCCCGGGTTCCGTCCGGAGGGAACGCTGACCTTCCAGGTCTCCGCCCAGGGCGGCCGCTACCCCGACGACGCGTCGCGGCGGCGCCTCGCGAAAACGCTTTCCGAGAAGCTCGCCGCGCTTCCGGGCGTCGCGGCCGTCGGCGCCGTGTCGCACCTGCCCTTCGACGACTATCCGAACTGGTACGAGTACTACTGGCGGGAAGGCGCGCCCGAGTCCGAGAAAAACAGCGCGATGGCCGACCACCGGGCGGTGCTGCCCGGATTCTTCGAGAGCCTCGGCGCCGACGTGACGCACGGGCGGAGCTTCACCGACGGCGACGACGCCGGGCACCCGAACGTCATCGTCGTCGACGAGACGCTCGCGAAGCGAACCTGGCCCGGCGAGGACCCGATCGGGAAGCGGCTCCACGTCTCCTTCATCCACGAAGGCTCGTTCGACTCGACGCTCGCCGAGGTCGTCGGCGTGGTCCGGCACGTGCGCTATCGCGATCTCGGCGCCGACGGCCGGGGCCAGGTCTACGTGCCGTATCTCCAGAGCGTGCGGCCCGAGCTCGCATTCACGCTGCGGGCGGCCCGGGGGGCGGACGCCCGAACGTTTGCGACTTCCGCACGCGGGGTCGTCGCGAGGCTCGATCCCGACCTCGCGGTGTCGAAGGTTCGCCTCCTCGAGGACTACGTGCGTCAGGCGAGCACCGCGGCCCGGTTCACGACGGTGATCGCCGCGGCCCTGGCGATCCTCGCGCTGCTCCTCGCGGGGATCGGCATCTACGGGATCCTCGCGTACACCGTCGCGCAGCGGTCGGGCGAGATCGGCGTCCGCGTCGCCCTCGGCGGACGGCCGCGGGACATCGTGTGGCTCGTGCTGCGGCAGACGGTTGGCCTGGTGGGCGCGGGGCTCGCGGCGGGACTCGTCGGCGCGCTCCTGATGACCCGTCTCCTCCAGAAGCTTCTCTACGGCGTCGGACCGCGGGACTTCGGCACGCTCGCGGCCGCGGCGGCCGTCCTCGCGGCTGTGGGGCTTGCCGCGGCCCTCGTGCCCGCGCGCCGCGCCGTCCGCGTGGATCCGATCACCGCATTACGGGGGGATTGAGGCCGACCCACAAAGATAGACTGCCTCCGCACGAGGAGGCTCGACTGGCCGAAAAGAGAAGGACGCGCCCGCCGCAGACCGCGGGACCGCCGCGCTACGGGGAAGAGCTCCTGACGGCCGACGACCTCTTTCTCTTCAACGAGGGCAACCACGCCCGGCTCTACGAGAAGCTCGGCGCGCATCCCCGCACGGTCGGTGGCGTCGCCGGCACGCAGTTTTCCGTGTGGGCGCCGAACGCGGCGGCCGTCTCGGTCGTGGGCGACTTCAACGGCTGGAGTCCCGAGAAGCACCCGCTTCAGCCGGTCGGAGGCTCGGGTATCTGGGACGGCTTCGTACCCGGAGTCTCCCGCGGCGCCATCTACAAGTACCGCATCCTTTCCCGCGTCCAGGGCTACACGGTCGACAAGGCCGACCCCTACGGTGTGCGGCACGAGGTGCCTCCTCGCACAGGCTCGGTCGTGTGGGACCTGGACTACACGTGGGGCGACGGGGAGTGGATCCGGACACGCCGCGAGCGTCCCTTCACGTCGTCGGCGATGTCCATCTACGAGGTCCACCTGGGCTCCTGGCGCCGCGTGCCCGACGAGGGCAACCGTTCGCTGACGTACCGCGAGACCGCGCCGCTGCTCGCCGAGTACGCGCGCGCGATGGGCTTCACCCACGTCCAGCTCCTGCCGATCACGGAGCATCCGTTCACCGGTTCCTGGGGCTATCAGACGACCGGCTACTTCGCACCGACGTCGCGCTTCGGGACGCCCCAGGACTTCATGTATCTCGTCGACACGCTGCACCGAGCCGGCATCGGCGTCCTCCTCGACTGGGTGCCGTCGCACTTTCCGTCCGACGAGCACGGTCTCGTCTACTTTGATGGAACCCACTTGTACGAGCACGCCGACTGGCGGAAGGGCTATCAGCCCGACTGGGGAAGCTGCGTCTTCAACTACGGCCGCCACGAGGTCCGGAGCTTCCTGCTCTCCTCGGGGCTCTACTGGCTGGACCGCTTTCACATCGACGGCCTGCGTGTCGACGCGGTCGCCTCGATGATCTACCTCGATTTTTCCCGGAAGGCGGGCGAGTGGGTGCCGAACGAGTTCGGGGGACGGGAGAACATCGACGCCATCGTCTTCCTTCGCAAGCTGAACGAGGAGATCGGCCGGAGCTTCCCCGACGCCGTGACGATCGCCGAGGAGTCCACGTCCTGGCCGATGGTCTCCCGGCCCACGTACATCGGAGGCCTCGGCTTCTCGATGAAGTGGGACATGGGCTGGATGAACGACACGCTCGACTACATGGAGCTCGATCCCATCCACCGCAAGTTTCACCACGGCAAGCTCACGTTCCGGCGGATGTATGCGTATTCGGAGAACTTCGTCCTGCCGCTCTCGCACGACGAAGTCGTGCACCTCAAGAAGTCGCTGATCTCGAAGATGCCGGGGAACGACGCCTGGAAGATGGCGGCGAACCTGAGGCTGCTCCTCGCGTACATGTGGGCCCTGCCCGGCAAGAAGCTCCTCTTCATGGGAGGGGAGTTCGGACAGTGGAAGGAGTGGAACCACGACACGAGCCTCGACTGGCACCTCCTCGACGATCCCCGGCACGCGGGCGTACGCCTCTGGGTCCGGGACCTGAACCGGATGCTCGCCGAGGAGCCCGCGCTCCACGAGCTCGACTTCGACCCGCGCGGATTCGAATGGATCGACTGCAACGACGCGGACTACAGCGTCGTGTCGCTCGAGCGCCGGGGCAAGTCGCCGGCAGAACGAATCGTCGCGGTCTTCAACTTCACTCCCGTCCCGCGCCACGGGTATCTCGTCGGCGTCGACGGCGGCGAGGACTGGACGGAGATCGGCAACAGCGACGCGACGGCCTACGGCGGCAGCGGCGTGGGGAACATGGGCCGCGCGGTGGCGCTCGGGGTCCCGGTCCACGGCCGTTCCCACAGCCTCGCCCTGTCGCTGCCGCCGCTCGGGGCCCTGTTCCTGAAGCCCGTGCCCGCTCCGGAGAAGCCCGCGCTGGAAGCGGCCGCTGAGGAGATCGCGCTCGACGTGACGGGAGACGCGGAACCGGAGGACGCCGAGGTGGTCCTCACGACGGTATAAGCCATGGACCGTTTCGTCTGCATTCACGGCCACTTCTACCAACCGCCGCGCGAAAACCCCTGGCTCGAGGCCATCGAAGCGCAGGAGTCGGCCTACCCGTACCACGACTGGAACGAGCGCATCACGGCCGAGTGCTATGCGGCGAACGCGCGCGCGCGCATCCTCGACGGCGAGAATCGCATCGTCGAGATCGTCAACAACTACGAATCGATGAGCTTCAACTTCGGCCCGACGCTGCTGTCGTGGCTGGAGCTCAAACGGCCCGACGTCTACGCGGCGATCCTGGAAGCCGACCGGAAGAGCGCCGAGCGCTTCTCGGGGCACGGCTCGGCGATCGCGCAGCCGTACAACCACGCGATCCTGCCTCTCGCCGACCCGCGCGACAAGGCGACGCAGGTCTCCTGGGGGGTCCGCGACTTCGAGCGGCGGTTCGGCCGGCCGCCGGAAGGGATGTGGCTGCCCGAAACCGCGGTGGACACCGCCTCGCTCGAAGCTCTGGCGGCGGCCGGGATCCGCTTTACGATCCTCGCTCCTCACCAGGCCAGCCACCTGCGTTCCGCCGGAGGCGACTGGGTTGCGATCCCGGCCGAGGGCATCGATCCGACGCGCCCGTACCGCGTCCTGCTTCCGTCCGGCAAATCCATCGCGGTCTTCTTCTTCGACGGCCCGGTCTCGCGCGCCGTGGCCTTCGATCCGGTGCTGCTCTCCCGCGGCGACCATCTCGCCGAGCGCCTCATGGGCGCCTTCGACGAGGCGCGCGGCCGCCCCCAGCTCGTCCACGTCGCTTCCGACGGCGAGACCTACGGCCACCATCATCGTCACGGGGACATGGCTCTGGCCTACGCGCTGCGGACGATCACCGAGTCGGGGCGCGGCCGGCTCACGAACTACGGCGAGTTCCTCGAAAAGCACCCTCCCGAAGACGAGGTCCGGATCGTCGAAGCGACATCGTGGAGCTGCGCGCACGGCGTCGAGCGCTGGCGGAGCGACTGCGGCTGCCAGACGAACGCGCACCCGGGATGGAACCAGGCCTGGCGCGCGCCGCTGCGCGAGGCCCTCGACGGCTTGCGGGACGCTCTGACGCCCCTCTACGAAAAGGCCGCGGGGGAGCTGTTCCGCGATCCCTGGGCGGCGCGCGAGGACTACATCGGCGTCATCCTCGACCGCTCGCCCGAAAGCGTCGGCCGCCAGTTCGTGCGCCACGGCCTGCGGCCGCTGAAGGAACCCGAGCGCATCCGGGCCCTCGAGCTGCTCGAGCTGGAGCGGCACGCGCAGCTCATGTACACGAGCTGCGGCTGGTTCTTCGACGACATCTCGGGCATCGAGGCCCGCCAGATCCTCCAGTACGCCGGCCGGGCTCTGGAGCTCTCGCGGAAGCTCTTTCCGGACGTCGATCTCGAGACGCCGTTTCTGGAAACGCTCTCCCGGGCGAAGAGCAACGTTCCCGAAGCCGGCGACGGTCGCCGCGTCTACGAGGACTCGGTCGGCCCCGCCCGCGTCACGCTCTCGCGCGTGGCGGCCCACTACGGCGTGTCCTCTCTGTTTACGGAGTATGCGGACAGCGCGCCGGTCTACTGCTATCGCGTCGATCGGGAGGACGCGCACCGGTTCGCGAGCGGCCGCGCGCGGCTCGCGCTGGGGCGCGTCGGGGTCACGTCGACCATCACCGAGGAGTCCGATCGGGTCGTCTTCGGCGTCCTCCATCTGGGAGACCACAACTTCTCGGGCGGCGTGATCCCGTTTCCCGGCGAGGCCGAGTACGAGGCGCTCGTGAAGGAGATTTCCACGCCCTTCGGCGCCGCGGACCTGACGGAGACGCTGCGGCTCGTCGACCGGCGCTTCGGCTCCGACGTCTACACGCTCCGCCTGCTCTTCCGCGACGAGCAGCGGCAGGTCGTCCGGATCATTCTGGCTTCGGCGCTCGAGCACGCCGACGACGTCTATCGCCGCCTCTACGAGGAGCACGCGCCGCTCATGCGTTTTCTGGCGGGTCATGGCGTCCGGCTGCCGCGCGGATTCGCGATCGCCGCGGAGCGGGCCCTCGCGACGGGCTTCAAGCAGGCGCTCGAGGAGCCGCTCCCGGAGATCGCCACGATGCGGTCTCTCCTCGACGAGGCCGCACGGGCGGGCATCACGCTGCACGAGGACGGCCTCGGACTCGCGCTCGAGCAGACGCTCTCGCGCCTCGCCGGCCGGCTCGCCGCAAAGCCCGACGACGCCGACCTCATCGAGACGTTCGAGGGTGTGGTGACTCTCGCGAAGTCGCTGTCCTTCGAGGTCGACTTCGGAAAGGCGCAGAACGCGTACTACGAGCTCGCCCGGACCGTTCTCCCGGTGATGCGGCGCTCGGCCGACGCCGGCTCTTCGTCGGCGGCGCAGTGGGTCGAGCGCTTCCGCGCGCTGGGCGAGAAACTTGCAGTGCGCGTCGGCGATGCCGATGCATCCGATGACCCGGAGACAGAGACTCGGAGCCACAGCGGCTAGTGCCGTCGGTCGCTCTGGTACACTCCCTGTTGGATTGACACCCGTCCTCGAAAAGGCACTTCGGGTTTCCGGCGTACCCGAGAAGCTGCTTCCTCTCTTCGCCTTGGCCCACGACCTGCGCTGGACGTGGCGTGCCGACATTCGCGCGCTCTTCGAGCGGGTCGATCCGGACGCCTGGCGGCGAGTCCGCGGCAACCCGGTGCGCCTTTTCCGCGAGGTCTCCGCCGAGAGACTCTGGCGCGCGGCCGAGGATCCGGACCTGCAGGGCCACGTCCTCGGGATGGTGGCCCGGCTGGCCGAGGAGGACCGGGCCGAGCCGAAGGACGCGGCCGCGCGCGAGCTCGTGGCGCGCGGAGAGCGCATCGCGTACTTCTCGGCCGAGTTCGGACTGACCGAGATCCTCCCGATTTACGCCGGGGGCCTCGGCATTCTGGCCGGCGACCTGCTGAAGTCCGCGAGCGATCTCGGCGTCCCGATGACGGGCGTGGGCCTGTTCTACCGGGAGGGTTACTTCCGCCAGGTTCTCAACGACGAGGGACGCCAGACCGAGGCGTATCCGGTGCTCGAGCCCGACGAGCTGCCGCTCTCGATCGCGGAAACTCTCGACGGCAGCGCGCCCGTGGTTTCGGTGAACCTCGCCGGGCGGAACGTGAACCTCCTGATCCGGATGGCCAAGGTGGGCCGCGTTCCGGTCCTGCTCCTCGACTCGAACCTTCCGGAAAACGAGGCTCCCGATCGCGAGGTCACCGCCCGTCTCTACGGCGGCGGCCACGAGATGCGCCTCCAGCAGGAGATCGTGCTGGGCATCGGCGGCTCGCGCGCCCTCGAAAAGCTCCAGCTCTGGCCGACGATTCGACACATCAACGAGGGCCACGCGGCTTTCGTGTCCCTCGAGAAGATCCGCCGGCTCGTGCAGGAAGAGAACCTGACGTTCGCCGAGGCCCGCGAGGCCGCGACCAGCGGCAACGTGTTCACGACGCACACGCCCGTCCCCGCGGGCATCGACGTCTTCACGCCCGAGCTTCTCTGGAAATACTTCGCCGGCTACGTCAACGAGCTCGGCATCTCCTTCGACGAGTTCTTCGATCTCGGCCGCGAGGTCGGGGAGGAGGGGCGGGAGCTCTTCTCGATGGCCGTCCTCGCGATGCGCCTCTCGACGCACCAGAACGCCGTCTCGAAGCTGCACGCCGATGTCTCGCGGCGGCTCTGGCGCAATGTCGCGCCGGATCTGCCGCTCTCCGAGATCCCGATCATCCCGATCACCAACGGCGTGCACGCGGCGACCTGGACGGCGCCCGAGATCGCGCGGACGAGGGTCGTCGAGACGCCCGAGGCCGTCGACCGGACGGAGCTCTGGCAGGGCCATGAGGCCCTGCGCGCGCGGCTCGTGGCGGTGTGCCGGGAAAAGCTCGTCGAGGAGAAGCGGCGGCAGGGCGCCCGCGAGGAAGACATCGCCGAGGCCGGCCGCGTCCTGGATCCCAAGGCCCTCACGATCGGTTTCGCTCGGCGCTTCGCGACGTACAAGCGGGCCACGCTCCTCTTCCGCGAGCCCAAGCGCCTGGAGTACCTGCTCCACCAGATCGGCCGCCCCGTGCAGATTCTCTTCGCCGGCAAAGCCCACCCTCGCGACGAGGACGGCAAGGAGTACCTCCGCGCCGTCGCGATGGCCGCCGAGCGGCCGGAGTTCCGGGGACGCGTCGTCTTCCTGTCCGATTACGACATGGGGCTCGCCCGCGCTCTCGTCGCCGGATGCGACGTCTGGCTGAACACCCCGGAGAGGCCGCGCGAGGCGTCCGGCACGTCGGGGATGAAGGCCGCGATGAACGGCGCCCTGAATCTCTCCGTCCTCGACGGCTGGTGGGACGAGGCGCCCCACGACGAGGCCGGCTTCGTCGTCGGCGACGCCACGGACCATGCCCCCGAGGAAGAGATCGTCCGCGCGCTGTACGACACGCTCGAGAAGCGGGTCCTGCCGATGTTCTTCGACCGCGATGCCTCGGGCACGCCGCAGCGCTGGCTCGACCGCATGATCGTCTCGGCCTCGAAGGTGGCCGAGGAGTTCTCGTCCGACCGCATGGTGACGGAGTACCTCAAGTACTGCTACCTGCCGGGCGCGTTCTACCGCCGGGCGATGAAGGATGGCGGCCGCGAGCCGCTGAAGCGCCTCGTCGCCTGGAAGGAACGGGTGCGCGGCGCCTGGCCCGGCGTTCGTTTCGAGAGCGTCGAGATCGTGCCGGATCCCGCGACGCTCCCGCCCGCCGCGGCCTTCGACGTGCAGGCGCGGGTCCACCTCGGTCCGCTCGATGCGTCGGAAGTCTCGGTCGAGCTCTTCGAGGGGCCGATCGAGGCCGACGACACGAAGCCCCTCGAGTCCGGAACCGTGACCCGGCTCGAGCCCGCGTCACGCGAGGGCGAGACCGGCATCTTCCGCCTGACGCATCGCAAGCCGCAGGATGAGAACCTCGGGTATACCGTGCGCGTCCGCCCCGTGCATCGCGATCTCGCGCATCCCAACGACATGGGTCTCATCGTCTGGTGGGGCGAGAAGAGTCGGGAGGCGAGGCGCTACACTCCGGTTTCGTGAGCTCTTCGGGATCCCGTTCCGCCGGAATCCTCCTTCATCCCACGTCGCTCCCCGGGCCCTTCGGCATCGGCGACTTCGGTCCGTGGGTCGATCGGTTCCTCGACTGGGCGAAGTCGGCCGGCCAGACGCTCTGGCAGGTCCTGCCGCTGACGATCATCGGAGGCGGCGGCTCGCCATACGGGGGCGCATCCGCGTTTGCCGGCAATCCGCTGCTGATCTCGCCGGAGCTTCTGCTCCGCGACGGTTTCCTTCCCGTGGCGGCTTTCGAGGACCTCCCGACGTTCCCCAAGGAGCGGGTGGATTTCGATGCCGTGATCCGCTGGAAGGAGCGGATTCTCCACCAGTCCTGGGACCACTTCGCGGCGCACGCCGGAGAGCCGGCGCGCGAGGAGCTCGCCGCGTTTCGCGCGGCGCCGGCCCGCTCGGCCTGGCTCGCGGACTGGACGCTCTTCGCCGCGCTCAAGTCGCGCTTCTCGGGATTGCCCTGGACGGCGTGGGACCGCGACCTGCGCCTCCGAGACCGGGACGCTCTCGAACGGGCCTCGGGAGAGCTCGAGGCCGAGATCTCCTACCAGGCCTATCTTCAGTACCTCTTTTTCCGCCAGTGGGAGCGCGTGCGCGCGGCGGCGAAGGAACGCGACATCGCGATTCTGGGCGACATGCCGATCTACGTCTCGCTCGACTCCGCGGACGTCTGGTCGCACCCCGGAATCTTCCAGCTCGACGAAATGGGACAACCGATCGCCGTCTCCGGCGTGCCGCCGGACTACTTCTCGGAAACGGGCCAGCTCTGGGGCAACCCGCTCTACGACTGGGACGCTCTCGCCGAAAGCGGTTACGAATGGTGGGTCGAGCGTGTGCGCGCGAACCTCATGCTCTGCGACGTCCTCCGCATCGACCACTTCCGCGCGTTCTCCGCCTACTGGTCGGTGCCGGCCGGCGAGACGACGGCTCTGAACGGAAAGTGGATCCCGGGGCCGGGGGCGAAGCTCTTCGACGCGGTGCGCGTCGCCGTGGGCGGCGAGGCGCCCCTGCCAATCGTCGCGGAAGACCTCGGCGACATCGACGACGACGTCAAAGCACTCCTGAAGGAGCTGGGCTTTCCCGGGATGAAGGTTCTGCAGTTCGCGTTCTACGGAGCGGACAGCGAGTACCTGCCGCACCGCCACACGGAGAACGCCCTCGTCTACACCGGCACGCACGACAACGACACGGCGAGGGGCTGGTACGAGGCGCTCAAGCCCGAGGAGCGCGAGCGCGTGTACGACTACCTGGGCTCGGACGGGACCGACATTCCCTGGGCGCTCATCCGCGCCGCCTACGGATCCGTGGCCGGACGCGCCATCGCGCCGCTCCAGGACGTGCTGGGCCTGGGCAGCGAGGCCCGCATGAACACGCCCGCCGAGCCCGGCGGGAACTGGACCTGGCGCGCCCCGGACTGGGGCCTTCGCGCCGAAGACGCGGTGCGGCTGAGACGCATGGCGATTCTGTCGGGCCGATTCCCCGCGAGCTGACTAGTCTCCGTCCGGGAGGATCGTCGAGAGGAGCGCGCTGACGACGCTGACGACGAGCGCGCCGAGGATCGCCGCCAGGCAGCCCTCGACGTGGAACTGGAAGCCCAGGCCGGTCGAGAGCCAGCTCGTCAGCCAGAGCATCAGGCCGTTGACGACGAGGGCGAAGAGACCGAGCGTCAGGAAGATGATCGGGAGCGTGAAGAGCTTGACGATCGGGCGGATGAACGCGTTGACGATTCCGAAGATGAGGGCGACTGCCAGGAAGGGGAGCCAGTCTCCCGTGTAGGAGATCCCGGGCACGATCTTGACGGCGACCCAGAGCGCCACGGCGTTGATCAGGAGCCGGAGAAGAAAACGCATGCCGTCCTCCTCGTCTTCGTTTCGAGCATCATAGTCGCAACGAAATGGCATGATCCCGGGTTGGGGAGAACGCGGATGAAGCGCTTCACCATCGTCCCCGAGCGACCCTATTCGCTCGCGCTGACGGCCGAGCGCTACACGCGCTTTCCCGAAGTCGTAGACCGCTTCGACGGCCGGGTGTACCGGAGACTCCTGCCGATCGGGCGGAGAGGCGTCCTGCTCTCCGTCGAGCAGGAGGGAACGGCGGCGCGGGCCGCGCTCCGGGTCGGTCTGGAGGGCGCGCTCGCGGAGTCCGAGGCCGCGGCTGAGGCCGCGAGCCGGGTCCTCCAGCGCTCGCTCGGCGCCTCGACGCCCGTGTCGCCCTTCTATCGCTCGCATCGTGGCGATCCGATCCTCGGCGCGCCCATCCGGGCCTTTCGAGGGCTGCGCATCGCGGGCGTGCCGTCGCTGTGGGAGGCCCTCGTGACCGCCGTCCTGGCCCAGCAGGTGAACCTGAAGTTTGCCTACGACATCCGCCGCGAGATCTGCCAGACCTACGGCCGCCGGGCGCGCTTTTCGAAAGAGACGTACATCGCGTTTCCGGCGCCCGAGCCGCTCGCCTCCGAGTCATTGCCCCGACTGCGCCGATTCCGTCTCTCCCGCTCGAAGGCCGTGGCGATCCGCGAGATCGCCCGCGCATTCGCCGGCGGCGAGCTCTCGGAAGAGATCCTGGCGCCGCTCTCCGACGAGGACGCGATCGCGCGCCTCGTCGCGCTGCGCGGGGTCGGCCGCTGGACGGCGGAGATCGGTCTCCAGCGCGGCCTCGGCCGCACCGACATCTTTCCGGCGGGTGATCTCGGCGTCGTGAAGTACCTCGCACAGGGACTCCTCGGCCATGCCTCGACCTCGAAGGCGAAGGAAGAGGACATGCGCCGCTACGCCGAACGCTGGGCGCCCCACCGCAGCCTCGCGCTCGTCTACGGCTACGCCGAGCTCAACCGGCGGCGAGCGGTCAATCGACCGAGATCATCACCTTTTCCGCCGGAGCCTCCACCGTCTTGACCGCTCGCTCGGGAAAGCGCGCCGTCACGAGGACGTTGACGACCGCCAGGCCGACGAGAACGGCGAACACCGGCAAAAGCGACCGCTCGATCGCGAGGCGGAACGCCGCCGGGTCGATCGCGGTGGCGGCCACGCTCACGTCCGTCGTGGGGTTTCCGGCCACGAGCAACCGGCCGGCGCTTTCGGCTGCAGGTCCGAGGCGCCGGACCAGGCCCATCGCGAGCAGGCCGCCCAGCGCGCCGACACCCACCGAGCCGCCGAGCGTTCGGAAAAAGGGGACGAGCGCCGTCGCGACGCCCCGCTGGCGCTCGGGCACGACGGACTGAACGGCCAGGACCTGCGACATCGAGGAAGGCCCCAGGCCGGCGCCGACGAGCGCGCAGGCAGCCGAAATCCAGGGCACCGATGCGTTCCGCCAGGCCGCGACCGCGAGTGCGACCAGACCTCCGAGGGACAGGAGCGCTCCGAGGCGCGCGGTGGGCCGGAAGCCGAAGCGGACGATCATCTTCGCCGCGAGCGTGGCGGAGAGCGCCCACATGAGGACGAGCGGCGTGACGACGGCGCCGGCCGCGCCGGCCGTGCCTCCCCGGGCGCCCTGGACGAAGAGGGGGACGAACGTATCGACGCCGAAGATGGTCGTGCCGAGCAGCACGCCGCCGATGAACGGCGCCGCTGTCTCCATACGGCGGAACAGCACCGGCGGGACGAGAGGATGCGCACGCCGGTTCTGGAGGTGGACGAAGAGGGCGAGAGAGCCGATGGCGACGGCGAAGATCGCCGCCCTCCACCCGAAGGCCAGCCCGCCTTCGCCGGGCCGGTGCAGGACGGCGAACAGGAGGCCCGTGATCCCTAGGACGAGCGTCGCCGCCCCGGCCAGATCCAACGGGTCGGGCAGGGAGGCGCGGGACTCCTGCATCTGTGACGCCACGAGCGCCAGTGCGATGAGCCCGAGCGGGATGTTGATCGTGAAGATCGAGCGCCATCCGAAGGACATGGTCATCCAGGCGCCGAGCAACGGTCCGATCAGGCTCGCGACGCCCCACACGCCCGAAAAGAGGCCCTGGACCCGGGCGCGCTCCTCGAGCGAGTAGAGGTCCGCCGAAACGGTGAGCGCGATCGGGACCAGCCCCGCGGCGCCGAGGCCCTGGAGCCCGCGGGCCGCGATGAGCTGGGGCATCGAGTGCGCGAAGCTGCAGACGATCGCACCGGAAAGGAAGACCGAGATCGCGATGAGCAGGATGCGCCGGCGGCCGTAGATGTCGGCGAGGCGCCCGTAGATCGGCATCATGACCGTGGCGGTCATGAGGTAGATCGAGAAGACCCACGAGTAGAGCGCGAGGCCGCCGAGGTCCCCGATGATCGTCGGCATCGCGGTCGAAACGACCGTGGACTCGAAAGACGCCAGCGCCGTCACGAGCAGCAGGGCGGTCGTCACGGCACGGCGGCGTCTGGGGTCGAAGCGCGGGGCGGTCATCGGTCTGGAGGCCGAGAGTATAGAGTCTCCGCATGCGCGTCCTCGCCGGGACGAGCGGCTTCTCGTACAAGGAATGGAAGGGGAGCTTCTATCCCGAAGATCTCCCCGCGGAGGAAATGCTCGCGTACTACTCCGCGAGGCTGCCGGCGGTCGAGATCAACAACACCTTCTACCGGATGCCGAAGCCCTCGATGCTCGAGGGTTGGGCCGCGCAGGTCCCCGCCGAGTTCCGCTTCATCCTGAAGGCCTCCCAGCGAATCACGCATCGGAAGCGTCTCAAGGAAGCGGGCGACGAAGTGGCCTATTTCTTTCAGACCGCCTCGACGCTCGGCGAGCGGCTGGGCCCCACCCTCTTCCAGCTGCCTCCCAACCTCAAGAAGGACCTCCCGCGGCTCGAAGCGTTTCTCGAGGTTCTCCCGCCCAGGGCGCCCGCCGCCTTCGAGTTCCGGCACGCCTCCTGGTTCGAAGACGACGTCTTCGCCGCCCTGCGGACGAAGGGCGCCGCCCTCTGCGTCGCAGAGGACGAGGAGCTCGCCACGCCGCTCGTCGCTACGGCGGACTGGGGATACCTGCGGCTCCGCCGCCAGGACTACGACGACGCGGCCGTCGCCGGATGGGCGGAGAAGGTCCGTGCGCAAGCGTGGACGGAGGCGTTCGTGTTCTTCAAGCACGAGGACGCGGGCTCGGGGCCGAAGCTCGCGGCCGAGCTCCTGCGGCGGATCGCGACGCCGGGAGGCGAATCGGCGAGCCTCACGACCTGAGCCGGCCGGTCAGCTTCGTCAGCGCGCTCTGAAGATCCGGCTTGAGGGTCAGGACCGGCGCGAGGGGATCGTCCTTCAGTTTCTTCATCCTCGCCGGCAGCGTCTTCAACGTGAACTTCTTCGGGTCGAGCTTGTCGTTCACATCGCTCCACTTCAGGGGCGCCGAGCAGGTCGCTCCGGGGACCGGTCGCGCCGAGAAGGGCCCCGCGATCGTCTTGCCGTGGCCGTTCTGAAGGTAGTCGACGTAGACCTTGCCGTCGCGCGCGCCGAGCGCCCGCGCCGTCGTCGCGATCTTGCCGTGCCGCTGTTCGATCACGCGGGCCAGGATCTCGCCGAGCACGCGGGATTCGGAGTGCGTGCACTGGCCGCCGAGAGGCAGCAGAATGTGCAAACCTGTTGCCCCGCTGGTCTTGATGAAGCTCGGCAACGCGATCTCCTCGCAGAGCTCGCGGATCGCTTTCGCGATCGTCACGACGTGCGAGAAGGGCGCGCCTTTGGGGTCCAGGTCGAGGATGCACCAGTCGGGCCTTTCGGGAGCGGCGACGCGGCTGGCCCACATGTGGAGCGGGATCGAGCCGAGGTTCGCGACGTAGAGGAGCGTCTCGAGGTCGTCGCAGACGAAGTAGTCGATCTCGCGCTCGGCGTGCTCGCTCCAGATGCGCTCGAGGCGGATCCAGTCCGGCGCGAAGTTGGGGGCGTCCTTCTGGAAGAAGGACTTGCCGTCGATCCCGTCGGGGTAGCGGGTCATGACGAGAGGCCGGTCGGCCAGGTAGGGGAGAAGCCAGGGCGAGATCGCGCGGTAATACTCGATGAGGTCGCCCTTCGTGTAGCCCTCGACCGGCCAGAAGACTTTTGTCAGGTTCGAAAGCGGAACGACTTTTTCCTCCGCCTCGTAGCTCCGCGTCGGGGCCGGGGGCGGCGTCGCCGGCTCCTCGGCGGTGCCCGGATCGCCCTCACGCACGCATTCCTCGATCGGCTTGTCTTCGCGCACGCGGAGGAAGGCCGGATGCCGGAGGAGCCCCTCCCCGGTCCACTCCTTGAAACGCACCTCCACGACGAGCTCCGGCTCCACCCAGACGTGGCCTCGACCCGTGGGGACGGCGCCGCCGAACGCCGGTGTTTTGCGGACGCGGGCATCGAGACGCGCGTGGATCTCGTCGAGGAGCCTGTCGGAAAAGCCGGTGCCGACACGCCCGCCGTAGATCAGACTGCTTCCCGCGCCGCCGGTTCCGGCGGCGTCGCCCTGCCAGTAAGCGAGATGCAGCGCGCCGAACCCCGACCGGCCGCCCTCGGGCTTCGTGTAACCGACGACGACGAAATCCCCCGTGCGATCCAGCTTGACCTTGAGCCAGTCGGCGGAGCGCGCTCCGCGATAGGTCGAGTCCGCCTTCTTTCCCACCACGCCCTCGAGACCGAGCCCGCCGGCCGCGGCGAGCAGCTCGTCGCCTCTTTCCTCGACGTGGTCGGCGAAGCGCACCGGCCCGGCGCGAGGCACGAACCGCTGGAGCAGCGCCTTGCGGGTCGTGAGCGGAAGGTCCCGGAGGTCGAAGTCCTCGAAGCCCAGCAGATCGAACGCGAAATACGTCGCCGGAAGCTCGACCGCGGCGCGCTCGATGTCCGCGCGCCTCTGGAGGAGGCCCCGCTTCTGGAGAAGACCGAAGCGCGGGCGCGCGTTCCCGTCGAGCACGACGACCTCGCCGTCGAGGACGAACGCGTCGCTCGGGAGCGCCGAGACGGCGCGGGCGATCTCGGGAAATGTCGCCGTCGAGTCCATGCCGTGCCGGTAGCGGAGCATGGTCTTGCCGCTCTCGCGGCCGGCGAGCAGGCGATACCCGTCGTACTTGAGCTCCCAGAGCCAGCCCGGCCGCGAGAACGCGCCATCGCGCGTCTCGGCGAGCATGAGCTTGACGTCCGGGGCGCGCACCTTCCGTCGCGGCGCCTTCAGACGCTCGAGCTCCGCTCGGATCTCTTCCGCGCGGCTCTTGCCCGTGGCGAGATCCTCGATCGTCAGGCCCGAGAAGATCGACTCTTGGGAGTAGGCGGCCTCCGGTCCCTTTCGCGACCAGGCGTCGCGCTCCTTGATGAGGAGCCACTCCTTGCCGGTGGTCTTGCCCTTCGTCTTCATGCGGACGAGGGTCCAGACGCCTCGGAGCTTGTAGCCGTGGAGCTCGAAGAGGAGCTTTCCCTTCTTCATCCCTTCGTCGAGGTCCGCCAGCGGAGTCCAGCGGCCCTGGTCCCAGACGATGACCTCGCCGGCGCCGTAGTTGCCCTCGGGGATGACGCCTTCGAAGTCGGCGTACTCGACCGGATGGTCCTCGACTTCGACGGCGAGGCGCTTGTCGGCGGGATCGGCGGAGGGGCCCTGGGGGACCGCCCAGGACTTCAGGACGCCGGCCCACTCCAGGCGGAAATCCCAGTGCAGCCGGGTGGCCGCATGTTTCTGAACGACGAAGAGATGCGGGCGATTCTCACCGCCCCGCCCGAACGGCTCGGGAGTCGTGTCGGCGGACCGCTTTTCCCTGTATTTTTCGAGCGGCATCGTGGAATCGCCGGGCGCATGTTACATTTGTCGCCCCTAAACCTATGAGCGCAAGGCCGATAGCGTCAGGGACCATCTCCTTCGGGCTCGTTTCGATCCCGATCAAGCTCTACGCCGCCGCGGAATCCGCATCGGGCGTGTCCTTCAACATGCTCCACGCGAAGGACGCCGCCCGGCTGAAGCAGCAGTACATCTGCACCAAGGACGGCGAGATCGTGCCCCGCGACCAGATGGTCAAGGGCTTCGAGTTCTCGAAGGATCGCTACGTCACCTTCACTGCCGAGGAGCTCAAGGCGCTCGAGGAGCAGTCGACCCAGACCGTCGAGGTCGTCGAGTTCGTTCCCATCACGAAGGTGGACCCCGTCTACTTCGATCGGTCGTACTACGTCGGGCCCGACAAGGGCGGAGCCAAGGCGTACGCGCTTCTCTCGGAGGTCATGAAGGAAACCCAGCGGGTCGCCCTGGCCCGCTATGCCGCCCGCGGCAAGATGTACCTCGTCATGCTCCGTCCCTTCGAGGGCGGCATCGTCATGCAGCAGCTCCTCTACGCCGACGAGGTCCGGTCCTTCTCCGAAGTGCCGCTCGAGCCGGCCGAGGTCAGCCCCAAGGAGCTCGATCTCGCCAAGCTCCTCGTCGATCAGCGTGCGGTGGAGTCCTTCAAGCCCGAAACCTACGAGGACGACGTGAAGAAGCGCGTCCTGGGCCTGATCCAGAAGAAGGTCGAGGGGGAGGACATCTCCATTGTGCCCACAGAGACCGGCGGGGGCCAGATCATCGACCTGATGGAGGCCCTGAAGGCGAGTCTCGCGAAGAAGCCGGAGGCCAAGACCGCTCCCGAGAAGAAGGCGGCGTCTGCGTCCGGCGGCGAGGCGCCTTCGCGCAAGCCGGCGAAGAGGGCTCCGGGCAAAGTCGCCCAGATGCGCACGCAGGCGGGCCGCAAGGGGTAGATTTCGCTTCGTGAAGGGCTACTCCACCTCGGAAGTCGCCAAGCTCCTCGGTCTCACTCCTTCCCAGGTTCGCGGCTACGTGCGCGCCGGGTTTCTTTCGCCCGAGCGGGGCGCCGCGGGCCGGCTCACGTTCTCGTTCCAGGATCTGGTCTTCATGCGGACGGCGCGGAGCCTGCTCTCCGCGCGCGTCGCGCCGCGGCGGGTCCGCAAGGCGCTGCGGCGGCTGCGGGAACAGCTTCCCGAGGGCCGATCGCTCGCGGCCGTCCGGATCGCCATGGAGGGGAGCCGGATCGTCGTCGCCGACGGCTCCCGCCGCTGGCAGCCCGACTCGGGCCAGATCCTCTTCGACTTCGGTGTGGCGGATCTGGCAAAGAAGGTCGCCCCGGTTGTGCGCCGCGCGTTTCGCGAAGCCCAGCAGGAAGGGCCGGAGTTTTCCGCCGACGACTGGTACGAGTGGGCCTGCGAGCTCGAGCCCGGCTCTCCGGGCGAGGCGATCTCGGCCTACCGGCGCGCCCTCGCGCTCGATCCCCGGCATCCGGACGCGCACGTCAACCTCGGCCGCCTCCTCCACGAGGCCGGCGACGCCGCGGCCGCCGAGCCGCACTACGCGGCGGCGCTCGCCGCGAGGCCCGACGATGGGACGGCGGCGTTCAATCTCGGCGTCGCGCTCGAGGACATGGGGAGGACGCCCGAGGCCCTGCTCGCCTACCAGAAGGCCGTCCGCATCGATCCGGACAACGCCGATGCCCACTTCAACGCCGCGACGCTGGCCGAAAAGCTGGGCCGGCCGGCGGAAGCCCTGCGCCATCTCCGGACATACCGGAAGCTGACACGGCCGGAATAAGATGGGCGGGCACATGCTTTCCTCGGTGTCCATGCTGCGTTCCCTCGTTGCCGCCCTGCTCGCCCTGGCCGTTCTCGCCGGTCCGGCCGCCGCGCTGTGCGCGAACTGCTGCCGCCCGGCGCCGGTCGTCGAAACCTCGGAGAGCTCCCTTTCGGGCGCGAGCTGCTGCGGATGCGATGAAGCCATGGCTCCGGCGCCGCCCCCGGCGTCGGACAGCCTGGCGGCCGTGAAGACGTCCGCTCCCGCAGCGCCCGCAGCCGTTCACCTCACGACGCCGATCTTCCCGGCCGCCGCGCCCGAAGGGCGCCGCGCGGTCGCGGTCGCGTCGACGTCCAGCCGCCCGGCCGCCCGCAGCGCTCCCACGCCGCAGCGCCTCTGATCCTCCCGCGAGCGCCGTATCTCGCGTCCGCCCGGCGGAGTCCGCCGGCCGGCATCAGGAGGATGGAATGCCTTTCCGCATCGGATTCGCTGCGATCGTTTTCGGCCTCGCAGCCTCACTCGCCACGGCGCAGGAGCCCGCCGACTCCATGGTCGCGATGGAGCAGATGCCTGCGATGGATCACTGGATGTGGATGGTCCACGGCTGGGCGTACCTGAACTACGACGACCAGGGCGGCCCGTCCGGGGGCGACGACTTCGAGTCGCAGAACCACGTGATGGGGATGGCGACCCATTCCTTCCTCGGCGGGAAGCTGTCGTTCTACGGCACGTTCTCGCTCGAGCCCGCGACGATCCCCGAGCCGGGCAGCCACGAGCTCTTTCAGGTCGGCGAAACCAACGACGGCGTGCTGCTCGTCGATTACCAGCATCCGCACGATTTCTTCATCCAGCTCGCGGGCGCGTGGCAGAAGACGTTCGGGCCCGGCCTCGGTCTGCGCTTCTACGCCGCGGCGGTTGGGGAGCCGGCGCTCGGTCCGCCGGCGTTCGTGCACCGACTCTCGGCCTCGGCGAATCCGACCGCCCCGCTCTCGCACCACAACCAGGACTCGACCCACATTTCCTACGACGTGCTGACGCTCGGCCTGACCGCCTCCATCTTCACGCTCGAGGCCTCGGGCTTTCACGGCGCCGAGCCGGATGAGAATCGCTGGAACATCGAGTCGGGAGCCATCGACTCCTACGGCGTGCGGCTGACGGCGGTCCCGCTGCCGGGCCTCACCGTGCAATTTTCCGGCGGCCACCTCACGAATCCGGAGGCGGCGGAGCCCGGGAACCAGAACCGTTTCACCGGAATGCTGGCGTACGAGAAAGCCCTGCCGGGCGGGTTCATCGCGGTCTCGCTCATCACGGGACAGAACCAGGAAGAGGAGGAGGGGGCGCGGTTCTGGGGAACGCTCCTCGAAGGCACCTGGAAGTTCTGCGACTGGAACACGATCTACGGACGCTTCGAGGCCGTGGACCGGGATCTCTTCGAGCTGAGGTTCAAGCGTCAGCGGCCCGAGGAGGTCCCGCTCGACCGGACCCGCGTCTATGCCGGAACGCTGGGCTACGTGCGCGACTTCACGCTCGTGCCCAAGGCCACGACGGGCGTCGGCGCCGACGTCACGCTCTACCGCTTCACCGACCGGCTCGACGACGTCTACTCGACGCACCCCGTGTCCTTCCACGTCTTCGCGAGGATCCGCTTCGACTTCGGGATGGGCGGGGGACATGCCGGCCACTCATCGCACTGAGGCGGGCTGGAGGCTCGCGAGGAGGCTCTCGATTTCCTCGAGCGTGGCCCCCAGCTTCTCGCGGGCGAGGAGGAGATCCTCCGCGAGGACCGGGTACCAGTTGCGGCGCGACGTGTCGCCCAACCCGATGAGGTCGAAGGGCGCAACGACTTCGCGGATCCTGTGCTCGAGGATGCGGGCGTCCGCGCCGGAGAGCGCGAGCGCGCAGCACTCGCGTAAACCGGGCGCGAAGCGAGGGTTGTCGCCCGACAGAAACGCTCCGGCCAGCTCGGGGCGTCCGAGGCGGCGGGCCGCCTCCGCGTAACTCGCCGCCGCAAAGTAGAGACGGGCGAGATCGGCGAACGCCGGAAATTCGTCGAAGCGCGAATACAAGGCGGCCACGAGGAGCGCGGCGGTATCGGCTTCGGCGAGAGACGCCGCGGCATCCCGCGCCAGCTCGCCCGCCAGCGCCGGCGTTCCCCAGGAACGTTCGAGCGCCGAGGCCAGCCGTTCGAGGCCGAGGAGGGTGAGCGGGAAGCCGGTCGAGAGGATGGGATCGACGAACGCCGCGGCGGACGGAAGCAGGAGCCAGCCCTCTCCGGCGGTCACCCGGCTTCGAAACGGAAGCGTCTCGCGGTGGATGAACGGCGTGACGGGTTTCGCGCCGTCGAACTGCGCGCGCACCGTGGGGAGGCGATCGAGGAGCCGGTGCCAGGCCGGCTCACCTTCGGAAAGGCCGAGCTCCTCGGCGAGCCAGGGCTCGGCCGCGACGCCCGCGCTCACGATGCCGTTGTCGAACCGGAGCACCCAGATCCATCCGCCATCGAACACGTGGTGCAGGGCGGCGTCGTCGGGCGGATACGGGGGGGCTTCGCCCGAAGGAGCGATGCCCATCTCCTCCACCCGGTGGACGCCGGTGAAATGCGAGTAGAGGCCCGAAGTCGCGGGAAGCCCCGGGAAGTTGGATCGACCCGGCGACAGCGAGCGTTGGAGGAAGCCGCCGGGACCGGTCGCGTCCACCAGGAGTCGCGCGCGGAGCGTGCGCTCGCGGCCGAAGCGCTGCGTCTCGAGGACCGCGGCGCCGCTCTCGAAGCCGGCGAGGCGGACCTCCGTGCGATCCATGTATTCCGCTCCCTCGCGCGCGGCCTCCTGTGCGAGAAAGGCGTCAAAGTCCGGCCGGTACCAGTGCGTGTCGGCCACCTCGTCGCACGGGCTCGCGGCCACGAGGAGCTGGTCGCTGCGATCGGGGCGGGCGGCGAACTTCCGTCCCGCTGTGTGGCCGTAAAACGTGAATCCCCGCTTGAGGCCGCACGCGATCTCCGGCCGGTCGCGCTGCCAGGAGCCCCAGGCGGCGAGCGGGCGGATGCGCGGCAGCGCGTAGCGATCGCACAGACTCTCGAGAAGGAGATTCGCGAGAGGAGAGGACGACTCGCCGATGGCGAAGCGCGGGTGCGCGCCCCGCTCGAGGAGCGCGACGGAACGTCCCAGGCGGCGCGCCAGGATGGCCGCGAGCGAACCGGCGAATCCGGAGCCGACCACGACGAGGTCGAAGTCGGTCCTCACGCGCCCCCGCAGTGCGGGCACCCGACGGCAGGAGCCACCGACTGGGACAGGTTCATGCTCGCGAGCCGCTCGCGGCGGGATGCGAAACAATCGCCGCATCGCGAAAAGGCGTCGAGGTCCCAGAGATCGGCGAAGACGAGGCCGCGCCCGAGCGATACCGCGTCCTCGAAGCAGTCTTCGAGGAGGCGAAGCCGCGGAACCTCGAACGCTCCCGTTCGCGCGAGCTCGTCCATGGCGCCATTGCCCGCGCGCGTCGGGATGATCGACACGGAGGACGCGCCGGAGTCGAACGCGCACTGGACCGACCGGAGCGTCCATGCGCGCGCCTCGGCGGCGGGAACCCAGGGCAGTCCGGCGAGCACGAAGACGCGCAGGGCGACGGCTTCGTCGGCGAGGAGGTCGGCCGCGCGGCGGAATTGGTCGACAGACATCCGCTTGTTGAGGCGGGGCAGAACGTCGGGATGCACTGTCTCGAGACCCATGGCCACTTCGAGCGTCCCCGGGATCCGGTCGCGGAAGGCCCACACCGCGGGGCCCACGAGCGCGGGGTGCGATTCCACGATGACACGCTCGAACGGAGCCACGAGCCCGGCGATCGCGGCATGCTCCTCGGGCGGCACCGCGCGTCCGTCGAAAAAGCTCCCGGCGTTGTAGAGCTTGATTCGGCGAGCGGGCGGAAGGACGCGCAACGCTTCGCGGATCTGCCCGGCGATCGCGCCCGGAGGCACGGAATCCTCGAGCGTGTTCTTCCAGAGATCGCACATCAGGCACTTCCAGGGGCACTCCCGGTTGGTCAGGAAGATCGTGGCCACCGGGACGGCGCGCCTCCGGCCGCCGGTCTCCGCGGCCTCCTCCTCGACGAGCGCGGCATAGGCGCGGCGGGGATCGAGCGGGTTTCTCCGCGGACGGCGTTCCAGAATCCAGCGGTCGCGCGCGGAACCGTCCTCCGGATACGGAGAGCTCACCGCCGGATCACGCGTAGAGAGACAGGAAGTGCGAGCGGTACTCGGCCTCACCCCCGCGAAAGGGTCGAGGCTCGCCGGATGGCAGACCGCCGTCCTGAAAGCGGCGCTTCGGGAAGACCGGCATCGCGCGCCCGGTGAGCGCGGCGACGCCGCGGGACACGATCTCGCCCTTGAGCGCATAGAGGCGTTCGTGGTCGTAACCCGTGAGTGTGACGAACGGGATCGCCTCGGCCGTCTCGACGACCCGCGGGCGCGTGTACGGGCTGAACCCCTCGAAGCCCCATCGGCGCAGGGGAGCCCACGTCCGGCTGTAGGAACGGCTCTGCCCGCCGGAGTACGTCGCCGAGTGCTTCATCCTCCCGACGCCCCAGCCTTCCTGATACAGCATCGAATTGTGGAGGACGCTGCGGATCGTCAGCTCCGGGTTTTCTTCGATCGGGTAGTCCTTCAGGTTTTCGTCGCCGCCGTCTCCATCCACGAGATGCCGCCAGTCGGGGTATCGCGCGCGAATGCCGCGAAGGAGCGCGAGAGTCATCGCGGCCGACTCCACGTCGAGGGGCTTGTAGTCCTCGATCACCCGGACCGCCTCGAGCGGATCGAGAGATCCCGGCTCGGCCTCGATCGACTCGAGGTACATCTCGAGCCCCATCGTCGCCAGGAATTCCCGGGCCTGGGCCAGGTCCGCCCCGACACCTCCACGGAGCGACAGGGTGAAGGCCTTGAGACGGCCGGGATGCATCCCGAGCTTCCGCAGAAGGTGCTCGGTCAGCAGGAAGACGGCGCCGCTGTCGATGCCGCCCGAAAAGCAGACGCCGATCGGCGCGCTATCCGGAAGATGCGCGAGCCAGGCCGCGATCTCGTCGGCGAGTGCGCCGACGTAGCGGCGGCCGATCGCGTCCGGATCCGCGGGCAGCGGGTCGCCCGCGGGCGTGAAAAATCGGGTCCAGGAGGCCTCCGGGTCGGGGCAGCCCACGAGCTCGATGTCGACGACGTGATGGGCCGGCACCATCCGCGTGTAGGTCGGATGGAACTGGCCCGCGAGGCCTTCGCTCCGCAGCCAATCCCGGATCGCGTCGATGCGGTCCGACACGATCAGGGCGGGGCCCGCGGCCTGCTTCGCGAGGAAGTAGCGCAGCGGACGGTCCAGCGAGCGTGCGAGGCGCACGCGTCGGCCGTCGCGGCCGACCAGCGCGAATGCGCCGTCGATGCCGCGGACGTCGGAGGGTGAGCCCGAGGCCACGCGCGCACGCGCCTCCTCGACGCTCATGTTGCGGATGCGATTGCCTGCCGGATCGGTCAGGTCCACGACACGCTCAATGTAGCGATCGTTCACGCGAAGCCTCCCGCCCGCCGATCCTACAGCCCGGCAGCTCTCACAGCTCTACGGCACGACAGCGCTGCATCGCGACTCCGGCAGCGATCGTGGGAGACTTCGGGCATCCATTCCTTTAAAATGACGGAAATGTCTGCGCCTGCGCCGGGAGACGCGACGCCCGCGGAGCCCCTGGCGAATTCCGGCGGCGTCGTCAGCGCCATCCTGGCCGCGGCCCGGCCGGCCCAATGGGTCAAGAACCTCGTCCTGCCGCTGCCGTTTCTCTTCGGCGGCGCTCTCGGGGAGCCCGCGGGCTGGGCCCTGGCCGCGGCCGGCTTCGCGATTTTCTGCGTGATCACGAGCGGCGTGTACATCGTCAACGACGTCGCGGATCGCGAGCGGGACCGGGCGCACCCGGTGAAGAAGTTCCGGCCGCTCGCATCGGGCCGGCTCTCCGCGTCCACGGCGGTGTCTGTGGCCGCGGTCCTCGAGACCGCCGGCCTCGCGGCGGCCTTCCTCCTGAAGCGCGAGTTCGGCTTCTGGTGCGCCGTGTACGCCGTCCTCATGCTGACCTACTCGCTGCTCTGGAAGCGTGTGCCCTTTCTCGAGGCGCTGGTCGTCGCCGCCGGGATGCCGCTGCGGGCCCTGGCCGGAGCGGCTCTCGCGGGCGTGGACCCTTCGCTTTTCCTCATGGGCTGCGCCTACCTGCTCGCCCTGTTCCTTGTCGCGGGCAAACGGCAGTGGGAGTTTCTGAATGCCGCCCCGGGGCACCGGCCGGCGCTCGCGGCGTACCGCGAGGAGGGACTCGATCACCTGTTCATCGTGACGGGGCTCGCGACGGTCGCGGCGTACGCCGCGTACAGCACGTCGGCCCGGACGGTCACCCACTACGGCCGGTCGCTCGCGCCGACCGTGCCTTTCGTGGTGCTCGGGATCGCCCGCTACGTCCGGCTGGTCTACAAGCGCGGCGGAGGGGGGAATCCGACACGCGCGCTGCTGACCGACGATCCGTGGCTTCTCTTGATCGTGATCGGCTGGGTGGCGACGGCGGGTTGGATGATCTATGGCCGTTGATTCGAAGGCCCGCGAGTCGGGCAAGCCGGCGCCCGAGGGAACGGCGCCGGAGAGAGACGTCCGTTTCGGCGTGGGCTTTCTGGCCTACAACGAGCAGGACCTGATCGCAAAGACCGTCGAAGAGGCCGTGACCTCTCTCTCGGCGATCCCCGGCCTGACCTGGCACGTCGTGGTCGTCAACGACGGAAGTCGGGATCGCACGGGCGAGATCGCCGAAGAGCTCGCGAAGAAGGACCCGCGCGTGTCGGTCGTGCACCACGACGGCAACAAGGGATATGCCGTCGCGACGGAGACGGCGCTGCGCAACGTTCCGGGCGAGGTCGTCATGGTCGTCGACGGCGACGGCCAGCACACGATGGGTGACGCGCCGCTCTTCATCGAGGCCATCGCGAAGGGCGCCGACGTGGTCTTCTGCTGGAAGAAGGTCCGGCACGATCCGGTCGGCCGCCTGATTCTTTCTCGCGGCCTGCGGATCCTGTCGCACTGGATCCTGGGCTCGCCGCTCCACGACATCAACGCCGGCTGCCGGGCGTTCCGACGCGACATCGCGAGGCGCATCGAGATCAAGCACCGCATCAACTTCGTCGGCGACGAGATCTACGCCCGCTGCCGGATCGCCGGCTGGAAGGTGGACGAGGTCATCGTCCGGCACTTCCCGCGCGAAGCCGGGCAGTCGATCCACCGGCCCTTCAAGATGCTCGGAACGATCTTCCGCGTCATCCGATACCTCTTCGACCTGCGCTCGGAGATGCGTCAGGCCGAGTCGCTCAAGCGCCTGGTGAGGAAAAAGGCGTGAGCGGCGGCATCGTCATCCTCGGCGCCGGCCCGACGGGGCTCGGCGCGGCGTACCGGCTGGTGGAGCGGAAAGAGACCGGCTTCGAGATCTTCGAGCGCGCGGGCCAGGTCGGAGGGCTCGCCACCAGCTTCACCGATCCGAAGGGATGGACCTGGGATGTCTCCGGACACATCATCTTTTCGGGCTACAAGTACTTCAACGACTTTCTCGCCAAGGTCCTGGGCTCGGACGGGATCCGCTGGATCGATCGGGAGAGCTGGATCAAGTTCGAGGACAAGTACGTCCGCTATCCGTTCCAGAACCACCTCTCTTCTCTTCCCGAGCAGGCGATGCTGGAGTGCCTGATCGGGCTGGTCGAGTCGCAGACCATCTCGAAGGATCAGGCCTTCACGAACTTCGCGGAGTGGGTGCTCGCGAAGTTCGGCGCGGGCGTCGCCAAGCACTTCATGAACCCGTACAACTTCAAGGTGTGGGCGACGCCGCTCGAGAAGATGGGCTACTACTGGATCGCCGAGAGGGTCTCGGTCGTGGACTGGCGCAAGGCCATCGAGACGACCCTCCTGCCGAAATCCACGGACTGGGGCCCGAACGCCAAGTTCGGTTACCCGGCGCGCGGCGGAACGCTGGGGCTCTGGAAGGCGGTGCTGCCGTTTTTGGGCGATCGCGTCCGCCTCCACAAGCGCGTCGTCTCGATCGACGAAGAGAAGCGGGTCGTGACCTTCGCGGACGGTGCGACGCGGTCGTACGACCGGCTCCTGTCGACCATGCCGATCGACGCGCTCGTCGCGCGGCTGACGCACGCGCCGGAGAAGGTGCGGGCGGCCGCGGGGAAGCTCCTCTACAACCGTCTCTTCTCGGTCGGCATCGGCCTCAAGCGGCCCTCACCCTCGGACAAGAACTGGATCTATTTCCCGAACCTCGCGACGCCGTTCTACCGGATGACGTATCTCTCCAACTACTCGCCCCAGATCGTGCCGGGTGGCGACACCAGCCGGTATTTCTCGGTCCTGACGGAAACTTCGTACTCGAAGTTCAAGCCTCTCCCGAAGGGAGACTTCGGCAAGGCCGTCGTGGACGGGCTCGTTGCCGAAGGGATTCTGCAGCCCTCGGATCTGCCGCTCATCGAGACGGTCTTCCTGATTCACGCCGGCCACTCGTACCCGATCCCCTCGACCGACCGGAACCCCGCGCTCGACACGATCCAGGGCTACCTCGAATCGAAGGAGATCTTCTCGCGCGGGCGCTTCGGATCCTGGAAGTACGAGATCGGCAACCAGGACCACTCGCTCATGCAGGGCGTCGAGCTCGTCGACCGCTGGCTCGATGGAAGCGAGGAGAAGGTCTTCCGGAGCTGAGGCCACGGTGAGGCGCTCTCGTCACGGGGTTCATTTGGGCACGAAACTCGCGCGTCAGCGCGGCACAAAATACGTGTAGTAGCTCCGGTCCTGGAAGGACTGGACGACCATCTTCTCCTCACCGTTCGGAAAGAGCCGCGCCAGCTGCTCGCGCCGGTCATGGTCGCTCTGGTGGACGAAGAAGAGCAGCGGGCGGTCGGCGATGAAGGGTACGGGCGCTCCGGGTGGAACGTCGTGGGGGCCGGACCAGAGCTGGTCGCGGATCTCGAAGTTGATGCAGCGGCCGTCGATCCAGTTCGTGGTGTTCAGCAGGTAAGCGTTGTCGAACGGGACGCTGCGCTTCTCGCGGTACTCGCGCATGACCCGCACGAGATCCAGGGTGGGCTCGAGGATCTTCGTCTGCTCGTCGCGGAACCGCACGAAATAGCTCTCGTAGTTCTGCTGCAGCGACACGGCGCCGAGAGCGGCGAGTACGGTTCCGGTCGCCACGAGCGTGCCCCGGCCGCGATCCCGCGCGCGCTGGAGCAACCACACGGCCGGCAGCCCGGCGAGGACCAGGACCGAGGGGATCGCGACCGCCGCCCGGTTGATCCCGGGGTTCTCCACCGGAAAGGCCAGGGCCAGCGTCGAGGCGAGCGTCAGGACGAAGAGCGAGACCAGCACGAGCGCCCAGCGTGTCGAGCCTCGAACGACGCGGATGCCCGCCACGACCATTCCCGCGAGAAGGAAGGCGCCGGTGACCGTGTCCAGGAACGGTTCCTCGGTCGGGGTGTTGATCCACGCCTGGTCCCCGCGCCAGTGGAAGGCGAGGGCCATGCGGCCGAGATTCTTCGCGAAGAGCTCGGCCGGCGGGCCCGGCAGCGGCCGCTCCTGGCTTCCGGCGCGCGTCATGGCCCGGTACCAGAAGTCCTGGGGCCGCTGGAGCATGTACTGCAGGAGCGGCAGGAACACGAGCAGGGACGTGGCGACGACGAGCAGCCCGTCGCGCACGAGCCGGCCGCGGTGGCGTTTCCACCGCCGATCCAGGAGGCAGAGGCCGAAAGCCAGAGGCACCATCGCCGGAACGATCTTGAACGCGTTGTAACCGTACTGCCCGAGACCCAGCCAGAAGCCGGCCGAGAGGACGCTGCGGCGGTCGCCCCGTCGCATGTAACGCAGGATGGCCGCCAGGAAGAGCGCCGCCGGAAAGACGGCCCACGCGAAGGTCAGCCCGCGGCGGGCGCCCAGCGTGGGCCACTTGCTCCAGGCGGATAACGCGGCGGCAACCAGCCCGAGCGGCGTGCCGCCGAGCTCCCGTCCGACGACGTACATCGCCGGAATCGCGAGCATCCCGATCAGAGCCGTCGAAGTCTTGAGCATCAGGTAGTCGATCGGGAAACCGAGAAGCACCATCAGGTACTCGAAGTAGAAGGGCAGCGGCGCCTGGCCGGTGTTGCTCGGAAAGAAGACCGGCCTATCGCCGTGCGCGAGGCCTTCGACGTTCAGGAGATCTTCGGCGTGATCGCTTCCCGGATGCGGCGGAATCGCGGCCAGGTCGTGGAAACGGAAGAACGCTCCGATCGCGAGGATCCCGAGCAAGGCGAGCGCCACGCCCCAGCGGGGGCGGGGAGCCGGGGTGTCGTCACCCGGAGGCCCATTCCCAATGCCCTGCGGTTCTTCCGCCTGTTGCGACCAGCCCCAGAGCCAGATCGCGAGGGCCGCAAGCCATGCCGCGACGCCGAGCATCTCGAATCGCCCGGCTGCGGTCCGGGTCCAGGACAACGCCGCGAGGCCGAGGCTCGCGACGAGCGCGGCGGCCAGGCGATTGACGTTGGCGGACGCCGGCGCGATGTCGGGAAGCGGCTCGCGGGCACCGGCGGATTTCCAGGCGACCGCGAGCCAGGCAAGAAGCCCCCCGGCGAGGGCCGCGGTGCCCCAGAGCGGGAGCTCGCGACGCGCCATCGGCCAGCAAGCCGCGGCCAGCAGAAGCGCGCCGGCGATCCCGAGTGCCAGAAGACCGTCGGGCCCGCGGGCGGAGCGAGGAATCGACGTCGCGCGCGCCTGGAGCGGCGCGGCAGGCGGATTCGACGTGCTGTCCAAGTGTGTGTTCATGATAACCCGGCGCCGACGTGCGGTAAAATCACTCGACACGAACGTCCAGCGTCGCTCGTCCCTCGTTCGCTCATCGGGAAAAGGAGGAAGCGTGTCGAAGCGCGTCCTGACGGTACTCTTGCTGAGTCTCGCGATTCTCTCTCCGGCCTGCGGCCGAAAAGAAAAGGCGGCCGCCGCGGCTTCGCCCGCCGTCCCGGCCGCGGCTCCCGCCGAAACGGCTCCGGCCGCGGAGCCGGGCGGCCTCGTCAGCGACAAGGCTCTCGTCGACGGGCATCTCGTGGTCGTCGCGCACAGCAAGTGGGACGGAGGACAGACGTCCGATCTCTTCGACACGAATCCGGTCTCTCTCGCGCGCACGGAAAAGGCGAACCCGGCGATCCTCGAGCTTCGTCTTCCGGAAGCGCGGCCGCTCGGCGGCGTGACGCTCAAGATGGGCGGCGCCGAATTCAAGGTGACGGCGATCGTGACGCCGGCCGGGGGTGGCGCGCCGAAGACTTACACCAAGGAGTTCCGGAACACGGGCGCCGATCCGGAGCTTTCGCTGGACTTCGACACCGGCTCGCAGCCGATCGAGTCGCTGAGGATCGAGATCTTCGACCTCGACAGCGTCGACGGCCACATCCATATTCGGACCCTGAAACTGCGGTAAGCGCCGGGCGTCTGGCGGAACATGGACGCGCGCGCCGAAGGTGAGACCCGCGAGGGTCCCACGCCTCGGCAGAACCGCGTCTTGTTCGGGCTGACGCTCGCGGTCTTCCTCGTGACGCGGCTCTGGGGCCTGGAGCGCTTCCCGATCTTCTTCTTCTGCGACGAGGCGGTGCAGACCGTGCAGGCGGCCCGTCTCACGGCCCACGGGTTTCGCGGAGAGCAGGGAGAGCTTCTCCCGACGTACTTCCGCAACACCGAGTTCTACAACCTGAGCATCGGCGTCTACCTGCAGGTTCTGCCCGAGAAGCTTCTGCCGCGCTCGGTGTGGGTCGCCCGCGCCGTGCCGGTCGTCGTGATCTTCACGGGAATGCTCGCGGCCGGCCTGATCCTCCGCGACTTTCTCAGGCTCCGCTTCTACTGGGTCGGCGTGCTCGTCCTTTCGGGCTTTCCGGGTTTCTTTCTGCATACGCGGATCGCGTTCGAGCTCATGCTGGCGACCACGGCCTACGTCTGGTTTCTGTACTTCTACCTGCGATACCGCGATGGGAAGCCGCGGGCTCTCTATGCCGCAGCCTTCTTCGGCGCCCTGACCTTCTACGGGTACAACACGTTCCAGCCGGTCATCGTCCTGACGGCCCTGCTCCTCGGCGCCGCCGATGCTCCGTTCCACTGGAGGAATCGGCGAACCGTGCTGGCCTGCCTGGCGCTCGTGTTCCTTCTGGCCCTTCCCTACGTTCGGTTCGTGCGGGCGCACTCCCGGGAGGTGGGGGAGAGGCTGCGGAGCCTCGACTCCTACTGGACGGACCCGAATCGCACGCTGCCCGAGAAGGTGAGCCTCTATGCCCGGGAGTACGCGCGCACCTTCGATCCGCGCTACTGGTTCCGCCTCGATCCCGTCGGCGACATTGCGCGGCACACGATGAAGGGCTACACGCACGTGCCGAGGATCGCGCTGCCGTTCATCCTGGGGGGCGCCGCCCTCTGTGCCTGGAGGATTCGCTCTCCGGGCGAACGCACGCTGCTGGCCGCGGTGGTGGCCGCTCCCGCCGGGGCCGCGATCGTGCGGCCCGGAATCACGCGCGCGATGATCCTCGTCGTCCTCTTCGGGATGCTGGTCGGCGTGGCCGCAGACCCGCTCCTGCGGCTGCTCTCGCGGTGGGCCCGGCCGAGCAAAGTTCGCCCGGTGATCGTCGGCGCGCTGGTGTGGGCGGGTCTGGCCGCGGCGCAGGGAAGGATGCTCGCCGACGCGCTCGCCCACGGGCCGACCTGGTACACCGAGTACGGCCTCTACGGGATGCAGTGGGGAGCGCGCGAGGCCCTGGGCGAAGTCGCCCGACTGCGCCCGCGGCACCCGAATGCGCTCATCCTGATCTCGCCCGACTGGGCCAACGGCATGGACGATCTCGTGGAGTTCTTCGTCCCGGCCCGGGAGCGGATCCTCATCGGCAACATCGACTGGCTCCGCTACGAGAAGCGCGACATCCCCGAGGAAACCCTCGCCGTGCTCACGGAGGAGGAGTACCGGCAGGCCGTGGCCGATCCGCGCTTCGCTCCCCTCCGCCTGGAAAAGACGATTCTCTTTCCCGACGGCCGGCCCGGGTTCCGCTTCGTCTGGCTGCGTTACTCTGCGGACTTCGAGGAAGTCCTCGCCGCCGAACGGGAGGAGTGGCGTCGCCTCGTGACCGAAGAGGTCGAGATCGGGGGCGCGAAGGCGAGAGTCGTGCACTCCGTGTTCGATGTCGGGGAGGCGAAGCATCTCTTCGACGGGGACGATCGGTCGCTCGTCCGGACCTGGAAGGCGAACCCTGCCATCGTGGTCCTGGACTTCGATCCGCCGCGGCCGCTGCGGGAGCTCGCGCTGACGCTCGGCAGCATGCAGTGCGAGATCGCGGTCGAAGCCTCGGGGCCGTCGGGCCGGGCATCCTTCTCACAGACGTACCGCGACCTTCCCCTGGATCCGACGGTCACCATGGCGCTGCCTTCCATTGGAGGCGACGTCTCGAATCTCAGGATCTCGATACGGGACTTGAACTCCGGAGAGCCGCAGCACCTGCACCTGAGGGAGGTACGGCTCCGCTAGGGCTCCGCCCGGCGTCGGCTATCTCAGGAAGTCCGAGAGGCTCCACGAAATGATCCGGTTCTGGCCGCGGTCGGACACGAATACCCGTCCGAACGGATCCAGGGCGATCCCGGTCGGGCTCTTCAGGCCGGTCGCCGAGTACGACTTCTGCAGGTTGCCGGCTGCGTCGTAGTGCGCGATCCGGCCTTTCCAGGAATCCGTCACGAAAACGCTCTCGGACGGTCCCACCGCGATGTAAGGCTCCGTGTAGAAATCCTTCCACCCGTAGACCGGGAACTGGCGCACGAACCGGCCGTCGGTCTCGAAGACCTGCACGCGATGGTTGCCCGTGTCGGCGACGTAGATCCGGCCGCCGGCGTCGGCCGCGAGGCCCACGGGCTCGACGAACTGTCCGGGACCATTTCCGGCGCCGCCCCAGGCGCCGGCGACTTTGCCCTCGCGGTCGAAACGCACGACGCGCTTGTTGCCCGTGTCGGTCACGAAGAGAGAGTCGCCCGACAGCGCCACCCCGCGCGGGCCGAAGAAGCCCTTGTCGGGATCGCGCCATTCCCCGAGCCACTCTCCGTTGGGCCCGAATCGGGCCACGCGGTGGTTCCAGGTGTCCGCGACGTAGATCGTCCCGTCCGGTCCCACGGCGACGCCGCTCGGCTCCTTGAGTTGCCCCTCGCCGCCGCCGGAGCCGACCGCCCTCATGAACGCACCGTTGCCGTCGAAGATCGCGATGCGGCTGTTCTTCGAGTCGGCGACGTACAGGTTGCCTTTCGCGTCGACGGCGACGCCGCGCGGCTCGGAAAGCTGGCCGGGACCCGCGCCCGTGTCGCCGAAGGCTCGCCCGGCGGGGAGCTCGAGGGCCTCGGAAGGATAGTCGCGGGCGGAGGTGTCCTGGACCTCGACCGTCAGCGGCTCGAGCATGCCGCTGCCGCCGAGATCCTTGCGGACGTATACGGTCGCGTCCTGCGACCCGATCGGGCTCCAGATCTCGTGAAAGAGCCAGAGGCGGGCCAGGTCGCCGAGGGTCGGACGCGTCTTTCCATTCTCTTTCTTGATCTCCGGGAACCACCATGCGCGGATCGGCACGCGGCGGGCGTCGTACTTTTCGGCGAGCTGTTTCTCGAGCGCGCCTTCGGCGTCCCAGTCCGCGATGATGATGGGCGTCGCGGCCTGCTCGATGCGCGATGCCCACGCGGTGGGCGCGTCCCGCAGGTACCAGGTCAGCGGCCACGCGGCCTCTCCGGCGACGGTGACGACGTTCTGCCCGGCAGGGACGCGGGCTTTCGCCTGGTCGACCGCCCGCAGGGAGCGCACGAGATCTCTCGACGTCTGCACGTACGCCAGCATCTCCGCGTGCCCGGGCTCTTTCTCCACGTCGTGGGCCCCGTAGCGGAAGGCCGCGAGGTACGCCCCCCACGTGTTCACGGCCAGCAGGAGACCGGTCACCGCGAGAGCCGTGCCCGCGAGGGGCCGGCGGCGCTCCTCCCAGAGCCTCGCGACGCCGAGACCGGCGAGGATCGTGAGGGGCAGCAGCGGATGGACCGTCAGCCAGGGCACTTTCTCCCGGGCCCACGCGTAGATCGCGAGCGAGCCGACGGCCCAGAACGCGACGAACTGCAGGAAGGGCGGGAGCGTCGACTCGGGCGGAGGCTTCAGGACCCAGCCCGCGATCACGAATCCGGCGAGGAGAACGCCGAAGGCGATGAGCACGGCCGGGCCGCCGATCTTCGGCTGCCAGGCATGGAGCGCGACGTAAGCCGCGAGCAACGGGGTCGCGACCAGGAGCGTCCGCAGCAGCGGGTCGGAGCGCCAGTCACGGGCTCGGAACGCGAACGCGGCGGCGAAGAGGATCGCCGTGTCGTAAAAGACGAGCTGCGGAAAGTAATACCACCACGGTCCGGGGATGCGCGCGATCGCGTGCTGCCCCATCCAGTACTTGACGGCCTTCGGGATCGCCAGCCAGTCGCCCGGGTACTTTCCGAAAGCCGTGTACATCGCGGCCCAGATGACCAGGAAGAGGATTCCCGCCGACAGGATCGGGGCGATGCGCGGCGCGGTCCATCGCCAGGCGGCCGCCAGGGCGGCGCCGGGCTTCGGGCCCGCGGGCGAGGGCGCGGTGCGGACGAGGCACCAGAGCCCGTACGTCACGAAGAGGACGCCGGTCATGTAGGCGTTTTCCTTCGTGACGCCGGCGAATGCGAAACACGCTGCCGACCCGAGCAGCCAGCGGGCGCGGTCCGTCTCGAGGAAACGCTGGAACGCGACGATCGTGCCCAGCGTGAATACGAGCGAGTAGAGGTCTTCGCGGATGAACCGGGAGAAGTAGAGATAGTGCGCGCTCAGCAGGACGAAGACCGCGTAGGCCGCAGCGGCCTTCCGGCCGATCCATCGCGCGAGGGGGAAAGCGAGTGCGATGAGGATCAGTCCGAAGAACGCGGGAGCGACTCGCGCGGTGGCGTCCGTGGCGCCGAAAATCTTGTAGACGAGCGCGTTCATGTAGTACAGGAACGGGCCGTGGTACGCGGGGTCGTAGCGCCAGTCCCCGCCGCGGGAGAGGGTCCAGGACTGGTAGGCATGGATCGACTCGTCGTGGTGGAGGGGCCGATCCCCCAGCGCCCAGTACCGAGAGACGATGGCGAGCGCCGCGAACAGCAGGAGGGCGGCCGCGAGGCGGCCGGAGATTCTCCGCCGCTCGCCCGCGGTGACCGCCGGTGCCGATGCGCTCAACGCTTCTCTCCCTTGCCGCGCGGACCGGCGGGCGCCGCCGCGGCCGGCAGTCGAATCTTCGAGACGGTGCTCGAGCCCGAGTTGACCACGTAGAGAATACGGTCTTTCGCGTCGATTGCGATGCCTGTGGGGTTTTCGAGCTTTCGCCCGGTCTCGTCCGTGGTCACGCGCGTCTTCTCCTGGCCGGCCGGGTCGAGGGAGACGACCGCGCCCGCGCCGGGATCCGAAACCCAGATCGTGCCGTCCACGTCGACGGCGATGCCCGGCTCCACGTTCTCCCCCCACCCGGAGAAGGGCAGCACGCGGGCGAGGGCGCCGTCCGGCGCGAGGACCTGGATCCGCCGGTTGCCCGTGTCGACCACGTAGACCTCTCCCTCCCGCGAGACAGCGATCCCGATCGGACTCGAGAACTCGCCGGGGCTCTTGCCCTTCTTGCCGATGATCCGCGGGCCGTCGAGAAGCGGCCCGTAGGAAACGACCCGGTGGTTCCCGGTGTCGGTGACCCAGACGCGTCCGTCCGGGGCCACGGCGATGCCGCGGGGCCCGTAGAGCTCCGCGGCAGAAGCGCGCGGAAGCCCGTCGATCGTGTACGCGCGCACGCGTCCGTTCCACGTGTCGGCCACGTAGAGCGTGTCTCCCAGGACCGCGACGCCGCACAGCTCGCGGAAGCCGAACTCCCCCGAGCCGCGCCCGCCCCAGCCGCCGAGCGGTCCGCCGTTCGAATCGAAAACGCGCAGGCGCGAGTGGCCGAAATCGGCGACCCAGACGCGGCCCCGTCCGTCGATCGCCGCGCCCCGCGGTTCGCGGAGATTGGCCCACGGCTCTTCCGCCGTGGGCTTCTCCGACACCGCCGGCGGCTCCTCGGGCTCGTCCTGAGGCGGGCCGGGCGCCGCGTTTTCCGGCAGCGTTTCCTTGACGGGAACGAGCACGTCCTGCGTCGGGCTGCCGACGACGCGGTAGATGAGGACATCCGGGTTCTCATACACGAGCTGGAACAGGTCGGGATTCGTCCGGAACTTCAAGAGTCCGGCCGGCGGGTAGGTCTTTTTCTCGAGGGGCCCGACGTAGACGTATCCCACCCGGTAGCGCCTCAGATAGGCGAGGGCCCGCCCGGCGTCGGATTGACTGTAGATCGTGCGGACGACGTTCTTGCGCGTCTCGATCTCGCTCTCGGGATTGCCGCGCTGCTTGACGTGGTAGTCCCATCCGAGCAGCGTCGGCAGGCCCGTCAGCATCGAGATCCGTCCGAAGTCCTGATACGACGGGCCCTGCGCCTCGAGCAGGACGGGTGTGCCGGCGACGTTTCGGCGCAGCCATTCGACGGCCCGATACTCGCCCGGGCGCTGCTCCTCGAGGTACCGCATGCCGTCGAGCGAGGGCCCGGAATACGGCGCGAAGTGGCGGCTGACGGCCGCGCGTCCCGCCGTCGCGCTCGTGAAGAGAGCGGCCAATGCGAGGAGGACGACGGCGACCTTCGCCGGCCACGCCCAGCGATCGATCACGCCGCGGCGCTCGCGCCCGCGGAACACGAGCACGGCGGTTCCGATCGCGAAGAGGAGCCAGGCCTCGAGGTAGAGCTTGAAGAAGGTGTTCATCCGGTCGACGATGTAAAAGCGCTGGGCGAAGAGGACCAGAAAGAAGGCCGTCGCGACGAGCCCCAGCGTCAGACGATCTTCCTTCTCCTCGGCGAGAAAGAAGAACGCCGCGACGAAGAGCAGCACCCCCGCGAGCAGGAACAGGTCCGGGAACCGCCAGGCAAGAAATCCGAGCCCCGCGGCCAGGAGCAGCCCCGCGGCCCAGCGGGCGGCCCGGCCCACGCCGCGATCCGCGAGTCGGCTGCCGACCGAGAACATCCACCAACCGACCGCGAGGAAGATGAAGAGACCGAAGACGGTGAGCTGATCGACGCCGAGCGAGGAAGGTTCGAGGTTCTTGCCGAGGCCGGGCCGGCCTCCGGCCCGGAACCAGAACGGCCGGGCGAAAAGGCCGGCGGACGCTGCGCCGGCCATGAGCGCCGCACCCGCCCGTCCGAGGCTCGCGAGCGAGATGCCCGGCATGAGAGCCGTCGTGAGCGGGATGACCAGCAGGAGGAGCCCCGTGAGAAGCGGAACGTCCCAGGCGTTGGTGAGCGCTTGACACGCGGCGACGAAGCCGAGCAGCACGGCTCCCCAGAGCCGCTGCCCCCAGGTTCCGACGGGCGCGCCGTGGAGGCGGACCTGGTTCAGGGCCGCCGCCGCAAAGAGGAGAAAGATCGGAATCGCGAGAACGTGCGCGTGCAGATCCGCGAAGGCCAGGCTCCAGAACGGATACTCGTTGATCGTGTCCTTGATGACCCGCGAGGTCGCCCAGAAGTAGTCCCAGTCGAGAGGACGCTTGCGCTGGAGCCACTCGCGCAGGCCCGAGAGGTTGCCGAGCAGCAGCGTGAACGCGGCGCCGGCGATTCCGGCGCGAAGGCGGCCGCCCCAGTTGCGTGCCAGCGAGAAGGCGCCCTGCAGGATCGTCCCGCCGAGCATTCCGAAGGCCAGATTGAACGTGAACCGCGTCGAGAGGTTCGTCAGGAAGGTCAGGAAGACCACCATCTCCTGGCCGAACGTGTAGTAGCCGAGAGGGGCTCCCGCGAGCCACGGATCGGAGGGGGGCAGGGAGCGGGTGCGGACGAGGATGTTGAGGATCGAGAAATCCATCGGCTTCTCGCCCCAGAAGATCTCGGGGTTGAGGGCGCGAAGGCCCAGGAACAGGAGGAATCCGGCGGCGAATACGACTTCGCTCTGAAGGAGCGCGCGGCGGTTCTCGCGCAGGAAGCGGAGGAGATCGTGCCGATGGCGCAGGAACGCCCAGGCGGAGGCCGCGCCGAGGAGGGCGAGGCACGCGAAGACGGCGCGCCGCCCGTTTACGACGAGCCGGAGAGTCAGGCCGAACGTCAGGAAGTACGTGACGAGGACGAGGCCGAGGATGCGTGCGAAGCCGAAGCCCCGATCGGCCAGCCGCGGGAAGGTCGCGAACGCGAGCGGCACGGCGAGCAGCCCGACGAGGGCGAGGCCGAGGTACCACCGGATCGCGGCGCCCAGCGAGCTTGCGGCCCCGGGCTCGTAAGCCGGCGACTCCGCGCCGTCCACGACTCGCCGATCGGGTCGGACCGGCGCGGTCACCCGGCGGAGAGCCCGAGGCCAGCGCTCCCAGTCGTGCATCGTCGGCGGGATCTCGGGAATGGCCGCGAGAAGGAGGCTCCGCACCTTCGCCGGGGAGAAGGCCGCGGTCTTGCGGAAGAGCAGGACGCGGGGGTGGTCGTACACGGTGAACTGCTCTTCCGCGCGATCGTCGGGAAAACGCAGCGGCCCGAGCGAGGGATAGGACGTGAAGTCGGCCGCGCGCTCGAAGCCCAGCTGTCCGTCGAAGAGCGCCCGGTAGTAGGCGATCGACATCGGAAAGACTTCGGGGACGCGGGTGACGTTCATGTAGACGCGGCCCGAGGTCACGGCCACCCAGTCGGCCTCGGTCAAGGCCTTGACCAGCAGATCCACCTTCTCCGGCGAGTCCGGATCGAAGAGCGGCAGGGACGGTCCGGCGTAGCGGGCGGGATCGTTGTTGGGCATGGGCATCGGGAGCCCGTCGTCCCAGCTCTCGTTGGCGAAGGCCTTCGGAGGGGGCACGTGGGCGTAGATCCAGCGCGTGGCCTCGACGCGGGTGTTCGGACGCCGGTAGATCGACGTGAACGCCACCGCCCAGAGGAACGTCAGGCCGAGGACTCCGAGGGCGCAGAGCCGCGCGAAGCGGGGGAAGCGTGAGCGCGCCAGCCACGAGGAGAACGCCACACCGGTGAGCGCCGCGAGCGCGGGGTACGCCGGGTAGAAGTAGCGGATCGACTTGACCAGCGTGAGGCCGTGGTACAGGAAGAGAAAGAGGACATAAAGCGTCAGCGGCGCGAGCGCGAGCTGCTTCCGGCGGAGGATCGCCCCGATCGACCAGACGAGGGCGACGATTGCCGCGACCCCGAAGGCGACGCCCGCGCCCCACAGGACAAAATTTTCGACCGGGTAGAAGAGCGTGCGGCCCGCCCACTGGAGCGCCGGCGGGAACCCGGCGACCGAGCTCGAAAGAATCTTGAGCCTCCGCAGGTCGTCGATCCACCGCGGGTCGAGGCGGAAGGACAGCGGGCTCGGCCCGAGGAAGACGTGGGGAAGCAGCAGCCGGACCGTCGTCGCCGCGGCCGCCAGCAGAACCAGGCCGCGCGGAACGGCGGCGAAAAGATATCCGACGACTCCGAACGCGCCGCGTCCCTGTCCTCGCGCGAAGGCCCGGACGAGAAGCGCGATCCCGACCGGCGCGAAGAGCGCGAGGGCCGTGATCTTGCACGCCGCCGCGAGCCCGATCGCCACGCCTGTCAGGGCGTCGCCCGCGATTCCAGAACGGTCCTGGGCAATCCGCACGGCACCGTACAGCGCCGCGGCGGTAAAGGCGGTGAGGACCGCGTCGACCGCCCAGAAGTGCGAGAGCTGGATGCCCAGGACGCAGAAAGACGAGAGGCCGGCGGCGAAGAGCGCGGCGCGCCGGTGGGTGAAGCGCCGCGTGATCCGGTACACCAGCCACACGGTGAGGAGGTCGAAGAAACCGGAGAGCGCGCGGCCCACGAGGTGCGTCTCGCCGTAGCCCTTCTTCCCGAGCAGGGGAGCGACGGCCTTGGCGAGGACCATCGGGAGGGTCCCATAGACGAACGAGCCCTCCCCCCGGTTGTAAGGGTTCAGCGTCGAGCGTCTGGAGTCGAAATAGTCGCCGGCGGTCTTCGGGAACTCCAGCTTCTCCTCGACCATCGAGATGAAGCGTTCGTCGGGATGCAGGTGATGGCCGGAGTCCCAGTCCAGCCCCTGGAATCGGAAGATCCCTCCGATGAGGAGGATTCCGAGGAGGATCGCGCGCGCGCGCCGTCGGGGAAGCCGAGTCACGAAAGGCGAATGCCCTTGCGGGTCAGGAAGCGGGCGATCTCCTCGCGATTCCCCTGGATCCAGGCGAGCAGGCGGTCGACGCCTTCCTCCGGGGATATGCGGGGCTTCCAGCCGAGCTCGCGCGCGGCGCGGTCGACGTTGCAGTAGAAGACCGGCTGGTCGCCGAGCCGCGTCGGGGCGTGGCTCACGGGGATCGGTCGCTCGAGGCGCGCCTCGAGCATGCCGAGGAGCTCCTTGAGCGAAAGACGGAAGGCCGGTCCGCCGCCCACGTTGTACGCGCGACCGGCGACGGTGGAGCGCTTCTCGGCCGCCGCGAGATACAGGGCGACGAGGTCCTCGACCCACAGGAGGTCGCGCACCTGGAGTCCGTCCCCGTAGAAGGTGATCGGCAGGCCGAAGATCGCGGCGAGCGCGAACCACGCGACCCAGCCCTGGTCTTCTTCGCCGAACTGGCGGGGACCGTAGATGCACGACTGCCGCATCGCCACGGTCGGCAGGCCGAAGCTGCGGTGGTAGTCGACCACGTACTGGTCGGCCGCGCCCTTCGAGCAGCCATAAGGCGACTCGAAAGAGAGGGGTTCGGACTCGGACACCCCGGCCGGAAGATTCTGGAAGTCCCAGCGGCCGTCGCGCACCGTTTCGCCCATGCTGAGGTGGCCGTAGACCTTGTTGGTCGAGGCGTAGATCAAGAGCGGCGCCCGGTCCGGGGCGTCCGCGTGACGGCGGCGAAGCTCTTCGAGAAGCTTGAACGTCCCGAGCGCGTTGATGTCGTGGTCCGTCACCGGATCCAGGATCGAGGTCGTCACGGCGACCTGGCCGGCCAGGTGCAGGACGACGTCGAACGGCTCTTCGAGAGCGGCGCGAAGCGCCCCGGCGTCGCGGACGTCGCCTTCGATGAAACGGACGTCCGGATGCACGCTCTCGAGCCACGCGCGGTTGAAGCGGGACGCCGGGCGCACGAAGCTGTCGAAAACGACGACGTCGTGGCCGAGCTCCCGGAACCGCCGGGCCGCATTGGAGCCGATGAAACCGGCTCCGCCGGTGATCAGAAAACGCATGCGAGTTCTAAGCCATTCATTTTACAGGAGGATCGGGGCGCCGGGTGCAGACGAAGGCGATGCAGGAACCGGCCGGGGGTTCGGCCTCGCCGGTGTAGCGCGCGAGCCGCCGGACCCAGAATGCGTTGTCCATGGCCGCCGGAACGGGGACCCAGCGGCCGGTGAGCTTGCGCGCCGCGAGATGCGGCAGGCTGGCGTAGTGGCTCCGATGGAACGCGCGCGCGGCCGCGGGCGAGAGGTAGTAGCGCCAGTGGCGGACCTCGAGGCCGACGCGCTCGAAGCGCTCCTTCCAGACCGGTGGTGAGTCGAAGCGGTAGTGCACGGACTTGCGGTTGAACCAGTCGAGATACGCGCGGTGGGCCCGCGCGAGGCCCACGCGGCGCCAGGCACGGGCGCTCGTGAGGAACTCGCTGAAGTGCTCGCCGACGACCGTGCACGCGAACGTCCCTCCGGGCCGCAGCACGCGGGCGATCTCTTTGACCGTCGCATCGATGTCGGGGATGTGCTCGAACACGCAATTGGAGACGACCGACCCGAACCAGGCCGTCGGGAACGGCATCGCGCCCGAGTCGGCCGAGACGAGCAGGCGATAGACGCCGCGATGCACCGCCTCCGAGAGGTCGGCGATTCCCGGATCCAGGCCGACGTCCGCACCTTGCGGAAAGATGACCGAGCCGAAGTGTCCGTCGCCGCAGCCGATGTCCAGGATGGGCCGGGGGAACGGCACCTCCGCCAGGATCCCCGCCTCGATCGTGCGCATGATGACGCGGTGGAGCGGCATCTCGCGCAGGTGTGCGCGGAGGATCTCCTCGGCGCGGTCGGCCGGCGTCATCGAGGCGTTCCCGCGACCGAGCGGTAGAGCTCCTCGTAGAAATCGAGAGTCTGCTCCGGCGGAAAGATCGCCCGGATCCGGGAGGCGTTCTTCCGGTACCGTTCGGGCGATTCGAGGACGTCGAGGAGCCGGCGCGCGAGATCGTCCGCGTCGCCGATGCGGGCGATCTCGCCCATGCCGGTGAGGCGGGCCGGCTGGCGTACGCCCGGCAGGTCCGACGCGACGACCGGCACACCCGAGAGCATCGCCTCCACCTGGACCATGCCGAAGGACTCGGTGGCGTTGATGGACGGCAGGGCGAGGACGTCGGAGACCGCGAAGAGGTCGGCGATCTCGGCCGGAGGCACGATGCCGGGAGCCAGGACTCCCGACGCCGGATCGGCGACGAGCGGCGCGACGCGCTCCCAGACCGTCTCTCCGGCAACCTCCCTCGCGCCCGCGAGGAGAAGGACCGCCTCCGGGAGACGCCGCCGGACCTTCGCGAAAGCCGTGAGGAGGACCGGCAGCCCCTTCTCTTCGGCGAAGCGGCCGAGGAAGAGGATCACGGGCCTTCCCCGGATGCCGTAGCGCGCCCGGACCTCGGCGGCGCTGCGGCCGGTCCGCGGCGGATCGGGCACCGGGGGCAAGACCCAGCTGACTTTCTCGATCCGGTCGGCGAGCGGCTGCGTGTTCCGCGCATAGTCCTCGGTGTAGGTCACGACGCGGTCGGCGCGCTCGAGGGCGAAGTTCTGCGAGGCGCGGGCAAGCATGTCGACGAGTCCCTGTCCGCTGGAGGCCGGGAGCTGCAAGTCGCAGTGATACGTGAGGACGATCGGCACGCGCAGCGATGCGGCCAGAAACGTGACCGGGACGGCGTTGGCCGCCGGGGAGTGGAGGTGCAGGACGTCCGAGCGCGGGAGCTCGGCCAGGGCTCGCGCCACGATCGCCGGGGCGACGAGGGCCTTGCCGACGCGCGCCAGAACCGGGGCGCGGACGACGCCGACTCCGTTCTCGACGCTTTCGAGCGGGAGCTCGGGAGCGTGACGGTTGGTCAGGACGCGCACCGCGTGGCCCCGCGTCGCGAGCGCTTCGGCGAGATGCTCGACGTAGAGCGTCAGCCCCGACACGTGCGGCCGGTAGTAGTCGATCGCCATGAGGATCTTCATTCCGCGCCGGGACGATGCACGGCGTAGATGGTCGTGTCTCCGGTCAGCACCGGCTGGAGAAACGGAAACGTCCCCACCGCGTCGGCATTGGGATACGTGCGACGCTCCATGTCGCCGACGACGACGTGGGTGACTCCGTACCTGTTGATCGTGTCCCAGGCGACCCGGGGATCCCCGGCCGTGTAGAAGTGGCGGACCCGGCTGAGTCGCTCCTGCACCTGGGCGTCGTCGCTGCGCCACAGGAGCTCGTGGTTGGCCCAACCGAGCACGGTCGGGACGCCGGTATGGGACGAGATCCTCGCGTACTCCGTGTACGGGTCGCCCGAGGCCTCGAGGATCTTCGAGCCGATGGGCGCATTCGTCAGGAACCACGCGACGGCGGCGGCATCGCCGGGGCTCCGCTTCGCGAGCGGCCCGCCGAGGTCGAGCGAGATCGGTCCGTCCTTCTGCCGGTACCGCGAGATCGCGACGTTCAGCGGCCAGAGGAGCGCGAGCACGGCGAGCACCGAGAGTCCCAGACGCCAGAGCGGGCGCCGCCGCGCCGGCGCCGCGTTCCAGGCGCGGCCCGCGAACACGGAGCCGCCGATCGCGAGCAGCGGCCAGGCCTGGTGGTAGTACTTGAAGATCGTGTTCATGCGCTGGAGGTCCTGGCCGTACGTGTCCCGGTGGTAGACGAGCTCGCAGCCCGCGATCATGCCGAGGCCCAGCAGGACGAGAAACCCGGCGAAGACGCCGTCCGGATCCGGAGGTTCGGATCGGAGGCTTCGCCAGGTCGAGAGGCCGGCGAGAAGGAACAGGAACAGCAGGAGCGGCATCGCCGGCATCTTCATGAGAAATCCCGCGACGAGCGACGCGCCCGCGGCGGCCGTCAGGATGAGGTCGCGCCGGCGCCGCGCCGACTCGACGTCGACGTCGGCACCGGCGCCGGGCACCGCCTCCGCGGAAAGCGGCCGCGGCCAGAGGCCGGCGGCGCAAAGGGCGAAGAGGATGCCCCAGACGCCCAGGAGCTCGAACACTCCCGAGTGCATGGTCGCCCTGCCCAGGCCGCGATTCTCGAGCTGGAAGGACCGGCTGTACTCGTAGAAGAAAACCAGAGACAGCAGCAACACCGCCGCGCCCGTGATCGCGCCGCCGAGGGCAGCCGGCAGCCTCGGCCAGCGCTCGCCTCGAGTCGGCCGGAGCGCGCCCGCCGCCACCAGGAGGACGGCCATCGCCGGGAGGTTCCAGAAGTTCGCGGCCCGCGCCGTGCCGCAGACGAGAGCCACGAGCAGGATCCAGAGCCATGCGCGTTTCGTCCCGGGCCGGCCGGCCTCGATCCACCGATGGGCCACGGCGAAGGCGGCGATGAAGTACGGAAACGCCAGAAGGTGCGGGTGCAGGTCGGCGTGGAAGAACGTGAAGAACGGGAATTCGTTGATCGTCTTGAACTGCTCCGGGCCGATGACGCGCGAGGCGTGCCAGTAGTCGAAGTCGACGGCGAACGGATTCGTCCAGGCATCGAAGGCGCCGGTGAGGTTTCCCGCGAAGACGGTGAGGCCTCCGGAGGCGAGGCCGACCTTGAGGTCGCCTCGCGAGAGCCGGAGGCCCACGCACGCGGCCGACACGAACGAGAATCCCGTGAAGGACGCGATGGAGAGGTTGTAAGCCGTCAGCGGGGGGACGCCCGAGAGCTTCGCCTGCGCCGCCGCGAGCAGGTAGCCCCAGTAGTAGTAGTTGATCGTGGCTCCCGACATCCAGGGGTCCGCCGGAGGCATGGCGGGGTAGCGCGCGAGGGAGTTCAGGAACGCGAGGTCCATGAATTTCTCGGCGCCGACGACCGCCGGTCCAACCGCGCGAATCACGAGCAGGACGCCCGCCGAAGCCCAGAAGAGGATCGCCGCGAGCTTCTCCTCGTCGCCCCAGATGGGCGCCCGGATTGCCGAGCCTTCGTCGGCGTTGCGGCGGCGCGCCAGGAAGGAACCGCCCGCGACCCCGAGCACGACGATGATCAGCATGACCCGCCGGAACCCCGGAGGATTCAGCAGGAGCGCGAGCGCCCAGCCCAGGTACGCGACGATGGCGAGCCCGAGGGGCCGCGAGAGCAACGCCGCGTCCCGTCGACTACCGAAATAGGCGCGGAGCAACGGGAGAACGGCGAGGCCCAGGATCTCCGTCGTCAAGGCCCATGCCAGAATGTCCCGCATGCCGCTGGCATGCATTGTAGACGAGCGGCGTCTTGCACGAAGCTTGCACCGCGGAAGCGCATGACCATCCAGAAGCGAGCGGCGAGCCGCCGGCCCCCGCGCTCCGCCGCCGCCCATCCCGATCGCGCGTCCGACCGCATCCCTTTCCGTGTCCGCCCGATGCTCGCGACGCTCGTGGACGAGCCCTTCCACCGCCCCGGATGGGTCTTCGAGGAGAAGTACGACGGATACCGCATCCTCGCGTACAAGGAAGGCTCGCGCGTCGCGCTCCTCTCGCGAAACGGGCTCGACCGGACGTCGACGTTCGCCGAGATCGCGGAGGCGGTCGGGCGGCTGCGCGACCGGACCCTGTTGCTCGACGGCGAGGCCGTGGCCTTCGACCGGCGCCGTGTTTCCCGGTTTCAACTCCTGCAGCGCGGCGCCGCGCGCCACGTCTTCGCCGTATTCGACGTCCTGTACCGCCAGGGCCGCGACCTGCGGCGTGAGCCGCTCTCCGTGCGCCGGGCCGAGCTCGAGGACGCCGTGCGCGGAGCCGGGTCCGCCGTTCTTCTGTCGCGCCGGCTCGCCGCCAATGGTCTCGCGGCCTACCGGATCGCCCGCCGCCGCGGCTTTGAAGGCGTCGTGGCCAAGGACGCGTCGTCGCTCTATGAGGAACGGCGGGGCTTCAAGTGGCTCAAGGTGAAGGTGCATCAGGAAGAGGAGCTCGTCGTCGGCGGCTTCACGGCGCCGCGTGGCTCGCGCGAGCATCTGGGCGCCCTCCTCCTCGGCGCCTACCGCGGCCCCGAGCTGCGCTTCGTCGGCAAGGTGGGCACCGGCTTCTCGGGAGCGACGCTGGAATCCCTTTCGAAGAAGCTCCGGCCGCTCGTGCGCGCGAAATCGCCGTTCGTGAACCCGCCCCGCGAGAAGGACGCGACCTGGCTCGCTCCGAAGCTCGTCGCGCAAGTCGCGTTTCAGGAGTGGACGGCCGACGAGAAGCTGCGCCAGCCCGTGTTCCTCGGGCTGCGGGACGACAAGAGCCCGCTCGAAGCGAAGCTGCCGGAGCGCTCTTGAGCTCCCGACCGAAATCTCTGCCGGTGCCGATCACCCACCCCGACCGGGTGCTGTTCCCCGGCGACGGCTACACCAAGCGCGACCTCGCCGAGTTCTACGACCTCGTATTTCCGAAGCTGAAGCCGTGGGTCGACGACCGCCTGCTGTCGCTCGAGCGCTGCCCGCAGGGAGTCCGGGGGCAGTGCTTCTTTCAGAAGGAAGCACCGGCGGGAATGCCTCCGGGCACGCCGACGAAAGCCATCCGGCACGCCAACGGCATCACCCGCTATGTCGTCGGCGGCGACAAGAAGACGCAGCTCGCGCTCGCGAATCTCGGCTGCATCGCGATCCACGTGTGGGGAAGCCGGGCCTCGACGCCGCGCCAGCCGGACTGGGTCTGCTTCGACCTCGATCCGGGCAGTCGCGGGATGCCTTCGGCGGTCCTCGCGGCGCTGCGGGTCCGGGAGGAGCTCGAAGCGCGGAAGCTCGTTCCTTTCGTGAAGACTTCGGGAGGCAAAGGACTCCACGTGTTCGCTCCGATTCGTCCCGGGCCCGACGTCGACGAGGTGCTGGCGTTCGCCCGGCGGATCGGCGAGGGCATCGCCGAGAAGGAGCCGGAGTTCTTTACCGTCGAAACGCGCATCGCGAAGCGACGCGGCCGGCTCTATCTCGACGCGGCCCGCAACGCGTTCGCCCAGACGGTCGTGCCGCCGTATTCGGTCCGCGTCCGGCCGCACGCCCCGGTCTCGACGCCGCTCGACTGGTCCGAGCTCGGGCCGTCGCTCGATCCGACGAAGTTCCACATCGGGAACTTCGCTCGTCGACTCGAGAAGGCCGATCCCTGGGCCGGATTCTGGAAACGCCGCCGCGCGCTGCCGTCTTCCTGAATCGGCGTGCGCTGAATCACCGTCGTCCTCCAGCCCATACCGCTAGACTGGTCCCACTTCACCCCTCGAGAAACTAAGGCAGTCGCGCGGTCTTCCGACTCCGGATGCCCGAAAGTCTGCCCAACTGCAAGGAGGAGCCCGATGGCGCGTCGTCTCGCTGGAATCCTCGGTCTGATCATGGCGCTGGAAGGCGCCGGCACGCTGATTGCCGGCGGTCTCCCGCCCGGCCCGCCGGAATGCGGCACGACGACAGCCACCTTCACGCAGTCGACGCCCGTCGCGATACCGACCGGACCGGCCGTCGTGACCTCGACAATCGTCGTTTCGGGGGTCACGGGCGGGCTGTGGGACGTGAACGTGTTGACGAACCTCGTGCACACGTTCGCAGCCGACCTCGACGTCACGGTGACCTCGCCGGCCGGGACGGTCGTGACCCTGACGACCGACAACGGCGCTGGCAACGACAACGTCTTCAACGGGACGGTGTGGGACGACGACGCGAATCCGGCAGGCGCCGTTCCGTATACCACGAACAACGGTTTGGTCACGGATCACGCCTACGTGAACCTGACAACGGCAACCCCGCTCGTCCCGGAGGAAGGTCTGTCGGCGTTCCGCGGGCAAGACCCGAACGGGACATGGACGATCACGATTTCGGACGACCTTGCGGGCGACGGCGGATCGCTCGACTCCTGGGCTCTGACGATTACATCCCTCAACTCGAACCTCACGGTCCTGGCGACACTTGCGCTTGGGAGCTCCGCGCCGGTGGCCATTCCCACGGGACCGGCCGTCGTGACCTCGACCATCGACATGAGCCCCTCACTGGGCACCTTCCTGTGCCGGACCCGCCTGACCACGAACCTGACGCACACCTTCGCCGCCGATCTGGACATCACGCTGACGTCCCCGGCCGGGACGGTCGTGACGCTGACGACCGACAACGGCGCCGGCAACGACAACGTCTTCAACGGAACGCAGTGGCGGGAGGACGCGAACCCGGGCGGTCAGGTGCCCTACGTGACGAACGACGGGGTGACGACGGACAATGCTTACGTAAATCTGACCCCCGCCGCGGCGCTCACCCCCGAGGAGAGTTTCGGCGCTTTCATGGGCGAGGATCCGCGGGGCATCTGGACACTCACCATCTCGGACGACCTCGCCGGGGACGGCGGCTCGCTGGACAGCTGGGTCCTGGAGCTCCAGACCTGCGGATGCGCGCATGGCGAGCAGGACGACCCGGTGCGCGTGGATGAGCATGCCTCGGCGGGCAGCTCGAACCTGAATGGTGTTTTCGAGCTCGGTGAGACGGTCCTCCTCGAGCCGGCGTGGCACAACCCCGGCGCGACGCCGTTCCTCGCCGTCGCCAGTACCTCGGGGTTCGGCGGCCCGGCCGGACCGAGCTATTCCCTTCTCGATTTCAGCGCCGGATACGGCACGCTCTCTTCGGGAGCGACCGTGAACTGTTTCGACGCGACCGGCGACTGCTACCAGGTGCAGATCACGGGCGGTCCCCGGCCGGTGCAGCACTGGGATGCCTCGATCAACGAGAGCTTCGCGGAGGTCTCGGCGCAACAGTCGCCCGAGGCGTACCAGTCCTGGGCGCTGCACGTGGGGGGAAGCTTTGCGGACGTGCCGACGTCGAACAACTTCTACCGCTTCATCGAAACGCTCTTCCATCGGGGCATCACCGGAGGGTGCTCGCCGTCGACGAACTACTGCCCTAGCAGCGTGACGCTGCGCCAGCAGATGGCGGTCTTCGTTCTCAAAGCCAAGGAGGGCGCGGCGTACGTGCCGCCGGCGGCCGTGGGCATCTTCACCGACGTGCCCGCCGGAAACCCGTTCGCTCCCTGGATCGAAGAGCTCTACAACCGCGGGGTCGTCAGCGGCTGCGGTCCCGGACCGGCGTACTGTCCGGGCAATCCCGTGCTCCGGCAGCAGATGGCGGTCTTTCTCCTCAAGACGCTGATGGGATCGGGCTACACGCCGCCGGCCGCCGCCGGAATCTTCGGAGATGTTCCGATGTCCCACCCGTTCGCGCCGTGGATCGAAGACATCTTCAACCGCGGAATCGCGGCGGGTTGCGGGAGCGGAAACTTCTGCCCCGGCAACGGGACGACGCGCGGCCAGATGGCGCCGTTCCTCGTCAAGACCCTCGGACTGACCCTGTACGGTCCGTAGGGCGGCGGATCGCATTCGGAGCCTCTGACCAGGGGGCGGCGGGTTTCCGCCGCCCCCTTTTCTTTGACGGCAGGCGCCTGGCGCCAGTCCTCCGGCGTCGGTGCTAGGCTTTTCCGCGATGTACGAGCCGGGATACCTGCGCCTGCTCGCCACGGGGGAGCTCGAGGAGCGTGTCGAGCGACTCTACGCGCTCCTCCGTTCCTGCACCGTCTGCCCGCGCGATTGCCGGAACGACCGTCTCGCCGGCGTGCTCGCCTCCTGCGCTTCGGGCGAGCCGCCGATCGTCTCCGCGCACACGCCGCACTTCGGCGAGGAGCCTTTTCTTTCGGGAACGAAGGGCGCGGGCAACATCTTCTTCGGCAACTGCAATCTGCG
>Ga0207691_10000127_pt1 | contig 69355 bp, 65 predicted proteins | sample KBSM13metaG_FD_184327 | JGI IMG/M metagenome (GOLD analysis project Ga0207691, IMG submission 184327) | Miscanthus rhizosphere microbial communities from Kellogg Biological Station, Michigan, USA - KBS M1-3 metaG (SPAdes) (version 2) | ecosystem: Host-associated > Plants > Roots > Rhizosphere >...
GTTCGATCATCGGTTTCTAATCTCCCGGACGCGGTTCTTCTCGTGTCCGCTGCTCCTGGCCTCCCGGCCAACGCGGCTTCCGGTTAGCGACGATGGCGTTTTTGTAACGTCGACCCGGCCGCGGACGCAGCGCGAATGCACTTTCGCGCAGCCCCCATTCCGGATTTTCTGGGCGCCTGGTTCCCGTGGCGGGAACGAGGCGGCATGCCCTTCGCCGCACCGGCACGGCCATCTTCGGCTGCGCGGGCGGCGGTGCCATTCTTTCTGGACCAAGACATGACTTTCGAATCGTTGAATCTCACGCCGGAGCTGCTGCAGGCGCTCACGGCCTGCGGCTACACCACCCCGACCGACATCCAGGCGCAGACCATCCCGGCGCTCCTCGCCGGCCGCGACGTGATCGCGTCGGCGCAAACTGGCACGGGCAAAACGGCCGCTTTCGTGCTGCCCGCGCTCCAGAAGCTGGCGGCGCAGCCCGTGGCCCCGCGTCCGCGCCAGCGCGGCGCCGGCGTCCCCCGCGTCCTCGTGCTGGCACCGACGCGCGAGCTCGCGCAGCAGGTGGCCACGCAAGCCGTACGCTACGGGCAGCAGCTGCGCCTGCGCACCGTGTGCCTGTTCGGCGGCGCGCCGTATCCGACGCAGATCCGCGAGCTCGAGCGCGGCGTCGACCTGCTGGTCGCCACGCCGGGCCGGCTGATGGATCACGTCGAGCGCCAGCGCGTCGACCTCTCGCAGCTCCAGATCCTCGTCCTCGACGAGGCCGACCGGATGCTCGACATGGGCTTCCACGAGGACGTCGAGCGCATCTGCGCGCAGACGCCGGCGGCGCGGCAGACGGTGCTGTTCTCCGCGACCTTCGACGGCGCCATCGGCCGCCTCGCGGCCAAGCTCACGCGCGAGCCGGTGCGCATCGACGTGAAGGCCGCGACGTCCGCGCCCGTCGCGATCGAGCAGCGCGTCCACTTCGCCGACGACCGCGCGCACAAGTACCGGCTGCTCGACCGCCTGCTGGCCGATCCCGGCACGGGCCAGAGCATCGTGTTCATCGCGACCAAGCGCGACGCCGAGGCGCTCGCGATCAAGCTGCAGGACGAAGGCCATACGGCCGCGGCGCTGCACGGCGACATGCATCAGCGCGACCGCGACCGCACGCTGCTGAAGATGCGGCGCGGCGGCGTGCGCACGCTGGTGGCGACCGACGTCGCCGCGCGCGGCATCGACGTCGCCGGCATCACGCACGTCATCAACTTCGACCTGCCGAAGCAGGCGGAGAACTATCTCCATCGCATCGGCCGAACCGGCCGGGCAGGGGCGTCGGGCGTGGCCGTCTCGTTCGCGAACCACAGCGAGCGCGGCACGCTGCGGCAGATCGAGCGCTACACCGGGGCGGCCATCGCCGCCCACGTGATCCCCGGCCTCGAGCCGCGCGCCCGCACGTCGCGCGACACCGACTCGCGGCGCCCGTCTTACGACAAGCCGCGCTACAGCCGCGACAACGCGCGGTCGCGTCAGGCGTATCCGCCGAAGCGCGCCTGAAACGAGCGGTCGGCCGGGGGCAGCGTCTCGCCGTCCCCGGCGATCGTGACCGCGAGGTAATGCTCGGCGGCCTGCTGCGTGAGCCGATAGACCTCGTGGGCGAGGTCGTACGCACTCGTCCCCGGCCATTGCGGCGGCAGCAGCGCCGCCGGGAGCTGCGGGTCGCGCAGCAGCGTCCGCCGGTACCCGTGGATCAGCAAGGTGCGGACGGCAAAGCATTGCGCCGGGTCGAGCGCGATGCCGGCGCCGCGCAACGCCGCGGCGGCGCCCGAGAAGCGCGCGATGAAGCGCCGGTAGTTCCGCGCGAGCGATGGCAGCGACCACGCGGCCGCCACGCGGGCCGCGAGCGCGCCGCCGTCGCGTAGCGGCACCTCGCGCGCGCGCATCACGGTGACGCTGGTCGCGAAAGGGGCGAGCGTCAGCACGCTCGGCAGCGGAGCGTCGCGGTGTGCCGGCCGCGCGTGCAGCGCGGGCGCGAACGTGCCGAACCCTTCCCACGCCAAGGCGTCGCGCAGCGCCGCGCGCTGGCCGGCCGGCGCGACGTCCGGCGGCGCCAGCACGATCTCCCACTCGCCTTCCCACGTCGTGTCCGGTGGCGCATAGATGCGCCGGTGGGCGTCGGCGAAGCGCCGGGCGCCCTCGGCGGTGAGCCGATAGCGGCTGCGGCGGCCTTCGGTGCGCGCCGCGAGCCAGCCGTCGCGCGCCAGGCGAAAGACGCTCGTGCGGACCAGGCGGTCGTTGATCCCGAACGGCGCCATCAGGCGGATCAGCGCCGAGAGCCACACTTCGCCTCCGTGCGGCGCGAGCGCGTCGCCCCACACCGTGACGATCAGCGACGGCGCCCGCGGGGGGTCGGCCGTCAGCACGCGGGCGATCCAGCGCCCGAGACGGGGGTCCGGCGCCGCCCCGGCCAGATTTGATACGGATTTTGCCTGTTGCATGGCAAAAGTGTATCGTAAAACGCCGCGTCCGGTGGTATGCTTGTGGCACGGAATCGCCACAGGCGGCGGCGGAGGACGAGCGATGTACGCGCAGATGGTCGAGACCGGCGTCCGGAAGGTGCAGGACGCCACCGAGATGTCCCCGCAGGAAGCGCACTTCCAGGCGCGCGTCGACGCCGACGTGAAGGTCGAGGCGAAGGACTGGATGCCCGACGCCTACCGCCGCACGCTGATCCGCCAGATCCAGCAGCACGCCCATAGCGAGATCGTCGGCATGCTGCCCGAAGGCAACTGGATATCGCGCGCGCCCTCTCTGAAGCGCAAGGCCATCCTGATGGCCAAGGTCCAGGACGAGGCCGGCCACGGCCTCTATCTCTACTCGGCGGCGGAAACGCTCGGCGTGTCGCGCGACCAGATGATCGAGGACCTGCATGCGGGCAAGGTGCGCTACTCGTCGATCTTCAACTACCCCACGCTGACCTGGGCCGACATCGGCGCGATCGGCTGGCTGGTCGACGGCGCCGCGATCATGAACCAGATCCCGCTGTGCCGCTGCTCCTACGGCCCGTACGCGCGGGCGATGATCCGCATCTGCAAGGAAGAGTCGTTCCACCAGCGACAGGGCTTCGACATCATGATGACGCTGTGCCGCGGCACGCCGGAGCAGAAGGCGATGGCGCAGGACGCGCTCAACCGGTGGTGGTGGCCGTCGCTGATGATGTTCGGGCCGCCGGACGCCGAGAGCGTCCACAGCGCCCAGTCGGCCAAGTGGAAGATCAAGCTCCTCTCCAACGACGAGCTGCGCCAGCGCTTCGTAGATCAGACCGTGCCGCAGGCGGATTACCTGGGGATCACGATGCCGGATCCGGAGCTCCGCTGGAACGAGGCCGCCGGCCACTACGATTTCGGCCCGATCGACTGGGCCGAGTTCCACGCGGTGCTGAAAGGCAACGGCCCCTGCAACCGGGAGCGGCTCCGCACGCGGACGAAGGCATGGGAGGACGGCGCGTGGGTGCGGGAGGCCGCGCTCGCCCACGCGGACAAGCAGGCGCGCAAGGCGAAGGCGGCCTGACGACGGCGCAGTCGGCAGGTCGGGCGCAAGCCTCACGAGGACGCAACGAGGCCGGCTGAAGCCGGCCCCACAGGAGACACCGCATGACCCCGGAATGGCCGCTGTGGGAAGTGTTCATCCGCTCGCTGCACGGGCTTGCGCACAAGCACGTCGGGAGCCTGCACGCGCCGGACGCCGAGCTCGCCGTCAAGAACGCGCGCGACGTCTATACGCGGCGCAACGAAGGCGTGTCGATCTGGGTCGTGCGCTCGGCGGACATCCACGCGTCGGCGCCGGGCGACAAGGCGCCGCTCTTCGAGCCGTCCAACGACAAGGTGTACCGCCACCCGACGTTCTTTCCCATGCCCGACGAAGTGAAGCACCTGTGACCGGAGCCGCGCCGATGACCGCCGACGCCGCGCTGTTCGACTACCTGCTGCGCCTCGCCGACACCGACCTCGTGCTCGCGCAGCGGCTCGGCGAATGGGTGGGCAAGGGCCCCGTGCTGGAAGAGGACATCGCGCTCACCAACGTGGGCCTCGATCTCATCGGTCAGGCGCGGCTTTGGTACGCGCACGCCGGCGACGTCGAGGCGCGGCTCGCCGGACGCGGCCGCACCGAGGACGAGCTCGCGTTCCTGCGCGACGGCGCCGCATATCGCAACGTCCAGCTCGTCGAGCAGCCGAACGGCAGCTACGCCGACACCACCGCGCGCCAGTTCTACTTCGACCAGTGGCACCTGCGCGTCCTCCATGCGCTGACGACCTCGCGCGACGGGCGCGTCGCCGAGATCGCGGCCAAGTCGCTGAAGGAAGTGGCCTACCACGTCGAGCGCTCGGCCGACTGGATCGTGCGCCTCGGCGACGGCACCGACACGTCGCACGAGCGGATGCAGGCGGCGCTCGACGAGCTCTGGCCCTACACCGGCGAGCTCTTCGCCGTCGACGCCGTGGAGCAGGCCCTGATCGACGCCGGGATTGCCGCGGACCTGGGCGTGCTGCACGGTCCCTGGCGCGACGCGATCGCGCGCGTGTGCGCCGAGGCCACGCTGACGATGCCCGCCGGCGAATGGATGCAGGGGGGCGGTGGACGCGGCGGCAAGCAGGGCGTGCACACGGAGCACCTGGGCCGCCTGCTCGCGGAAATGCAGCATCTGCAACGGACGTACCCGGGGGCGACGTGGTGAGCGTCGCCGCCAGCGCGGCGCTGGCGCCGGCCTGGGCGGCCGCGACCGTCCCCGCGGACGCGATCGAGCGCGCGTGGGCGGCGCTTGCCACGGTGCCCGATCCCGAGATTCCGATGGTGTCGGTGGTCGAGCTCGGCATCGTGCGGGACGTGCGCCTCGACGACGGCGCCGTCGTGGTCGACGTGACGCCGACGTATTCCGGCTGCCCCGCTACCGACATCATCGCCCGCGACATCGAAACCGCGCTCGCCGCGGCGGGCTGTCCCGGCGCGCGCGTCGTCACGCGCCTCGCACCGGCGTGGACCACCGACTGGATCGCGCCCGAAGGCAGGCGGAAGCTCGCCGCGTTCGGGATCGCGCCGCCGGGCGGACCGGCACCGCGGATCGACGTGACCGGCATCAGCCCGCTCCGGCGCGCCGCCGCCGTCGCCTGTCCGCGCTGCGCGTCGACGCGCACCCGGCTCGTCGCGCAATTCGGCTCCACCGCATGCAAGGCGCAGTACCGCTGCGAGGCGTGCCTCGAGCCGTTCGATTATTTCAAGCCGCATTGAGCGGACGGACGAGGCGCGGTTCGTGAGCAAGTTCCACCGGCTGCCGATCGCCAGCGTCGAGCGCGAGACGCGCGACGCCATCGCGATCACCTTCGCCGTGCCGGACGCGCTCGCCGACCAGTTCCGCTTCGAGCCGGGCCAGCACCTCACGCTGCGCGCCTCCGTCGGCGGCGAAGACCTCCGCCGCTCGTATTCGATCTGCTCGGCCGTGCAGGACGGCGCGCTGCGGATCGCCGTCAAGAAATCGCCCGGCGGCGCATTCTCCACGTGGGCAAACGAGGCGCTGGCTGCCGGCGCGACGCTCGACGTGATGCCCCCGATGGGCCACTTCAACGTGCCGCTCGACGCCACCGCGCGGCGGCACTACCTGGGTTTCGCGGCGGGCAGCGGCATCACGCCGCTGCTGTCGATCGTGAAGACCACGCTCGCGGCGGAGCCGCTGTCGCGCTTCACGCTGTTCTATGGCAATCGCGCGTCCGGCACGGTGATGTTCAAGGAGGAACTGGCCGCGCTGAAGGATGTCTACCTCGAGCGCTTCAACCTCGCTCACGTGCTGTCGCGCGAGGCGCAGGACATCGACCTGCTGCACGGCCGCATCGATCGCGACAAGGCGGGTGCGCTGCTCGACCACTGGGTGCGGCTCGCCGACATCGACACCGCGTTCGTCTGCGGCCCCGAGGGCATGATGGAAGCGGTCATCGAGGCGCTGAAGGCGCGCGGCTTCCCCGATTCCCGCATCAAGGTCGAGCGGTTCGCGTCGAGCATACCGAAGCACCAGCACGTGGCGCGCCCGCTGCCCGAGGCCGCCGCGAGCGAATGCGAGGTCACCGTGATCATCGACGGCTCGCGCAAGTCATTCCTGCTGGAGCGGGAGAAGGAGAGCATCCTCGACGCCGGGCTCCGCAACGGCATCGAGCTGCCGTATTCGTGCAAGGGCGGCGTCTGCTCCACGTGCCGCTGCCGGCTGATCGAAGGCGAGGTGGACATGGACGTCAACTTCGCCCTGGAGGATTACGAAGTCGCGCGGGGATTCATCCTCTCGTGCCAGAGCTATCCCGCCACCGACCGCGTGCTGATCGACTTCGATCAGACCGGCACCGGCTGACGGCCATGCTAGAGTTTTTTACCGTCATCGATCGAGGTTCGCGTGTCACATCCACTGTTCGACAAGCATCGCGCCACGCTCGACCGCGCGCTCGCCGCCATCGCGGATCGCGGCTACTGGTCGCCGTATCCTGAATCGGCGAGTCCCCGCAACTACGGCGAAGGCGCCGCGGAAGCCGGCAAGGCCGCTTTCGACGCCGTCCTCGGCAAGCCTTTCGCGCTGACGCAGCCCGCCACGGTGGGCCAGATCGGCGGCGAGAAATCGCCGTTCGGACCCACGCTGGGCGTCACGTACCCGAAGGCCGATCTCGACGGCCTCTTCGCCGCCATCGGCAAGGCGCAGGACTCGTGGCGCAAGGCAGGGCCGGAGGCCTGGGTGGGCGTGTGCCTCGAGACGCTCGACCGCATCAACAAGAGCAGCTTCCTCGTCGCCAACGCCGTGATGCACACCACCGGGCAGGCCTTCATGATGGCCTTCCAGGCCGGCGGGCCGCACGCGCAGGACCGCGGCCTCGAAGCGGTCGCGTACGCGTGGGACGAGATGCGCCGCGTGCCGGCGCAGGCGCATTGGGAAAAGCCGCAGGGCAAGAACGAGCCCCTCAGGATGCAGAAGAACTTCCGCATCGTGCCGCGCGGCGTCGCCCTCGTCATCGGCTGCTCGACCTTTCCGACGTGGAACGGCTATCCCGGTCTGTTCGCGAGCCTCGCCACCGGCAACGCGGTGGTGGTGAAGCCGCATCCGTCCGCCGTGCTCCCGCTCGCGCTGTCGGTGAAGATCGCGCGCGACGTGCTGGCCGAGGCCGGCTTCGATCCCAACGTGGTCACGCTGGTCGTGCACGACGCCGGCGACGCCACGGCGCAGACGCTCGCGCTGCGGCCGGAAGTGAAGATCGTCGACTTCACCGGCAGCACCGCCAACGGCCGCTGGCTCGAGGAGCATGCGCGCCAGGCGCAGGTGTACACGGAGAAGGCCGGGGTCAACCAGATCGTCCTCGACTCCACCGCCGACTTCAAGGGACTGGCGCGCAACGTCGCGTTCTCGCTCGCGCTCTACACGGGCCAGATGTGCACGGCGCCGCAGAACATCTACGTGCCGGCCGGCGGCATCGACACGCCGGAGGGCCACCTGTCGTTCGACGACGTCGCCGCCGGGCTCGCCGACGCCGTGCGCAAGCTGCTGGGCGATCCCGCCCGCGCCGTCGAGGTGCTGGGCGCCGTGCAGAACGACGGCGTCGTGCGCCGCCTCGAAGCGGCGCGCTCGCTCGGCACGATGGTGCTCGACACGCAGACCATCGCGCATCCAACCTTTCCGGAGGCGACGATCCGCTCGCCGCTGATCGTCCGGCTCGCCGCCGCCGACCGCGCCACCTACCTCAACGAATGGTTCGGGCCCATCGCGTTCGTCGTCGCCACGGAGTCGACCGACCAGAGCCTCGAGATCGCGCGCGATGCCATCGTGGGCCACGGCGCGCTGACGCTGTCGGTGTATTCCACGCGGGAGGACGTGATCGAGCGCGCGATCGACGTCGCGGAGGACGCCGGCGTGGCGCTCTCCATCAACCTCACCGGCGGCGTGTTCGTCAACCAGTCGGCGGCGTTCTCCGATTACCACGGCACCGGCGCCAATCCGGCCGCGAACTCCGCGCTGACCGACGCCGCGTTCGTCGCGAACCGCTTCCGCGTCGTCCAGCACCGCCGCCATGTCTGACGCGCGCCGCGAAGGTCCTCCACCGGGCGACGACAGCATCCTCTTGGACGTGCGTGCCGGCGTCGCGCGTATCACGCTCAATCGTCCCGACCGTCTCAACAGCTTCACCACGGCGATGCACACGGCGCTCCGGGAAGCGCTGGAGCGGGTCAGGGGCGACGCCTCCGTGCGCGTGGTGCTGCTCACCGGCGCGGGCCGCGGCTTCTGCGCGGGACAGGACCTCGCCGATCGCGCGGTCGCGCCCGGCGGGGCGCCGGTGGACCTCGGCGAGTCGATCGAGCGGAATTACCGTCCGCTGATCCTCGCGCTGCGCGCGCTGCCGGTGCCGGTCGTCTGCGCGGTGAACGGCGTCGCCGCGGGCGCGGGCGCCAACATCGCGCTCGCCTGCGATATTGTCGTGGCGACCCAGTCCGCGAGCTTCATCCAGGCATTCTGCAAGATCGGGCTGATCCCGGATTCCGGCGGCACGTATTTCCTGCCGCGCCTCGCGGGGACGGCGCGCGCGATGGGCCTCGCGCTGCTCGGCGACCGCCTGTCGGCGGCCGACGCCGCGCAATGGGGGCTCATCTGGCGCTGCGTCGAGGACGCCGAGTTCGGCGCGACGGTCGAGGCGCTGGTGGCGCAGCTCGCGCAGGCGCCCACACGCGGCCTCGGCGCCATCAAGCGCGCGCTGCACGCCGCTGAGGGGAATTCGCTGGCGGCGCAGCTCGACGTCGAGCGCGACCTGCAGCGCGAGCTCGGCTACAGCGACGATTACCGCGAAGGCGTCGCCGCGTTCCTCGCGAAGCGGCCGCCGCGGTTCACGGGCCGCTGACGGGGATGGCCGCCGCGCTGCCGAAGGACGCGGTGGTCGTCGTCGTCGGCGCCGGCGCGATGGGCGCCGGCATCGCGCAGGTCGCGGCCGCCGCCGGCCACGCGGTGCGGCTCTTCGACACGCGCCCCGACGCGGCCGCCGCCGCCTGCGCCGCGCTGGCGAAGACCTTCGACACGCTCGTCGCCAAGGGCAAGCTCGATCGCGCCACCGCCGCCGCCGCGGCCGCACGCATCACGCCCGCGCACGCGCTCGCCGACTGCGGCAGCGCCAGGCTGGTCGTCGAGGCGATCGTCGAGGATCTCGCGGCCAAGCGGGCGCTCTTCCACGAGCTCGAGGGGATCGTCGCCGCCGACGCCATGCTTGCCACGAACACGTCGTCGCTGTCGGTGACGGCGCTCGCTGCCGGCATGAAGGCGCCGGGCCGCGTCGCGGGAATGCATTTTTTCAATCCGGCGCCGGTGCTGCCGCTGGTGGAGATCGTCAGCGGCCTCGCCACCCGCGAGGACGTCGCCGCCACGCTCCATGCGACGGCCACCGCGTGGGGCAAGGCGCCGGTGCGCGCGACGTCCACGCCCGGGTTCATCGTCAACCGCTGCGCGCGGCCGTTCTACGCGGAGGCGTGGCGCCTGCTGGCCGAGCGCGCGGCGCCGGCCGCCGCCATCGACGCCGTGATGCGCGACGCCGGCGGCTTCCGGATGGGCCCGTTCGAGCTGATGGACCTGATCGGCCACGACGTCAACTTCGCGGTGACGTCGAGCGTCTGGGAGGCGTATCACTACGACGGCCGTTACACGCCGTCGGTGCTGCAGCGCGAGCTCGTCGATGCCGGCTTTCTCGGGCGCAAGCGCAGCCGCGGCGTGTACGACTACGCCGAAGGCGCGCCGCGCGCCGTCGCGGCCGACGTTCCGCAACAGCCGCAACCCGCGCGGGCGATCGTCCGCGGTGACCCCGGCCTTGCGGCGCCGCTGGTGGAGCGCCTCGCGAAAGCGGGAGTGGCGATCGACCGGGCGAAGGTGCATCCCGGCTTCCCGGACGGGACGCTCGACATCGAAGGCACGCTGCTGGCGCTCACCGACGGCCGCACGGCGACCGCGCGCGCGGCCGCCGCGGGAATCCCAGACGTCGTCGTCTTCGACCTCGCGCTCGATTTCGGGCAGTGCCCGCGCCTGGCCGTCGCGCCGGCCGACGGCTGCAGCGCGGCCGGCTGGTCGCGCGCCGCCGGCGCGCTGCAGGCGGCCGGCGTGGCGGTGGTCCGCTTCGACGACGCGGCAGGTCTCGCGGTGATGCGAACGGTCGCGATGCTCGCGAACGAGGCCGCCGACGCCGTCACGCAAGGCATTGCGTCCGCCGCCGACGTCGACGTCGCGATGCAGCGGGGCGTCAACTACCCGCGCGGGCCGCTGGCGTGGGCCGACGCGATCGGAATCGCGCGCGTGCGCGAGACGCTCGTCAATCTCGCCGCGCACTACGGCGAGCCGCGCTACCGGTTGTCGCCGCTGATCGCGCGGCGCACCGCCGGCGCGCGGCCGCTCGCAGACTGACCGTGGACGACGCCGCCGCACTGGCGCGCGCGGTCGCGGACCGGATGTTCGCGAACGATCGCGCGTCGCGCAGCCTCGGGATGGCCATCGCCGGCGTCGCGCCCGGCGCGGCGACGCTGACGATGACGGTCCGCGCCGACATGCTGAACGGGCACGCGATCTGCCACGGCGGCTACATCTTCACGCTGTCGGACAGCGCGTTCGCGTTCGCCTGCAACAGCTACAACCTCAACACGGTCGCGCAGGGCTGCGCCATCGAGTTCCTGGCGCCGGCGCGGGAAGGCGACGTGCTGACGGCCCGCGCCGCGGAGCGCAGCCGCGCCGGTCGCACGGGCGTATACGACATCGAAGTGACCAATCAGCGCGGCGAGACCGTCGCGCTGTTCCGCGGCAAGAGCTACCAGATCAAAGGCCACGTGATCGAGCCGGCGGCCGGCTGATCGCGACGAGGAGGACGCGCGATGCCCGCCAAAGTGCCGCGCCCGGACGAGCTGGACCCGATCGAGATCGCGAGCCGCGACGAGCTCGCGGCGCTGCAGCTCGCGCGGCTGCAATGGTCGCTCGCGCACGCGTACGACCACGTGCCGCACTATCGGAAGGCCTTCGACGCCGCGGGCGTGCATCCGCGGGAGTGCCGCAGCCTCGCCGACCTCGCGAAGTTTCCCTTCACGGTCAAGACGGACCTTCGCGACAACTATCCGTTCGGCATGTTCGCGGTGCCGCGCGAGCAGGTCGTGCGCATCCACGCGTCGTCCGGCACGACCGGCAAGCCCACCGTCGTCGGCTATACGCGAAAGGACATCGACACGTGGGCGACCGTGATGGCGCGCTCGATCCGCGCTGCGGGCGGGCGTGCCGGCGACATCGTGCACATCGCATATGGCTACGGCCTTTTCACCGGCGGGCTCGGCGCGCATTACGGCGCCGAAAAGCTGGGCGCCACGGTGATTCCCATGTCGGGCGGCCAGACCGAGAAGCAGGTCCAGCTCATCGTCGACTTCAAGCCCGACATCATCATGGTCACGCCGTCGTACATGCTGGCGATCGCCGAGGAGATGGAGCGGCAGGGCATCGACCCCAAAGCCTCGTCGCTGTCGATCGGCATCTTCGGCGCGGAGCCGTGGACGCCCACGATGCGCCAGGCGATCGAGGCGCGGCTCGCGATGGACGCGATCGACATCTACGGGCTCTCCGAGGTGATGGGTCCCGGCGTCGCGCAGGAGTGCATCGAGACCAAGGACGGCCTCACGGTCTGGGAAGACCACTTCTACCCTGAGATCGTCGATCCCGAGACGGGCGCCGTGCTGCCGGACGGCGAGCGCGGCGAGCTCGTGTTCACGTCGCTCACCAAGGAGGCGCTGCCGATCATCCGCTACCGCACGCGCGATCTCACGCGCCTGTTGCCGCCCACCGCGCGCTCGATGCGCCGCATCGAGAAGATCACGGGGCGCTCCGACGACATGCTGATCATCCGCGGCGTCAACGTGTTCCCGACGCAGATCGAGGAGCTGATCCTGAAGGCGCCCGCGCTGGCGCCGCACTACCAGCTCGAGATCACCCGGCCGCGCAACCTGGACGAGCTCACGGTGATGGTCGAGCGGGCGGCGGGCGCCGGCGCGGCGGACGGCGACGCGGCAGGTGCTACGCTCGCGCACCTGATCAAGAACCTGATCGGCGTCACGGCGTCGGTCACGGTGCTGCAAGCCGGCGGCGTCGAGCGCTCCCTCGGCAAGGCCCGCCGCATCGTCGACAAGCGTCCGCGCTGAACGCGCGCGCGGCGCCGGCGAATCCGATCCGTCCCTTTCCGGAGAACCGCATGGCGACGCAGACCACGACCACGATGAAGCGCTCGGCGCGCCCCGCCGACACGAGGCCGGAGGAGTGGGAAGCACGCATCCAGCTCGCTGCCTGCTACCGGATCTTCGCCCACCTCGGATGGACGGAGCTCATCTACAACCACATCACGCTGCGGCTGCCGGGACCCGACAAGCACTTCCTCATCAATCCCTTCGGGCTGATGTACAGCGAAGTGCGCGCGTCGAATCTCGTCAAGATCGACCTCGCCGGCAACATCGTCGGCAAATCCGACTGGCCCGTGAATCCGGCCGGCTTCACGATCCACGCGGCCATCCACGACGCCATCCCCGGCGCGCACTGCGTCATGCACACGCACACCACGGCGGGCATGGCCGTCGCGTGCGCGCAGCGCGGGCTGTCGATGTCGAACTTCTACGCGGCGCAGCTGCACGGCAAGCTCGCCTATCACGACTTCGAAGGCATCACGGTGCACGCCGAGGAAGGGCCGCGGCTCGTGCGCGCGATCGGCGACCGCCCGGCCGTGATCCTGCGCAATCACGGCCTGCTGGCGTGGGGCGACACGGTGCCGCGCGCGTTCGCCGTGCTGTGGCTCCTGAACCGCGCGTGCGAGATCCAGGTGGCGTCGACGGCGATGGGACCGGTGATCGACGTGCCGGAGCACGTCCAGCGCGCGTGCACGCGCGACTCGCTGCAGTTCAGCGCGCAGTTCGGCGCCGGCCAGGACGTGTTCGACGCGCTCGTGCGCGCGGTCGACGCGATCGATCCCGCGTTCCGCACGTGAACGTCGGCATCGTCGGCGCGGGAGCCATCGGCGGCCTCCTCGGCACGCGGCTCGCCGCCGCCGGCGCGCGCGTATGCGCAGTCGCGCGCGGGGCCACCGCGGCCGCGCTGCGCCAGCATGGCTGGCGGCTGGAAACGCAAGCCGGCTTGACCACGGCACCTGCGTTGGTCGCAGAAGACGCCGCGGCGCTCGGCCCGCAGGATCTCGTGATCGTCGCGGTGAAGGCCCCGGCGCTCCGCGGCGCCGTCCCGGCGATCGCCGGTCTAATGGGCCCCGATACGGCCGTGCTGACCGCGATGAACGGCGTGCCGTGGTGGTTCTTCCACGGCCTCCCCGGTGCGTACGCGAACCAGGCGCTCGCGTCGGTCGACCCCGACGGCGCGATCGCGGCTGCCGTCCCGGCCGAGCGGGTCGTCGGCGCGGTCGTGCATCTCGCGTGCTCGACCCCCGAGCCGGGGCTCGTGCGGCATGGCGTCGGCAATCGCCTGATCGTCGGCGAACCTTCCGGCGCCCGCACGGCACGCGTCGAGCGCATCGCGGCGCTTCTGCGCGACGGCGGCTTCGACACCGAGGTGTCGGCGCGGATACAGGCCGACATCTGGTACAAGCTCTGGGGCAACATGACGATGAATCCCGTGTCGGCGCTCACCGGCGCGACGCTCGACCGGATCCTCGACGATCCGCTGGTGAATGCATTCTGCCTCGGCGTGATGCGCGAGGCCGCGGCGATCGGCGCGGCGATCGGCTGCCCGATCGCGCAGAGCGGCGAGGAGCGAAATGCCATCACGCGCAAGCTCGGCGCCGTGCGCACGTCGATGCTGCAGGATGTCGAGGCGGGCCGGCCCGTCGAGATCGACGCGCTGCTGGCGTCGGTGCGCGAGATCGGCGCCCGCGCGGGCATTGCCACGCCCGGTATGGACGCGCTGTTCGGCTTGGCACGGCTGCATGCCCGGACGCGCGGGCTCTACCCCCTCTGACCGCGCGACCACGACGTCCTTCCCGCGGCCCGTTCTGATGAGCGAGCGCCTGGGTGTTCGCGCGGCCCTGGCTACGCGCGCGACGAAGGAGACCGGGGCGGCAGTTTCCAGTCGACGCGATACTCGTCGGACTCGTCATTGAAGATCTGCGACACCTGACGGCGCAGCCATTGGTTGCGCGAGTCGCTGTGGTACTTGCGATGCCAATGCTGCTTGAGGTCAAAGCCGGCGATGTCGAATGGAAGTCGAACGAGACAGAGATCCGCCGATAGCCGCGAGAAGTAGACGCCCAGCGCATGCGGCACGGTCGTCACGAGGTTGGAGCGCGCGACGATCATGGGCAGACTGAGGAAATGCGGAGTCAGCAGAACGATCTTTCGATGAATTCCCTTGCGCTCGAGGAATCGCTCGAAGAGCTCCTGACTCCGTCCTTCCGCGCGCACGACTGCGTGTTCCATGGCGAGAAAGTCGTCCAGGGAGAGGCGACGCGACCGCCGCGGGTGGTCTGCGCGCAGCAGGCATCCGAATGCATGCGTGAACAATCGCTGCTGGAAAAAGCTGCTTCGTGTCAGATCGGGAAAGTAACCGATTGCGAGATCGATGCCGCCATTCTCGAGTCCTTCGGCGATTTCATGCGGCGGCATGGAAACCGACTGGATCGCTGCATTCGGCGCCTGCGAGCGCAGTCGTTCGAGCAGCCGCGGGAGAAATACCATCTCGCCCACATCGGACATGGCAAACGTGAAAGGCCTGTCGCTAACGCCCGGACTGAAGTGCTCCTCCGCCAGCACACTGGCATGAAGTTCGTTCACGAGGGGGCGCGCGGCGCGGATGAGCGCGTGGGCCCGTGGCGTGGGCGTCACGCCGTTGCGTGCGCGCACGAACAGCGGATCGTGATAAGCGGTGCGCAGCTTGCGTAGCGCCATGCTGACTGCCGGCTGACTCATTCCCAGTAGCTGGGCCGCTCGGCTCACGCTTCCCTCGTCGTACAGCGCGATCGCGATAGGTAGAAGATTCAGATCGATCCTGGTCATGCCGAGTATTCGATATTCGAATAGATGTTATTTGCGTTTGTCGCTTGTGGCCGGGCGACGCTTCCTGAATTATTCCCTTGTTCGATAGTCATGGCGAGCAAGGCTCGGTGACTCGCTCTGACGCGTTGCACCATGACCGCAATCTTCAATGCGATTGCGCAGAATAGAGACGAGCGCGACCGCGGGCGATTTCCCTGTTGGAACCATCGTCCTGCGGCGACGCGACTTCAACGCGCCTTTCCAGCATGAATATCGCTGCCATCCAAAAAGAAGTTTGATCATCAACGGAGGATTCCATGCATTCCGTTTCATTGCGTCTTGTAACCGTCAGTCTCCTTGGTTCCGCGGTGTTCGCGCCGGCGATGTCGGCCGCCAAGAAACCCGCGCCGCCTACGCCGATTCCGGTGACCTGCGCAGCTCTTGCCGGCAGCCTGACCGACGGACCGGGGATCAAATCGGCGGAGAGTCACCTTGTCGCCGCCGCCGGGGCCAACGTCGCGTATTGCCAGGTGAACGTCCTCTATGGGGAAAATCCTGACCAAAACATCAATGTGCGTGTGGGATTGCCGCTCAACTCCGTAGACGGCGGCACCGGTGGAATGCAGGGGGCCTGGAATGGCAGGACGCAGGGGATCGGCGGTGGCGGCTGCTCGGGAAGCCTGGCCGTCAACGCTCCTGTCAATACGCGCTATGTGGGGTCGGGGAGCGACGCCGGCCACAGCGGCGGCGACTGCGAACCTGGTGTCAATACGGACGGCACTTACAACCTGCAGTTCATCAACGACTTCATTCGCAACGGCATGAAGCAACAGATCCTGCTTTCCAAGGCTGTCACCGAGACGTACTACGCGATGAAGCCCGCGTACAACTATTGGAACGGTTGCTCGACCGGCGGAAGGCAAGGCTACGTGCTCGCGCAGGAACTGCCCGGGGAGCTCGACGGGATCCTCGCCAATGCGCCAGCGATCTATTGGACGCGGTTCCAGACCGCGCAGATGTGGGGTCAGGTGGTGATGAAGGACCTCGTCGGCGGCCCGATCGCGGCGGCCAAGCTGAACCAGGCCACAGCCTCGGCCGTCGCCGCGTGCGACGCCGCCGACGGGGTGACCGATGGCGTGATCGACGATCCACGGACCTGTAGTTTCAGCGCGATGGCAAACGTCTGCGGCACGCCGACTGCGCCAGCCAACAACTGCCTCACCGCCCCCGAAGCGCTCGCCATAGACAAGATCTGGGACGGGCCGCGGAATGCCAATGGCACCAAAGTCTGGTTCGGCCTCGATCGCGGTACGAGCCTGACCGGCCTCAATGGTACGAACCCCTTCGCACTCGGTGTCACGCAGTTTCACTGGGACGAGCATGATCGTTCGTTCGACTGGAAGACCGTCTCGATCGACGAGTATCCCGCTGTAGCCGAGGACGGCTCCCGAAATATCGCTGATGTAACGGATACCTTTGGCGATCTCAAGGAGTATGCGAAGAGCGGGGGCAAGCTGCTCACGCTGGTCGGAGGTAACGACCAGCTCATTTTCCCGCGCGGCGTGATCAAGTACTACCGTGAGCTGGCTACGCACGGGCACAAGTCGGACTTCGGAAGGCAGCAGGAATACTATCGTCTGTTCCGCACGCCGGGCGCCGGGCATTGCGGTGTGCCGAATGCGTTTCCGCAGCTGGTCGACTGGGTCGAGAACGGCGTCGCGCCGGAGCAGATCATAAATTCAACGACAGTTGCCGGCGTCCCTCGCACGCGTCTGCTTTGCGCGTACCCGCAGACCGCCATTTACAACGGCGCCGGTGATACCAACAACGCTGCAAATTTCCACTGCGGCGGCAATCTCGAGACGAAGGCGACCGTCTGCGCGGACGTGCTCACCAAGTACAAGGACGAGGCGGACGGAAAGCCGGACTACAAGGACACCAACGTCAAAAAGCATGATTGCGAAGGCGGTCCGCAAGACGACGACGAGGCTGGCGACATCTGATAAAAGCGCGGACGTCACGGCGTCGAGTTGACGCCGTGACACGCGTCCGCCGTCGACCAGCTCAGCACCGAGCAGGCCAGCCGCCCGGCCGGTAGCGCGATGGGGGCATCGAACATCTACCCACAGGCCTGCGACTGACAGACCAACCTCCAGCCAACCTTCGCGCCATTGCCTTGCCGCTGGGTGGGCGATAACAAAGCTCCATCGATGACAAGCGAAGAACGCGCTGCCAAGGCTCCGCGGCAAACTCAGGTTGGAATCGTGGGTGCCGGGCCCGCCGGATTGCTGCTTTCGCACCTTCTGCATCTCGCGGGCATCGACTCCGTGGTTCTGGAAACGCGGAGTCGCGCGGAAATTGAGGCTACGCTTCGCGCCGGTGTGCTCGAGCAGGGTACTGTGGATCTGCTGCGCGAGTGTGGGCTCGGTGATCGCATGCTACGCGACGGCTTCGTCCACCAGGGTATAGAGCTCCTGTTCGATGGTTCGCGGCATCGCATCGATCTCTCGGAGCTGACCGGGGGAAGGGCCATCACGATTTATCCGCAGCACGAGGTCCTGCGCGACCTCGTCAAGGCGCGCCTCGATTCGAGCGGCAGCATCATGTTCGAGGTCCGCAACGTCGAGGTCCTGGACTTCGAGACGGCCCGCCCGAGGTTGCGCTACAACGTTGGAAGCAGCTCCAATGAGTTGCGCTGCGAGTACGTAGCAGGATGCGACGGCTTCCACGGGGTGTGCAGGCCAACCGTTCCCGCCGCCGCGCGTACCGAATACACCCGAAGCTATCCGTTCGGGTGGTTTGGAATTCTCGTGCGCGCCGCGCCGTATTCAAAGGAGCTTGTATACGCTCACCACGAACGTGGATTCTCGCTCGTCAGCACCCGTTCGGCGACGATCCAGCGACTGTATTTGCAGTGCGATCCGACAGACCATCCCGCTGCCTGGGGAGACGAGCGCATCTGGGCGGAACTGGATGAGCGGCTTTCGACGCATGCAGGCTGGCCGCTTCCCCGCGGAGAGATCTTTCAGAAGGGCGTTATTGCCATGCGCAGCTTTGTGCTGGAGCCGATGAGCTACGGTACGCTGTACCTTGCCGGTGACGCCGCGCACATCGTGCCGCCGACAGGCGCGAAAGGACTGAATCTCGCAGTCGCAGATGTGCAGGTTCTGGCCTCTGCCTTTGCCGAGCGCTATGCAACCGGGAAGTCCACCGCCCTTGAGCGCTACTCGTCGGCCGCGCTCGAGCGCGTGTGGGCGGCTGAACATTTTTCGTGGTGGATGACATCGATGCTGCACCGGTTTCCCGATAGCGACGCTTTCGGGTACCGGATGCAGCGCGCGCAGCTCGCAAAGGTCATCAGTTCCACTGCATTGCAGACCGCGCTCGCGGAGCAGTACGTCGGCTCGCCACTTCCCGGCGCCGCCGCCTATGGGAAGGTGTCGTCACCGCGCGGGCGCTCCCGGACGTTGGCGGATCGCGCGGGCTCTGCACCGGATCCTTGACAGCCGGGCGGTCGGCGACATGCCGGGAACGGCGCCTTGTCGACGGACTTCGGGCGCGCAGGGCTGCTGGCGGGTGTCGGCAGGGGCCCCGCATCTGGGCAAAAAAATACTCGACGTACCGGCTGCGCTGGATTACAAGGTTTCTGGATTGCCGGTGCGACGCCGCTGGCTGAGGTTGAGGGTCGAAGATGGAATGCTCCGCGACGGCCGACAGAGATGTTCCGCTTCACGGGGCGCGGTGTCCCGGCACGGTCTGAACGGGGCTGCTTACAAGTACTTCCAGAGGAGGAATGTATGACAAAACGGAGTTTACGTGCCTTGACAATGGGCGCACTTCTCGCACTTGCGTTCGGCGCTGCCGCGCAGAACACGGTCAAGGTCGGCGTCATCGCCGAATTCTCGGGTCCGTTCGCCGCCTACGGCCAGCAGATCGAGGCCGGGATGAAGGCGTACATGAAGCAGCACGGCGACACCGTCGCCGGCAAGAAGATCGAGCTCATCACGCGCGACACGGGGGGGCCGGCGCCGGACGTCGCGAAACGCTTCGCGCAGGAGCTCATCACGCGCGACAAGGTGCAGTTCCTCGCCGGCTTCGGCTTGACGCCGAACGCGATGGCGGTGGCGCCGGTGGTCACCGAGGCCAAGGTGCCGATGATCGTGAGCAACGCCGCCACGTCGGCGATCACGACGCGCTCGCCGTACATCACGCGCGTGTCGATGACGATTCCGCAGGTCAGCGCGCCGATGGCGGAGTGGGCGCTGAAGAACGGCGTCAAGCAGGTGTACACGGTCGTCGCCGACTACGGTCCCGGCATCGACGCCGAAACGCAGTTCACGAAGACGTTCAAGGCCGGCGGCGGCGAGGTGGTCGGCACGCTGCGAACGCCGCTGCAGAACCCCGACTTCTCGGCGGCGATCCAGCGCGTGAAGGACGCGAAGCCGCAGGCGGTGTTCGTGTTCCTGCCGGCGGGCGAGCAGGGCATCGCGTTCGTCAAGGGCTTCAACGAGCGCGGCCTCGCGAAGGAAGGCATCAAGCTGATCGCCACCGGCGACATCACCGACGACCACGTGCTCGACGCGATGGGCGACCCCACGCTGGGCCTCATCACGGCGTTCCACTATTCCGCTGCCCACGACTCGCCGGAGAACGCCGCGTTCCTCAAGAACTACGCGGCGGCGAACGACGCGAAGGTCGGACGGCCCAACTTCATGGCCGCCGCCGGCTACGACACGATGGCGGCGATCTACGAGGCCGTGCGCAAGGGCGGCGACGTCGACGCCGACAAGGCGATGGCCGCGCTGAAAGGCTACAAGTGGGTGAGCCCGCGCGGTCCGGTGATGATCGACGCCGACACCCGCGACATCGTGCAGACGGTGTACATCCGCAAGGTCGAGAAGAAGGACGGCAAGCTCGCCAACGTCGAGTTCGACAAGGTCGAGAACGTCAAGGATCCGGGCAAGGAAGCGGCGAAGTGACGGGACCCGCGGGCGCTCGGCACCGCTGACGCCCGCGCCGGATCACCAGGGGACTCCGATGCTGGGCAGCCTCGCCGGCGTGCTGTTCGACGGCATCGCGTACGGGAGCCTGCTGTTCATCATTGCGATCGGCCTGTCGGTGACGCTCGGGCTGATGAACTTCGTCAACCTCGCGCACGGCGCGTTCGCGATGCTCGGCGGCTACGTGACCGTCGTCGCGATGAGCCGGATGGGCGTGCCGTTCCTGGCGGCGCTGCCGGCGGCGTTCCTGCTCGCGGCGCTCGCCGGCGTCGTCCTCGAGCGCACGCTGTACCAGCGGCTCTATCGCGCGAGCCACCTCGACCAGGTGCTGTTCTCGATCGGGCTCGTCTACGTCTCGATCGCCGTCGCGACGTACTTCTTCGGGCCGTCGCAGCAGCCGGTCGAGCTGCCCCCTATGTTGCGCGGGCAGATCGAGATCGCGGGCCGCGGCTTCGGCGCCTACCGGCTCTTCCTGATCGGCGTCGTCGCGGTGCTCACCGTCGCGCTGCACCTGCTGATGGAGCGCACGCGGTTCGGCGCGATGGTGCGCGCCAGCGTGGACAACGCGGTCGCCGCCGCGGGCCTCGGCATCAACGTCAACCGCGTGTTCGCGCTGACGTTCGCGCTGGGGTCGGGGCTCGCGGGTCTCGGCGGCGGCCTCGGCATCGACGTGCTGGGCCTCGATCCGACGTTCCCGCTCAAGTTCATGGTGTATTTCCTCCTTGTCGTCGCCGTCGGCGGCGTCGGGACGATCAAGGGGCCGCTGATCGCCGCGCTGCTGCTCGGGGTGTTCGACGTCGCCGGCAAGTACTACGTGCCGCAGGTCGGCGGCTTCATTATCTACGCGCTCATGGTGGTGCTGCTGCTGCTGTTCCCCCTGGGGCTGTATGGCCGCCGCGCCTGACGCCACGCTCGCCGCCGCACCCGGCGCCGCGACCGCGGCGCTGCCGGACGGCCGCTGGCGGCCGCTCGAGGTCGCTTTCTGGCTGCTCGTCGTGCTGGTGCTGCTCGCGCTGCCCGATTACCGCGTCCTCGCGAGCCAGATCCTCATCACCGGCCTGTTCGCGGTGTCGCTCGACCTCATCCTCGGCTACGCCGGCATCGTGTCGCTGGGTCACGCGGCGTTCTTCGGCCTCGGCGCGTACACGGCGGGCCTCCTCGCGGTGCACGGCTGGGGCGAGCCGCTGTCCGGCCTGCTGACCGCGGCGGCGGTGGCGGCGGCTGCGGGCTTCCTCGTCAGCCTGCTGGTGGTGCGCGGCAGCGACCTCACGCGGCTGATGGTGACGCTCGGCATCGGCCTCATGCTCTACGAAGCGGCGAACAAGGCGGCGTCGGTCACCGGCGGCGTCGACGGCCTGTCGGGCGTGACGATGTGGAAGGTCCTCGGCCTGTGGAGCTTCGACCTCGGCGGCCGCACGGCGTGCTTCTACAGCCTTGCGGTGCTGTTCGGCCTGTTCGTGCTGATGCGCCGGCTGGTGAACTCGCCGCTGGGCTTGAGCCTGCGCGGCATTCGCGAAGGCGGCAAGCGGATGCCGGCGCTCGGGGCGCCCGTCGCGCGGCGCCTCCGCACGATCTTCACCGTCAGCGCCGCCGTGGCAGGCGTGGCCGGGGCGCTGCTCGCGCAGACGACGCAGTTCGTCGGCATCGACACGCTGGGGTTCCCGCGCTCGGCCGAATTGCTCGTGATGCTGGTGCTGGGCGGCGTCGGCCGCCTGTACGGCGGGCTCGTCGGCGCCGCGCTCTTCATCCTCGCGCAGGACTGGCTGGCGGGCCTGTCGCCCGTGTACTGGCAACTCGGCATCGGCATCCTGCTGATCGTCGTCGTGCTGTTCGCCCGCGGCGGCGTCCTCGGCGGCCTCGCGACGCTGCGCGAGCATCTGTTGCGGAAGCGCCCGTGACGGCGGCCCTCGCGACCCGCGGCCTGTCGAAGTCCTGGGGCGCGTTCAACGCCAACAGCGACATCACGCTGCGCTTCGCGCCCGGCGCGCGTCACGCGCTGATCGGGCCCAACGGCGCCGGCAAGACGACGTTCATCAACCTGCTGACGGGCGTGTTCGCGCCCACCGGCGGCGAGGTCTTTCTCGGCGACGAGAACATCACCGGGCTGTCGCAGCACGCGCGCGTCAAGCGCGGCATCTCGCGGACGTTCCAGATCAATACGCTGTTCCCGGGACTCACCGTGCTGGAGTCGGTGGTCCTGGCCATCGCGGAGCGCGACGGACGTGCCGGCGTCTGGCACCGGACCGTCGCGCAGGAACGCGGCGCCGCCGACGAAGGCCGCGCGCTGCTGGACCGCCTGCGCCTTCGCGCCGACGCGGGCACGCTGACCCGCAACCTGGCCTACGGCAAGCAGCGGCTGGTGGAGATTGCGCTGGCGCTGGCCACGCGCCCCTCGATCCTGTTGCTCGACGAGCCGGCCGCGGGCATCCCGGCCGGTGAATCGGCGGAGCTCTTCGGCGTGATCGCCGAGCTGCCGCGCGACGTCACCGTCGTCTTCATCGAGCACGACATGGGGCTCGTGTTCCGCTTTGCCGAGCGCATCACCGTGCTGGTCGGCGGCCGCGTTCTGACCGAAGGCACGCCGGCGGATATCGCCGCCGATCCGCGCGTGCGCGAGGTGTACCTCGGCGAGGCCGCGCATGGCTGAGCTCATCGCGTTCGAGGGCGTTTCCGCCGGGTACGGCAGCGCCGTCGTTCTCGACGACGTGTCGTTCGCGCTGGAGCCGCAGGGGAGCCTCGCGCTCCTCGGCCGCAACGGCGTGGGCAAGACGACGCTGCTGGTGACGCTGATGGGGTTGACGCGCGTGCATCGCGGGCGCCTCTCCTGGGAGGGCCGGGACCTCGCGGCCATGCCCACGTACCGCCGCGCGCAGGCGGGGCTCGGCTGGGTGCCGCAGGAGCGCTTCGTGTTCCCATCGCTCACGGTCGAGGAGCACCTGCGCGTGGTGGCGCGGCCCGGCCATTGGACCGAAAGGCGGATCTACACGATGTTCCCGCGTCTCGAGGAGCGGCGGGCGAACTTCGGCAACCAGCTCTCCGGCGGCGAGCAGCAGATGCTCGCCATCGCCCGGGCGCTCATGGTGAACCCGCGGCTGTTGCTGCTGGACGAGCCGATGGAGGGCCTGGCGCCGATCATCGTGCAGGAGCTGATGGCGGCGATCAGGAAGCTGGTCGAGGAGGGCGGCCTCACGCTCATTCTCGTCGAGCAGCATGCGCGGCTCGCGCTCGCGCTGACGCGCGACGTGCTCGTGCTCGACCGCGGGCGGGTCGTCCATCGCGGCGACAGCGCCGCGCTGCTCGCCGATCCGGCCGCGCTGCAGCGCCTCGTCACCGTCGCATGAGCGCGCCGATGGTTCACGTCCATGCGGCGCCGCTGCGCACGGCGGTCGCGCGCATGTTCGCCGCCGCCGGTTGCGATGCGGAGGAGGCGAACGTCATCGCGGCCAACCTCGTCGACGCCAACCGCTTCGGCCACGACTCCCACGGCGTGGTGCTGACGCGCGTCTACGTCGACAACGTCGCGGCCGGCCTCGCGGCTCCGGGGCGCACGCTGCAAATCGTCACCGACGCGGGCACGCTGATCGGCGCCGACGGCGGCAAGGGCTTCGGCCAGTCGATCGGCGTGCAGGCGATGCGCGTCGCCATCGAGCGGGCGAAAGCGACCGGCACGTGCATCCTCGGGCTGTCGAACACGCACCACGTCGCGCGAATCGGCCACTGGGCGGAGCAATGCGCGGCGGCGGGGATGGCGTCGATCCATTTCGTCAACGTGCTGTCGACGCCGCTCGTGGCGCCGTGGGGGGGCAGCGACGCGCGCCTGTCCACCAATCCCTTCTGCGTTGGCGTGCCGTATGACCCCCACCCGCTGATCCTCGACTTCGCGACGAGCATGGTCGCGATGGGCAAGGCGCGCGTGGCGCTCGACGCGGGCAAGCGGATGGCCACCGGCCTGCTGCTCGACGCGCAAGGCCAGCCGACCGACGATCCGGCCGTGATGTTCGCCGACCCGATCGGGGCGCTGCTGCCCTTCGGCCAGCACAAGGGCTTCGCGCTCGCCGTGATGTGCGAGCTGCTGGGCGGCGCGCTCTCGGGCGGACGCGTCCAGGATCATCACCCGCGCCCGAGCCCGATGATCAACAACATGCTGTCGATCGTGTTCGCACCGGACCGGCTCTGCAGCCGCGAGGACTTCGCGCGGCAGGTGGCGAGCCTGTCCGCGTGGCTCCGGGCGTCGCCGCCGACCACGCCGGGCGGGCGCGTGCAGCTTCCCGGCGAGCCGGAGCGCGCCACCGCGCGCGAGCGCGACGCGAACGGCATCCCGCTGGCGGCGCCTACACGCGCGACGCTCGTCGCCACGGCGGAGCGGCTTGGCGTGGCGGCGGAGGTCGAGCCGCTCCTGGCGGGCATCGCCCGGCGCTGACCCCACGAGCTGCCGCCGCCCGCGCCCGATGGCGACCTACGCCAATCCCGTCTACGAGACCCGCCGCGCGCCGGAGATCGGCGCCGCCGCGTCGCGGCGCGACATCGTGATCGTCGGCGCGGGGCCGGTGGGCCTCGTCGCCGCCATCGACCTCGCGCAGCGCGGCCACGCGCCGCTCGTGCTCGACGAGGATCGCACCGTCAGCGTCGGCTCCCGCGCCATCTGCTATTCGAAGCGGACGCTGGAGGTCCTCGACCGGCTGGGTTGCGGCGAGCCGGTCGCGTCGCGCGGCGTGCGCTGGAGCGTGGGCAAGGTGTTCTTCCGCGACGCGCTCGCGTACCGGTTCGACCTTTTGCCGGAGGCCGGGCATCGCCGGCCAGCGTTCGTCAACCTGCAGCAATACCTGCTCGAGGAAAGCCTGGTGGCGCGCGCGCAGGCACTCGGCGTCGAGATTCGCTGGGGCAACCGCGTCGCCGACGTGACGCCGCGCGGCGACGGCGTCGCCGTCACGGTCGACACCGCCGACGGCCGCTATGGCCTGGATGCGACGTGGCTGATCGCAGCGGACGGCGCGCGGAGCACCGTTCGCAAGCGCATGGGGCTGGAGACCGCGGGCCAGGTGTTCCACGATCGCTTTCTCATCGCGGACATCCACATGACGTCCGCGTTCCCGACGGAGCGCTGGTTCTGGTTCGACCCGCCGTTCCATCCAGGGCAGTCGGTGCTGCTGCACCGGCAGGCGGACGACGTGTGGCGGATCGATTTCCAGCTGGGGCACGACGCGGATCCCGAGCTCGAGCGGCAACCCGAGCGCATCGTGCCGCGCCTTCGCGCGATGCTCGGCGACGACGCGCGCTTCGAGCTCGAATGGGCAAGCGTCTACACGTTCCAGTGCCGCCGGATGCAGCGGTTTCGGCACGGCCGCGTGCTCTTTTGCGGCGACGCGGCGCATCTCGTGTCGCCGTTCGGCGCGCGCGGCGCCAACAGCGGCGTGCAGGACGCCGACAACCTCTGCTGGAAGCTCGACCTCGTCGTCCGCGGCCGTGCGCCTGAAAGCCTGCTCGACTCGTACGACGCGGAACGCGGCTACGCCGCGGACGAGAACATCCGCCATTCCACGCGCTCCACGGATTTCATTTCGCCGAAGAGCGCGATCTCCCGCACGTTCCGCGACGCCGTGCTGAGCCTCGCCCCCGAAGTCCCGTTCGCACGCGCGCTCGTCAACAGCGGCCGCCTGTCGGTCGCCACGATTCTCGCGGCGTCGCCCCTTTGCACGGCCGACCGCGCCGGCGATTTCGCGCCGGCGCCGGGCGCGATGGTGCCGGGCGCCGCGGCCGCCGACGCGCCGGTGCGAAGCGCGTCCGGCGACTGGCTGCTCGATTGCCTCGGCGGCGACTTCACGCTGATGGCGTTCGGACCCGTGGCCGGGCCGGCTGCGGTCCGGCGGCTGGCGAATGCCGCCGTCCCGTGTCGCGTCGTCCAGGTGGGCGGGAACGCGCCGCCCGACGTGCTCTGCGTCGACGATCTCGAGAACGCGGTGGCGCACCGCTACGACGGCCGCGACGGCACCTGCTATCTGTTCCGGCCGGACCAGCACGTCTGCGCGCGCTGGCGCCGCTTCGACATCGACGCCGTGCTCGCCGCGGTCGCGCGCGCCGCCGCCCACCTCACCTGAAGGAGCGCCGATGGCGCAGCTCGTCACCACGCCCAACTTCTTTGCGCCGGACGATTTCTACGAGCGCCTGATCGCGATGCACCGCGACCTCGACGAGCGCGAGAGCGCGGCCGTCAACGCGCGGCTGATCCTGCTGCTCGCCAACCACATCGGCGACGCGGAGGTGCTGGACGAGGCCATGCGCCTCGCCCGCGGCGCCGCCGGGACACCTGCGCCGCCTACATCTGGCGAAACAGATGCGCGTGGCGCTCGCTGACGGCGAGCGTCTCGTTGCGCTGCTTCAGCCTGACGCGCAGGTGGCCGCGGAAATCGCGGATCACGCCCGCGACGGCGTCGATGTTGACGATCGTGCTGCGGTGGATCTGCCAGAACATCTTCGGGTCGACGGCGTCCGCGATCTCGGTGATCGCGCGGCGGATCAGCGATTCGCGCTCGGCCGTGATCACGCGCGTGTACTTGTTGTCGGCCTGGAAGTAGCACACCTCCTCGACGGTGATGAGGCGGATCTCCTCGCCGTGGACCGCGGTGATGAAACGCAGGCGCTCCCGCGTCGCGTCGAGCCGCTCGGCGAGCGACTGCAGCAGCCGCTCGAGATTGGCCGGCGGGTCGCCCATGCGGGCCTTCAACCGCCGGACGGCCTCGTGGAGGCGCTCCGCCGTGAGCGGCTTCATCACGTAGTCGACGGCGCCGGCGTCGAAGGCCCCCACCGCGTACTTGTCGTAGGCCGTGACGAACACGACGTGCGTGCGGCCGCTGGCGCGCTGGGCGACCTCGAGTCCCGTGGCGCCCGGCATCTGGATGTCGAGGAACATGACGTCCGGCGCATGGCGGACGAGCGCGGCGAGCGCTTCGTCGCCATCGCGCGCCTCGGCGACGATCGCGAGCTCCGGCCATAGCGCGTGCAGCGTGTAGCGGAGCTCGTCACGCAGGTTGTCCTCGTCCTCCGCCAGGACGGCGCTAGGCCGTTTCACGCGGCACCTCGAGCAGGGCGTCGACGTGCCGGCCTGCCGCGCCGTCGACGGTGAGCGCGGCATCGCCGCCATGGAGCGCGCGCAGGCGCTCGCGAACGCCGCGGACCGCATCGGTGCCGGCGATGTCCCGCAGCGCGGGGCCGCGGCCCGTGATCTGGACCCGCACGCGGCCCGGCGCGACCGTGGCGTCGACTCGCAGCGTCGTCGTCGAAGCGGGCGACGCGATTCCGCCGCCGACGACGGCGGTCAGCAGCGGCAGCAGCATCATCGGCGGGAACGCGACGTGCGCGAGGGACGGGGGCACCCCGACGGCGGCGTCGACGCGGCCGCCGGCCCGCAGCGCGACGATGGACAGCCACGCGCCGGCGATCGCGGCCTCGCGGCCGAGCGTCGACTGGCTCGCGCGCATGTCCGGCAGCGTCGCGCGGAGGTAGGCGATGAGCCCGTCCAGCATCCGCTCGCCTCGCGCGTGATCGCGGTCGAGAAGGTCGCCGATCTCGCCGAGCGTGTCGAACAGGAACGCCGGCTCCACCCGCGCCTGCATCGTCTGCAGGTCCGCGGCGAGCGTCCTGCGCTGGACGTCGGCGCGCGCGAGCTCCGCGGCGTGCAGCGCCCGCGCGGTGCGCGTGTCCCGGCGGCGGAAGAAGTAGGCGAGGGCGATCGGCGTGGAGAACGCGATCGTCCATGCGGTGTTGTCGCCGAGGAGCTCGGTCCAGGAGCGCCACAACTGAGCGGGAAAAGCTTCGCAACCCGATTCCATCCACGGGTTGGTCGCGCAGAGGATCGGCCACTGGAACTGGGCTCCTAGCACCAGCGCGATGCAGAGCGCCACGATGCGGGGCGCGCCGGTCCATGGCAAGTTGTCCGCGACGGTCATCGCGACGAGCACCGGCGTGAACTCGACGAAGTAGCGGACGAACCATCCGCTGAATTCGAGCGTCGCGTCCTGCAGGGGCCGCGACATGCCGCCGTCGCGGATGACGTGCCCGAGCATCGAGAACGCCGCGAACCCGAGCGCGACGCCGCCCAGCCAGCCGACGCGCCGCCAGCTCATGCCTTGCAGGCAGCGCGCGTCGGTGACGAGCGCGCGCGGGGCGAACGTCCACGAGCGCGGGTCGAGCCGCGCGGCGAGCGCCGCGAGCGGGGGCAGCGTCTGCGTGCCCATGCGCCGGGGCGCTAGCCGACGGCTTCGAGCGTCGCGCGCGGCGGCGGCGCCGACGCGGCCCATTGGCCCGAGACCGGCACGCGCAGCGCAGCGCGCACGCCGCGCGGCGCGTGGGCGGTGAGCGCCAGCGACGCGCCGTCGCCGTATAGCGCGAAGAGACGGCCGCGAATGTTGGCGAGGCCGACGCCGCTGCCGAGATTGTCGCCGATGCCGCGTCCGGAATCGGTCACGCTGACGATCAGCATGCCATCGCGGTCGGACGCCGCCAGCCCGATCGCTCCGCCTTCGGGCAGCGGGTTGAGACCGTGCTTGATGGCGTTCTCGACGAGCGAGATGAGCATCATCGGCGGGAAGGGAAGATCGCGCAGCGCCTCCGGCACGTCGACGTCGACCGCGAGCCGGCGGCCCATGCGGACCTGTTGGACGTCCAGATAGGCGCGTACGAGCGAGAGCTCCCGCCCCAGCGTGCTGCCGTTGCCGCGCATATGCGGCAGCGCGGAGCGCAGGTATGCGCGGAAGCTCTCCAGCATCTCCTTCGCCCGCGACGGTTCGGTGCGGTAGAGGTGGCGGACGTGCGCCAGCGTGTTGAACAGGAAATGCGGCTCGACCTGCGCCTGCAGCGCCTGCAGCCGCGCTTCCAGCATGCCGGATTCGAGCTGGCGCCGGAGGACCTCGGCGGCGCGAAGCTCGGCGGAGCGCGCGTTGGCGCGGCGAAGGAAGTACCACGCCGCGGCAGCGATGCCCCAGGGCAGGACGAGGCGCCGCGCCATGGAGTTCGCGAACAGCACCTCCTCGGGCGTGTCGCAGAAGAAATGCGCGATGACGTTGATCGGCACGAACGTGCCGAGGAGCACCGCGAGCGCAAGCGCGAGCGCCGTTGGCACGCGCGGTCTCTCGAGGTTCGTCAGCGCGCTCCCGATCAGCATGATCGACAGCGCCACGATCTCCATGCTCGCGAGATCGAACAGCGCGAACTCCATCGACCAGCCGTCGGCGGCATGATCGGGAGTGATCGCGCGGATGATCTGGGAGAAGTTCTGCAGGAACCCGATCAGCAGGACCATGCCGACCAGCGGCCAGGTCACGCCGCGCAGCCACCGCGGCTCGGTGTGCAGGAATGCCATCCAGCGCAAGAAGGGCTCCGATTCCGGCGTCACTTGCGGGTGCCAGCCGGGGAATTATTGCACACCGCCGCCGTGCAAAAGGCGGCGGGGCGCGGGGTTTTCGGGAGGCGCTTCGCGCCGCGGGCGCCGGCTTCGCGCCGTATTTTCCGCGCCGATCGCATTCTTCCCCCGCGAGCGAGCGCCGCGGCTAACCTCGGTGCCGATCGCGCGGTTCACCGCCGCGGTCCACGCACATCGAGGGGATAGCGAATGAGACGGATCGGATGGCCTGCGTGCCTGCTGCTGGGATCGTTGTCGCTGCTCGCCACGTCACCGTCGCGGGCGGCGGGCGACGCCGGCGCCGGCAACACGCTCTACCACACGACGTACAAGTGCACCGACTGCCATGCGGCGGTGCTGACGCCGTCGAACCCGGTGCGCTCGGGCGCGACGGTGGCGGGATTGCAGGACGCACTCGGCGCGGTCGCCGCGATGTCGCAGCGGTACTCGTTCACGCTCGCGGCCCGGCCCGCGGATATCGCCGACATCGCCGCCTACATCGCCTCCGTGACCGCCTCGGCACCCGCGGCGCCCGACCTCAACCAGCACGGCTTGACGGGCTCGTGGTACCAGCCTGCGACGGACGGCCAGGGCATCGAGGTCGAGGTGTTCCCGGACGCCTCGGCGCCCGGCACCGGATTCATGCAGGTGAGCTGGTTCACGTTCGACACGGTCGTCGGGGGCGCGGATCGCGAGCGCTGGTACACGGCGGGAGGCCCGGTGGTGTCCGGCCAGCCCACGGCGACGCTCACGATCTATCGGAACGTGGGCGGCGTCTTCAACGCGCCGCCGGTCACCACGGCGGTCGCGGTCGGCACGGCGACCGTCTCCTTCGACTCGTGCGCGAGCGGAAGGCTCGTCTACGCCTTTTCCGATGGCTCGGCGCGCAGCGGGAGCATCGCGCTCACCCGGCTGACGCAGAACGTGACCTGCCAGGCGACGGCGGCGCGCCCGACCAATGCCGACTTCGCGTACTCCGGCAACTGGTACACGCCGGCGACCTCCGGCCAGGGGGTGACGGTCGAGGTCAATCCGGCGTCGTCGGCGTTGTTCCTCGCCTGGTACACCTATGCACCGGACGGCATCGGCACCGGCGCGTCCGTCCAGCGCTGGTACACGGGCCTGGCCTCGTACGTGGCGGGGGCGAGGACCGTCACCGTCGAGCTGCGCGAGACCTCTGGCGGCGCGTTCGACGCGCCGACCGTCCCGCCGCCTGCGACGGTCGCCGTGGGCACGGGGACGCTGACGTTCCAGAGCTGCTCCAGCGCGACGCTGAGCTACGTTTTCACCGGCGGCACCAACGCCGGCCAGGCGGGCACGATCGCGCTGTCGCGGGTGGGCCCCGTTCCGCCAGGCTGCGCGGCGTAGGTGCTTCGGGAGACCGGACCCGGCGGCAGTGGTCCGTGCGGCAGGAATCCGGCAGAATCCCGGCTGTCCTCGATGCGGCGCGCAGCCCGTGCGCCGCGACGGACTCCGGAATCCGACCGCCCCCTTCCGCCCATGAGCTACCAGAACATCCTCGTCGAAACGCACGAGCGCGTCGCGCTCATCCGGCTCAACCGTCCGGCGCGCCTCAACGCGCTGAGCGACGCGCTCGCCGACGAGATGAAGGCGGCGCTCGCCGGCTTCGACGCGGATCCGGCCATCGGCTGCGTCGTCATCACCGGCAGCGAAAAGGCTTTCGCCGCCGGCGCGGACATCGGCGCGATGGCCGAGTGGAGCTACGCCAAGGTCTACGACGACAACTACATCACGCGGAACTGGGATGCGATCCGCCATACGCGCAAGCCCGTGATCGCCGCGGTGGCGGGATACGCGCTCGGCGGCGGATGCGAGCTGGCGATGGCCTGCGACACGATCATCGCCGCGGACACCGCGAAGTTCGGCCAGCCCGAGATCACCATCGGCACCATGCCCGGCTTCGGCGGCTCGCAGCGCCTTCCCCGCGCCGTGGGCAAGGCGAAGGCGATGGACTGGTGCCTCACGGGCCGGATGATCGACGCCGCCGAGGCCGAGCGCTCGGGCCTCGTCTCGCGCGTGGTTCCCGCCGACAAGCTGCAGGAGGAGGCGATGGCGATGGCGCGAACCATCGCGTCGTTCTCGCTGCCCGTCGTGATGAAGGTGAAGGAGGCGATCAACCGCGCGTACGAGTCGTCGCTCGCGGAGGGGCTGCTGTTCGAGCGCCGCGAATTCCACGCGACGTTCGCGCTCGACGACCAGAAGGAAGGCATGCGCGCGTTCGTGGAGAAGCGCAAGCCGGTGTTCAAGCATCGCTGACGGCCGCAGAGGACGGATGATGAAGGCACTGCGCTCGCTCGGGGTGGTCCTGCTGGTGTCGGCGCTTCTCGCCGGCTGCGCGTCGACGACGTTGCGCAACGCGTGGTTCGATCCCGGCTACACGGGCGGCCCGTTCAGCAAGATCCTCGTCGTCGGCGTGGGCAACAACGTCGCCGACCGGCGCGTGTTCGAGGACATCTTCGCGCAGAAGCTCACCGCGACGGGAGCGCAGGGCATTCCAGGCTGGCAGTTCCTGCCGGACGACGCGCGCCGCAACGATCCCGGCTTCAACGCCGGCGTGGCGGCGTCGGGCGCCGACGGCCTTCTCGTCGTGCGCATCCTGGGCGTCGACACCAAGACGCGCGTGTCCACGATGATGGTGCCCGGGCCCGGCATGTATGTCGGGCCCTACGGCGGATGGTGGGGAGCGCCAGTCATCGCCGTGCCCGACGTGTCGCAATACGAGATCGCCAACGTCGAGACCACGCTGTTCGACGTGCGCACCCATCGCGTCGTCTGGGCCGGCACGACCGAGACGTTCAACCCGAGCACGGTGCGCCAGGAAACGCCGGGTTTCGCCGACCTGATCCTCGCCCAGCTCGCGGCGCGCGGCCTCATCGCCGCCCCGAAACCCTGAGTCCCGCGTCAGCGGGCGGGCGGCAGCGCGCCGAAGCGCATCGCGCCCGCGCCGCCCTTCAGCGTCAGCACCAGGCCGCCGTCGACCGGCCGATAGGCGTCGACCTGCCCCAGCTCGCGCAGGAATTCCGTGTCGTGCGATCCCGCGGGACAGCCCATTTTGGTCGTGCCGATGGCCGACATCGCGAGCGCCCGGTTCGTGCCGGTCACGAACGCCGCGCTGCCGCGGTTGCAGTCCGCGCGAAGCCGCACGCGGCCGTCGGTGCCGAACTCGAGCGTGTAGCGGTCCGGTGCGGCCGGCGCGACGTGCCGGCCGTCGGCGAGCTCCGTCGCCTGCCACGCGAACACGGTGCCGGCGAGCTCGGCGGCGCTACCTGGAGGAATCGGCGGCGGGATCATGATCGGCGTGACGGGCGGCAGCGGCGGCGGGGTGTCGCGCGGCGGCGTGCTGCATGCCGACAGCGCGAGCGCGGCGGCGAGCGCCAGCGTGGACGCCGCGGCGGCAGCGAGCGTGCGGGTAACCCGGCGGGCGGACATGGCGCGGCTTTCGACATGGAGGCGGTAAGTGGCTGACGCGCCGGCACCGGCGAACCTGCGGCGCATCGTGCCGGCCCTCGGCGTCGCCCAGATCATATCGTGGGGCACGCTCTTCTACGCGATCGGCGTGCTGGGCGCGCCGATGCGCGATGCGCTCGGCACCACCGACATCGTGCTGTTCGGCAGCTTCACCGCGGGGCTGTTCCTCTCGGGCGTCGTGTCTCCGTGGGTGGGACGGCGGATCGACGCGCAGGGCGGTCGCGGCGTCCTGGGCGCGGGCTCGGTCGTCGGCGCGCTCGCCTGCGCCACGCTGGCGCTGGCGCCGAACGCGTTCGTCATGCTCGCCGGCTGGCTGCTGGCCGGCGTGGCGATGGCCGCGTGCCTCTACGACCCCGCGTTCGCGACGCTGCACCGCATCGCCGGCGACGCGTACCGCCGCTCCGTGACGGCGCTGACGCTCTTCGGCGGTTTCGCCAGCACGGTGTTCTGGCCGCTGTCGCAGTTCCTGCTGGATTCCGTGGGCTGGCGCTACGCGTTCGGCGTGTATGCGCTGCTGCATCTTGGCGTATGCCTGCCGCTCCATGCCGGATTCGTGCCCGGGCCCGCCGTCGTGGGTCGCGCGGCGAATGCAGTCGCGGCGAGCACGGCCACGCCGACGGCCGCCGCGGACGGGGCGTTCCGCTGGCTCGCGACGGCGCTCGCCGCCGCGACGTTCATCAGCTCGGCGCTGTCCGCGCACGTGATCGGGCTCCTCACGTTCTCCGGACTCGCGGCACGCGACGCCGTCCTCATCGGCTCGATGATCGGCCCGATGCAGGTGGCCGGCCGCATCATGGAATTCGCGTTCAATCGCCACCTGCGCGCGCTTGCCGTCGGCACCCTTGCCTTCGCGCTGCTGGCGATCGCGCTCGTGCTGCTCTCGCTCGTGCAGGGCGTATGGATCGTCGCGCTCGCGTTCGCCATGTGCTATGGCTGGAGCAACGGCGTGATGACGATCGTGCGGGGCACGGTGCCGGCCGAGCTGTTCGGCCACAGGGGCTACGGCGCGCTGCTCGGACGTCTTGCGCAGCCGCAGTTCGTCGCCAAGGCGATCGCGCCGCTGGCGCTCACGCTCGTGTTCACCGTCGACGCGTCGCGCATCGTGACGCTGGCAGCGCTCGTCGGCAGCGGCGTGTTCGCGCTCGCCGCGTACCAGCGGGCGATCCGGCGCCCGCGCGCGTCAGGCTGAGCCGCCGCGTCGCATCCACCACAGCGCGACGCCGATCACGAGCGCCGCCACCATCGCCGCCCACACCGCGCCGGCGAGGTCGGACGGGTGCCGCCCCGGCGGCAGGAGATCCGGGTCGCGCAGCCGCTCGGGAAACGGGCGCGGCGGCACCGGCACGATCTGCGCTTGCGCGGGATCGCTCGGAACGCGTGCCTTGTAGTCCCACGTGGTGACCGCCGGCGCGTCGCCGAACGCGCGGCTCGACGGGAACTGCGGGAAGCGGACGAGCACGAGCGCGTCGAGGTCCTGCGCGAGCATCCGCGCGAGCGGGCCCCCGGCCTGCGCATTGCCGCCGGCGTCGTGCGCCATGGCAAGCAGGCTCCCGAAGATTTCTTCCAGCGCGGCGGCAGGCATCAACCGTGTCTGGTCGGTGTGCAGGTAGTCGAATGCGAGCTTCGCTTTCGCGATCGAGCGCTCCTTCGCTGCCACGAGCGGAAAGCTCGCCCACGCGAGCGCGCGGCTGGTCGGCCCGCGGGCGGGCACGTCCCAGCCCACCGCGCGCAGCGTGTCGACGCTGATGCTCGTGCAGTTGTCGGTCGGGTGGTAATAGACGAGCTGGTGCCGGTAGAACTGGTTGTAGACGCGGCCGAGCGCCGACTGCACGAGCGCCGCGGCACGGTCGTCGGCGAGGACCGCCACCAGCATGTACGTGGGTCGGTACCACGACTGTCCGCTGTTGAGGTCGCCGAGGTAATTGTCGAGCGGGAGCGGCGCCGCGATGATCCCTTTTTCGCTCTCGGCGTCGAGCGTGTAGAAATTGTTGACCAGCCAGTCGCCGATCGATCCGTCCGTCGCGACGCGGCCGGTGACGATGGCGAAGTGGCCGCCATGTGCCTCGTCGTCGTCGCCCTGCGCGCCGTTCACCATGAAGCCGACCACGGTGCGGCCGGCGAGGTCGGACCGCAGCCCGGGTCTTTGCCATGCCGTCCACGCCGCGAACGGGCTTTGCGCGCCGCCGCGCGGCGCTTCGCGCATCCAGTCGCGCATCGTGTGCGCGGGGTCGATGTCCGCAGGAAGGACGCGCGGCGGCGGCAGGTCGCGCACGCGAAAATCCTCCGGCCATAGCGTGCGCGCGACGAAGGCGCCGTCCGCCGCGATCGCGCCGCGCAGCGACACGGCACGCGCCGCGAACCAGGCCGCGGAGCTCGCATCGAAGTACGAGCGGTTGAGCGGAATCCGATCGACCAGACGCAGCGGCAACGCGGCGCCGTCCGCCCGCAGCGTTTTCGCGTCCGGCGCGAGCGTCGCGGCATGGATCGACGCAGTGCTCTCGACCCAGATCAGCGGCGGATAGTCGAGCGGGGCGTCGGCAGGGCGTTGCGCCACCCAGGTGCGGATGTCTTCGAACGGTCGCACACCGGTCGCATAATTGGCCACCGGCAGGCCCGCGCGCGGCACCGCTATCGTCTCGCGCTCGAAATACCAGAGCGCGGCAGGCGGGGCCGCGCAATCGGTGCAACGGCCGTCGGTGAGACGGAAGTCCGTCGCCGGGTAGAGACCGAGCGCGCCGCGTTGATTGGCGGCGACCGCCGGGCCGCTCATCAAGACCGCGGCCGCGATCGCGAGCGCGCGAGCGCGTAGGACGGATGCGGACATCTTCTGTATCCCGAACCCGATTTCACCGAGGTTTTCACCGGAGCAGAGTCCCGAAATGACCGACTATCGATTCATCGACCGCCTGACCCGAAATCCGGCGGCGGAGCGGCGTGCGCTGATCGACGGCCTGATGGCCGCGCGCGCCACGCTCTCTCCCAAGTATTTCTACGACCCCGTGGGCTGCGCGCTCTTCGGCGCCATCTGCGAATTGCCGGAATACTACCCGACCCGCACCGAGCGCGGGATATTCGAGCGGCATCGCGCGGAGATCGCGGAGGTCGCAGGCAGCGGGCGCCAGTTCGTGGACCTCGGCGCGGGCGATTGCTCCAAGGCGGAGACGTGGCTGCCGTATCTTGCGCCGGCGCGATACGTCGCCGTCGACATCGCGGGGGACGCGCTGTCGCGCGCGCTTGCGCGGCTCGCCCCGGAATTTCCGGACCTCGAGCTCACCGGCATCGTCGCCGATTTCACCGACGGTCTCGATCTGCGCGCGGATCTCCCGGAGGCACCCACGCTATTCTTCTATCCGGGCTCGTCCATCGGCAACTTCGCGCCGGATGACGCGCTGAGATTCCTCTCCGACATCCATCTCCATTGCCTAGCCGCACCGGGCAGCGGCCTGCTGATCGGCGCGGACACGCGCAAGGATCCGCAGCGGCTGCGGGCTGCCTACGACGATGCGCCCGGCGTTACGGCCGCCTTCAACCGCAACGCGCTGCGGCACGTGAATCGCGTGATCGGCGCCAACTTCGATCCGGCGGCGTTCGATCATGTCGCGTTCTTCGACGAGCGCCAGGGGCGGGTCGAGATGCATCTCGTTGCGCGGAAGCGCCACGTCGTGCGTGTGGGCGAGCACGATCGGGCGTTCGCCGACGGCGAGACGATCCACACGGAGAATTCCTACAAGTACACGCCCGCCGCCTTCACCTCGCTGCTGCAGGACGCGGGTTTCGCGCGCGTCCGCTGCTGGCAGGACGACGCGGGCGATTTCGCGGTGTATTACGCGGCCTGAGACGACCTGGCGGTCTGAAGCGAACCTCTGGCAGGCCGCCCGCGTTAGACGTCCCGCGCGAGCCGCAACCCCGAGAATTGCCACCGGGCGTCGGAGGGGAAGAAGTTGCGATACGTGGCGCGGAGGTGCGACTGCGGCGATGCGCAGGATCCGCCGCGCAGCACGTACTGGTTGCACATGAACTTGCCGTTGTACTCGCCGACCGCGCCCTCGGCCGGCCGATACCGCGGATACGGCGCGTAGCTGGACGACGTCCACTCCCATACGTCGCCGAACATCTGGTCGGGGACGTCGGCGCGCGTGTCGCCCGAGGACGCCACGGGATGCAGCGCGCCGCTTTCCACGAAATTGCCTTCCACGGCGAGCCGGGACGCCGCCGTTTCCCATTCGAACTCGGTGGGCAGCCGCGCGCCCGCCCAGCGGGCATACGCGTCCGCTTCGAAGTAGCTGAGATGACACACCGGCGCGTGCGGATCGATCTCCACCTCGCCGTGCAGCGTGAACGTGCGCCACGTGTCGTCGCGCCGCGTCCAGTAGAGCGGCGCTTCCCAGCCTTGCGCCTGCACCGTGTCGAACCCCGCCGACAGCCACAGCGCCGGCTGCCGGTAGCCGCCGTCGGCGATGAACTCCGCGAATTCGCCGTGGCTGACGGGACGCGCCGCCAGCTCGAACGGCTCGATCAGGACGCGGTGCCGCGGGCCCTCGTTGTCGAACGCGAACGCGGTGCCGGCGTGGCCGATGTCCACGATGCCGCCCGGGTAGCCGTGCCAGGCGCGCGCGCGCGGGCGCACGGCCTGCAGCGGCCAGCCTGGCCGATAGACGGGATGCGTCGGGTTGCGGGACAGCAGATGCTTGAGGTCCGTGAGGATCAGCTCCTGGTGCTGCTGCTCGTGGTGGATGCCGAGCTCGACGAGCGCGCGGGACGCGGCGGCCAGCGGCATCGACAGCAGCGCTTCCATCGCGGCATCGACGTGCGAGCGATACGCCCGCACGGTGGCGAGGTCGGGGCGCGACAGCAAGCCGCGCTCGGGGCGCGGATGGCGCTCGCCGACCGCCTGGTAGTAGGAGTTGAACAGGACGCGAAAGTCGTCGGCGAACGGCCGATACCCTTCCAGCGAGGGCACCAGGAGGAACGTCTCGAAGAACCACGACGAATGCGCCAGGTGCCATTTCACGGGGCTGGCGTCGGGCATCGACTGGAGGGCGCAATCCTCCGCCGACAGCGGCGCGGCCAGCTGCACCGTGGCGGCGCGCACGCTCGCATAGCGCGCCTGCAACGCGGATTCGGTCGCGGGGGCGGCGTCGGGACGGGGCGCGGGATGACGTTGCATGGGGACCTCCTGGCCTTGACCGAAGTCAGAACCCGCGCGCCGCGGGGAGTTCCCGGAAAACGTGTTCAGGCTACCGTCACGCGAGGGGCGCCGGCGACGAATTCGCCGATCACGGCCACGTCGTCGAACCCGTCCGCGCGGAACGCGGCCGCGACGGCGTCGACGCGGTCCGGGGCGCACGCCACCAGAAGGCCCCCCGACGTCTGGGGGTCGGTCAGGATGTCGCGGGTCGTCGCGTGGGTCGAGGCGCCGAAAGCCACGTCGGCGCCGTAACCGGCGAAGTTGCGGCCGGAGGCCCCGGTGACGAACCCCCGTTCAGCGAGCGCCCGCGTCGCGGGAAGCAGCGGCACGCCCGCCGCGTCGATCACGGCGCCGACGCTGGAGGCGCGGCACATCTCGAGCAGGTGCCCGAGAAGGCCGAAGCCGGTGACGTCCGTCAGCGCGTGCGCGCCCGGCTCGCGTCCGAGCGCGATGCCCGGCGTGTTGAGCTTCGTCGTCGTCGCGCGGAGCGCCGCGTAACCGGCCGCGTCCAGCGCGTCCTTGCGCAGCGCGGCGCTGTAGATGCCGACGCCGAGAGGCTTGCCCAGCACGATCGCATCGCCGGGCCGCGCGCCCGCGTTGCGCTTGAGGTTGCGCGGATCGACGACCCCGATCGCCACCAGCCCGTAGATCGGTTCGACCGAGTCGATCGTGTGCCCGCCGGCGATCGGAATGCCGGCGGCGGCGCAGGCGGCTTCGCCGCCGGCGACGATCGCGCGGATCGTGTCTACCGGCAGCACGTTGACAGGCATTGCCACCAGCGCGAGCGCGAACAGCGGCGTCGCGCCCATCGCGTAGACGTCGGAAAGCGCGTTGGTGGCCGCGATGCGGCCGAAATCGCCCGGATCGTCGACGATCGGCATGAAGAAGTCGGTGGTGGCGACGATCGCCTGCGTGTCGTTCAGCGCATAGACGGCGGCGTCGTCGGACGTCTCGATGCCGACGAGCAGCGCCTTCGGCAGCAGGCCGCCCCCCGAGCCCGCGAGAATGTCGCGCAGCACGCCGGGCGCGATCTTGCAGCCGCAACCGCCGCCGTGCGAGTACTCGGTCAGGCGGCGCGGCGGTCGTTCGGGAGCGTTCATCGCGGTGATCGGGAAGGAAGGGTGCACGAACCGTGCAGCGATACCCTCATTCTACGTGGCGCGCGGGGCGCGGCCCCGTGTAGGCCGCACCCGGCCGGCCGTTCGCTGAACTCGGGAAACGTTGCAAAAACCCGACGCGCGACGAGGTCAAGGCGGTGCCAGTCTTTCCAGCCGGCTGAAGTTAGGCGTAGCATCGCGGCAGCGCTAACGGTCCACCGCGCTCGCGGCAGGGAGATGCCGCCGCGACGCCGCTTCACGACGAGACCGGGCGCGCCACTGTGAGGATGAGGATTGAACCCGACGGATATCGCTAACCCCGACTATTTCCACAAGGTCGTCGATTGTCAGTGGGCGTGCCCCGCCCACACTCCCGTCCCCGAATACATCCGGATGATCGCGGCAGGCCGCTACGGCGATGCCTACATGGTCAACTGGAATTCGAACGTCTTCCCCGGGATCCTGGGTCGCACCTGCGACCGTCCGTGCGAACCCGCGTGCCGCCGCGGCCGCGTCGAGGAAGGCTCGCCGGATCACGCCAGGGCCAGCGCCAAGCCCGAGCCCGTCGCGATCTGCCGGCTGAAGCGCGTCGCCGCCGATTACAAGGGCGACATTCGCGACCGGCTGCCAAAGCCTCCCACGACGCGCAACGGCAAGCGCATCGCGCTGGTCGGCGCAGGGCCGGCGTCGCTCACCGTCGCGCGCGACCTGGCGCCGATCGGCTACGAATGCGTGGTGTTCGACGGCGACCCGCAGGGCGGCGGCATGATGCGCACGCAGATCCCGAAGTTCCGCCTGCCGGACAGCGTGATCGACGAAGAGGTCGGCTACGTGCTCGACCAGGGCATCGAGTTTCGCGGCGGCACGCGGATCGATTCGCTGCGCAGACTCCTCGCGGACGGCTACGACGCGATCTTCATCGGCAGCGGCGCGCCGCGCGGTCGCGACCTCGACCTTCCCGGCCGGCAGGAAGCCGCGAAGAACATCCACATCGGCATCGACTGGCTGTCGTCGGTGTCGTTCGGTCACGTGACGAAGATCGGCAAGCGCGTCATCGTGCTGGGCGGCGGCAACACGGCGATGGATTGCTGCCGGAGCTCGCGCCGCCTGGGCGGCGAGGACGTCAGCGTGGTCGTGCGCTCCGGCTTCGACGAGATGAAGGCGTCCCCGTGGGAAAAGGAGGACGCGATGCACGAGGGCATCCCGATCCACAACTTCCTCGTCCCCAAGGAATTCACGCACGACGGCGGCAAGCTCACCGGCGTCACGTTCGAGAAGGTCGAGCCCCGGCAGGACGCCAAGGGCCGGCGGCAGCTCGTGCCTACAGGCGAGCCCGAAGTCCATTTCCCATGCGACGACGTGCTGGTCGCCGTGGGCCAGGAAAACGCCTTCCCTTGGATCGAGCGCGATCTCGGCCTGGCGTTCGACGACCGCGGCATGCCGGTGGTCGACAAGGCGACGATGGCGTCGTCGCTGCCGGGCGTCTACTTCGGCGGCGACGCCGCGTTCGGGCCGAAGAACATCATCTGGGCGGTCGCGCACGGCCACGACGCCGCGATCTCCATCGACCTCTTCTGCCGCGGCGAGCCGCAGGGCAAGCGCCCGCCGCCGCACCTCAACCTCGTGTCGCAGAAGATGGGCATCCACGAGTGGAGCTACGACAACGCCATCCACGGTGACAAGCGCTACCGCGTCCCGCTGAAGGACAAGGTGATCGCGCTGAAGGACATCCGCACGGAGGTCGAGCTCGGCTTCGATCCGCAGCTCGCCTACGCCGAGGCGCAGCGCTGCCTCAACTGCGACGTGCAGACGGTGTTCGCGCCCAAGCTCTGCATCGAGTGCGACGCGTGCGTGGACGTGTGCCCCATGGACTGCATCACGTTCACGCCGAACGCCGAGGAGCCGGCGCTGCGCACGATGCTGATGGCGCCTGCGCAGAACCTCGCACAGGACCTCTACGTGTCGGCGCCCGTCAAGACCGGCCGCGTGATGGTGAAGGACGAGGACGTGTGCCTGCACTGCGGGCTCTGCGCCGAGCGCTGTCCGACCGGCGCGTGGGACATGCAGAAGTTCCTCCTCGAGGTGGCGCACGCTGACGACCGCTGCCACGCGCGGCACGCCGCGCCGGCCGTCGCCGCGCCCGCGCCTCTCGCCGCGGACTAGAATGAACGACCCCCACGCTCGCTCCGCTCGCTGCCCCCAGAGGGGGCGCAGTCAGTCGGTCGGGGCGGCCCTTCCCGACTGATCGCCATGGCCCCCAGGCAGCTCGCGCGCGTCAACGATTTCGTCGTCAAGTTCGCCAACGTCAACGGCTCGGGCTCCGCGTCGGCGAACGGACTCTTTGCGAAGGCCGTCCTGCGGATGGGCGTGCCGGTGGCGGCGCGCAACATCTTTCCGTCGAACATCCAGGGACTGCCCACCTGGTACGAGGTGCGGATCACCGAGGCCGGCTGGCGCGGGCGCCGAGGCGGTGTCGACCTGATGGTCGCGATGAATCCGCAGACATGGGACAAGGACGTCGCCGAGCTCGAGGCCGGCGGCTACCTGTTCTACGACTCGACCAAGCCGCTGCCGGCGGCGAAGCTGCGCGCGGACGTCAACGCGCTCGGCGTGCCGCTCACCGCCATCTGCAACGCCGCGTATTCGGACCCGCGGCAGCGCCAGCTCTTCAAGAACATCATCTACCTCGGCGCGCTGTCCGCGCTGCTGGACCTCGACCCCATGGAGATCGAGCGCCTCTTCGCCGAGCAGTACAAGGGCAAGGAAGCGCTGCTGGAGTCGAACCGCAAGGCTTTGCACATGGGCCGCGACTACGCGCTCGCGAACTTCGCGTGCCCGCTGCCGATGAAGGTGGAGCGCCGCGACAACGTTGGCGAACGCGTGTTCATCGACGGCAACGCGGCAGCGGCGCTCGGCGCCGTCTACGGCGGCGCGACGGTGGCGGCGTGGTATCCGATCACGCCGTCGTCGTCGCTCGCCGAGGCTTTCCAGAAGTATTGCGCCAGGTTTCGCACGGACAAGGCGACGGGCCGCAAGCGCTACGCGATCCTCCAGGCCGAGGACGAGCTCTCGTCGATCGGCATGGTGATCGGCGCCGCGTGGAACGGCGCGCGCGCGTTCACCGCGACGTCGGGGCCGGGCGTTTCGCTGATGCAGGAGTTCCTCGGCCTTGCGTACTTCGCCGAGATTCCGGTCGTGCTGTTCGACGTCCAGCGCGGCAGCCCGTCCACCGGCATGCCGACCCGCACCCAGCAGGCCGACCTGCTGTCGTGCGCGTACGCCTCGCACGGCGACACCAAGCACGTGCTGCTGCTGCCGGAGGATCCGCGCGAATGCTTCGACATGGCCGCGCAGGCCTTCGACCTGGCCGACCGCCTGCAGACGCCGATCTTCGTCATGCTCGATCTCGACATCGGCATGCAGGACTGGCTGGTCGAGCCGTTCGCCTGGGACGACGCGCGACGGATGGACCGCGGCAAGGTGACGACGGCCGATGAGCTCGACGCCGGCAAGGAGTTCGGCCGCTATCTCGACGTGGACGGCGACGGCATTCCGTACCGCACCTATCCGGGCACGCATCCGACGAAAGGCAGCTTCTTCACGCGCGGCACGACCAAGGACCGCTACGCGCGCTACACCGAGGAAGGCCCGGCGTACGTCGACAACATGCAGCGCCTGCTGCGCAAGTTCGAGACGGCGAAATCGCTGCTGCCGAAGCCCGTGATCGAGCGCGCGCCCGTGCCGACGCGCGCGGGCGTGATCTGGTTCGGATCGACCGGCGCGGCCATGGCCGAGTCGCTGGCCGAGCTCGAGCGGCAGGGCGTGCACCTCGACCGGATGCGCGTGCGCGCGTTTCCGTTCCAGGACGAGGTGGGCGAGTTCATCGCGGAGCACGAGCATCTCTTCGTCGTCGAGCAGAACCGCGACGCGCAGCTCAAGATGCTGCTGGTCAACGAATGCGGCGTCGACCCGGACAAGCTGATCTCCGTGCTGAACTACGACGGCACGCCGATCACCGAGCGCTTCATCAGCCGCGAGATCGCGGAGAAGGCCAGGCTCTTCAACGTCACGCCCATCCGCAAGCTCGCGGGATGAACGGGGACCCGACATGACGTATCTCGCGAAGCCGAAGCTCCACCATCCGGACCTGCCGGTGAACGCGCTCGGCCACACGCGGCGCGACTACGAAGGCGCGGTGTCCACCCTGTGCGCGGGCTGTGGCCACGACTCGATCTCGGCCGCGCTGATCCAGGCGCTGTTCGAGATGGACGTTCCGCCGCATCGCGTGGCGAAGCTGTCCGGCATCGGCTGCTCGTCGAAGACGCCGACGTACTTCCTCGGCAATTCGCACGGCTTCAACAGCGTTCATGGCCGGATGCCCTCCGTGCTGACGGGCGCGTCGCTCGCCAACCGCGAGCTCATCTACCTCGGCGTGTCCGGCGACGGCGACTCCGCGTCGATCGGCCTCGGCCAGTTCGCGCACGTGCTCCGGCGCGGCGTCGACATGGTCTACATCGTCGAGAACAACGGCGTCTACGGCCTCACCAAGGGGCAGTTCTCCGCCACGGCGGACAAGGGCAGCAAATCCAAGCGCGGCGCCACCAACAACGACGAGCCGATCGACCTCGTGCTGCTCGCGCTGGCGCTCGGCGCGACGTTCGTCGCGCGCGGCTTCTCGGGCGACAAGACGCAGCTCGTGCCGCTGATCAAGGCCGCCGTCGCGCACCGCGGCGCGGCGTTCATCGACGTGATCAGCCCCTGCGTGGCGTTCAACAACCACGCCGGCTCGACGAAGAGCTACGACTACGTCCGCGAGCACAACGATGCGGTGAACCGCCTCGACTTCTGGCCGTCGCGCGACGAGATCACCACCGAGATCGCGCCCGGCGCCACGCGCGACGTTCTGCTGCACGACGGCGGCACCGTGCGGCTGCACAAGCTGCGCGACGACTACGATCCGTCCGACAAGGTCGCGGCGATGTCGTATCTCGAATCGCGGCGCGCGCGCGGCGAAGTCGTCACCGGCCTCCTTTACGTGAAGCCCGACAGCGCCGACATGCACGACGCGCTCGAGACAGTGGACGCGCCGCTCAACGCGTTGTCCGACGCCGATCTGGTGCCGGGAAGCGTCGCGCTCGCTGCGCTGAACGCCTCGCTGCGCTAGCGCTTCGTCGGCGTCGCCGCGGTTGCCCGGTACTACAATGCCGGATGCGTCGCACCGTCCTCATCATCCTCGGGTTCGCCGGCGGCGTCGTCGCGCTGCTGCTGATCGCCGTCGCGATCGCCATCGCCACCGTCGACGTTCGCACGTTCGTCGCGCCCGTGCAGGCGCGGGTCAAGGCGGACACGGGCCGTGATCTGACGTTCGGCGGGCCGCTCGATCTCAAGTTCTCGCTGGAGCCGCGACTGGTCGCGAGCGACGTGTCGCTCGCCAACGCCCCGTGGGGCCAGGCGCCGCAGATGATCACCGCGAAGCGCGTCGAAGTGCAGGTCGCGCTGCTGCCGCTGCTGTCGCGGCGCTTTCAGGTCGTCGAGCTCGCGCTGATCGAACCGGTGATCGCGCTGGAAACGGATGCGCAGGGTCACGGCAACTGGGACATCGGCGGGGCGGCGGCCGCGCCGGGTCCCGCGCCGTCGGCCGCCGAGGTGGCCGGCGCCGGCGCGGTGGCGTTCGCCAACGTCGCCATCGAAGGCGGCACGCTCACGTATCGCGATGGCGTGACGGGCAAGGTGACGAGCGTCGCGATCGATCGGCTGGCGGTGCACTCGCGCACCGGCAACGCGCCGATCGACGCCGAGTTCCGCGGCCGCGTCGACGGCGTCGCCGTCGCGCTCACCGGCAACCTCGGCCCGCTGGACGCGCTCCGCCAGCGGCGGTGGCCGTATCCGGTGGCGGTCAAGGGCGAGATCGACGGCAAGCCGGCGAGCGTCTCGACGAAGCTGTCGATTCGCGACGACACGACGTCGCTCGATGACCTCGACTTCGCCTGGGGCGCGCTCGCCGCGAAGGGCGACGTCCGCGTCGTCGCGACCGGCGGACGGAAAAAATACGTGTTCGCGCTGACGGCGCCGGCCTGGTCGTTCGCGGAAGCCGCGGCCGTCGCGGGCACGGCGGTGGCGCCGGCGCCACTGCCAGCGGGCCGCGCGCCGCCCGCGGCCGCGCCGTCGCCGCCGTCGCGCTTCGTGTTCCCGGAGCGTCCGCTGCCGCTATCGCTCCTTTCGCTGGTCGACGCCGAGGGCGACCTCGCGGTTGCCGACGTCGTCCTCGACGCGCGCAACCGCTGGAAGGACGTCCGGCTCAAGGTCCTGCTCGCCAACGGCAAGCTCGACGTGCCGTCCTTCTCCGCGGCGGCCTACGGGGGAACGCTGGCGGGGCGGCTGTCGATCGACGTGTCGCGTGCGTCGCCGCCGGTGACGCTGAAGGCCGACGGCCGCGGCCTCGACCTCGGTGCGCTGCTGCAGGCGATCGGCGAGCGGCGCGAGGTTCGCGGCGGCAAGACGACGCTCGCGCTGGATCTCTCGGGCCGCGGCAACTCCCTGCATCAGTGGATGGCCACGGCGACCGGACAGGCGCTGCTGACCGTCGGTCCGTCGACCCTCGTCAACACGCGCCTCGATCTCGACGACGTGATGGACAAGCTGTCGGGCGCCGTCAACCCCTTCCGCGAGCGCGATCCCTCCACCGAGCTCGTGTGCGCGGTGATCCGGCTGCCGCTCACCGACGGCATCGCGCGCGTCGACCGCTCGATCGCGATGCAGACGGCGAAGCTGGCGGTGTCCTCGAGCGGCACGCTCGACTTCCGCGACGAGCGGCTCGACCTCACGCTGCGGCCGCGCGTCAAGGCGGGCATACCGATCGACATTCCGCAAATGGCCGAGCTCGTGCACCTCACGGGGCCTTTCACCCATCCGGCGGTGAAGATCGACGCCGTGGCGTCCGCCGCGGCGATCGCGAAGATCGGGGCGGCGATCGGGACCAGCGGACTGAGCGTGATCGGCACGTCGCTGCTCGCGAAGGCGACCGACGACGGCAACCCGTGCGAGGTGGCGCTGGGTCGCGGCGCCGCGGCGGGCAAGCCTGCGGCGGAGGCGGCGCCGCCGACCCCGGTCGAGCCCGTGGGCAACGCCATCGGCAAGGCGCTGGGGAAGCTGTTCGGACGGTGAGCGGGGCGGTCAGCCCTGCCGGGCCAGCAGCGCGTCGAGGCGCAGCCGCGCGATGCGGTCGATCTGGCGCAGGTTCTCGGCGAATTCGGTGTCGCGGTCGCTCTCCACGCGGCGCGCGAACTCGGCGATCACGCTCGCGCGGTCGTGGCCCTTGACCGCGAGGACGAACGGAAAGCCAAACCGGGCGTTGTAGCGCTCGTTCAGCGCCGTGAGGCGCGCGAGCTCCTCCGGCGAGCACTGCGTGAGGCCCGCGCCTGACTGCTCGCTCGTCGAATCCGCCGTCAGCGTCTTGCGCACCATCGCCTTGCCGGCGAGCTCCGGATGCGCGCGGATCAGCGCGAGCTGCGCGTCGGGCCCGGCGCGCGCAACGACGGCGGCCATCGCGCCGTGCAGCGCTGCCGTGTCGGCATGCGGCCGGCCGGCGAGGACGCCTGCCGGCACCCACGGCGAATGCTCGTAGATCCCGCCCAGCGCCGCGATGAAGGCGGCGTCGTCGAGGCGGTTCAGTTCGTCGAGGGTCATGCGCGGCTACGGAGCGGACGCGCGAAGCGCACGGGCGCTAGAGAAGCTGCGCCTGCACCGGGTCCTTCGACGCGGCCGCCTCGGCCGGCGCGTCGTCGGCCTCGGCGTCGTCGGCCACGGGCGCGATCAGCGCGGGATCGTCGTTGCGCACCGCGTTCACGCGCGTCGACACCGCGTGCCACGTCATCGCTTCGGACGGATACGGCGCGAGCAGATCCCTCACCTCGGCGTTCGCGGCGTCGAGCCAGCGCGCGTAATGCTCCGCGCCCACGATCACGGGCATGCGCTCGTGCAGGGGCCGCAGCAGCTCGTTGGCGTGGGTCGTGAGAATCGTGCACGTGTCGAGCACGGCGCCGTCCGCCGCGAGCCAGCGCTCGAAGAGTCCTGCGAACCCGAACGTGGCGCCGTCCTTGCGGCCGATGTGCACCGGCTGCTTGCCGCTGCCTGTGACGCGCCATTCGTAGAAGCCGTCCGCCGGGATGAGACAGCGGTGGCGGCGGAACGCGTTGCGAAACGACGGCTTGTCGGCCACGGTTTCAGCGCGGGCGTTGATCATCTTCGCACCGATCGACGGGTCCTTCGCCCACCGGGGGACGAGGCCCCAGCGCATGTCGACGCATTCGCGCGCGCCGTCCGCCGACAGCCGCACGACGGGCACCGGCTGCATCGGCGCGATGTTGTAGCGCGGCACCATCAGCGGCGGCGCGGGCAGTCCGAACGCGAGGGCGATCGCCGCCGGATGGGTGTGCAGCTCGTAGCGGCCGCACATCGCGCGTCAGGCCCGGACGCCGCCCGGGGCGTCGTCGGCGAGCAGGCGCCGTGCGGTCTTCGCGACCTGCATCGTGTCCCAGAACGCGTAGCCGCCCACCGCGACGGCGCCCACCACCGGAAGCCAGCGGCCGGCCGCGGAGCCGACGATGCGCTGCGTCATCGTGGCGCCCAGGCTTTTCAGCACCGACGACAGCGCGCTGGACGAGAGCTGCCGCACGACGAGACGCTCGCCCGCGCGGACCGCGACGTCCCGCAGCACCTGGCTCGCCGCGTGCCGGAACAGGCAGTACAGCATGTGGGTGCGCGTGAGCTCGGCCGTGCGGCCGTACAGCGCGAAGATGTCGGCGACCATCTGGCGCTGCGTCTTCCAGATGAGATAGATGTCCGGCAGCACGGTGACGAGGCCGAGCGGCCCGGGCGGGAGCGCCAGCGAGCCCGACAGCAGCGCCGCGCGCTGCGCGGCCTGCCGCGCGATCAGCGCCGCCTCCTCGTCGGGATTGCGGACGGCGCTCGTCTGCGGCGCGGGAATGGCCGTGATGATCCGCTCGATCGTGCCCTCGACCTTGCGCACGGGCAGCGAGCGGGGATCGTCGTCGTTGGAAGCCACTGCCGAATCGGCCATGGCGCGAGCATACCAGCGCCCCGCGCGCGCCGCGTGCCGGGCGCTGTCTAGAATGGCGGATGCGCATCGGCGTGCCCCGCGAGATCAAGGACGGCGAGCGCCGCGTCGCCGTCACCCCGGAAGGCGCCGGCGCGCTGGCGCGCGGCGGCCACGACGTTCGGGTCGAGCGGGGCGCCGGCGCGGCCGCCGGCTACGCCGACGCGGCCTATGCGGCGGCCGGCGCGGCGCTGGTCGACGACGTCGGGCTCGTCTGGTCGAGCGAGCTCGTCGTGAAGGTCAAGGAGCTGCAGCCGCCCGAGCTCGCGCGTCTCGTGCCGGGCACGACGATCGCATGCTTCGCGCAGCTCGGCCGCGACCGCCGCCTGCTCGATGCCGTGCTCGCGGCGAACGTGCGCATCCTCGCCTACGAAACGATCCGCGATGCTGCTGGCGTGGCGCCGCTGCTGGCGCCGATGTCGCGGATCGCGGGGCGGCTCGCGCCGTATGCCGGCGCCGCGGCGCTCTGCACGGACCGCGGCGGCGCGGGGGTGCTGCTGCCGGGCGTCGACGACGTGCCGGGGGCGGCGGTGCTGGTGATCGGCGCCGGCAGCGCGGGCGCCCACGCGGCCGAGGTCGCGGCCGCGATGGGCTGCCGCGTGACGCTGGTCTCCCGCGGCGCCGCGAAGCTCGCCGGAGCGGCGGCGCGCATCGCACAGGCGGGCCACGGGGTGACCACGCACGCGCAAGGGGCGCTGCCCCCGGACGAGTTCGCGCGCCTCGTGGCCGTCGCCGATCTCGTCGTCGGCGCGGTGCTCGAGCCCGGCCGGCTCTCGCCGAAGCTGCTCACGCGCGGCCATCTGCGCGCCATGCGGCCCGGCAGCGCGTTCGTCGACGTCGGCATCGACCAGGGCGGCATCGCCGAGACGTCGCGGATGACGACGCTGTCGGCGCCGACGTACGTGGAGGAGGGCGTGGTCCACTACTGCGTGCCGAACATGCCGGCGCTGGTCGCGCGCACGGCGAGCGCGGCGCTCGCGAACGCGCTGCTGCCGTTCGTCCTGCGCATCGCGGATCGCGGCGTGGCCGCCGCGCTCGCCGGCGACGCGACGCTCGCCGCGGGCATGATGGTGTGGGACGGCGCGATCGCGGATGCGCGGCTCGCGGCGGACGCGGCGCTGCCGGCGGTCGCCGCGCCATGGCGCCGCTGACGCCGCCGCTCCCCTTGCACGCCGCCGCGGCATCGCGTAAGAGACACGCACCTCATCGACCGGAAAGCTTCGCGCCATGCGCGTGTTCGGATTCGCCGGATGGTCCGGCAGCGGCAAGACCACGCTGATCGAGCGGCTCGTCCCCGCGCTCGTCGCCCGCGGCGTCGTCGTCTCGCTCGTGAAACACGCGCATCACGAGTTCGACATCGACCAGCCGGGCAAGGACTCGTGGCGCCACCGCCATGCCGGGTGCACCGAGGTGCTGGTGAGCTCGAGCGTCCGTTACGCGCTGATGCACGAGCTCCGCGGCGCGCCGGAGCTGACGCTCGCCGCCGCGCTTGCGCGGCTGTCGCCGTGCGACCTGGTGCTGGTTGAGGGCTACAAGCGGGCGGTGCTGCCCAAGCTGGAGGTCTGGCGCGCCGAAGTGGGCAAGCCGCTGCTGCACGGCGAGGACGCCGGTATCGTCGGCATCGCGACGGACGTCCCGGCGCAGTTCGCCGGCGGTCCGCTGCCCGTCTTCGGCCTGGACTCCACGGACGCGATTGCCACGTTCGTCCTGGCCCGCGCGACCATTCATCCTTAGTCCGATTGACTTGGGAAAACGCCGGGAGTAGGTTGAACTCGCGACATTTCGAAAGGCCCAAGGGTGGCGGCGGCAGTGCGTGCCGAAACGCGATCCGGGCTTGGCGCTTGGGGGAGCGAAAGAAGTGTTGCGGGGATAAAAATGTCGTATAAACAAAAACTTGCAGTCGCAGCTTGCTGGATGTACGGCGTCGCGGGCGCATGCCTCGCAGCGCAGGACCCGGTCGGCGCGGCGGTGGCCGGCCAGGCCCTCGACAGCGGCTTCTATGGCGGCGTCGTGCTGCGCCAGGGCACGCAGGAAGGCCCCGGCGTCCAGTTCGGCAAGCTTTCGTCCGCGTGGGGCAAGTTCGTGGCGCCGACGGCGGACGAGACCGCCGCCCGCACGCTGTTCTTCGGCGGCTACCGCTGGCACAACGACCTTGCGCTCGAAGCGTCGATCGGCACAGCCGAGAATTACGCGCTGTCCCCCGCCGGCCCGCGCGGCGTAGGTTTGTCGCTCACGCCGCCGGTTGAAGCCATCGCGATGTCGCGGAGCTGGAACGCCGACGTCTACACCAGCTGGTCGTTCCGCAACAGCATGGCGCTGTACGGCCGCCTCGGCTACGGCCAATCCGACGCGCTGGCCGCCTACGTGCCGCTCGGCTATCTCCCCGCCGATCCGCGCCGCCCGCGCGACGGCATGAACTACGGCGTCGGCGTCCGCTACGACATCACCAAGGCCCTGGGCCTGCGGCTCGAATACGCGCGCTTCGGCCGCTTCGCCGGCGAAGCCGTGAGCGGCCCTCTGCCCGAGTCCGACCAGCTGCAGTTCGGGATGCAGCTCCGCTTCTGACGGCACGTCCCCCCCGCGTTGTCCACCACCGTCGACGTCCTCTATCTCGCGCGCCTGCGCGAGGCCTTCGGCACGGCCGGCGAAGCGCTCGCGCTGCCGGCGGCGACCGGCGTCACCGTCGCCGACGTGCTCGCGCTGTTGCGCGCGCGCGGCGGTGCGTGGGCCGCGGAGCTCGCCGAGGGTCGCGCGATCCGCATTGCCGTCAACCAGACGATGGTCGCGCATGACGCGCCGGTGCGCGCGGGCGACGAGTTCGCCGTGCTGCCGCCGGTCACCGGCGGGTAGCGCGCGAGGCCGCCGCCATGACGGTGCGCGTGCAGACTGCCGACTTCGACGTGGGACGCGAGATCGCGGCGCTTCGCGCCGGCGATGCGCGCGTCGGCGCCGTCGCGTCGTTCGTCGGCACGGTCAGGGACGTCAACGACGCTGCCGCGGTCACCACGCTCACGCTCGAGCACTATCCGGGCATGACCGAAAAGGCGCTCGAGGCCATCGTCGCCGAAGCGCGCCAGCGCTTCGACATCCTCGATGCGCTCGTCGTCCATCGCGTCGGCGAGCTGAAGCCCACTGACCAGATCGTGCTGGTGGTCGTCACGGGCGCGCACCGCGACACGGCGTTCGACGCCTGCCGGTTCCTCATGGACTACCTGAAAACGAAGGCGCCGTTCTGGAAGAAGGAAGACACGCCCGACGGTGCGCGCTGGGTCGACGCGCGCGCGAGCGACGACGAGGCCGCCGCCCGCTGGTGACCTCGCCGGCGGCTCCTCTGCGGACCGCGCCCGGCGTTACCCCTTGACCGTCCGCGAAGCCCGACCGTAGAGTGCGGGCCGGGCCCGATTCCGGGCATTCGGGGAATTCCACACGTGGCTGGCGCGTCGCTGATCGCGATCGACTGGGGTACGACGGCCGCGCGAGCGTACGCCATGGATGCGCACGGCGGCGTCGCCGCCGAGCGCTCGTCGCCGCTCGGAATCACGCGCGTCGAAGGCGGCCGGTACGCCGACGCGCTGCGGAGCCTCCTCGGCGACTGGCACACCGATCCCGCGCCGCGCGTCGCGTGCGGCATGATCGGCAGCCGGCAGGGCTGGCGCGAGGCGCCGTACGTGGCGTGTCCCGCGTCGCTCGACACGCTCGCCGCCGGCCTTGCCCGCGTCGATGCCGGCGCGCTCGCCATCGTGCCGGGGCTCGTCACGCGCGATCGCCGCGGCCTGCCCGACGTGATGCGCGGCGAGGAGACGCAACTGCTGGGCGCCGTCGGCGCCGACGAAGCGGTGCTTGCCGTGCTGCCGGGCACCCACAGCAAGTGGGCGCACGTCGCCGGCGGCACCGTCGTCGATTTCGCGACGTGGATGACGGGCGAGCTCTACGCCGTGCTCCTCGATCACAGCATCCTCGGCCGCATGGCCGAGCGGGGGACGGCGCCCGCGGCGGACGCGTTCGCGCGCGGCGTCGCGCGCGGACTCGAGGACGGCAGCCTCGCGCACGACGTCTTCGCCGCGCGGACGCTGCCACTCTCGGGCGAGCTCGCCGGCGCGGACGTGGCAGACTGGCTGTCCGGGCTGCTGATCGGCCGCGAGATCCGCGACGCGCTCGCATGGGCGCGCGCGAACGGCGCCGGCGCCGACCGCGTGCGGATCATCGGCAGCGACGCGCTCGCCGCGCGTTATGCGACGGCGCTCCGCCAGGCGGGCATCGACGCCGAGCGCGGCGCGTCCGACGCCGCCGCGCGCGGCCTCTGGCGCATCGCCGGCCAGGCCGGCCTCATCCATTAGAAACCTGCAGAAGACAACGATGACCCGCCTTTCCGAATACCTGTCCCCGCTGCCGCTCATCGCCGTCCTGCGCGGCATTTCGCCGGAGGAGATTACCGCCGTCGCCGGCGCGCTCGCCGACGAAGGCTTTCGCGTACTGGAAGTGCCGCTCAACTCGCCGCGGCCGTTCGAGTCGATCCGCCTGCTCGCGCGCGAATTCGGCGATCGCTGCCTCGTCGGCGCGGGCACGGTGATCGCCGCCGCGGACGTGGCGCGCGTGCGCGACGCCGGCGGCAAGCTGGTCGTGATGCCGCACGCCGACACCGCCGTCATCCTCGAGGCGAAGGCGCTCGGGATGGTGTGCGTGCCCGGCGTCGCCACGCCCACCGAAGCGTTCGCCGCGCTCGCGGCCGGCGCCGACGGCCTCAAGATGTTCCCGGCCGAGGGCCTGCCTCCCGGCGCGCTGAAGGCCTGGCGGGCGGTGCTGCCGCGCGAGACGCTGGTGTTCGCGGTCGGCGGGATGCGCCCCGACAACCTCGCGCCGTACTGGCTGGCGGGCGCCAACGGCTTCGGCACCGGCTCCAACCTGTACGCGCCGGGCGCCGATCCGGCCAGGGTGCGCGCCACCGCGGCTGCCTACGCCGCGGGATTCCGCGCGCTGCCGCCACGATGAGCGCCGCCGCGGCGCCGCAAGGTGCTAATGGCGCCGACATCGTCGCGCTCGGCGAGGCGATGATCGAGTTCAACCAGGCGCGCGCCGACGATCCGCGCACCTATCTGCAGGGCTTCGGCGGCGACACGTCGAACATGGCGATCGCCGCCGCGCGCGTCGGCGCGCGGGCCGGCTACGTCACGCACGTCGGCGACGATGCGTTCGGGCGGATGCTGCTCGCGCTCTGGAAGGAGGAGGGCGTCTCGACCGCGGGGGTCGCCACCGACGCGGCCGCGCCCACCGGCGTGTACTTCGTGACGCACGGGCAGCAGGGACACGAGTTCAGCTACCTGCGCGCGGGCTCCGCCGCGAGTCGCATGACCCCCGCGACGCTGCCCCGCGCGCTGATCCGCGGCGCGAAGATCCTGCACGTCTCCGGCATCAGCCAGGCGATCTCCGCGACCGCCTGCGACGCGTCGCTCGCGGCGATGGACGAGGCGCGCGCCGCCGGCGTGCGGGTGTCGTACGACACCAACCTGCGGCTCAAGCTGTGGCCGCTGCCGCGCGCGCGCGCCGTGATCCTGACGTCGCTGGCGCGCTGCGATTTCTGCGTGCCGAGCCAGGACGACGCGCGCCTGCTGTTCGACACCGACGACGAAGACGCGATCATCGGCGCGTGCCATCGCGCCGGCGCGCCCGTGGTGGTGCTGAAGCGCGGCGCGCGCGGCTGCGTCGTCTCCGACGGCACCCGGACCGCGGCCTTCGACGGCCATGTCGTCGCGAGCGTCGACGCCACCGGCGCCGGCGACTGCTTCGATGGCGCGTTCGCCGCGCGCATCGTGTCCGGCGACGATCCGTTCGCGGCCGCGCGCTACGCCAACGCCGCCGCCGCCGTGGCCACCACCGGGTTCGGCGCCGTCGCGCCGCTGCCGCGCGACGCCGCCGTGCGCGCGCAGCTCGCCCGCGCCTGACCGCGCCGCCGAATCGCGTGAGCGCGTACCGCCCCGACCTCTTCGCCGGCGCCGTCGCGCTCGTCGTGGGCGGCACGTCCGGCATCGGCGCGGCGGTCGGCGCGGCGCTGGCCAAGCTCGGCGCCGTCGTCACCGTGACGGGCGCGAGCCGCGCCGAGGCGGACGCGGCGCGCGGCGATCCGTCGTTCCGCGCGCGGGACGCCGTGGCGCTCGACGTGCGCGACGAGGGCGCCATTCGCGCACTGATCGGCGACCTGCCGCGGCTCGACATCCTCGTCAATTGCGCCGGCATGATCCGCCGCGGCGACGAGCACGATCCGGCGGTGTTCGCCGAGGTCGTCGACGTCAACCTCACCGGCACGATGCGCTGCTGCGCGATCGCGCGCCCGCGCCTGCGGCAGCGCGACGCGGCGCCGGGCGGCGTCATCGTGAACACCGCGTCGATGCTGTCGTTTCAGGCGGGTGGCCTCGTGCCCGCGTACTCGGCGAGCAAGGGCGGCGTCGCGCAGCTCACGAAGGCGCTCGCGATCGCCTACGCGGTGGACGGCATTCGCGTGAACGCGGTGGCGCCGGGCTGGGTGAAGACGGCGCTCACCGCGCCGCTGCAGGCCGATGTGGCGCGCAGCGCCGCCATCCTGGCGCGGACGCCGCTCGGGCGCTGGGCGGAGCCCGACGACGTCGCCGACGCCGTCGTGTTCCTCTGCTCGCCCGCCGCGCGCTTCGTCACCGGCGTCATCCTGCCGGTGGACGGCGGCTATCTCGTCACCTGATCGAGTCCCGTGGAAAGGAGGCCGGCATGCCGTTGGGAACCGCGGTTCGTCACCTGCGCAAGGGCGACTGGACGAAAGCGCACGCGATCGTCCAGAACGACGAGTCGGAGCTCGGTTGCTGGGCGCACGGCATCGTCCATCTGATGGAGGGCGACCTCGGCAACGCGCGCTACTGGTACCGGCGCGCGCACCGGAGCTTTCCGCGCGAGGTGGCGCCGGAGGACGAGATCGCGGCGCTCGTCAGCGCGATCAAGGAATCGCAGGGATGACCGCGCCGCTGATCCTGCCCTCGCACGGGCTGCAGCACGAGCTCGCCGTTGCGGCCGTGCCGGACGACGAGCGCGTCTGGGTGCCGCAGGCGCCCGACGTGTGGTTCCGCCCGCTGCTGCTCAACACGGTAAATGGCGGCTGGTGCAACCTTCTGCGCGTCCGGCGCTCCGGCGTGCTGTCGCGGCATCGCCATCCGATGGCCGTCGTCGGCTACGTGATCAAGGGCCGCTGGAAATATCTCGAGCATCCGTGGACGGCGGAGGCGGGCAGCTTCGTCTACGAGCCGCCGGGCGAGATCCACACGCTGACCGTGCCGGACGATTGCCCCGAGATGATCACGTTCTTCAACATCGCGGGCGCGATGATCTACGTCGACGCCGAGGGCCGGCAGACCGGCTACGAGGACGTGTGGACCAAGATCGACATGTGCCGCGCGCATTACGCGGCGGCGGGGCTCGGCGCTGCGTACGTCGACCAGTTCGTCCGCTAGGCGCCCGGGCGGTCCGTCGAGGCAGCGCAGGTAGAATCGCGGCATGTTCACGCAGTTCGCAGCGGTCGGCGTCGGCGCGGCGGTGGGAGCGTGGCTGCGCTGGGGCCTGTCGCTGTGGCTCAACCCGCGCGCTCCCGCGTTTCCGCTCGGCACGCTCGCGTCGAACCTCGTCGGCGGCTATCTCGTCGGCTTCTTCGTCGCGTTCTTCGCGGCGCGCGCGGACGTCGCGCCGGAGTGGCGGCTGCTCGTGATCACCGGCTTTCTCGGGGGACTCACCACGTTCTCCACGTTCTCCGCCGAAGTGAGCGAGCACCTGATGCTCGGCCATTACGGCACGGGGACGGCGCTCGCCGCGGCGCACCTCGCGGGATCGCTCCTCCTCACCATTGCGGGCTTCGCGACGTTTCGCGCGCTCGCCGCCTGACCCGGCGTTCCAGCGGTCGGAAGGAATCGACATGGCACATGCAATCCGCATCCACACCACCGGCGGTCCGGAAGTTCTGACCTTGGACGAGGTGGCCGTCGGCGATCCCGGTCCCGGCGAAGCGCGCGTGCGGCACACGGCGGTCGGCGTCAACTACATCGACACCTACCATCGCAGCGGCCTGTACAAGCTCGCGCTTCCGTCCGGCATCGGCAGCGAAGCAGCGGGCGTCGTCGTCGCGGTGGGAAGCGGCGTCGACTGGGTGAAGGCGGGCGATCGCGTCGCCTACGCCGGCGGGCCCGTCGGCGCCTACAGCACCGAGCGCGTGATGCCCGCGGACAAGCTCGTGAAGCTGCCGGAAGGCATCGACGAGCGCACGGCGGCCACGCTGATGCTGAAGGGCCTCACGGTCCAGTACCTGTTCCGGCAGACGTACCGCCTGCAGGGCGGCGAGACGATCCTGTTCCACGCGGCGGCGGGCGGCGTCGGGCTCATCGCATGCCAGTGGGCGCGGGCGCTCGGCGTCACCGTGATCGGCACCGTCGGTTCGGACGACAAGGCCGCGCTCGCGCGCTCGATGGGGTGCGCGCATACGGTCGTGTACACCCGGGAGGACTTCGTCGAGCGGGTGAAGGCCATCACCGGCGGCAAGGGCGTGCCCGTCGTGTACGACGGCGTCGGCAAGGACACGTTCCCGGCGTCGCTCGATTGCCTGTCGCTGCGCGGGATGTTCGTAACCTACGGCAATGCGTCGGGGGCGATTCCCCCGGTGGACCTGCTGGTGCTGGCGCAAAAGGGCTCGCTGTACGTCACGCGGCCCACGCTGGTCTCGTATGCGAACTCGCGCGCGGCCACGCAGGCGATGGCCGACGAATTGTTCGCGCTCGTCCTTTCCGGCAAGATCAAGTCGGAAGCGCGGCAGACCTTCGCGCTCAAGGACGCGTCCGCCGCGCACCGCGCGCTGGAATCGCGCGGCACCACCGGCGCGACGGTGCTGCTGCCCTGACGTCGGCTACGGGTCCGCTGCGCGCGCTGCCGCGTTGACGAGCGCGCGCGCGGCGTCCGCGAGCTCGGAGGCCACGAGGCCGAGCGGCCCGATTCCGCGTGCCACCAGCGCATCCGCCGCGGCGCCGTGCAGGCACACCGCGATGCGCAGAGCATCGGCGGCGTCGAGCCCCTGGGCCAGCAGAGCGCCGGTCATCCCCGCGAGAACGTCGCCGCTGCCGGCAGTCGCCAGCGCGGGTCCGCCGCTGCCGTTGATGTCGAAGCGGCCGCAGGGCCGCGCCAGCACGCTGCCCGCGCCCTTCAGCACCACGTGGGCATCGAGCTCGCGCGCCAGCGTTTGCGCCGCGCCGACGCGATCGACGGCAATCCGCGCCGTGTCCACGCCGAGGAGCCGGGCAGCCTCCGCGGGGTGCGGCGTGAGCAGCGACGGTGCGGTACGGGCGCGAAGCGCCGCCCGCAGCGCGGCATCCTGCGCCACGAGGTTGAGCGCGTCCGCGTCCAGCACGAGCGGGACGTCGAGCGCGATCGCGCCGCTCACGAGAACCTTCGCGGCGGCGGTCGTTCCGAGGCCGGGCCCGGCGACGACCACGTCGGCGCCGGCGGCCAGCACGTCCGCAGCGCCCCGCAGCATCAGCTCAGGCATCGCCCAATCCACGGCCGGCGGCGCCGCCGCGAATCCCACCCAGACCTTGCCTGCGCCGGTCTTCAATGCCGCGCGCGCGGCAAGGAGGGGTGCGCCGGCCATGCCGTGCGCGCCGCCGACGATCGCCAGCGTGCCGAACGTGCCCTTGTGAACGTTACGCCGGCGCCGGTCCAGCACGGCCGGCAGCGCGCGCGCCAGCGCGTCCCAGCGGAGCAGGTCACCGGCGCCGTCACCCTCGGCGAGCGCAACGCCAAGCGTGTCCAGCGTCACGTCGCCGGCGCAGTCCAGTCCCGCGCCCGTCAGCAGGCCCGGCTTCAGCGCGATGAACGTCGCCGTCCCCGTCGCGACGATCGACGGCGCGAACGCCGCGCCCGTGTCCGCATCGATGCCCGAGGGAACGTCGAGCGCCAGCACCGGCGCGCTGCTTGCGTTCGCCCACTCGATCAGCCCGGCGTACGGCGGCGCCGGCGCCCGCGACAGCCCGAGGCCGAACAGGCCGTCGACGATCAGCGCCGGCGAGCCCGGCGGCGGATGGGGGACGCAACGCTGGCCGGCCGCGAGCAGCGCCCCGTGCGCGGCCGCGGCATCGGGCGGCAGGGCCTGCGGGTCGCCGCGGAACACGGTGACGACGTCGAAGTACGCCAGCGCGAGCAGCCGTGCCGCGACGAAAGCGTCGCCGCCGTTGTTGCCGGGACCGGCGAGCACGACGATCGCGCCGGCACGCCCGTCCGTCATCGCGCGCGCGACGTCCGCCGCCGCCGCGCCGGCGCGCTCCATCAGACCGTCGCCGACATGACGCGCTTCGGCCGCGCGCAGTCCCGCCGTGCGGAGGATCGGCGCCATGGACGATCCTGTTCCGGGGGTATTCCGTACGGGTATTGATGACGATGGCATCGGGCGCGGCGCGCGGACGCGAGGGAGCGTCGAGTGTAGCGGAACGGCCGTCGCGGCCGTCTGCCGGCCACGGTCAACCGGGCGGGGCTCGAGCCCGTTGGAGACGCCGGTCCGGCTTTGGACTTTCACTGCGGGGGCCCGTAAAATCGTCCGGCTGGGCACGCCCGTAGCTCACAGACTCTTAGATACCGAACCAGGAGAATCAAGGATGCGTAATTCCAAACTGACGCTGGCACTCGTGCTGTGTGCGTTCGCCGCCGCGCCCGCCGCCGCGCAGGAACTCACCGGTACGCTGAAGAAGATCAAGGACAGCGGCACGATCACCATCGGCCATCGCGATTCGTCGATCCCCTTCTCGTACTACGACGACAAGCAGCAAGTCGTCGGCTACGCGATGGACATCTGCATGAAGGTCGTCGACGCGGTGAAGGCCGAGCTCAAGATGCCGAACCTCAAGGTCGCCCTCAACCCGGTGACGTCGGCGACGCGCATTCCGCTGATGGCCAACGGCACGATCGACCTCGAATGCGGCTCCACCACGAACAACCTCGATCGCCAGAAGCAGGTCGGCTTCACCAACACCTACTTCGTCACCGCCAACCGCTATATTGCCAAGAAGGCGTCCAACATCAAGACGCTCGCCGACCTGAAGGGCAAGACGGTTGTGTCGACGTCCGGCACCACGAACCTCAAGTGGCTGACGGAGGAGAACGGCAAGCAGAACCTCGGCATGAACATCCTCACCGCCAAGGACCACGCCGAAGCGTTCCTGATGGTCGAGACCGATCGCGCCACCGCGTTCTTCATGGACGACATCCTGCTCGCCAGCCTGGCCGCGAGCGCCAAGTCGCCCGGCGACTACGCGATCGGCACGGAGGCGTATTCGATCGAGCCGTACGGCGCGATGATCCCGAAGGACGACGCCGCGTTCCGCAAGGTGGCGGACGGCGCCACGGCCGCGCTCTACAAGAGCGGCCAGATCAACGCCCTGTACGAAAAGTGGTTCCAGAAGCCGATCCCGCCGAAGGGCATCAACCTCAACCTGCCCGAGAGCCCGCAGCTCAAGAACGCGTTCGCGAATCCGACGAGCAACGGCGATCCGGCGGCGTACAAATAAGCATCGCAGCAGGCATCGCACCACCGCAGTGCACAAAGCGGGGAGCTACGGCTCCCCGTTTTTGTTTGTTATAGTCGGGCCGCGACAAGCGCCCCGCGGTTCCCGGGGCGCTGGCTTGTTCGGGGAGCGAATAACTTGAACTACAACTGGAACTGGAAGATCTTCTTCGAGGTCTCGGCGGACGGCCGCCACACGTGGCTCACCACGCTGTTCATCGGCCTCGGCTGGACCCTCCTCACCGCCCTGTGCGCAGGGGTCATCGCGTTTCTGCTGGGCTCGATCCTGGGCGTCATGCGCACCACGCCGAACAAGTGGGCGGTGCGCTTCGGCAACGCGTACGTCGAGTTCTTCCGCAACATTCCGCTGCTCGTCCAGTTGTTCCTGTGGTTCTTCGTACTCCCCGAGCTCCTTCCCAAGGGCATCGGCAACTCGATCAAGCAGATGACGCCGCCCTGGGCGTCCTTCGTCCCCGCCGTGCTGGGCCTCGGCCTCTTCACGGCGGCGCGCGTCAGCGAGCAGGTGCGCGCCGGCATCCAGGCGCTGTCGCGCGGGCAGGGGCAGGCCGGCACCGCGCTCGGCCTCACGCTGCCGCAGCGGTACCGCTACGTGCTGCTCCCGATGGCCTACCGGATCATCATGCCCCCGCTCACGTCGGAGACGATGAACCTCATCAAGAACACGTCCGTGGCGCTGACGATCGGCCTGGTCGAGCTGACCGCGGCGGCGCGCTCGATGCAGGAGTTCACGTTTCAGGTGTTCGAGGCGTTCACCGCGGCCACCGTCATCTACGTCGTCGTGAACCTCATCGTCGTCAACCTGATGCGCTGGCTCGAGAAGAGCATCGCGGTTCCGGGCTTCATCGGACCGGCGGCGGTCGGCGGCGGAGCCCACTGACATGGGCGCCTTCGACTTCGGCGTCATCGAGCGCTCGCTCGGCTATCTCTTCCGGGAGGGCATGACCTTCACGCTGACGCTGACCGGGCTCGCGGCCGTGGGCGGCATCATCTTCGGCACGCTGCTCGCGATGATGCGGCTGTCGTCGCACAAGTGGCTCTCGCTGCCGGCCACCGGCTACGTCAACCTGATGCGGTCGATCCCGCTGCTGCTCGTCATTTTCTGGTTCTACTTCCTCGTTCCCTACATCGGCGCCTGGATCCTCGGCTCGCCGCGCCCGATCCAGGTGGGCGCGTTCGCGTCGTCGCTGATCACGTTCACGATGTTCGAGGCGGCGTACTACTCGGAGATCATGCGGGCGGGCATCCAGTCCGTGTCGCGCGGGCAGGTGTGGGCCGGCTACGCGCTCGGCCTCGATTACTGGCAGACGATGGCCAAGGTCGTGTTGCCGCAGGCGTTCCGCAACATGATCCCGATCCTGCTCACGCAAACGATCATCCTGTTCCAGGACACGTCGCTCGTGTACGTGCTCTCGATCACCGACTTCCTCGGCGCCGCATCGAAGATCGCGCAGCGCGACGGCCGGCTGGTCGAGATGTACCTCTTCGCCGCGCTCGTCTATTTCCTCGTCAGCTTCGCCCTGTCGCTCCTCGTGAAGCGGCTGCAGGCGAAGATTGCCATCATTCGATAGGTGCCCGTGCCATGCCGATGATCGAGATCAAGGACGTTTCCAAGTGGTACGGCACGTTCCAGGTGCTGACCGACTGCACCACCAGCGTCAACAAGGGCGAGGTGATCGTCGTCTGCGGCCCGTCGGGCTCCGGCAAGTCGACGCTGATCAAGGTGGTGAACGCCCTCGAGCCGTTCCAGAAGGGCGACATCGTCGTCGACGGGATCAAGGTCAACGACCCGAAGACCAACCTCCCGAAGCTCCGCGCGCGCGTCGGCATGGTGTTCCAGAACTTCGAGCTGTTCCCGCATCTCACGATCACGCAGAACCTGACGCTCGGCCAGATGAAGGTGCTCGGCCGCTCGCAGGATGAGGCCACCACGCGCGGACTGAAGTATCTCGACCGCGTCGGCCTCATCTCGCAGAAGGACAAGTTTCCCGGCCAGCTCTCGGGCGGCCAGCAGCAGCGCGTGGCGATCGCGCGCGCGCTGTCGATGGACCCCATTTGCATGCTGTTCGACGAGCCGACGTCCGCCCTCGATCCCGAAATGGTGAACGAGGTGCTCGACGTGATGGTCGGGCTTGCGAAGGAAGGCATGACGATGATGTGCGTCACCCACGAGATGGGTTTCGCGCGCAAGGTCGCCAATCGCGTGATCTTCATGGACCGCGGCTCGATCGTCGAGGACGCGACCAAGGAGGATTTCTTCGGCAAGCCGCGGTCGGAGCGCGCGCAGCAGTTCCTCGCGAAGATCCTGCAGCACTGATCTCGCGGCCGCGGCCGCAGCGGCGGGGGGCGCGGGCCGGCGTCTGTATAATCCGGCTTTAAGCCCGCCACCTTTCGATGGCCGACATCCTTTCGCTGCGGGGGCGCCCGGCGCTTTCCCCGTTTCGCCTCGCCAAGCTGCGCAGCGCCCTCGCTGCGATACGTCCCGACCACGGGATCACCGGCCTCGCCGCCACCTGGTGGCATTTCGTCGAAGTCGCGCGGCCGCTCACGCCGGGCGAGCGCGACAAGCTGGAGCGACTGCTGGCCTACGGCCCGCCGGAGGCCGACGCGCCCGACGGCGGACATGCGCTCCTCGTCATGCCGCGGCCCGGCACGATCTCGCCGTGGTCGTCGAAGGCCACCGACATCGCCCGCAACTGCGGCCTCGCTCCCGTCGTGCGCGTCGAACGCGGCACGGTGTTCACGGTCACCACGACGGGACGCATGCTGGGCCCCGCCGATCGCGCCGCGCTGCTGCCGCTCATCCATGACCGGATGATCGAGGCCGTGGCGGACGACCTCGACGCCGCGCGCGTCCTGTTCGCGCACGTGCCCCCGCGCCCGCTCACGACGATTCCGCTTATCGCCTCGGGTCGCGAGGCGCTCGTCGCCGCCAATGCCGCGCTGGGGCTCGCGCTGGCCGACGACGAGATCGACTATCTCGATCGCGGCTTTCGCGCGCTCGGCCGCGATCCCACCGACGTCGAGCTGATGATGTTCGCGCAGGCCAACTCCGAGCACTGCCGCCACAAGATCTTCAACGCGGACTGGATCATCGACGGCGTGCGCGAGCCGCAGAGCCTGTTCGCGATGATCCGCGCGACCCATGCCGCGCATCCGCAGGGGACGCTCGTCGCGTACTCGGACAACTCGTCGGTGATCGCGGGCGCGACCGTCGACCGCTTCTACCCGGGCACGGACGGCCGCTACCGGGCCGCGCGCGAGGACACGGCGATCCTGATGAAGGTGGAGACGCACAACCATCCGACCGCGATCGCGCCGTTTCCCGGCGCCGCCACCGGCTCGGGCGGCGAGATCCGCGACGAAGGCGCCACCGGCACCGGCGCCAAGCCGAAGGCGGGGCTCGTCGGCTTTTCCGTGTCGAACCTGCGCATCCCGGATCTCGTCCAGCCCTGGGAGATCGACGCCGGCAAGCCCGACCGCATCGTGTCGGCGCTGGCGATCATGCAGGACGGTCCCATCGGCGCGGCGGCATTCAACAACGAGTTCGGCCGGCCGAACCTCGCCGGCTACTTCCGCACGTTCGAGATGGAAGCCGGCGGCGAGGTGCGCGGCTACCACAAGCCGATCATGCTGGCCGGCGGCGTCGGCAACATCCGCGCGGCGCACACGCACAAGCAGCCGCTCGACGCGGGCACGCTGCTCGTGCAGATCGGCGGCCCGGGCATGCTGATCGGCATGGGCGGCGGTGCGGCGTCGTCGATGGCCACCGGCGCCAACGCGGCCGACCTCGACTTCGATTCGGTCCAGCGCGGCAACGCCGAGATCCAGCGCCGCGCGCAGGAAGTGATCGACCGTTGCTGGCAGGCCGGCGGCGACAACCCGATCCTGTCGATCCACGACGTCGGCGCGGGCGGCCTATCGAACGCGCTGCCGGAGCTCGTGCACGGCGGGCACGCGGGGGGCTGGTTCGACCTCCGCGCGATCCCCTCCGAAGAGCCTGGCATGGCGCCGCGCGAGATATGGTGCAACGAGGCGCAGGAGCGCTACGTGCTGGCGATCCGGCCGGCGGACCTGCCGCGGTTTCGCGCGACGTGCGAGCGCGAGCGGTGCCCGTTCGCCGTCGTGGGCCGCGCGAACGACGAGGGCAGGCTCGTCGTCGACGACACCCGGTTCCACAACGTGCCGGTGGACGTGCCGCTCGACCTGATCCTGGGCAAGCCGCCGAAGATGACCCGCGACGTGCGACGGCAGGCGCGCACGCTGGCGCCGCTCGACCTCGCGGCGGTCGACGTGCGCGCGGCGGCCTATCGCGTGCTGCAACTGCCGGCCGTGGCGGACAAGACGTTCCTCGTGACGATCGGCGATCGCACGGTCGGCGGCCTGTGCTCGCGCGACCCGATGGTCGGCCCGTGGCAGGTGCCGGTGGCCGATTGCGCCGTCACGCTGATGGATTTCCGCGGCCATGCCGGCGAGGCGATGGCGATCGGCGAGCGCACGCCGCTCGCGCTGATCGACGCGCCGGCGTCGGGCCGGATGGCGGTGGCGGAGGCGATCACGAACCTCGCCGCCGCGCCGGTCGCGGCGCTCGGCGACGTCAAGCTCTCGGCGAACTGGATGGCGCCGGCCGGCCATCCCGGCGAGGACGCCGCGCTGTACGACACGGTGCGCGCCGTCGCGCTCGAGCTTTGCGTGCAGGTCGGCCTTTCGATCCCGGTGGGCAAGGACTCGATGTCGATGCGCACGACGTGGCGGGAGGACGGCGTCGAGAAGTCCGTCACCGCGCCGGTGTCGCTCGTGGTGTCGGCGTTCGCGCCGGTGGCCGACGCACGGCGCGCCAGCACCCCGCAGCTTCGCCGCGATCTCGTCGACACCGTGCTCGTGTGGATCGACCTCTGCGGCGGCCGGCAGCGGCTCGGCGGCTCCGCGCTCGCGCAGGTCTACGGCCAGCTCGGCGACGAGGCGCCGGATCTCGACGATCCCGCCGCGCTCGCCGCCTTCTTCGCGCTGATCCAGCGCCTGCGTGAAGCCGGCGTGCTGCACGCATACCACGACATCTCCGACGGCGGCGTGTTCGTCACGCTGGCGGAGATGGCGTTCGCGTCGCGCTGCGGCCTGGATGTCGCGTTGCCGGGCGGCGGCGGCACGCTGGCACCGCTCTTCGCCGAGGAGCTCGGCGCCATCGTGCAGGTGGAGGGCCATGCGGCGGCCGACGTCGTGGCGCAGGCGCGCGACGCCGGCCTGCTCGCGCACGTGGTGGGCCGGCCCACCGGCGGCACCCGCGTGCGCATCGCCGTCGGCGACGCGCTGGTGCTCGACGAATCACGGATCGACCTGCACCGCGCATGGTCGTCCACCACGCATGCGATGCAGCGGCTTCGCGACAACCCCGACACCGCTGATGAAGAATACGAGCGGCTGCAGGATGCCGGCGACCCCGGCCTCACGCCACGCGTCACGTTCGACGGCGCCGCCGATCCCGCCGCTCCGTACATCGGCATCGGCGCGCGGCCGAAGGTGGCGGTGCTGCGCGAGCAGGGCGTGAACGGCCAGGTCGAGATGGCCGCCGCGTTCGACCGCGCCGGCTTCGACGCGTACGACGTTCACATGAGCGACCTCGTCACCGGCCGGCGGGCGCTGTCGTACTTCCACGGCTTCGTCGCGTGCGGCGGCTTTTCGTACGGCGACGTGCTGGGCGCCGGGGAGGGCTGGGCGAAGTCCATCCTCTTCAATTCGCGCGTCCGCGACGAGTTCGCGGCGTTCTTCGCGCGTCCCGGCACGCTCGCGCTGGGCGTCTGCAACGGCTGCCAGATGATGAGCAACCTGCGCGAGCTCATCCCGGGCGCCTCGACGTGGCCGCATTTCGGCCGCAATGCGAGCGAGCAGTTCGAGGCGCGCCTGGTGGCGGTCGAGATCATGCCGTCGCCGTCGCTGTTCTTCACCGGCATGGCCGGCACGCGTTTGCCGGTGGCCACGGCGCACGGCGAAGGCCTCGCCGAGTTTCGCGACGCGGCGCATCTCCTGGCCGCGCAGCCCCACGTCGCGCTGCGCTTCATCGATCATCGCGGCGACGCAACGGAGCGCTATCCGTACAACCCCAACGGGTCGCCGGAGGGAATCACCGGGCTCACCAGCGACGACGGCCGCTTCACGATCCTGATGCCGCATCCGGAGCGCGTATGGCGCACCGCGCAGATGTCGTGGCATCCGGAAGCTTGGGGCGAGGCCTCGCCGTGGTTCCGGATGTTCGCCAACGCCCGCGCGTGGCTGCGCTGACGTTTCGTCCCCCCGTCCGCACGCACGAGGAACCCGCACGATGGAGCTCACCGTTTACTCGATCGACGGCATCACGCCGGTGGTCGATGCCACCGCCTTCGTTCATCCGAGCGCGGTCCTCATCGGCGACGTCATCGTCGGCGCGGGCTGCTATGTCGGCCCGGGCGCGTGCCTGCGCGGCGACTTCGGCCACATCGAAGTGCACGCAGGCGCCAACATCCAGGACACCTGCGTCCTGCACGGATTTCCCGGCGTGGGCACGATCGTGGAGGAGGACGGCCACATCGGGCACGGCGTCGTGCTGCACGGCTGCATCGTCCGCCGCAACGCGCTGGTGGGCATGAATGCCGTGATCAACGACAACGCGGAGATCGGCGAGTCGGCGATCGTGGCGGCGATGGCGTTCGTCAAGGCCAGGATGGTGGTCCCGCCGCGCACGCTCGTCGCCGGCATTCCGGCGCGGGTCGTGCGCGAGTTGAGCGACACCGAGCTCGCGTGGAAAGTCGAAGGCACCGACAGCTACAAGGAGCTCGCGCGCCGCAGCTTGCGCACGATGAAGGCCACCGCGCCGCTGACGGCGCCGGAGCCCGGCCGCAAGCATCTCGACCTGCCCGCGCTGAAGCCGCTGTCCGACACCAAGCGCGGCGACTAGCGCCCGCGCGACCCCTCGCGCTAGAAGCCCGCGGCCTGCCCATCACGCCGCGCGTCCGACGCGGCGACGTAGCCGTCTTCGGCGCGGACGATGAACTGGCCGGCGCCGAAGTCCATGTAGGAGTCCGGCACCGATTCCATGCGGTGTCCGAGTGCCAGCAGCCCTTCGCGCAGCGCCGCCGACGCGCTGGCCTCCAGGTCGATCGAGCGGCCGCCGTTGACCTTCCACCGCGGCGCGTCGAGCGCCGCCTGCGGATTCATCGCGTGGTCCGTCGTGCGGACGATGGTCTGCACGTGCCCCGGCGGCTGGATCGGGCCGCCCATCACGCCGAACGCCGCCCAGGGCGCGCCGTCGCGCATGCAGAATCCCGGGATGATCGTGTGATACGGCCGCTTGCCGCCGGCCACCTCGTTCGCGTGGCCCGCCTCGAGCGTGAAGCCGGCGCCGCGGTTCTGCAGCGAGATGCCGGTGCCCGGCACGACCACGCCCGACCCGAACCCCATGTAGTTGGACTGGATCAGCGACACCATCATGCCGCCGGCGTCGGCGGCGCAGAGATAGACGGTGCCGCCGCGCGGCGGCGCGCCGGCGCCGAAATCCTGCGCGCGCGCGGGATCGATCAGCTTGGCGCGTTCCGCGAGATAGCCGCGATCGAGCATGGCCTCCGGTGTCACCGCCATGTGGCGAACGTCGGCGACATAGCGATGCGCGTCCGCGAACGCCAGCTTCATCGCCTCGATCTGCAGGTGCTGGCTCGCCACCGAATCCGGCGGCAGCGACGCGAGGTCGAAGTGCTCGAGGACGCCGAGCGCGATCAGCGCCGCGATGCCCTGGCCGTTGGGGGGGATCTCGTTGACGGTGGTGCCACGGTAATCGAGGCCGAGCGGCGTGACCCAGTCGGCGGCGTGCGCGGCGAAATCGGCCTCGGCGTGCGCGCCGCCATGCAGGCGCGAGTGCTCGGCCATCGCGGCCGCGAGCTCGCCGTGGTAGAACGCGTCGCCGTTCGAGCGCGCGATCTTGTCGAGCGTCGACGCCATCGCCGGCGACGCGAAACGCTCGCCGGGCAGCGGCGCGCGTCCGCGCGGCAGGAAGTGCTCCTGCCAGCCGAGGCCCTGCGGCATCAGCGGCGCGGCCGCATGCCACTTCTCCGAGATGATCGGCGACACCGCGTAGCCGTCGCGCGCGTAGCGGATCGCCGGCTCGAAGAGGTCGGCGAACGGCAGCTTGCCGTAGCGGCGGGACAGCGCCACCCAGCCCGACACCGCGCCGGGAATCGAGACCGTGTCCCAGCCGCGCTGGGGCATCGCCTGACGGCCGGCGAAGCGCTGCGGCGACCACGCTGCCGGCGCGCGGCCGGACGCGTTGAGGCCCACGAGCTCGCGGCCGTCCCACAGGATGGCGAACAGGTCGGAGCCGATGCCGTTGCTGCACGGCTCGACGACGGTGAGGGTGATCGCGGTGGCGAGCGCGGCGTCGACGGCGCTGCCGCCGCGCGCGAGCATCGCCACGCCGGCCTGCGTGGCGAGCGGCTGGGACGTCGCGACGCATTGGCGCGCGAAGATCGGCTGGCGCCGCGAGGGGTAGGGCAGCGCCCAGTCGAAGCCGGGCGTGGCGCGGGTAGGGATGCCGTCGTTCATCGGCTCACTCCGTCAAGCTTCCTGGAACGCCTCTTCGCGCTTCCGCTTGATGTTGGGCAGGCCGATCAGGATGATCAGCAGCACCGCCGCGATCAGCAGCCCGGCGGAGATCGGCCGCTGCATGAACACGAACGGATCGCCGCGCGAGAGCAGCAGCGCGCGGCGCAGGTTCTCCTCCATCATCGGCCCGAGCACGAAGCCCAGCAGCAGCGGCGCGGGCTCGCATTCGAGCTTGGCGAACAGCACGCCGATCAAACCGAAGAAGGCCGTCTGCATCACGTCGAAGCTGGTGTTGTTCACGGTGTAGACGCCGATCGCGCAGAACAGCAGGATCGCCGGATACAGCACGCGGTAGGGCACGGTGAGGAGCTTGATCCAGATGCCGATCATCGGCAGGTTCAGCACGACGAGCATCAGGTTGCCGATCCACATCGACGCGATCAGCCCCCAGAACAGTCCCGGGTTCGACGTCATCACCTGCGGGCCGGGCTGGATGTTGTGGATCGTCATCGCGCCGACCATCATCGCCATCACCGCGTTCTCGGGAATGCCGAGTGTCAAAAGTGGAATGAACGACGATTGCGCGCCGGCGTTGTTCGCCGCTTCGGGTCCCGCGACACCCTGGATCGCGCCCTTGCCGAACTGCGACGGATCCTTCGCCAATTTCTTCTCGACGGTGTAGGAGGCGAACGAGGACAGCATGGCGCCGCCGCCGGGCAGCACGCCGAGCACCGAGCCGAGCGCCGTGCCGCGCAGCGCCGCCGGCGCCGCGAGACGGAATTGCTCCTTCGTGAACCAGAGACCACCGAGCTTCGTGCGCACGACCTCGCGCTTCTCGGTCGACTCGAGATTGACGATGATTTCGGCGAAGCCGAACAGGCCCATCGCGACGACGACGACGCCGATGCCGTCCGAAAGTT